>JAAUXY010039110.1_pt1 | contig 20211 bp, 15 predicted proteins | sample 7278121 | NCBI WGS metagenome assembly JAAUXY01 (sample SAMN14350117, study PRJNA611818) | marine sediment metagenome | isolation source: surface marine sediment (1.8m) | place: French Polynesia: Moorea | collected 2018-08 | reverse complement strand
TTTTGTCGCCACACGCTGCCGAGCCTCTATTAGCCATTGCGCTAGGACCTATCAGGCACGTGTATGGCTAGGAGCACGGGCGGCATTCCCGGGGCAGCCATGAGGGCGGCTGTACGACAGCCATACCCGTGCTCCCTTACCCACAACTATAGGTCCTCCCGGGGCGGCGACGCCGAGCCCTGGCGAGGTGGAGCCAGCCCCGGGTTTGGCGCCTCCCCCATCCCCCGCCCCGGAGGGGCGGGACATGATGCTCACGCCACCCAAAGTTTCGCCCTTTCAGGGCGAGCCTGTTGGGGAGCTCGCCCACCCGGGGCTCGCGCGGCGTCGCTACGCTCCTGGCGCGGCCCCGGGCTTTACGCTTGCGCCCTTCCAGGGCGAGGACTCGGCGGTTTGAGGCCGCAGGCTTCGTTAGGCCCGTGTCATTGGCTAGTTGCAGGTGATCTTGATCGATGAGATCTTGTCGCCACGATTCGACCAGTTGGTGCCGAAGAATCCACCGGTGGTGCGTTTGAGGTCGTTGTCGAAACCGAACGTTCCAGTACCTGAGCCATGAATGGTAATCGTCGGAGACTTGTACCCGCTGTCTTTGTACGCCGTCATCGTGCATCCCGAACGGATGCAGTAGGAGATGGCACTGGCTTTGTCGCCAAAGTCGATGGTGCCGTTGTGGAGATACTTGAAGTCATCCCTATCGCTGTTGTGCTCAGTGATCGTGATGTTCCTATCTCCGTCCATGTGATCATCATCGTACAGTGTCGCCCAACTGCCGGTCCCGCAGTCGCCGTAGCCGCTGTCGATCGTCCGGACGTTTTTGTTCCGGAACTCTGTGATGGGAGCGAGGTTGGAATTCGGCCCCTTGTCGTCGTCATGAGCGCCGGCCAGCAGGATCAGCTCACCGTTGGTGTTGCCGCTGGCGCCGTTGGCGACGTAGATTCCGCCGGTGGCCTGGAAATCGCACATTCTGGAAGCAGTGCTCTCCCAATTCGTGCAGTACATGTGACGCTTCCCTTTGAAAAGGAGTGACGGGGATCCGCTGAGATGCCCTGAGGCGTCGTAGCTCAGGCCAGAGACCTGATAGAGAAACATGTAGTCGTTCTCTGTGTTCCAGTCCCTCTGTGTGCCGATGGCGAAGAGTGCGTCATCGTTCTGTCGAACGAGATTCAGGGCCTGGTGTGCCCCCGCGCCAGTCTCCCAACCGTAGACTATTTGCTGCACATAATCCGTGGGCGTCTCGTAAGTACGCCAACCACCGGTTGCCGTCAACGTGAGGCCCGAGAGCTCGAGCTGGCGGAACATGACCTTGGTGTTTCCATCGGCAAAAACCATCAGGGTATAGAGCCCCTCACTATCTTCGATGAGACCGGCCGCGCCGGCGGTGGAGTGGCCGATATCCAATGAATCCTGCCCGGAGACGCCGTCGGCCGTGACATCGATCTCCATCGGCCAGAAGGTGTCTTGGACATAATAGAAATAGGCCCGAGCACGGGTCCCGTGACTGCCTCGAATGCAACCTTCAGCTGCTACGGCCAAGATCTTGCCTGAGGCCTGCAAACCACCGAAATGGTCACAGTCCTCGTTCTTCGTATCCTCCCAATAGGTTGACGCGCTGTCGTTGGTTTCGGTGCCGTGGGTATTGTTGGCGTCGTGGGCCCACAGGTTGTGGTTCATTTGCTTGGTGTTGTACTCACCCGGCAGATATACACCCAGGACGGCCGGGGGAGAGCTGGAATCGCCGCTCTTGCTCAAGAAGAAGACTGAGCCGATCGTTGGATGACGAGAGATGCCCTGGTAGTGAGCACCAAATCTGCGAGGGTCGATCGTGCCCCGAGTGAACGCAGACGGCGTGCCGTGATCATTGATGCTCGAGAACTGTGCCTGGACGTGGGTCACCTTGGAGGTGATCGGATCGATGGCCGGTGGTTGCGCGAATGATGACTGCGCCAATGTCATTGACGCGCAGTAGACGGCCAAGAAGAACACTGCTCGATACGAAATTGAGTGTTGTTGATTCACGATGTACCCCGTACTTGATGAGTCGTTGCTGGCTCGACTTCCTGGATGGCCGCCCCATCGGGCGACTTGGATCGATCGTACATCGGCCCTGAAATGAGGCCACCACCCGGGTGGAGTGTCCGCCACCACCCCTTCGGGCAACACGAGGCGCAGCGAGTGATCAGGGCGCCTATTCGCGGAAATCTCGCTGTTCAGCCGGATCCAGGCGAAGATCCTCGATTCCTTGGATGATCGAGTGGATCAGAGCGACTTTCCCCGAAAAGAGGTCTGTTCGACTGGATCAGGGCGACTTTTTGCTGAAATGAGGTCTGTTCATCTTGATCAGGACGAGTTTCCGCTGAAAAGAGGTCTGTTCGAGTGGATAGGGCGAGTTTTTCCGATTTCTTGGGGTGATCGAGTTGATCAGGGGCGTTTTTTCCAAAAACTCGCTCTGATCAAGATGAACAGCACGAGTTTCAATGGAATCCTCGCAAGATCAGCGGTTTCCCAGCTCGCTATGCTGAATGATCGCCGGCGCCCTTCGACTGCCCCCTATGGGCGATTGCACGCTGAAGTCCGACAGACGCTCGCGTTGCTCTACGAGAGAACCTACCCCGCCGATCGACGCAGGATGTCCCCCGCCCGACGGTAGGCTTCAGGCGATCCGACGTGCAATCGCTCACCGGTGGCCTTGTGGGCCCGCACTGTCTCGCGCGAGGTCAGATAAGCGACGAAGCGCCCGATCTCGTCGCGCGGATGGCCATCGGCCAGGAAACCGGCGACGCGACCCAGGGCGGACGGCTTCAGGCAGTAAAGGGACGGACAGGCCCAGGTCGACGGCGGCTGTTCGGGCTTCTCGTGCAGGCGCAGGATCCGGTCGTCCGGCCCCAACTCGAGCACGCCGGTGCGCCTGAGCTTGGCGGGATCTGTTTCTTCGAGGCCCAGGGCCCAGCTGGCGTCGCTGGTAGTGAAGGCGCGCCAGAGGGGACGCAGCGAGAAGCGATAGATGTTGTCGCCGGCGGCGACCAGGGCACCGCCGGAGGAGTCCGCATGCTGCAAGACGAAATCGAGATCGCCGACCGCGCCGAGACGGTTGTGATTGCCGGTGCTGCCATCGTCGTGCACGGTGAGCTCGAGATCGACGCATGCCGTCCAGCCGCCCGCCCAATCGCGAAACGCCGCGGCGTACTTGGCGTTCGAGACCACGTGGATCTGCTTCAGGCCGTCGAGCTCGAGCAGCTGCTCCATCAGGTAGTCGAGAACCGGCTTGCCGACCACCGGTAAGAGCGGCTTCGGGGTCTCGGCGGAGAGCGCGCCCATGCGCGTGCCGTAACCGGCGCAGAGCAGGATGGCGATGGGGGCGCACGGTCGTACGCCCATGCGGGTGGCATGGCTCATGGGCGGGATAGTACACTCACGCCATGACTGAGCGCATCGTCCTTCTCGGCACCGGCACCTGTCAGCTCCAGAGCCACCGCATGGCATCATCGGTGCTGATCGAGCTCGACGACCTGCGGCTGATCTACGACTTTGGCCGCGGCATCGCCAACCGCACGGTGGAAATCGGACTGAAGCAGGATGATCTCGAACACATTGTGTTATCCCATTTCCACCCCGATCACCTGTCAGATCTGATCCCTTATCTCCAAGCCGCCTGCTGGTCGCAGATCGATCCACGCGGCAGGGATCTCCACATCTATGGCCCGATCGGACTCGAGGTCCGACTGATGCGGCTGCTCGGCTTGTTCGGCCCGGACACGCTGGTACGCCGCGAGCACTTTCGAGTTCATCTACACGAGGTCCGAGAAGACCAGTTGACGATCGGTCATCACCGTTTCGGGTACGCTGACCTGCCGCCGGCAGACAACCGGGGGCTCAAGCTCCGCCGCGGCGGGCTCACCTATGCGTTCACCGGCGACTCGAACTTTCACCGCCAAGAGGTCGACTTCCTGAACGGCGTCGATCTGGCGGTCATCGACGCCGGCCATCTCACGGATGAGGACATCCTGGAGCTGGCGACCGAGACCCAGGTTCCGCGAATCGTCTGCTCACATCTCTATCGCGAAACAGACGAAGAGGAGATCAACCGACGGGCGCAGGCCAACGGCTATACAGGGCAGCTGATCGTCGGTCGAGACTTGATGGAGTTCGAAATCGGAGAGAGGGAGTGAGCTGATAACATGCGGTTCGCATGATTATCGGCATCAATAAGATCTACCCGCACCAGGGCACGGAGTACCACCTCCAGGCCGAAGATCTGGGGGAGGAGTCGGCATCCTACGAGGTCCGCGTCTACGACGGGGGCACGGTGGTGTGGATGAAGCGGTTGTCGTATGGGGATCTCCTGGCCGAGGAGCTGCCCCGGACGGAACACGAACAAGCTCTGCGGGCGAAAATGGAGAAGACGTTGCTCACCATCGAAGCGGCGATTGCCAGGGGCAAGATCGGCTGATCGGCCATGCTCGGAGCCATCGCCGGCGACATGATCGGCTCGGCCTTCCGGACGAAGCCGGTCAAGACCACGAGCTTTCCACTCTTCGGTCGGGACTCGACCTTCACCGCCGACACGGTGTGCACCGTCGCCCTCGCGCACGCCCTGCTCGAAGGCAACGAGCTCGGTGGCCTGTGCCCCGACTACGCCGCGGCGCTGCGTCTCTTCGGCCGCCGTTACCCCGCCGTGGGCTACGACAGCCACTTCTACAACTGGCTCTTCCGCGACTCCGCCAGTCCGTATCGCGGCCTCGACAACGCCAGCGCGGTGCGCGCGAGTCCGGTGGGTCACGCTCTGAGCACAGTAGACGAGGTCCTCGACCAGGCGGCCAAGGGCGCCGCGGTGACCCACAATCACCCGGAGGGCGTCAAGGGGGCGCAAGCGGTCGCGCTGGCGGTCTTCCTCGCCCGTACCGGGGAGAGCAAGACCGTCATCCGTCGCGAGATCGCCGCGCTCTTTGACATCGACCTGGACCGCACGCTCAACGACGTCCGCGAGACCTATATCTTCGACGCCTCGTGCCAGGGCTCGGTGCCCGAGTCGCTGATCGCCTTCCTCGAGTCTCTCGATTTCGAGGACGCGGTTCGCAAGGCGATCTCACTCGGCGGTGACAGCGGCTCGATGGCCGCGATCACCGGGGCCGTCGCCGAGGCGTTCTACGGCGAGATCCCCGAGAAGATCCGATGGCGGGTGCGCCAGAGTCTTCCAGAGACGCTGCTCGACGTGGTCGACGCCTTCTCTGCCCGCTACGGGCGATGAGACGGGTGTGAGCCCCTCACCCTAACCCTCTCCCCAAGGGGAGAGGGGACCAGAGCCCAAGGGACGCGGTACGTTCGCGGAGTCTCAAGGAAAGATCAGTTTCGCTCCGAAACCGTGCAGGCCGCTTTCCGGCAAGAAGCGCATGCGGAAGGCGACCGACTCGGAGACGTTCTTCGAGATCACCTCCACCACGCCGCTCTGGCCGGAGACGACGATGGAGGTGGTGAAGGTCGCCGAGACGCGCCCCTGGCCGTCGGTGGTGCCGTTGATCGTCTGCGGGTTGGCGGTGATCGCGCCGGTACCGCCCGGGATCCACTCGAACCAGTCGAAGTCGAGGGTCAGCGGATGATTGGCCAGCGGCGCCTGGGTGGTGCCGTCATGGATGGTGAAGGTCGCCTGGATCAGCATCTGGCCGGTCTGAACGTTGATCGCCCTCACCGACAGCTGGGTCGTCTCGACGTGCATGGTGTTGAGGAACACCCGCGGATTCACCGTCAGCGGCAGCTGGACCTGCTGACGGTTGGGCGGCGTCCCCGGCAGGTGAGCGTTCGCCGGATCCTCCGACTCGATCTCGACCGTATAGCTCTCACCGCCGATCAGACCGCGCACCACCTGGGAGTGCTGCCACTTGGGCTGCAGGTCCTCCTTGGTGCTGAGCACCGTGGTCCCGGCGCTGTTCAGCACCCGCACCCGGCTGATCGATTCTTCGTCGGTGGTCCAGCGAATCTTGGCCACGTTCGTATTGAACCAGGCTACCTGCGGGCTGAGGATGTTCGGCGCCGTGGTGTCGCCCGACGGCACGCTGGTGGCGTCGTTGGGGTTGGATCCAAAACGCGCCTCATAGCCGTCGGGGTAGAGATCGCCGTCGGTGTCGGCGGTTCGATGGCTCGAGCAGGCGGCGGGCGGTGCGGGACAGACCGCGGATTCGTCACCGTCGAGCAGGAAATCCATCTCGCGATCGACCCCCAGGCGGAAACCCATGCCTACCGGCGTGCCGATGAAGGTCAAGACGGCGTCACCGGCCTGGGCGAACTGAATCAGCTGGGTGGCGTTGAACGGACCGACGCCGGTGGTGTCGGTGAAGTACGAATTACCCAACCGATACATACCCAGGGTCTGTGGGCCCGAGCCGTTCTGAAAGTCGATCCAGCCGCGGACGATGACCTCGTTGTGGCCGGCATTGGCGGCGACGATCAGGTCGATGGCGTCCTGCGGAATGTTGGCCACCGAGACCTGGTCCATGGTCCAGGCGTAAGCGGTGGTCGGCGCCATGCCGGTGTCGAATTCGGCAAAGAAAGCCTTGACCGCGGCCTTCGGGGCCGCCCCACCGAGGCCACCTCCCGCGGCCTCGACGAATTGGGACACGTTGTCGAAGATGCCCCGATTACCGAAACCCCAGCCGGAGACCGGGAAGATCGGCTCGGTCCCTGGACCGCCATACTCGTACTGGTCGGTCTCCTTATCCCACATGCCGCGCAGCTGAGTGGCGTCACCGGCGATCACCGAACCGGGACCGCCGTCGTTGTTGACCTCATTGTTGGTGCCGGAGAAACCGGCCATCGAGTGGCAGTCCTCACACGACAGATCTATCCCGCCGCCGTTGGTATCGGATCCGCGGGTCAGGCTCAAGACGTTGGTGAAGCACGACAAGCCGTCGACGCCCTGGGAGGTGTAGGAGCGATCGAAGTTCTGGTCGGGATTCGGCCGATAGGAGAGGCTGAAGATGAAGTCGTCGATCTCCTGGATCTGTTGGGCCGTGAGGGGCTTGCCGCCCAGCAGGCCGACCTGGGCGTCGCCGAAGTCTTTCAGGTCGGCACGGTCGCCGCGCCAATGAAACGGCGGCGTCTCCTCGATGCCGCGCAGCGACATGGTGACCTTGAGCAGCTTGTTGTCGCGGGGGAAGAGGCGATCGGTCGGCGGCAGCGGCTGGCCGGTCTGCTCCGGAATGTCGCCGCTCCAGTCGCTCAAGTCCCAGGCGATGCCGTCGACGTGGCCGCCGTAGTGGCAACTGGCGCAGTGGTCGGTACCGAAAGCGGAGTTGGCGGCGTTGTTGAAGTGGAAGCGGCCAGCCTCGACGTTGGCGGGAGTGATGTCGAAGCCGATCGAGGTCGGCCGCACGTGCAGCGGCGCGTTGACCGTCCCGACCCCCGGATTGGCGGCGTAGACCTGGAGGCTGCCGTCGCCTCTCTCGAAGCTATAAACCACACCACGGGTTTCGTCGAGCAGCAGCCCCTGGGTGCCGAAGGCGACCTTGTTGTCGACCGTAGCGCCGGAGCGCAGCTCGGCGAGCACCTGGGTCGGCGGATAGTCGAGCACCGCCACGTTGTGGGTGCCGTAGCACGACACGTAGAGTCGGTCGCCGGCTGAGTTGAACGCCATCTGGTTGGGGAACGAGCAGCGGTAGCCCTGCGCGGTCAATGCGCCGTGAATGTTGTTCTGATCGTTGAGGTCGAAGTGCTGGACGTTCTGGTTCGACGTCGCGGAGGTGTCGTCCGGCCCCATGCTGATGCGGTGGATCGAAGGCTTGCCGAACTCGAAGATGCCCGGTTGGATGTCCTTGAAGTACAGCTGCTCGGTGACGAGCTCATCGTTGCGCAGGTCGACGTTCGAAACCACCAGGTCGGACCCGCCGGGCTCGCGCTGGAGATCGAAATTCATGGTGCCGAAACGCCAGCCGACGACGGTACCGGCAGCGGCCGGAGCATTGACGTCGAAACGCACGACGTCGCGGTCGGGGGGTTCCGGCTCGGTCGTCGGATTGGCGTTATAGACGTCCCAGAGCTGGGCCATGCCGATAATGCCGGTCCCAGTGAAACACGGCGCGCCGCCGCACAGCGAAGGATTGGCGGCGGTGCCGTTGCCGGAGAGATGCGACAGACCGTAGAGATTGCTGCCCTCGAGCATTAGGGTCATCGGCTCATCGACGTGGAGACGGGAGCCGCCGGAGACCGGCAGCACGGAGTCGAACTCGATGCGCTGGGTGACCAACCGGCTGGTGGCGTCGATGACCGCGATCTGATGCGACGCCGCGAGCGAGACATAGGCGGTGGCGCCGTTGGCGCTGAACACCAGGTCGGCCGGCTCGTGCTCGACCCGGATCGTGGTGATCACTCGGTGGGTCGACTCGTCGACGATGAAGACGCTGTTCGAGGAAGTGCAAACCACCCACATTTCGGGCCTCGGCAGCGCGATGCCGGGGCGTGAACGGAGGGCCACCGGCCCGAGGCCGACACCGATCTCGTCGATCAGTTTCGGGCCGCCGCCGGCGGTGGGATTGGTAGCGTCGAAGACCGACACGCGAGCGTCGGGGATGTTCGCCACCCACAGCTCTTTGCCGTTGGAGGATAGGGCGAGCGGTCGGATCGGATGCTCTTCGAACGGCGGCAGATAGCCGTCACGATTGTCGACCTCCGGAACCAGGGTCGGCGCACAGAGTTGCGCCATCGCCGGGCCGGTCGCCAGCAAGAGAACCAGAATGACGCTGAGCAGCGCACGGGCACGATGCATGGGAGTCCTCCTCTTTCGTTGTTCGGCGCCGCAGCCGGGGATTCGGCGCCTCTCTAACAGGGTCTTTGAAGAGAACGTCCCAAACGGGGAGCAAACGGCTCAAATCAAGGCGAGGCAGGCCTCGCCCCTACGGTTCGAGCCGAGTGGGCATCACGACCGCCTTAGTGGCTAAGCCTGTGCCACCGGTGTGGGGTGACACCCATATCCTGTGTAGTGGCGACGCCTGCGTCGCCTTCCGTGGTGCGGATCTCGCACGCGAGAACCGAGGCGAGGCAGGCCTCGCCCCTACGGTTCGAGCCGAATGGGCCACCACGACCGCTGTAGAGGCGACGCCAGGTCATCTCTACACCCGCAGCAGGTCGGAGGCCGGCGGCGATTTCTCGACGCCCTCGAGCTCGCCGGCGATCTCCTCGGGCACCGGAAACCAGCGCAGATGCTCGAACTCGGCCGATGTCGTCACCGGCCGCACCGGCTCTTGCTGTTCGGCTCGTTCGGCCTCGGCAAGGATCCGCTTGGCCACTTCGAGATAGCTCTCGAGGGCGAACTCGGGCTCGCAGGCACGGCGCGAGCGGTACTCCATCTTGCCGGATTGATAGGTGATGTCGTCGAGCCCCATGGGCGGCTCCGGCAAGCCGCGCCGGTGCCGCCATTCGCCGGTGGCCGGATCGAAGCGATACTGCGGCAGTAGCTTCCAGCCCTCGTCCGCCACCATGTGCACCGCACGCAGCAGAAAGTCGAAGACCTTTTCCGAGATAAAGTAGTTAAAGTTGACCCTTACCCAGCCCGGCTTGATGCCCTCGCTGCCGCGCAGGATCTCGCGCTCGAACTCGCGCGAAGTCGTGAGATCGATGCCCAGCAGCCGATGGCCGTAGGGGCCGGCACACGAGCAGCCACCGCGGGTCTGAATACCGAAGAGGTCGTTGAGCACCGCGACCACGAAGTTATGGTGCAGAAACCCCCCGCCATGACGCACCACGAAGGAGACGATCGATAGCCGCGGCGCCTCCTTGTTGCCGAGGATGCGAATGTTGGGATTCGTCTCCCACGACTCGATCGCCCGGCGGATGAACGACCGCTCCCGCTCCTGGATCAGCTCGGTGCCCACCGCATCCTTGAGCTGGAAAACCAGGCCGGCGCGGATTGACTCGATGATCGCCGGTGTGCCCCCCTCTTCCCGGAGGACGGGATCCGCGAGGTAGCGGTGCTCGGACGGATTGACGTAGGCCACCGTGCCACCACCGGGCACCGACGGAACCTGGTTATTGAAGAGTTTCTTCTTGGCGATCAACACCCCCGGGGTCCCCGGACCGGCGACGAACTTGTGGGGCGAGAGAAAAATCGCGTCTTTGCTGGCGAGCAGGTCGCCCGGCGGATTCATCTCGATTTCGACATAGGGACCGGACGCCGCATAGTCCCAGAACGACAGCGCGCCATAGCGATGCAGAAGGCGAGCGACGCCGGCGGTGTCGGACTCGATGCCGGTGACGTTTGAGGCGGCAGAGAAGCTGCCGATGAGCAACTCGCGGTCGCTATGGCGCTGGAGCTCACCTTCCAGGTGCTCGAGATGGATCCTGCCATTGCAATCTTCATCGATGACCACGACGTCGGCGATCGATTCGCGCCATGGCAGCTCGTTCGAGTGATGTTCGTACGGGCCGATGAACACTACCGGCCGTTCATCGGCTGGAATTCGCTCGGTCAACCGGTAGCGGGCGTCGAGATCCGCGGGGACGCGGATATTGAGGATGTCGATCAGCTTCTGGATTGCGGCAGTGGCGCCGGCGCCACAGAAGATCAACACGTCGTCGTCCGAGGCGCCGGCGACCTGTTTGATGATCCGGCGGGCGTCCTCACGGAAGCGAGTCGTCTGGCGCCCGGTGCCTGAAGTCTGGGTATGGGTGTTGGCGTAGAGCGGCAGCACCTCGTTGCGGATGAAGTCTTCGATGAAGCTCAACGAGTGCCCGGACGCGGTGTAGTCGGCATAGGTGACGCGGCGCAGACCGTACGGGCCGTCGAGCGCCCGGTCTTCACCGACCAGAGAATCACGGATGGTCTCGAGCAAGTGCTCCGACGCGCTGTTGTTCATAGACAGATCTCTTCGTTGTCCAGGGCTTCAAATACGCTCACCTTCGCGAGCGCGCCTCTTCGTCATCACTGCCGGAATACAGCAATTATAGCGTGTCGTCGCGACCCGCGTGGGTAGGTTCTTTAACGCCACCAGACCGGCATCAGCCCACCCGCACGATCCCATGAACTATGCCTCCGGGGGTTCCGATATGTCATGGACTGCATCAGTGTCATGCAGACGTTCACGGATTCGAACGACGTCAACCGATGGCAGTTGCCTCCGGGGTGGAGGTTTCGCAGGCAGCCCGGTATGATTTCTCTGATGTCTCTCTCTCGAGTAGCGGTTCAGCGCCTCAGTAGAGGCGGTGGTTCCAGCGGCGGCGGTGGGTCCAGCGGCAAGGGGCGGCTGGGAAAGCTGGTGGGAACGGCCCTGGTGGTCGCACTCACGCTTTTCCACAGCCAGCTCCTGTGGCAACGGATCGCCACCCTCACCCTATTCGAGCCCCTGGTGGCCTTGCGCTGGAGCGCCGCGGCGCTCCTGCTCGCCGGCTTCGTCGTCTTGCAGCGATCCGGAGTGTCCGTCATCTGGGGTCACAAGGCGTTGATCTTGTGGCTCCTGGTGCTGCTCTGCCATGCCGGCGCGATGTCACCGGTTGATCAACAGCCGTTGGCCGAACCGTGCCTGCTGCTGACTCTTTCGCTATGGGGCTTCGCCCTGCGGGCGATTCTCGGCGAGCTCGATCGGTTGGCCGGCGGCGGCAGCCCACACCTCGTCCGGATCCTGCCGGCAAGCCGCCCTCCCGGTCTGCCGGCCGATCCGCGGGTCCTGGATCCTCTCTCTCCTCGCCCCCCACCCGCCGCTTGAACCGCGTGACCTACCGCCGCCGAGGCGTGTAGGCGAGCCCGCGGGGGCTCTTCTGTTCATCCCCTTTGGGGGAACTCAACGTACTACGTGTTGGCCGTGTCCGGCGAGTATTTGTCCTGCGCGGCTGTTGAAAATCCGATCCGCGCGATGACGCGCGGAGTCCCGTAGCCTCTGGAGAGAGATTCCATGTCCACGACCCTACGTTTCAATAACTCGCGCTTTGCCGTTTCGGGCAGAGAGCTTTTGATCACCCTGCTGATATTCCTGGCGCCGACGGCGCTCCTGGGCCAGAGCGACACTGACGCTGGCTCTGAATCCCAGCCCGACGAAGAACTGTCCTTCTTTGCCACCACCTCGGTGACCGCGACCGGCTCCGAGAGCGACACATTCGACATCCCGGCGCCGGTCATCGTCATCGACGCCGAGCGCATCGACGAGCTCAAGCCGGACAACGCTGCGGACCTGCTGCGCGATGAGCCGGGGGTCGACGTCAACGGCATCGGTCCGAACCAGGCGCGGCCGGTCATTCGCGGCCAGCGGGGCCTGCGCATCCTCTTCCTGGAGAACGGGCTGCGGATGAACAATGCCCGCCGGCAGACGGATTTCGGCGAAGTGACCGGCCTGGTCGACATCGACAACGTCGAAACCATGGAAGTGGTCCGCGGCCCGGCGTCGGTACTCTACGGCTCCGACGCCATCGGCGGCGTCATGAACCTGATCACCAAGGTGCCGGTCGGCGGTCGCTTCGGCGTCGATCTGGGGCTGCGATTCAGTCCGGCGGACGAGCAGACCAAGTCGACGGTCGGCCTGCGCGGCAACACCGAGAAATTCTCCTACGCCCTGGGCGCCAGCTTTCGCAGCGCCGACGCCTACGAGGCGCCGGAAGGCAGCTTTGGCAACATCACCCTGGCCGAAGACACCCTGGTCAATGACTCCGGGCTCGATGACGACAGCATCAACGGTTATCTCGGCTACCGCCCGAGCGACAAGCACGAGGTGTTCTTCCGGCTCAATCGTTACCGGGCCGGCCCCACGGGTTTCGGCTTCGTCGACCCGGAAGCCATCGGCGACGACTCGGGCTTCCTGATCCGGATTCTCTACCCGTTCCAGGACTTCGACCGCTACACCTTTGGTTACCAGGCCTCGGGGCTCGAGGCGGCGTTTGCCAACACCATCGACTTCCAGCTCTATCGGCAGGAAAACCAGCGCCAGCTGGCCAACGACATCTTCATCGACATCGGCCCGATCATTCCGGGCTTTCCGTCGTCCGACGTCCAGTCCGACACCCTCAACTTCACCGACCTCGAGACCCTCGGCTTTCGCGCCGAGCTGACCAAGATCCTCGGGGACAACCAGGTGCTGACCTACGGTGCGGAGTACTACGAAGACGATTCCTTCAACACCGACTTCTCGACCACCACGACGACGATCCGGGCGTTCTTTCCCGCCGGCCCCAACTGTAGCTTCACCGGTTTTCCGACCTTCTTTTTCGAGTGCCCCTCGGTCAGTACCGACGGCGTCGCCAATTCTCCCAACGCCACCAACAGCGGTCTGGGCGTCTTCATTCAGGACGAGATCCGAGCCGGCGATCGCTTCAGCGCCACCCTCGGGCTGCGTTACTCAGAGACCGAGACCAAAGCCGAACCGACCCCGGGATGGGATATCACCGGCCTCGATTTCTCCGACGACGCGGTGGTCGGCTCGCTCGACTTGACTTACGCGATCCGGCCAGATCTGAATCTGGTCGCGTCCTACGCCACCGCCTTTCGGGCACCGAACATCATCGAGCGCCTGTTCAACGGCTTGACCCCCGAAGGGGCCGGCTTCCAGGTGCTCAATCCCGATCTCAAGTCGGAGGAGAGCGAGAACATCAGTCTCGGCCTCAAGTACCGCAGCCGCCGGGCGTTCTTCGAGGCGATCTACTTCGACACCGAGATCGACGACGCGATTATCCAGTTCACCCTCGAACCGGACGACATCGCCCAGCTGCCGCCGGCGACCCAGCAGGAGATCGACCAGTCCGGCGTCTCCTTCATCGTCCAGCAGCGCAACGCCGACGTGCTCAAGGTCGACGGCATCGAAGTCGCCGGCGGTTTCCGCTGGGACAACGGCGTCTCGGTCGGCGGCAATTTCACCCACCTCGAGGGCGAGAGCGTCACCGGCGGTGCGGCGGCCGACCCGACCGGCGACACCTTCTCTGAAAAATGGCACGGCTTCGTGCGCTACGAGTCGCCGGCCAACAACTGGTGGGCCGAGTATTCGCTCCGCCACAACGGCGAGGAAGATGTCGATCTCGATCCCGCCGCGCTGCCCGGCCCACTCGGCAGGATTCTGCCGTCGTTCACCTTGCACCGTCTCGCCGCCGGCCTGACGGTGTTCGAAAACGACGATCAGGAGCACAGCCTGGGATTGGTGATCAACAATCTGAGCGACGAGCTCTACGCCGAGTTTTCCAACGCCACCTTCTTCCGGCCACAGCCGGAAAGAAACTTCATCTTCACCTACGACGTGCGATTCCGCTGAGGAGGTGGACCATGTCACTCAACGACCGAATCTGGATCACGATCACGGCGACTTTGTTGCTCGCCGTACCCACATTTGCCGAGTCCGAGGTTGGGCCTGATCTTTCAGGCACCTGGACCATGACCATCCAGGGCAAGGCGCCGCCCGGCAAGAACTTCGCCAGCCTCACCTTCGACTGCGGAGGCGAGCAGCGATCCGTGACGATGCGCGGCAAGGGCGGGGAGCTTCGCGGCACCTGCGAGAACGGCGGCGACGAAATCCGTTTCGAGCACGCGCCGCCCGGCAAGAAGGCCTCGGTCGCCGTCTTCACCGGCCGGGTACATGGCGATCTCATGGGCGGCGAAGTCGACATGGGCAAACGCGGCAAGTCATCCTGGCAGGCGATCCGCGAAGGCGACGGCGTGCTCGACCTCTCCGGCACCTGGACTTTCTTCCAGAAAGGACTGCCGCGGGACTACACCAACCTCACCAAGCTGCATTTTCACCAGGAGGGTCCGGAGCTGGTGGCGACCTTCACCACCGGCGATGACGAGACCGTATGCCGGGGTTACCTCGACGGCGACTCCGTGGGTTTCGAGTACTCGCGGGCCACCGAGGGCGCGACCATCGACGCGGCGTACTCTGGCCGGATCACCGGGGACATGATGCGCGGCGAGGTCGACATGGGCGCGGCCGGCAAGAGCACCTGGCAGGCGACGAAGGACGACGGCTAGACGGGAGTTAGCTCCGCAGGTGGCAGCGGCACCACGGTACCGAACCGGCGGAACCGCTCAACGTCCCCTGGGCGCTGGGAGCGCCGGCATCTTGCCGGCATCCAGGCGCAGTCCGCAGGACTGCGTTTCTCTAGCGGATATGAAAGGATCATCCCATGAGGCGCCGGCCGCATGGGATGACGGCAGCGCTGACTGTCTGGCTTGTGATTTGATCTACTGCCATGCTTCGCGCCGTCGCCCAGATCTACGTTGACGCCTTCCGGGGCCTCCCGGGAGATGTGTGGCGCCTGTCGTTCGGCTTGTTTCTGACCCGGGCCGGCACCATGGTTCTGCCGTTCCTGAGCCTCTACCTGGTGCGTGAGCTGGGCTACGGCGTCGACGCCGCGGCCACCGTGCTCTTTGCCTTCGGCCTGGGCTCGGTCACCGGCTCGTACGCTGGCGGCGAGCTTTCGGGGCGCTGGGGAACCTTCGGCGTCCAGGTCTTGAGCCTGATCCTGGCGGGTTTCAGCTTCCTGGCTGTGCCGCAGCTGCAATCGTTCGCCGCCGTCATTGCCGCCGTCTTCCTGGCGGGCGCCCTGAACGATATTTATCGCCCGGCGTGCATGGCGGCGGTGGTGGAAGTCGCTCCGGCAAAGGTGCGTGCCCGGGCCATGGGCCTGATGCGACTGTGGGCCAACGCCGGCATGGCTGTCGGCCCGGCGGTCGGCGGCCTGCTCGCCGCCGTCGACTATCAGTGGATCTTTATCGGCGACGCGATCACTTGCTGGCTGGCGGCGGTCTGGCTGCTGCTCGCTTTCCGGGGCAGAAAGCTCCTGCCGTCGTCCACGGGCTCCGAGGCGGCCGCGGATAAAGGACCGTCGCTGTGGACCGACGGCTCTTTCATGGCGCTTCTCGGGCTGGTGCTGGTCGCCTCTCTGGTGCTGTTCCAGATGTTCAATGCCTTGCCGCTCTACCTGGTCGAGGACTACGGCTTCAACGAACCTCTGGTCGGGCTGGTCTTCGCCTTCTCCACCGCCCTGATCCTGATCTTCGAAATGGTCTTGATCAAGCTGCTGGAGCACCGCGACCCGGCCACCCTCCTGGGTTTCGGCTTTTTTCTCATGTGCGCCGGCTTCGGCCTCCTGCCACTGGGCAACGGGCTCGCCTTTGCCGCCCTGGCGGTTGCCGTGTGGACCTTCGGCGAAATGCTCGCTCTACCTTTCTCCAACCTGCTGGTCGCCCAGCGCGCCGCCGCCGGCCGCACCGGCCAGGCCATGGGCATGTATTCGGGAGTGTTCTCGATCGCCGCCGTACTGGCACCGATCATCGGCTTACCCGTGCTCGAGCGCTACGGCGGTGACGTGCTGTGGACCGTCGCCGGCTTGACCGGCATCCCGCTATGGATCGGGCTGGCGATCCTGGCGCGGAGGATGCGTCAACCCGTGGGATGATGAGCAACAAGCGCTCGACGCTTCTGGCACCATGGTCAAAGAGGCACCGGACCAGGAGATATGATTGGGATCTATAGTCCATAGAGGAGACCGATGACTTGAGTCGTACCCTGAAGGGAACGCTCGGCAAGCTCAGCCGACAACAGTTCGGCGCTTTGCAGCGGCTTGCAAACGAAGCGCGCGATGTGTCCTTGGCAGAGCTGCTCAACGAGGCTCTTAAACGCGATGTGCGTGATCAGGTAGGCACGGGTCTCCCCGATCGCATGGTCATCGAAGGAATCTCCTAGCCATGGACTTCGAGTCTCTGCTCCACGACATCAGCGCCATCACTACAGCAAGCAAGAGGGCGGCGGGCCGGTCGCTCAACCGCCTGCTCACCCAGCGCAACTGGCTGATTGGTGCCTATCTGGTCGAGTACGAGCAAAACGGCGAGGACCGTGCTGTGTACGGTGCGAATCTCCTCCCCAGATTGGCAGCTGCTCTCGCTCGAGCTGGTGAGCCGCGGCTTGGCGTCAGCAATCTCAAGAACTGCCGTCAGGTCGCCCTGACTTGGCCGGGACTCGACATTCGCCAGACAATGTCTGGCGTTTTGAACTTTGAACCGCGCATTCTACAGACGCTGTCTGCCGTCTCTTCCACGCCAAAACGCCAGACAATGTCTGGCGAATTCACGACGGACGCCACGGGTCCAGAAACCCTCCTGCCTGCGCCCTCCGTTGATGCTGCCGAAAACCAGCAACTCGAGTGGCAGGATCAGGCCTGGGTCGAACGGCTTTTCTCCGCACTCTCTTTCTCCCATCTGCTCGAGCTTTCTCGCATAGACGAGCCTCTGAAGCGTGCCTTCTACGAGCTCCATTGCCTGAAAGAGGGCTGGACGGTGCGTGAGCTCCGGCGCCAGCGCAACAGTCTCCTCTACGAACGTGTCGGGCTGTCGAAAGACCGGGAAGCGGTTCTGAATCTGGCCCGCCAGGGCGAGCTTCCGGACGGCCCCGAAGCCGAGATTCGTGATCCCTACGTGCTCGAGTTCCTGGGTTTGAAACCTCGCTCTAGCTACACTGAATCCGGGCTCGAGCAAGCTCTGATCGACCATCTCCAGGAATTCCTGCTCGAGCTTGGACGCGATTTCTGTTTCATCGCCCGGCAATTCCGGGTCACGATCGACAATCGTCACCACTACATTGATCTGCTCTTCTTTCACCGAGGTCTGCGCTCGTTGGTAGCCATCGATCTCAAGGTCGGAGACTTCGAACCGGCGCATGCCGGCCAGATGAGCTTCTACCTCAACTACTTGGCCGAGAACGTTGCGCGCCCAGACGAGAACCCGCCGATTGGAATCCTCTTGTGCTCGGCCAAGAACAGTGCGGTCGTCCGCTACGCGACCGCGGCGATAGCGGACTCAGTCTTCGTCTCGCGCTACACGCTGGAACTACCTACCGAGGATGACCTCGCTCGATGGTTGCACGATGAGCGGGCAAAGCTCGAGAACTGAAGCCATCACTCATGCCCCTCGACACCTCCATCGAAAATGTCGGCGAGTTCGAGTGCCATTTACGGTCTCAGCGTCATCCGTTCCAGGCACTCGTATCACCGGACTCGAACCCATCGGCGAAGATCAAGCTACTCAGAATGAAGAAGTCGCTCTTCTCGATGCTTTCATCCGGATCGTTGCCGCCTGTCTCAAAGCCTCGCCACGCGACCAGGAACTCGCCGGCGCCGGTGGCCGAGACGGAGGGAAAAGAATGTGAGCCGATGGAGTTGGAATTGACCTGAAACGTACCGCGGATCTCGGATCCATCCGCGGCGTAAAGCCTGCCCTCGACGATGGTGCGCTCCGCGACATCCCGATCCCAAACGATGACGAAATCACCCTCGGCATTCGACGCCACCGCGGGCCGAGGTGCGTTGGAATCCACCGCGGTCACTAGAAAATCCGGAGCGAGCGGAGTTCCGTCCGAGGCATATCGCTGAGCCCAGACTTCATCGACCACGCTATTGTTATGCTCCCAGACGACCACGAAGTCCCCCTCGGCATCCATGGCCGCGACCGGGCGAAGCTGACGGGTGCTGCCAGTCGCCGAGGAGTCGACCTGGAATTCGTCGCCAGCTGGAGCTCCGTCGGAAGTGAAGCGCTGGCCGTGGATCCGGGGCTCCAAATTGCCGGTCGCGCCGTAGTTCTCCCAGACGACGACGAAGTCGCCGTCCGGAGCCAGAGCCACCCCCGGAGCGATCTGGGCGCTCGTGGTGAAAGTATTGACTTGAAACTGCGGGGTGAACGGGGAGCCGTCCGCGGCATAGAGCCGGCCCTGGACGCTGGTGGTCGAGGAGTCGGTGCCCTCGGACTCGCCACTCTGCCAGACGACGACGAAGCCACCGCTCGGCGCCGCCGCGATCGAGGCAAAGAGTTGGTAACCCCCGTTGTAGGTGTTGACTTTAAACTCCTCATCGAGGGCGGATCCGTCGGACGCAAAGCGCCGCGCGCGAACTCCCGGGGCCTGCCCGTCCGTGGTCCACACGACCGTGAAGTCGCCGTCGGAATCGATCGCCACGTCGGGCGCGAATTGGTTAACAGCGACGAGGTACTGACCTGGAACTGGCCGCCCGCGGGCGTGCCATCGGAGGCGTAGCGCTGACCCTGGATGCTGAACGCCAAGCCACCACCGGCCGAGCCCTCGCTCGTCCACACGACGACGGCGTCACCGTCGTCGTCCACCGCCACCGACGCCTGGGCTTGAAGTCCCGTGGTGTAGGTGTTGACCTGAACGTCTTCCGCGCTGGCCGGGATGGCGACCAGGCAATAGGCGGCGAAGCAGAGGACGCATCGATCGATCTTGTCCATGGTCTCTATGACCCTCCATTCTTGGTACCCGCTGGCAGCGTGGGTGTGATGTTGTGGTGAGTTACTCGCCTTCCGGGAACTCTGCTATCCGTCAAGGCGGAAAAGGGCGTCATCGTCCCTCACGTTGCCATGCACTTTTTCCAGCAAGCCCTTGACCGCTCCGGGCCGGTGCCGCCTACTCGCCTCCGGGGCGGTGCGAGACGCTCCGAGGCGGTGGTGCCAGACGCTACTCGCCTCCGGGGCGGTGGCCTCCGGGGCGGTGCCGCCTCAGGATGGCGCCAGACATTGCATGCCGTGGTGCCAGACATTGCATGTCGTGGCCGAGAAGCGTCGTGATACGACCCTCCAGGTAGCTCAGGGTGTCGCGGTGCTCGGTGAAGATCACCAGCTTCTGGCCCGGTGACGGCACCGGCGGCGGCAACTCGCCACCACCGTAAGGCACCGCCGGCTCGGCGATGGTATCGGCAAGGGCGGCCGGGGTGAAGATCTCGGACAGTAGCTCGGCGAGCTCGTTCCACTTGCGGTCTTCGCCACTGCTACGGACGACACGCGCCAGGCCCTCCAAGCGCCGCAGAGTCACGATCTCGGCTTCCAGCTCCTCGATGGTGCGCGCCGCCGTCGCCAGCGCGATGGACTTCGCCTGCGGCTCGGGCTCGCTGCTGCTCAAGCTCGCGTAGGTGAAGGGCCAACGGTGGGTCGCCTTCACCGCATGCCCCGTACTATTCCCTTGTGCTCGGCCTGTGCATGGTCAAAGGCCCCTACTTATTGGAAAAGAACGCTGCTCCCAGTTCTGAAATGGCCTACTCAAGCGTTAAGAACGCGTGTCCAAGCCCCGCCAACTCGTCAAAAAACATTTTTGGCGCAACGGAAAGCTTGGGAACTACGCCAAAAACGCGTTTCGGCACGACTCAAAGCTCGGGAATGGCCTTTTTTTCGCTTGTGCAGGCGACGCGGCGCCGGGGACACACGCCCTGAGCGTCCCATGATGGGCCTCCGGCCCGCCGTCGTACGTGACCCGCGCAAGCGGT
>JAAUXY010134143.1_pt1 | contig 20219 bp, 16 predicted proteins | sample 7278121 | NCBI WGS metagenome assembly JAAUXY01 (sample SAMN14350117, study PRJNA611818) | marine sediment metagenome | isolation source: surface marine sediment (1.8m) | place: French Polynesia: Moorea | collected 2018-08 | reverse complement strand
GGTCGACGCCGGCGTCTTCGTCGTCATGATCGCCCTCTGGACGGCGCTGTGGTCGGTCCCGGCCCTGGCCGTGTTCGGCCTCGCCGTCGGCGGCCAGGGCCTGCTCGCCCCGTACCTCACGGCGCTGCTGGCCGCGTTCGTGGCCCTCGGGCACTACGAATGGACCCACCTCCTCGTCCACACCCGCTACCGCCCTCGAACTCGGTACTACCGGCGGCTCGCCCGCAACCACCGCCGGCACCACTACCGCAACGAGGGCTACTGGCTCGGCGTCACCTCGAACCTCGGTGACCGGATCATGCGGACGTACCCGGCCGACACCTCCGACGTCCCGCTCAGCGACACCGCCCGGACGCTCTCGTGACCGCCGTGACCGGCCCGATCACGCCGGACTTCGCGTCCCATCGGTGGGAGCCCCTCGCCGCCGTGGAGTTCCGGTCGCCGGAGGTCGTGGTGCGCTGGCCCGACGGCGCGTCGCTCGACTGCCACGCGGTCTGGCTCTACGAGACGACGCGGGCGATCGACCCGCTGACCCGGGAGGCGACGGTCGACCCCGGCGATCTCCCCGAGCCCGACGCGCTGGTCACTGCGGAGCTCGGCGGCGACGGGTCGCTGGCGCTCGAGTGGGCCGACGGCGAGACGTCGACGGTCCACCCCGGGTGGCTGCGGTACATCGCCGACGGCCAGCACCTGCCCGATGCGGCGATCGGCGAGCCGGTGGCGTGGATCGCCGTCGACCAGCCCGAGCCGCCGACGTTCGACGGGTCCGGCGGTCCGCCCGACGACGTGTTCGAAGCCTGGCTCCAAGCGCTCTGCACGAGGGGGATCGCCCGGCTGCGCGACACGCCGGCAACCGACGACTTCCTCGGCGAGCTGGGCCGGCGGATCGGTCCGATTCGCGGGTCCAACTTCGGCGGCGTGTTCACCGTCGAGGCGATCCTCGAACCGGATTCGACGGCGAACACCGGTGCCTCGCTCGGGCAGCACACCGACCTCCCGACGCGCGAGACGCCGCCCGGCTTCCAGTTCCTCCACTGCGTCGCCAACACCGTCGCCGGGGGCGACTCGCGGATGACCGACGGGCTGGCGGTCGTCGACGTGCTGCGCAAGGAGCACCCCGCCGACTACGAGGCGCTGACGACCCTCGAGTGGGTGTTCGCCAATCGGGCCCTCGACGGCGACCACCGCTGGATCGGGCCGATCATCGACCACGGCGCCGATCGCTCGCCGGTCACGCTGCGGGCGTTCTACCCGGTGCGGCTGGCACCTCACATGGACGCTGCCGACGTGCCCCGGGCGTATGCGGCGATGCGCACGTTCTCCCGCGTCGCCCACGACCCGCGGCTGATGATCCGGTACCCGTTCGTGCCGGGTGACCTCGTCGGCTTCGACAACCGGCGGGTCCTCCACGGCCGCGACGCGTACGACCCCGGCGGTGGCACCCGTCGTCTGCGAGGCTGCTACCTCGATCGTGACGACGTGTTCTCGCGGCTGCGGGTCCTGCGCCGTCCTGGCCCACGGAAGGCTTCGCCATGACCTCGGTCTTCATCACCTGTGCCGTCACCGGCAGCGGCGACACCGTCGGCAAGTCCGACCGCGTCCCGTTCACGCCCGAGCAGATCGCAGACGACTGCATCGCAGCGGCGAAGGCCGGCGCGGCGATCACCCACATCCACGTCCGCGACCCGATCACGGGCGCGCCGGCCCGTGCCGTCGAGTACTACGAGGAGGTCGTCGACCGGGTCCGGTCGTCGAACACCGACGTCGTGCTCAACCTGACCACGGGGATGGGCGGCGACATCACGCTCGGGTCGGTCGAGCGGCCGCTCCCGCTCGACGAGGTCGGGACCGACCTCGCGGGCGCCACCGAGCGGATCGAGCACGTCGCCAAGCTGCGGCCGGAGATCTGCACCCTCGACTGCGGGACGATGAACTTCGGCGAGGGCGACTACGTGATGACCAACACGACCAACACGCTGCACGAGATGGCCCGCCAGATCACCGCGCTCGGCGTGCGGCCCGAGGTCGAGGTCTTCGACACCGGCCACCTCTGGCAGGCCAAGGCGCTGCTCGACGCCGGGGCGATCGAGGCGCCGGTCATGATCCAGCTCTGCATGGGCATCCCGTGGGGGGCGCCGGCCGATCTCAACACGTTCATGGCGATGGTCAACAACGTGCCCGACGACTGGACGTTCAGCGCGTTCTCGATCGGCCGCGATCAGCTGCCGTACGTGGCGCTGGCGGCGATCGCCGGCGGCAACGTCCGGGTCGGACTGGAGGACAACCTCTACCTCGAGCGGGGTCGCCTCGCCTCCAATGCCGATCTCGTCGAGCGGGCGGTGCAGATCCTCGACGGGATGAACGTCGGGATCCTCGGGCCCGACGAGGTGCGCTCGCAGCTCCAGCTGACGAAGTACGCGTGACCGAGCCGATGCCCAACTCGAGTCACAGTTGTGTCAGACACAACTGTGACTCGATGGTGAGCGGCGGCCCCGCATGACCGCACCGATCGGCGATCCTCCGGCGCGGGCGGCGGTGGTCGGGTGCGGGGTGATCGGCTCGGCGTGGGCGGCGCGGCTCCGGCTGCGGGGCGTCGACGTGACGGTCTACGACCCGTCACCTGCGGCGGTGGACTCGCTGGAGGCGGTGCTCGCCAGCGCGGTTGCGGCGTGGGACCGGTTGGAGCTGCCGACGTCCGAGCTCGGCTCGCTGAAGATCTGCGGCTCGATCGCCGAAGCGGTCGCCGGCGTCGATCTCGTCCAGGAGAACGTCCCCGAGCGGCTCGACTTCAAACACGCCGCACTCGTCCAGATCGACGGTGCCGCGCCGGTCGAGGCGCTGATTGCGTCGTCGACCTCCGGCTTCAAGCCGACCGACCTCGCCAGGCCCCTGGTCCACCCCGAACGCCTCGTCGTCGGGCATCCCTTCAATCCGGTGTACCTGCTCCCGCTGGTCGAGGTCGTCGCCGGCGAGCGGACCGCGCCGTCGACCGTCGAGCGGGCGATGTCGCTGTACCGCTCGCTCGGGATGCACCCGCTCCACGTCCGGACCGAGATCGATGCGTTCATCGCCGACCGCCTGCTGGAGGCCGTCTGGCGCGAGGCGCTCTGGCTGGTCAACGACGGGGTCGCCACCGTGGCGGAGATCGACGACGCGATCCGCTACGGCTTCGGTCTGCGGTGGGCGCAACAGGGGTTGTTCGAGACCTACCGGATCGCCGGGGGAGAGCGCGGGATGCGCCATTTCATGGCCCAGTTCGGCGCGGCGCTCGACTGGCCGTGGTCGAAGCTGACCGACACCCCGGAGCTGACGAGGGAGTTGCTCACCCGCATCGTGGAGGAGTCGGACGAGCAGGCCGGGGACCGGTCGATCGCCGACCTCGTCGACGAGCGCGATCGCAATCTCGTCGCGATCCTGCGGGCCCTCGAGGCGGAGGGCGCCGGCGCCGGATCGACGCTCGCCGCTCTCCGGGCATCGGCCCGCCACACTGCGTAGTTTGTCGTGCGGCAACGCGGCCGCTCGCCGGAACCGGAGGAGACGTCTGTTGACCCCCGAACCGCTCTTCGTCGAGCCCATCCCCGACCTGCGCGAGGTCCCGGTGTTGCGCAAGGCGCGACCGCCAGGGAGCCCGGTTGGCCAGGAGGCGCCGTGTCGGCGCCGACCACTCAGACGGCGTCCGAGCCCTCTTCGCCGGTGCGGATGCGGACGACGCGGTCGACGTCGGTGACCCAGATCTTGCCGTCGCCGATCTTGTCGGTCCTGGCCGCGCCGGCGATCGCGTCGACCACGTCGTCGACGCGGGCGTCGTCGATCACGATCTCGAGGCTGACCTTGGGCACGAAGTCGATCTGGTACTCCGCGCCGCGGTAGGTCTCGGTGTGGCCGCCCTGGCGCCCGAAGCCGCGGACCTCGTTGACGGTGATGCCGGCGACGCCGGCCGCCTTCAACGCATCCTTCACCTCGTCGAGCTTGAAGGGCTTGATGACCGCAGTGATGAGCTTCATCTGTCTCTCCCGATCTTCAGTCTGTCAGTCGGCTCACGCCGTGTAGGCCGACTCGGCGTGCTGGGTCTGGTCGAGCCCGGTGAGCTCGTCCTCCTCCTCGACCCGCAGGCCGATCGTGCGCTGGATGCCCGTGGCGATGATGTACGTCACGGCGAACGAGAACACCATCACCGCCACCGCTGCCACGAGCTGATACCACAGCAGCTCCACCCCGCCGCCGTAGAACAGACCCTCGTTCTCGACCGCGTTGATCGACGCGTCGGCGAAGAAGCCGAGCAGCAGCGTGCCGATCAGCCCGCCGACCCCGTGCACGGCGATCACGTCGAGGCTGTCGTCCCAGTTGAGGCGGTCCTTGAGGCTGAGTGCGAAGTAGCAGCCGATGCCGGCGATGAAACCGATGAGCAGGGGCGACGCCTCGCCGACGAAGCCGGCGCACGGCGTGATCGCCACCAACCCGGCGATGGCTCCGGTGGCGGCGCCGAGCGTCGTGGCGTGCCCGGTCTTGAGGTGCTCGACGAGGAGCCAGCCGAGCATGCCGGTGGCGGCGCCCAGCATCGTGTTCACGACCGCCTGGGAGGCGATCCCGTCAGCGGCGAGCGCCGAGCCGGCGTTGAAGCCGAACCACCCGAACCACAGGATCCCGGCGCCGAGCACCGTGTACGGCACGTTGTGGGGCGGCATCGGCTCGCTGCCGTGGCCGCGACGGTTGCCGATGACCATCACGACGGCGATCGCGGCGACGCCGGCGTTGATGTGGATCGCAGCCCCTCCGGCGAAGTCGAGCGCGCCGAGATCGAGCAGCCAGCCGTTGAACACCCATTTGGCGACCGGCACGTACACCAGCAGCGACCACAGCGCGATGAACAGCGCGTAGGACCCGAACTTCAACCGGTCGGCGGTGGCGCCGGTGATCAGCGCCGGCGTGATCACGGCGAACATCATCTGGAACGCGACGAACGCCATACCGGGGATGTCGCCGTCGAGGTCGGTGACGTCGTAGAGGAACGCGAAGTCGAAGTTCCCGATCCACAGGTTGTCGGTCACGCCGAAGACGAGCGAGAAGCCGATGATCGCCCACAACGTCGAGATCAGCCCCATCGCGAAGATGTTCTGCATGATCATGCCGAGCACGTTCTTCGAGCGGACGAGCCCCCCGTAGAAGAACGCCAGCCCGACGGTCATGAAGGCGACCAGCGCAGCCGAGATGAGGACCCAGGCGGTGTTTCCGGTGTTCATGGTCGAGCGAACCTAGGGCGCACGACTCCTCCAGGGAAGGGGGAAACACGATGTTCACACGCCGGAAACGCGCCGGTGCCCCGGCCCCGCACCCTGAGGACGGGGTGCGGGGCCGGGGACCAACGGTGGCGACGCGCTCGACGTCGTTGTCGGTTGTCCGAGCTCCCGGACGGCCCGCCGCCGGCGCGACCGCCAGGGAGCCCGGCTGGCCAGGAGGCGCCGTTTCGGCGCCGAACACCTAGATCGCGTCGCCGCCTTCCTCACCGGTGCGGATGCGGACGATCCGGTCGACGTCGCTGACCCAGATCTTGCCGTCGCCGATCTTGCCGGTCGCCGCCGACTTGGTGATCGCATTGACCACCCCTTCGACCGCGGCGTCGTCGACGACGACCTCCAGGCTGACCTTGGGCACGAAGTCGATCTTGTACTCCGCCCCGCGGTAGGTCTCGGTATGACCGCCCTGGCGGCCGAAGCCGCGTACCTCGGTCACGGTGATGCCGGTGACGCCTGCCGATTTGAGGGCGTCTTTGACGTCGTCGAGCTTGAACGGCTTGATGACCGCTGTCACGAGTTTCATGTCTGTTCGTTCCTTTCAGTCGGTCGTTCGGCTCAGACGTTGGCCATGTCGGCGGTGTAGCCGGGCAGGCCGTGTTCGATGACGTCGAGGCCCTCGACCTCTTCCTCCGCGCTGACCCGCAGGCCGATGGTGGCCTTGAGGGCGGCGAAGAGTGCGCCGGTGGTGATCGTGACCCAGGCGCCGATGATCAGGATCATCACGGCCTGCATGGCCAGCTGGTCGAGGCCGCCGCCGTAGAAGAGGCCGGCGTCCTCGCGACCGAGGAAGGCATCGTCGAACTTGGCGAACAGGCCGATCGACAGGACGCCCCAGGCTCCGACGACGCCGTGGACGCTGATGGCGCCGACCGGGTCGTCGATGCGGATGCGATCGAAGAACAGCACCGAGAACACGACGATGAACCCGCCGATACCACCGATGACGCAGGCCATGATCGGGCTGACGGCGCCACACGGGGCGGTGATCGCCACGAGGCCGGCGAGCACGCCGTTGCCGATGAAGGCGAGGTCGGGCTTGCCGGTCTTGAGGGTGATCGTGATCGCAGTGATCGCTCCACCCGTGACGGCGGCCAGCATCGTGTTGACGGCGACGGTCATCACGAACTCGTCCGCGAGCAGCTCCGAGCCGGGGTTGAAGCCGAACCAACCGAGCCACAGGATGAAGATGCCGAGCATGGCGAACGGGATGTTGTGGCCCGGGATCGCCCGGGGCTTGCCGTTCTCGTCGTACTTGCCGATTCGGGGCCCGAGGAAGTACGCCCCCATCAGGGCTGCGATGCCGCCGGTCATGTGCACGATGCCCGAGCCGGCGAAGTCGGAGTAGACGGCGTCGCCGATCGTGATGTCGGCGATCAGGCCACCGCCCCAGGTCCAGTGGACCACCACGGGGTAGATGAACGCACACATGACGACGCTGAAGATCAGGTAGGTACTGAACTTGGTCCGTTCCGCCATGGCGCCGGAGGCGATCGTGACCGCCGTCGCTGCGAACACGGCCTGGAAGAAGAACGTCGTGGCGATGCTCAGCCCGCCGGGTGGGATCGTTGCGATGTCGTCGCCGGTCAGGAACCAGTTGCCGGCACCGATCCAGTCGTTGCCGTCGCCGCCGAAGGCGATCGCGTAGCCGGTGGCGAAGAACGCCAGCACGCCGATCACCGCGTCGGCGATGTTCTTGGCGAAGATGTTGACGACGTTCTTGGCCCGGGTGAGTCCGGCCTCGAGCAGGGCGAAGCCGGCCTGCATGAAGAAGACGAGCACGCCGGCGATGAACACCCAGAGGTTGTTCAGGTAGTCCTGCGTGGTCGGCCCCTCCTGGCCGAAGGCAACCGACGGCGTGATCGCGATGATCGCCGCGGCACCACCGAGGCCGGAGATGATACGAAGCGCACGTTTGCGCACGGGTCCTCCAAGGGATGGGGTAGGGGATGTGACGGAAGTGTCCGGGTGCGCCGTTGCCGCCCGGATCGGGGCGCAAGCTAAGCGACCGCCGTTTCCCGGCTGTCGCCGTCGTGTTTCGTGTTCGTGAACGATCTCGCGAGCCCGTGCGCGTCGCAGGTCCCCTTGTCGATCGCCCGCTCCCGCTTCACGATCCGGTACTCGAGGGGGATGGCACCAGGGGGGTTGACGGGAGCGGACGACCGCACGGCGCACCGTAGAACCCCCGTGTTGCCGCCAGATGGGCGCGCTGTGAACACCCGGTGAATGTCACCCGCCCGCCCCGTTTGCGTGAACACTGTGCGCACCGGTGTCCGCAAACTGATCACGCGTTCAGCCGCCCGCTCACCACCTCATCGCAACGCGTGATCAATGTGCGCACGGGTCGACGCACACTGATCACACGAATCGAGGTGGGTGCTGGGGGCTCGATGAGGAGCATCGAGCCGCACGTCAGGCAGCTCGGATCTCGTGGCTTCGGAGCCGGTGCAACTCGACCAACTCGGCGATGACGCCGTCGAAGTCGTGCCAACTCCTGATCCGTGACACGGTCGATCTGCCACTTGATCCGCCGGGCGTTCCGGTCGCGACCCTTGTCCCGCTGAGCATCGAGCCGCCCGCCGTGCCACGTGACGTGGCCGATCTCGATCGCCCAGCGGATCTCCGGGTCGGCGCCATCAGGGTGGATCACCGTGCCGTTCGGCAGGGCGAGGGGAAACTGCTGGACGAGCGGCCCGATGCCCCGTTCTCGAAGCGCGCCGAGCACCCGGATCTCGAGGCCGGAGCCGGCCGGCCGCTGCCAGTCGGCGCGCTGTGACATCACTCGGTGGACTCGAGCCAGTCCGGGCCGCCCGCGGGTGTTCATCCGCCTCGTCATCTCCCACAGCGTCGGCACTGACGTATGCCGGTCGAGCACCCACTCGGTCAACATCTCGAACTTCTCGTCGGTGAGGTCCCGAGCACAATCGAACCACGCCCGAGGCGGGTGGGCGATTCGGATCCCATCCGGCCGCTGGAAGGAGTCTGCTGCTTCGAGTCGGTTCGTGCGTCGGAGTGTGACGCCTCGAGTCAGCGGCGACCGATCGTGGCTGACGAGAACGATCGGTCGCTTCGGTCGGAAGACGTGCCGGAACTCAAGGAGCCGGGCCGCAGCCGGCCCCGAGATCACGGCCTCCGGGTCCGCAGCGCATGCCGCTGCGCACCTTCCTTCGAAGGTGTCAGGGTGAGTTGCGACGCGGTAGACGCCGTCGTGGATTCGGTACAGGACTCGTTGCCGAACGAGCCGTCGGATGGAGTTCGTGGTCAGGCCATCGGCGACGAGCTCGGTGGCTTGGACGATGCCGTGTCGGCTGGCAACGGCGGCGGCGAGTTCGGAGGACAGTTGGGGCATGGCGCCTCCCTGCGTCGAGATTCGGCAGGGACGCCGCTGCGTCCGATCTGGGTTCTCCCTCACTTCAACGCTACGGGCGCCAGCCGTGCCTCGCCACCCAGTCGGATCGCGTGATCAATGTGCGTACGGGTCGACGCGCACTGATCACGCGAATCGGGAGTGCTGCCGGAGGCCTGGGCATTGCGTGAACAACTTGCGGACGGGTCTGCGCAAGAAGATCACGCGAACGGAATGGAGCGCCGGGGCTTGGCGTCGGTCGCGGGTCGACCGGGTACGGTCGAGCGCCGTGGACGAGTTGTTGGACGACTCCGGGCAGCCCCGCCCGGTGGCGCGGGAGCTGATGGCGTTGCTCGATCGGCTCGGGCCCGACGAGCTGCGGGAGCGGCAGCAGGCGACCGACCTGGAGATCCTCACGATGGGGATCACCTTCACCGTCTACTCCGACGGCGAGAACATCGACCGGGCATGGCCCTTCGACGTCATCCCCCGGTTGATCCCCGGCGACGAGTGGGCGGTCGCCGAGGCGGGGCTGGCCCAGCGGCTCCGGGCACTCAACCGGTTCATCGACGACATCTACAACGACCAGCGGATCATCGCCGACGGCGTCTTCCCCCGGGAGCTGCTCGAGGAGTCGACCAACTACCGGCCCGAGTGCGCCGGCGTGTCTCCCCGCTTCGGGGTCTGGGCCCACATCTCCGGCTCCGACCTCGTGCGGGCCGGCGACGGCGAGCTCTACGTCCTCGAGGACAACCTGCGGGTGCCATCGGGCGTCAGCTACGTCCTGGAGAACCGGGCCGTCGCCAAGCGCACGTTCCCGGAGCTGTTCGAGCGTCAGAACATCCGCCCGGTCGACGCCTACACCGATGAGCTGAACAAGCTGCTCACGTCGCTCGCCCCGACCGACCGCGCCGACCCGACGATCGCCGTGCTCACGCCGGGCATCTTCAACTCCGCCTACTTCGAGCACTCGTTCCTCGCCCAGCGGATGGGTGCCGAGCTCGTCGAGGGGGCCGACCTGCTCGTCGGCGACGACGACTGCGTCTACATGCGCACGATCCAGGGCCGCGAGCGGGTCGACGTGATCTACCGCCGGATCGACGACCTGTTCCTCGACCCCGAGGTCTTCCGCGAGGACTCGCTGCTCGGCGTCCCCGGTCTGATGCGGGCGTGGAAGGCGGGCCACGTAGGCATCGCCAACGCACCAGGCGCGGGGGTCGCCGACGACAAGTGCGTCTACGCCTGGGTGCCCGACATGATCCGCTACTACCTCGGCGAGGAGCCCGGGATCCGCAACGTGCCGACCCATCGTTGCATGTACGACGACGAGCGCGAGTACGTGCTCGACCACCTCGATGAGCTCGTGCTCAAGCCGGCCAACGAGAGCGGTGGCTACGGGATCGTGATCGGCGACCGGGCGAGCGCCGAGGAGCTCGACGAGGCCCGCCGCAACGTCCTTGCGGATCCCCGGAATTGGGTCGCCCAGCCGATCCTCGACCTCTCGACCGGGCCGACGCTGGTCGAGGAGGGATTGCGCCCGAGGCACCTCGACCTGCGCCCGTTCATCCTCACCGGCGAGCACAGCTACGTCACGCCGGGCGGCCTGACGCGGGTCGCGCTGCGCGAAGGCTCGCTGGTGGTCAACTCGTCGCAGGGCGGCGGCAGCAAGGACACCTGGATCGTCGACGCGCCGAGCAAGGTCGAGTCACCGGACCAGTCCCAGGTGCAGACACCGGGACGGTCCGCCGCCGGCCAGTCCCAGCAGCAGACGGCGGGCGGGGCGACGCAGTCGCAATCGCAATCGCAGGACGGGACCGGCTGATGCCGCTCCTCTCGCGGGTCGCCGACCGCATCTACTGGGCCGCCCGCTACATCGAGCGAGCCGAGGACGCAGCCCGGGTCCTGCGCTCGTTCTCCGACGTGTTCGCCGACTACCCGAGCTCGTCGAACGTGCGCTGGAGCTCGCTGGTCGCGGTTGCGGGGAGCGACGCCGAGATGCCGGCCGTCCACGGGTCGGACGAGCTCCCGGTGGTCCACTTCCTGATCGCCGACCGCGACCACGAGAACAGCATCGTCGTGACCGTCGAACGGGGCCGCGAGAACCTCCGGACCTGCCGCGAGATCGTGCCCCGGGCCGCCTGGCAGGCGGTCAACGACCTGTCGCTCTACGTCCGCGGCGCAGCGGCCACCGCCGTCGATCGCCGCCGCCGGGAGCGCTTCTTGACCCGGGTGATCGACGACAGCCGCCGGCTCGACGGCATCCTCGTGTCGTCGATGACCCGCGACGAGGCCTACGAGATGTGGCGGATGGGGCGGTTCCTCGAGCGGGCCGACATGACGACCCGTGTGCTGGGGGTCCGGGCGTCGACGATGCTCGCACTGCCGCCCGGCGCGCCCGACGAGTTCGCCGAGGTGCGCTGGATGAGCGTGCTCAGCTCTCTGTCGGCGCTGCAGATGTACCAGCGAGCCACGAACGGCCCGATCGACGGGTCGGCCGTGGTGCGCTTCCTGCTGTTCGACCACCGCTTCCCCCGGTCCGTCGCCGGGTGCCTGTCCGAGATCCGGGCGTCGGTGTTGCGCCTTCCCGACCACGACACCGTCCTCGGCGCGCTCGAGCTGGCCGACCGGGAGTTGCGCAGCTGTCGGCCGGCGGCGGACGACGGCGTGGCGCTCGACGAGGCGATGGACCGTGTCCAGCTCGCGCTCGCCCAACTCAGTACGGCCATCTACGACCGCTACGTCCGGCACTGACGTGAGCGTGAGGGTCGAGCCGTGACCTCCCCGGCGAACGCGCTCCTCGCGTCGATCGTCGAGCTGCCGGACCTCGACCGGCGCCAGCTCGCCGCCGACCGGTTGCTCGCCGCCGAGGGCGCCGGCCACATCGTGCACGACCTGCCCGTGCGCTCCGACGGTCGATCGGTGTCGTTGGAGTCCCGGCCGTGGCGCGTCGACCCGATCCCGTACGCCATGGCCGCTGAGGACTTCGCCGAACTCGCAGCGGCCGTCGCCGACCGGATGCGGATGCTCGAGGTGGTGCTCGCCGACCTGTACGGCAACCGCTCGCTGCTCACACACGGGATCATCGACGCGCCGGCGCTGTGGGGCAGCAACCGGTACCGGCTTGCGGCGCTCGGCCCCGATCGGCCGGCGCGCTGGCTGACGACGTACTCGGTCGACGTCGTCCAGGACATTGACGGCATCTGGCACGTCGTCCACGACGCAACCGATGCGCCGTCGGGGGTCGGCTACGCCCTGCTCGACCGCACGGTCACGTCGCAGGTGCATCGCGACCTGCTGAGCCGTGTGTCGACCGACTCGGCGCCGCAGTCGCTCGACGTGTTCGCCGACCTGCTGCTGCGCGGCCTCGCCGACCTGGCGACGACCGAGAGCCCGCGCATCGTCGTGATGTCCGGCGGCGTGGAGCACCACTCGTTCGTCGAGCAGTCCTATCTCGCGACCCGGCTCGGGTTGAACCTCGCCGAGGGTGCCGACCTCGTCGTGCGACAGCGACGTCTGTGGCTGCGCTCGCTCGCCGGTCTCGAGCCGGTCGACGTGCTGTTCCGCCGGCTGGAGGACGACCGGCTCGACCCGATGGAGGTCAATGCCCAGGGCCGCGCCGGGATCCCGGGCGTGCTGCTCGCCGCCCGCGCCGGCGGCGTCCGGCTCGCCAACGCCCACGGCTGCGGTGTGATCGAGGACCCCGCGCTGGCCGAAGGGTGGGATGACGCCGGCGACTGGCTCTCCCATCTCCGCGCCGGGACCCATGACGGGACGACGCTGCGGCGGATCGACGCCGAGCGGCGCCGCTCGATGATGATCCGGACCTGCCCCTGCTACGACGGTGAGGCCGTGGTCGAGCGACCGGTCGTGCTCCGACTCCACGCCGTCGCCGACGACGACGGGGTGGACGTGCTCGCTGGGGGAGTGGCACGTGTGCTGGCACCCGGCGACGACCCGGTGACACCGACCGCGGCGACCGCCAAGGACATCTGGGTCCTCGGCCGATCCCGCGCACCGCACGTCGTCTCCCGCCGCCAGCCGCTCCCGCAGGTCGACCTGATCGCCTCGGTCCCGACCCGAGCCGCCGAGGCCCTGTTCTGGGCGGGCCGCGCCGTCGAACGCAGCGAGGCGATCGCCCGGGCGCTGCGCGTCGTGCTCGACCGCACCGGCGAGGTGATCGAGGTCGACGGGTGGGTGGCGCCGGCGCTGGCGATGCTCACCGAGGTGGCCGGGGTGAACGGGGTGAACGGAGAGGCCCGGGCGGGCGAGGCCGATCCGCCGACTCCCGATGCCGTGATCGACGGGGCCGTGGTCGCGCTCTCGCGCCAGCTCGGGGCGATGTTCGCCGAGGTCTCCTCGGTCCGCGAGTTCTTCTCCGTGACGGCCGGCCGCGTCCTGGCGCGGCTCGCCGATCGTCGCTCGGCGCTGCGCTCGGCAGGGGAGCTCGAGGAACCGTTCGTCGACATCGGGATGATCGACGGCGTGCTGATCGACCTCGCCTCGTTCACCGGGCTGTGGAACGAGAGCGTCGTGCACGGGCCGGCGTGGCGCTTCGGGGAGATCGGGCGCCGGCTGGAGCGTGTGTTCGCCGTGATCGACACCGTGCGCGGGGCGAGTCGTCCGGTCGTCCCCGAGTCCGCGGAGCTGTCGTTCGCTACCCGCGGGCTGATCGAGATCGTGCTTGCCAGCAACGAGAGCCTCGTCGCCTACCGCCGCCGCTATCGCAGTGACGTCGAGCTGGCGCCGGCGATGCAGTTGCTGCTGGCGTCGGAGCGCAACCCCCGGGCGGCGGCCGCGGCGCTCGACGTCGTCCGCCGCGAAGCGCTCGAGCTGGCGTGGGAGTTCGGGGCCCTCGAGGCCGACGAGCTGCTCGGTCTGCTGCGCAGCGCCGACCTCTCGTCGATCGAGTCGGTCGAATTGCTGCTCACCACGGTGTGGGAGCGTTGCGACCTGCTCGCTCGCGACATCGTGAGCACGAGGCTGGCGTCGCCCGTCGACCCGCGGACGATGGGGCGGACATGACGGCGTCGATGTTCGACGAGCGGCGCGACGAGGTCACCGTCGACCCGCGGACGATGGGGCGGACATGACGGCGTCGATGTTCGACGAGCGGCGCTACGAGGTCACCCACCGCACGACGTACGAGTACGGGGCGACGATGCTGGACGGGTACAGCGTCGCTCACCTGCTCGCCCGGGCGACGCCGTGGCAGCAGGTCCTGGCGACGGCGGTGAGGACGTTGCCCCGCGCCGACGAGTACGACGAGCACGTCGACGTCTTCGGCAACCGGGTCGTGCAGCTCGGGCTGCACCGGCCGCACACCCGCCTCGTGGTCGACGCCCGCAGCGTCGTCACGCTGCGCCCGATCGGGCCGCCGCGCGCCGACCCGCCCTGGGAGCGAGTGGTGTCGCAGCTGGCCGCACTACGCGACCGGCAGGCGCTGGAGATCCTGCCGTTCGTCGCCCGGTCGCGCTTCGTCGACTTCGCCGCGCACCGCCCCGCCCTGTTCGAGCTCGCCTCGAGCTCGTTCACGCCGCAGCGGCCGTTGGCCGAGGCGACTTCCGACCTCTGCCGTTCCATCTTCGAGACGTTCGCGTTCGACCCGTCGTTCACCGAGGTGAGCACCCCGCTCGCCGACGTGCTCGACGCCCGCCGCGGCGTGTGCCAGGACTTCGCCCATCTGGCGGTCGGATGCCTGCGGGTGCTCGGGCTGGCCGCCAGGTACGTGAGCGGCTACATCGAGACCGAGCCGCCGCCCGGTGAGCCGAAGTCGATCGGTGCGGACGCGTCGCACGCATGGTGTTCGGTGTGGATCCCGAACCACGGCTGGCTCGACTTCGACCCGACGAACGGCCTCGTGCCGCCCGACCGCCACGTCACGATCGCCTGGGGCCGCGACTACGCCGACGTCGCGCCGCTGCGCGGCGTCGTGATCGGCCCGGCGTCGCAGCAGGCGCTCGACGTCGAGGTCGACGTGACGCGGAGCTGACCCGTTCCGTCACGTCCTGTGGCTCCGCTCGTTCCGGCTCGTCGCTGGCGCTTCCCTCGCCGGTCCCGCGCCCGCGGCCGTCCGTCCGGTGGCGGCCATCCTGGCCGAAGCCTCAGGTGACGCGACGTTGACTCGTTCCGCCACCGACCGACCGTCGCTTGCGGCCGCAACCGTGTGACATCGGTCGGTGAGCCGAATCCGAGCGGGATGCGGCCGGACGCCCACGGCAGACTGGGATGATGCTGTCGGTGCGCCGGGGACCCTACGTCGCTTCCGGCGACCGGCTGATCTCCGGCCCCTTCGTCGTCGTCACGACGGCGGCGTTCTTCTTCTTCCTCTACATCGGGATGCTGATCCCGATCGTGCCGTTGTTCATCGAGGGTCCGCTCGATGCCGGCGAGCTCGGCATCGGCGTCAACGTCGCCGTCTTCGCCACGGCTGCGATCCTCGCTCGCCCGGTGATCGGGCGGATCGCCGACCGGCGCGGACGCCGGCTCGTCATCGTCGTCGGGTCGGTGCTCGCCGGTCTCGGCGGCGCGCTGTCGGGCCAGGTCGACTCGCTCGCTGCGCTGCTCCCGCTGCGGGCGCTGACCGGTGTCGGCGAAGCGGCCGTGTTCGTCGGCGCCGCGACGCTGATCGCCGACCTCTCGCCGCGCCATCGCCGCGCCGAGGGGGCCAGCTACTTCTCGGTCGCTGTGTTCAGCGGCCTCGGGTTCGGCCCGATCGTCGGTGAGCTCCTGCTGGACGACACCATGTTCGAGCGGGCGTTCGCCGCCGCCGGCCTCTCGGCGTTCATCGGCGCCGTGATCGCCCTCGCCGCCCCGCCACGGGTCGTGTCCCCCGATGACGACCCGACGCATGGCGAGTCCGCTCCGGCCCACGGCTGGCGTCGCTTCGTCCATCCCGCGGCGCTCAAGCCCGGACTGGTCCTCGCCTGCGCCGTCGGCGGACTGATGACGTTCTTCGCCTTCGTCCCCGAGTACTCGCGGTCGATCGGCATGTCGGCCTCGGGCGGGTTGTTCCTCGCGTACGCCCTCGTCTCGCTCGTCATCCGCATCTTCGGTGCGAAGCTGCCCGAGCGGCTCGGACCTCGCCGAGCCGTCTCGATCGCACTCTCGCTGATCGCCGCCGGGTTGCTCCTGATCGCCGCCGTCCCGCAGGTGCCGGCGCTGTGGGTCGGCGCCGTGCTCGTCGGCGTCGGCGTGGCGTTCAACTACCCCTCGCTCCTCGCACTGACCGTCAACCGCGTCGGCGACCACGAACGGGCGCGAGCGGTGAGCTCGTTCACGATGTTCTTCGAGATCGGCTCGGCGGTCGGCGGCTTGTCGATCGGCGCCTTCGCGCAGATCGTCGGCAAGCAGCTCGGCTTCCTCGGTGGCGTCGCCAGCTGCCTGCTCGGCCTGTGGCTGCTGCGTACGAAGGTCGTCCCCACCGACGCCCCCGTCGCCGGGCCTGCCGGCACCGAGCCCCAGACATACCTCCCCATCGGGGGCAACTGACCGGCTCGGTCCGGATGCGGCGATCGCTGCGTTGCGTGAACTCGTCGCTGGCTTGAGCCAGCTTCCTCGGCACGCGCCTTGCGCTCACCACATCCGATCCCGAGCCGCTTGATACGTGAACTGGTGCGCTGCGAAGCAACGGACAGGGCCAGGTGCGCTAGGTCCGATTTCCGCTGGTCTTCCGCTGTTGGCGACGGCATGATGAGCGCATGGCCCCGCTCGACCACGATCGCTGCTACGCCGTCGTGCAGAGCCGCGACCGGCGGTTCGACGGGTGGTTCGTCACCGCCGTCCGCACGACGGGCATCTACTGCCGACCGAGCTGTCCGGCGATCACGCCCAAGCGGTCCAACGTCGACTTCTTCCCGACGGCGGCGACGGCCCAGCAGCGCGGCTTCCGTGCCTGCAAGCGTTGCCGACCCGACGCCTCGCCCGGCTCGCCGGAATGGAACAGCCGCCAGGACGTGGTCGGCCGGGCGATGCGGTTGATCGCCGACGGCATCGTCGAGCGGGAAGGTGTCCCCGGACTCGCGGCACGCCTCGGGTACAGCGAACGCCATCTCAACCGGCTGCTGACCAGCGAGCTCGGCGCCGGCCCGCTGGCCATCGCCCGGGCGCAGCGCGCCCACACGGCCCGCCTGCTGATCGAGACCACCGACATGCCGCTGACCGACGTCGCCTTCGCCGCCGGGTTCGGCAGCGTCCGCCAGTTCAACGACACCGTCCGTGAGGTGTTCGCCGGTTCGCCCACCGAGTTGCGGGCGGCGGGCGCGGGTCACGCAGCGGTGGTCGCCGGTACCGTCCAGCTCCGCCTCCCCACCCGGCAGCCGTTCGCCGCCACCGAGGTGCTCGCCTTCCTCGCCGCACGCGCCATCCCGGGGCTCGAGTCGTGGGACGGCTCGACGTACCGGAGGGCGCTCGCCCTGCCGGCCGGCCACGGGATCGTCGAGTTGGACTCGAGCGACGACCACGTCGTGGCCCGACTCCGCCTCGCCGAGTGGAGCGACCTCGCCACGGCGGTCCAGCGGATCCGGCGGCTGCTCGATCTCGACGCCGACCCCGAGGCCGTCGACGCGTCGCTGGCGGCCGATCCGGCGATCCGACCGCTCGTGTGCGGCACCCCGGGGCGCCGCTCACCCGGGAGTATCGACGCCTACGAGACGCTCGTCCGTGCCGTCGTCGGCCAACAGGTCTCGGTCGCCGGGGCTCGCACCGTCGCAGGGCGGATCGTCGCGGCGGTCGGAATACCGCTCGGGCTGGCCGACGGCGGCGGTCAACTGACCCACGTCTTCCCCTCACCGGCCCGCCTTGCGGTGGCGCCCGACGACGCGTTCTCGATGCCCACCGCCCGGGCCGCGACGATCAGGCGCGCGGCGGCCGCCGTCGACGACGGAACCGTCGGCCTCGACGCCGGTGTCGACCCGGACACCGCCCGCCGGTCGCTGCTGGCGCTCGACGGGGTCGGCCCCTGGACCGCCGATTACGTGCTGATGCGCGGCCTGGGTCACCCCGACACGTTCCTCCCCACCGACCTGGGCGTGGTCCACGCCCTGACCGCCCTCGGGCTCGACGATGGTGATGCCGGACGTTGGGCGCCGTGGCGGTCCTACGCCGTCCACCACCTGTGGGCCGGCCCGCCCGACCGATCCCGAAAGGACCCCCGATGATGACCGAGACGAACGACACGACCGACACGGCGGAGATCTCGACGACCGTGGTCGACTCGCCGGTCGGCCCGTTGACCGTGGTCGCCTCCGATGCCGGTCTGCGGGCCGTGCTGTGGCCGGCCGACGGAGCCGGTGGCGATCGGGCGCGTGTCCCGTTGCCCGGCACGGTCGAGAACGACGACCACCCGGTGCTGGTCGCCGCGCGCCGTCAGCTGACGGAGTACTTCGCCGGTGAGCGCACCGAGTTCGACCTGCCCCTCGACCCCGTCGGCACCCCGTTCCAGCAGTCGGCGTGGACGGCACTGCGGTCGATCCCGTTCGGTGAGACGATCACCTACGGCGAGCAGGCTCGCCGGATGGGCGACGACCGCAAGGCCCGCGCCGTCGGCGCCGCCAACGGCAAGAACCCACTGTCGATCATCGTGCCGTGCCACCGGGTCGTCGGCTCCGACGGATCGCTCACCGGCTTCGCCGGCGGCGTCGAGACGAAAGCCTGGCTCCTTGCCCACGAACGGGCGGTGTCGGGCGACGCGCTGCTTTAGCAGTACCAAACCGCTCGGAACCAGATGTGGGGAGCGCAAGGCGCGTGACGAGGAAGCTGGCTGGCGCCAGCGACGAGTTCACGGAACGCAGCGATCGCCGCATCTGGACCGAGCCGCACGGCGCGCAGCGAGGAAGCTGCCTTGGGGCAGCGACGAGCCTGCGGAACGCAGCCATCGGGCAAACCGGACGGACTCGTGCTTGCGGCAGCGACGAGCCTGCGGAACGCAGCCATCGGGCAAACCGGACGGACTCGTGCTTGCGGCAGCGACGAGCCTGCGGAACGCAGCCGTCGGGCGAACCGGACGGACGACCGCTACTTGCGCTTTCTTGCGGCGGCTGACTGCTCGCGGCGGCGGCGGGCGTCTTCCTGCTTCGCCTTGCGGGCCTCGGCGCGCTTGGCGCGCAGCGCAGCCTGCTCCTCGGCCGACCGGCCGGACGGCTCGATGATCGGCGCAACCGGCGTCGGCTCGGACTTGGGCAGGGCGACGAGGTCGTCGGACTTCAACAGGTCGCGGATGATCGCGCTCGCCGGCGCCTCGCCGGCAGCCGTGGCTGCGAGCATGACACGGGTGATCCCGACGCCGTGGCGTTCGACCACACCGGGCAGGACCTCCCGTAGCTGGTCGGACGAGGGGTTGTCGGCGTGATCGCCGAGCTCTTCGATGCAGTCGGCGAGACAGGCGTCGCTGACGATCGCTGCGATCGCCTCCATCCCGCCGTCGATGCGACCGGCCCTCACGCCCTGGCGCACCGAGTCGGGGTCCAGGCCGTCGGCGAAGTGCTCGAGCCCATCGCGGTGGTCCTCGTCGAGCGCTTCGATCGCCGTGGTCAGCTCGTCGTCGGTCGTCGCCTTGATCGCCCGGTCGAGCAGGCCGAGTGCCTGCATCCGGTTCTTCATCTGATTCACGGGCCGCGACGCTATCCGGGTGCCCGAGGGGACCGGTCACCGCCGAAGGTCCCCACACGTTTGGACCGTCTGGCCCCGGCGTGGGCTAGTCTGTAAGCGCTCGCAGAGGCCGCCGTCCTGGCGGCCACCGGGGGAACCAGGAGGCCCACACCCATGGCGACGGTCGTGATGGAGGAAGTCAACAAGGTCTACGAGAACGGCTTTCACGCCATTCACGACCTGAATCTGGACATCGAGGACGGTGAGTTCCTCGTACTCGTCGGTCCGTCGGGCTGCGGGAAGTCGACCGCGCTGCGGATGATCGCTGGTCTGGAGACGATCAGCGGCGGCGAGATGCGCATCGGCGACAAGGTCGTCAACGACGTGGAGCCGAAGGACCGGGACATCGCGATGGTGTTCCAGAACTACGCGCTGTACCCGCACATGTCGGTGTACGACAACATCGGCTTCGCGCTGAAGCTGGCCAAGGTCCCCAAGGAAGAGATCGACGAGCGGGTCCGCAAGGCATCGTCGATCCTCGAGCTCGACGAGTACCTCGAACGCAAACCCGGGCAGCTCTCCGGCGGCCAGCGCCAGCGGGTGGCGATGGGCCGGGCGATCGTGCGCCAGCCGGCGGCGTTCCTGATGGACGAGCCGCTGTCCAACCTCGACGCCAAGCTCCGCGTGCAGATGCGCGCCGAGATCGCCGCGCTCCAGCGCGATCTCGGGGTCACGACGTTCTACGTCACCCACGACCAGGTCGAGGCGATGACGATGGGTGATCGGGTGGCGGTCATCAAGGACGGGTTCTTGCAGCAGGTCGACACCCCGCAGAACCTCTACGACAAGCCGGTCAACGTGTTCGTGGCGGCGTTCATCGGCTCCCCCTCGATGAACCTGCACGAGGCGACGCTCCAGGGCACGACGATGCGGCTCGGCTCGCAGACCCTGGTGCTCGACGACGGCGTCTTCGACCGGCGGCCCGGTCTGCGCGCCTT
>JAAUXY010011910.1_pt1 | contig 20228 bp, 21 predicted proteins | sample 7278121 | NCBI WGS metagenome assembly JAAUXY01 (sample SAMN14350117, study PRJNA611818) | marine sediment metagenome | isolation source: surface marine sediment (1.8m) | place: French Polynesia: Moorea | collected 2018-08 | reverse complement strand
GCGGCGTTCTCGCCGTTGGCAATGACGAAGTCCAGGTCCAGCTTGCGGCGCAGCCGCGGCAGATGCTCGGCCACCACCTCGCGTCCCGAGCGGCCGTTGACGTCGCCGCAGAAGAGAATCCTCATGCCCGCTCCAGCCCGGCTGGGAGGTCCCGCGGCGCGATGACCTCGCGCTCGGTCACGATCCGATCGAGCGCCTCGTCTCCGGCCTCGACCGGAACCTCTTCGACCTCCTGGGCGGCGAAGGCCAGGCCGATCGCGAGCACCGGACGGCGCCCGCGCAGAGCGGCCAGGGTCCGGTCGTAGAAGCCGCCGCCATAGCCGAGCCGCCGGCCCCGGCGGTCGAAAGCGAGCAGCGGCACCAACAGGATGTCCGGCTCGACGGACGGGCAGTCCGGGCCGGGCACCCGGGTGCCGAAAACCGCCGGCTCCAGGGCGGCGTCGGGCCGCCAGCTCCGGAAAACCAGCGCGGCGCCGGACTCGACCACCACCGGCAGGCAGAGCCGCCGGCCCCGCGCGGCCAGGGCCTCGAGGACCGGACGCGGGTCCAGCTCGTCACGCAGCGGCCAGTAGCCCGACACCCTCGCCTCCGCCGGGATCACGAGCGCATCGAGCAGGCGCCGACAGACCTCCGCCGCGGCCGACTCCCGCTCTTCCGCGGCCGCGCGCCGGATCTGGCGAGACGACCTGCGCAGGGCGGCCTTGGCTTCGAGGGTCTTGGTCATGGACTGCAGGCGGATCGGACTCGAAAGCAAAAGGGACAAGCGGTGCCGCAAAGGCCGTTGGCCGGATATCATCCTCTGTGGCCTGCTTACGCAGGTGGGCGCCATATACCGGAACCACGGCTCCGGCAGGGACAGCTCCCTAGAGGGTCGTATTGGCCCCAGGGATCGAAAGGCCTGACGCACCCCGCAGCACCGCCGATGAACAAGCTATCTAGGAGGTCCCGAGCGTCGCGGCAATGCGCTCAAGCCGCTGCGCACAGGCTTCAAGGGCCTCGGCCACCTCGACTTCGCGTTCCTCGAAGGCGGCGATCACCTCGCCATTGGCCTCGCCGTCGCCGTTCCGGCCCGAACCGAGCTTGCTCATGGCCTCGTGCAGCTCGTCGGCGATGAGCAGGCTCGCCATGACCAGAAGGCGCGGCTCGCCGATCTGGCCGACCGCGGCGGCCAGATCGTTCACCCTCTGGTCGACATAGGCGCCGAGCCGGCGCAAGTGGTCCTCGTGGCCATCGTCGCAGGCGATGTCGTAGTTCCGGTTGTTGATCGTCAGCGTGATCTCGGCCACGTCAGGTCTCCAGCAAGCCTTGGATCCGCTTGATCGCGCGATCCAGACGCACCGCAACCTGGTCCGCGGCCTCGCTCAGTTCCTGGTTCTCGCGCCGGGCCTGCTCCAGCGCCTCGTCCAGGCGCGGGTCCGGGGCCTGCGCGCCGGGCGAAGCCTCGAGCGCGACCTGCTCCAGGGCGTCGGTCGCCGACTTCAGACGCTGCGCTGCTTCGATCAGACGGGACATCTTCGCTGCTGCCGAATCCCAGAGATTTTCCCCAACCCAACGACGCGCAGGATAGGCGCTGGCACGGTCGCCGGTCAACCGAACCGGGCGCGGTGCAACTGCCCCGGCTTAAGGATAATGCCGGTTGACGCTCCAGTGCCGTGGCGGCATCTTGCGCGCCGAAGACGGGCGTGATCCCGGAGGACGGCGAACCGGTCCCGATGCCCACTTGGCCAGGGTCAAGGCCGCCTCGGGATCGAGGACGCGGGGAGACGGGTGCGGGCCCCCGCCGCATCAGAGCAAATGGCAGGTCATTCAATGGACGTTAGGCCGTCTGGGCTTTCCGACTCCGGGGCTGCGCCCGGAGCGACTCACAAGGATATGGCGAATGCGATCCGCGCGCTGGCCATGGACGCCGTGCAGACGGCGAACAGCGGCCATCCGGGCATGCCCATGGGCATGGCCGACGTCGCGACGGTGCTGTTCTCGCGCTTCCTGAAGTTCCAGGCCGAGCGTCCGGACTGGCCGGACCGCGACCGCTTCGTGCTCTCGGCCGGGCACGGCTCGATGCTGCTCTACGCCCTGCTCCACCTGACCGGCTATCCGGAGATGACCCTGGAGGAGATCAAGAACTTCCGCCAGGTCGGCGCCCGCACCGCCGGGCACCCGGAGTACGGGCTTGCCCCGGGCATCGAGACCACCACCGGGCCGCTAGGCCAGGGCCTGGCCAACGCGGTCGGCATGGCGCTGGCCGAGCGCCTGCTGAACGCCCGCTTCGGCGACGACGTCGTCGACCACCGGACCTACGTCGTCGCCAGCGACGGCGACCTGATGGAAGGCATCAGCCATGAGGCCGCGGCCCTCGCCGGGCACCTGCGCCTGGGTCGCCTGATCGTGTTCTTCGACGACAACGGGATCTCGATCGACGGCCCGACCTCGCTGTCCGATTCGGTCGACCACGGCCTGCGCTTCCAGTCCTACGGCTGGCACGTCCAGACGATCGACGGCCATGACCCCGAGGCCATCGCCCGGGCCACCGAGCAGGCTCTGGCCGACGACCGGCCGTCGCTGATCGCCTGCCGCACGACCATCGGCTTCGGTGCGCCCAGCAAGGCCGGCAAGGCCTCGTCGCACGGCGCACCGCTGGGCGAAGACGAGATCGCTGGCGCCCGCGCGGCGCTCGGCTGGAGCCACCCGCCCTTCAAGGTGCCGAGCCCGATCCTCGAGACCTGGCGCGCCGCCGGCAAGAGAGGCGCCGCGGAGGCCGAGGCCTGGGATCGGCGCCTCGCCGCGCTCGAGCCGGCCCAGGCCCAGGCCTTCGAGGCCGCCGTGAAAGGCGAACTCGCCGCCGGCTGGCAGGCGGACCTGGCCGGGTTCAAGAAGGCCGTCGCCGCCGAGGCCCCCAAGGTCGCGACCCGGGTCTCCTCCCAGAAGGTCCTGGAGGTCCTGGTCGAGAAGCTGCCCCAGCTGATCGGCGGCTCGGCCGACCTGACCGGCTCCAACGGCACCCGGACCGGGGCGCACAAGGTGGTCAGCGCCGAGGACTTCAGCGGCAACTACCTGCACTACGGCATTCGCGAGCACGGCATGGCCGCGGTCATGAACGGCGTGGCGCTGCACGGCGGGCTGATCCCCTACGGCGGCTCCTTCCTGGTCTTCACCGACTACTGCCGGCCCTCGATCCGCCTTTCGGCGCTTATGGAGCAGCGGGTGGTCTACGTTATGACCCACGACTCCATCGGCCTCGGCGAGGACGGCCCGACCCATCAGCCGGTCGAGCATCTGGCCGCGCTGCGGGCGATCCCGAACCTCAGGGTCTTCCGGCCCTGCGACAGCATCGAGACCGCCGAGGCCTGGGAGTTGGCCTTGAGCGCGCCGGACAAGCCATCGGTGCTGGCGCTGTCGCGCCAGGGCCTGCCGACCCTGCGCACCGAGACCTTCGCCGAGAACTACAGCGCCTGGGGCGCCTACATCCTGGCCCCGGCGGCCGAACAGCGGCAGGTCACCCTGATCGCCTCGGGCTCCGAGGTCGAGGTCGCCCTGGAGGCCCGCAAGCTGCTGGCCGAAGAGAACATCTACGCCGCGGTGGTCTCCATGCCCTGCTGGGAGCTGTTCCTGGAACAGCCGGCGCACTACCGCGACGAGGTCCTCGGGCCCGGCCTGTTGAGGGTCGCGATCGAGGCGGCCGGCTGGTTCGGCTGGCACCGCTGGGTCGGCCTGGATGGCACGGTGGTCGGCATGGAGGGCTTCGGCGCCTCGGGCCCCGCGCCCGAGCTCTACCAGCACTTCCAGATCACGCCCAAGGCCGTGGTGGAGCGGGTCAAGAGCTGGCTCTAGGGACAAGGAAGAGAAGGACGGAAGACCAAGAGGGGAAACCAGGGATGGACATCGCGCAGCTCGCAGAGACGGCCCAGGCGCTGGTGGCGGACGGCAAGGGAATCCTCGCCGCCGACGAGAGTACCGGCACGATCAAGAAGCGCTTCGACGGCATCCAGGTCGAATCGACCACCGAGACCCGCCGCGACTACCGCAACATGCTTTTCACAACCGCGGGCGCGGCCGAGCACATCAGTGGCGTGATCCTGTTCGACGAGACGCTCCGCCAGGAGGCGGCCGACGGCCGGCGCCTGGCTCAGATCATCATCGACGCCGGCATGATCCCCGGGATCAAGGTCGACTCCGGCGCCAAGCCCCTGGCCCTGCATGCGGGCGAAACCGTCACCGAAGGGCTGGACGGCCTGCGCGACCGGCTCGCCGAGTACGCCGGCCTGGGCGCCCGCTTCGCCAAGTGGCGGGCGACCTACAGCATCGGCGCCGGCCTGCCCAGCGCGGCCTGCCAAGACGCGAACGCCCACGCCCTGGCGCGCTACGCGGCGCTCTGCCAGGAGGCCGGCCTGGTGCCCATCGTCGAGCCCGAGGTCCTGATGGACGGCGGCCACGACATCGACGCCTGCGAGACGGTGACCGAGACCACGCTGCGCCGGGTCTACGCCGCCCTGGCCGAGCAGGAGATCGTCCTCGAGGGCACGCTCCTGAAGCCCAACATGGTCGTCTCCGGCGCCGACTGCCCCGAGCAGGCCGGCGTCGAGGAGGTCGCCCGGCGCACGGTCCGGACCCTGCAGCGCTGCGTGCCGGCCGCGGTCCCCGGCATCGTCTTCCTCTCCGGCGGGCAAAGCGACGAGCAGGCCACCCTGCACCTCAACGCGATGAACAAGCTGCTGGCGCGCCTGCCCTGGAAGCTCAGCTTCTCCTACGGGCGGGCCCTCCAGGCGGCGCCGCTCAAGGCTTGGGGCGGCAAGGCCGAGAACCTGGCGGCCGGCCAGGCGGCCTTTCTGGAGCGCGCCCGTGCGAACGGCCAGGCCAGCCTCGGCAGCTACGCCTGAGCATGGGCCCGCCGATCAACTCGAACCGACCGACAGACAACCCGCCGAGGGAGTAGGAGAATGGCTCTACGCGTTGCGATCAATGGTTTTGGCCGGATCGGCCGGCTCGTGCTGCGGGCCGCCATGGAAGCCGAGCGCACGGACATCGAGTTTGTTGCGATCAACGACCTCGGCTCGGCCGAAGCCAACGCGCACCTGCTGAAGCACGATTCGGTCCACGGCCGCTACCCCGGCAAGGTCGAGGCGATGGAGACCGCGATCAAGGTCGACGGCCACGAGACGAAGGTGCTCAGCGAACGCGATCCGGCCAAGCTGCCCTGGGGCGATCTCGGCATCGACGTGGTGATGGAATGCACCGGCCGCTTCAACTCCAGGGAGGCCGCGAGCGCGCACCTGACGGCCGGCGCCAAGAAGGTGCTGGTCTCCGCGCCCTGCAGCGAAGCCGACCTGACCGTGGTCTACGGCATCAACCACGACCGGCTGACCGCGGACCACGACGTGGTCTCCAACGCCTCCTGCACGACCAACTGCCTGGTTCCGGTCGCCTGGGTGCTCGACCAGACCGTGGGCATCGAGCACGGCTTCATGACCACGATCCACGCCTTCACCGGCGACCAGCCGAGCGTCGACACCCTGCACAAGGACCTGCGCCGGGCTCGGGCCGCCTCGGTCTCGATGATCCCGACTTCGACCGGCGCCGCGCGGGCCGTGGGCCTGGTCTTGCCGGAGCTGAAAGGCAAGCTGGACGGCACCGCGATCCGGGTGCCGACGCCGAACGTCAGCCTGGTCGACCTCACCATCGAGGCGAAGAAGGAGACGACCGCCGAGGACGTCAACGCGGCCATGGTCGAGGCCGCGGAGAGCAATCGCCTCACGGGGATCCTGGCCGTCAACGACGCCCCCCTGGTGTCGAGCGACTTCAACCACAGCCCGGCCAGCTCGACCTTCGACCTGACCCAGACCCTGGTCCTGGACGGCACCTGCGTGCGCGTCCTGACCTGGTACGACAACGAGTGGGGCTTCTCCAACCGCATGAGCGACACCGCGGTCGCCCTCGGCAAGCTGATCTAACGCGGCATCTTCTGAAGCCGGGCCGGGCTTACACCACGAGATGCCCGGTCTTTTCGTAGAACAGGCAGCCGCCTTCGCTCGTCAGGGCGTGGCGGCTGCCGGCCGGGTAGCGGGCCCAGCTGCCGGCCCGGTAGCTGCGCTCGCCGTTCTCCAATTCGCCTTCGAGGACGAAGATCTCCTGGCCGCCCAGATAGACCTGGGAGTCGAGGATCGCGCCCGGCTCCAGTCGAAGCAGGCGGATGCGCTCCGGGTGCTTGGGCTCGCCGTAGAGGTCTAGGACCTCCAGCCCGGCAACCTCGCCGTCCCGCAAGTCGGTGGCCTTGCTGTCGATGGTGACCTGCCGCCGGTCGCTGCCCGGGTATTGGCGTAGCTTGACGAAAAGCACGCAGCCCTCCCGCGAGAAGGGCGCGTGGCTGAAGCCCTCGGGGTTGAGCAGGTAGGTGCCGGCCGGGTAATCGCCGCGCTCGTCGGAGAAGACTCCTTCGAGGACCAGGATCTCCTCGCCGTCCGGATGAGGGTGCTGAGCGAAGCGGCTGTCGGCGTCGTAGCGGACCACCGAGGTCACCCGCCCGGCCTCCAGCGGGCCGCTCAGGTCCAGGCGCTTGCGCCAGACGCTGGGACTGGGGCTCGCCTGCCATTCCATGTCGGCCGTGTGAACAACCGCGAGCTTGGACAGGTCGCCGTTGATCTCATGCTCGGACATGGCGGCGGATCCTCCTTGCATCGGCAAATAATAATGGGCCCGAACCGGGTTTCCTGCTGTATGTATGCAGCCCGGGATGAAAGAAAAGGCCGTGATCGTGCATTGTCTGGAAGACGCCCGGATCGCCCTCGCGGCGGCCGAGGCGGCGGGCTGTGGCGTGGTCCTGGCCTCGGCGCCCGGGGCCGCCGGCTACGCCGGAGTCCTGTGGTTCCGCGAGCTGCTGCGGGCGTCGCGGGCCGAGCGGCCGGGGGTCCCGGTCACCGGCCTGCTCGACTGCGGCGACAAGCCGGGCCTGGTGCTGGCCGCGCTCGACCAGGGCCTGCCGGCCCTGCGCTTCACCGGCTCGCGCAAGGCGGCGAAGCAGCTGGCCGAGATCTGTGAGCGCGAAGGGATCGAGCTGGTGACCGGGCGCCTCAAGGCGCTCGACCTTGCGGCCGAGGCGGCGCCCGATGTCGCCTGCAGGGCCTGGCTATCCGGGCCCTGATCTCCTATCTCAACAAGAGCACAGGAAAGCACCCGCGGAGGGCCTTCCGGCAATTGCCTGGCGGGAGCCGAACTGCTAGCTTCCGCGCGCTTTTCGAGAGCCGAGTTTTCCCGGATACAGACCCAATGAAGATCAATGGCAACGCAATCCGCCCCGGCAACGTCGTCGAGCACAAGGGCCGCCTGTGGCGGGCGGTGCGGATCCAGCACACCCAGCCCGGCAAGGGCGGCGCCTACCTGCAGGTCGAGCTCAGGGACATCCGCGACGGCACCAAGCTCAACGAGCGCTTCCGCTCCTCGGAATCTGTGGAGCGCGTGCGCCTCGACCAGAAGCCCTATCAGTACCTCTTCGCCGACGGCGAGATGCTCACCTTCATGGACAACGAGAGCTACGAGCAGATCACCCTGAACCAGGACCTGGTCGGCGAGCCGATGCGCTTTCTGCAGGACGGTATGGAGGTGACCATCGAATCCTACGAGGGCGAGCCGATCAGCGTCATGCTGCCCGACACCGTGGTGATGGAGATTTCCGAGGCCGATCCCGTGGTCAAGGGCCAGACCGCTTCCTCGTCCTACAAGCCGGCGGTTCTGGAGAACGGCACGCGGACTCTGGTCCCGCCGCACATCGAGGCCGGCACCCGGGTCGTGGTCAACACCGCGGACGGGTCCTACGTCGAACGCGCCAAGGACTAGACGCAGCCGATGCCCAGGCGATCGGCGGTCATCAACGTCATGGTCCGGGCCGCCGATCGGGCGGCGCGCGGCCTCAAACGGGACTTCGGCGAGGTGGAGAACCTGCAGGTCTCCCGCAAGGGGCCGTCGGACTTCGTCTCCGCGGCAGATCTGCGCGCCGAGGAAACGCTGCGCCAGGAGCTCGCCAAGGCACGCCCCGGCTTCGGCTTCCTGATGGAGGAATCCGGACGGCGCCACGACAACCCGGAGGCCGAACAGCGCTGGATCGTCGATCCGCTGGACGGGACGACCAACTTCTTGCATGGCCTGCCCCACTTCGCCGTCTCCATCGCCCTGGAAGAGCGCGGCGAGATCACCGCCGGCGTGGTCTACGACCCGATAAAGGAAGAGTTGTTCTGGGCCGAGAAGGGCGTCGGCGCCTACCTCGGCGATCAGCGGCTTCGGGTCTCGGGCCGCCGCGGCCTGAGCGACTGCCTGCTCGCCACCGGCATTCCCTTCCAGGGCCACGGCGACGCCGCCCGCTTCACCCGCGAACTGGCCGGGGCCATGGCGGCGACCGCGGGGGTCCGGCGCTGGGGAACGGCGTCCCTCGACCTCGCCTACATCGCCGCCGGCCGCTTCGACGGCTTTTGGGAGTGGGGCCTCTCGGCCTGGGACTTCGCGGCCGGCTGGCTGCTGGTGCGCGAGGCCGGTGGCTTCGTCACCGAGATGAACGGCCGCAGCCTCTCCCTGGACAGCGGCAGCCTGCTGGCCGCGAACGGCGAGCTGCATGCCGAGCTGATGAAGCTGCTTAAAAGCTGACGTCGGGAGGCTGTCGCCGCCGGGACTTGCCGCCGGCCGCCCTGCGGGATTAGGTTACGAATCAAGGATCTAAAGCGCAAGGAGCGCGGCCGGAGAAGATGCCGAAGCGTGCAGGACCGGGGAAAGGGCGGCCGGAGCGGGCCGGTGAAGGAGCCAGGAGGCGCGCCCCCGGCTCCGGCCGTTTCGCCCGAACCGCAAGAGCGCTTCTGCTCACGGTCCTGCTGTCGACGCCGGTCTCGCTGCCGGCCCTGGCCCAGGACGGCGGCGCTCCGGCCGAGCCGCCCGACGTCTACATCAACACCAGGCTTCTGGAGCGCCTCGAGAAGGACCCGCCGACCCCGGGTCCAAGCAGCCAACGGCAGCCACGCGCGCCGCTGCAGACGCCCCCGCCCTGGCAGTTGGAGAGCCGCCTCTACGTCGTGCCCCTTGGCCAGGTCGGGCCGGCCCAGCCGGCACAGGCGCCCCCGGCCCCGAGTGTCCTGACCTCGGAGCTCGAAGCGATCGAGGGCGCGCGCTCTCGCGGCCGCCCCAGCGAGCCGGCGGTGGTCAAGCCGCGCGATGTCGTCAAGCCGCGCGATGTCCCGCCGCGGCCTGCAAGGCCCGCTGTCAGTTCTGCACCGATCGCCCGTTCGGCCCTGATCGAAGACACGCCCCCGCCTGAAGCATCGGCTCCGATTACCGAAGCGACCGCAGATGCCCCCCCGCCGGAGGCTGCGGACCTCGAGGTGCCGGCCCCGGCACCGCTGCCCCTGGAGGACCCCGGCGAAATCGAGGTTCCTGCCGTCCAGGCAGCTTTGCCAAAGGCCGCGCCCCCGGAGCCGCCGCCCACGGCCCTGCCGCCGCCGGCCGTCGAGGCGCCCGCCGACTCGGTCGGCGCCCAGCCCGCCCCGGCTGCGATCCTGAACGAGCTGGCCGAAGCCGCCGAGCCCCAGGCGCCGCGGCCCGGCAGGATCACCGCACCGCCGGTGCCGGAGCCGCCGGTCCCGCCCGCCGTCGCCGCGGAGACGACCGCCAAAGCCGTCCAGGCAACAAAGGCGCCTCCGGCCGCGCCCGCCCCCGATCCGGAAGAACGGCTCGGGGCCGTCGCTTCGAAGCCCGATGAGCCAAGGGTGGGCGAGCCACAGGTGGCGACCCGACCGCCGGCCGGTGTACCCCTGGAGGGACGGATCCTCTTCGAGGCCGGTTCGACGGAGCTCTCAGCCGAGGCGCGCGCCGTGCTGGACGGCCTGGCCGAACGCCTGCTCGCCGCCGAGGCCGAGGGCGTCGAGTTCCGCGCCTACGCGACCGGCCGGGACCCGCGGCGGATGTCCTTGAACCGAGGCCTGGTCGCCCGAGGCTATCTGGAGAAGCGGGGCGTCAAAGCCAAGAAGGTCTTTCTGCGGCCCCTCGGGGACAAGTCGACCGACGGTCCGGCGGAGCGGATCGACTACGAACTCGTGTCCCAATAGACCCGCTTCGGCGCCAGTCTATCCAGGCGATGGGCTGGTGCTGCCGCGGGAAGGCGCCACAGTTCTGCCGCACTGCGTCGGCAGGCTGACGCCTTGTGAACAAGGGAAGGGGCTTGAAGTTTCTGGAGGCCTTTCCTCGGACCGAATCTGCTATCCTTTCCTTGGCGCCGAGTCGTCGGGCGCGCCATCGTCTATTGCCGTGCCTTCTCGCGGCACCGGCCGTCGCCTCAGGGATCTCCGGCGCCGAACCCATCTGGAAGCTGCCAAAGCCTGAAAAGACATGATCACTCGGCCCTACCGCTACCTTACCCGAATGGCGATCTTCTTGCTGGTGGTGGGCGCCATCTGCGCGGTTCTCTACCCCCGCCTCCAGGAAGCCTTCAGCGCGAATGCCGTGCTTAACGGGGTGATCCTGGGCGTCCTGCTGTTCGGCATCGGCTACAGCCTCCGGCAGGTCATTGCGCTGAACCCTGAGGTCAACTGGCTGCAACGCCTGATCCGCGAGAAGAGCGGCAGCCTGGTCATGCCGGGCGCGGCCAGCGATGAGCGGCCGCCCAAGCTGCTCGGCCCCATGGTCACCATGATGGGCGAGCGCACCGGGCGGATCCGGCTTTCGGCGCTGTCCATGCGCTCGCTGCTCGACGGCATCCAGAGCCGGATCAGCGAATCCCACGACATGTCCCGCTACTTGATCGGCCTGCTGATCTTCCTGGGCCTGCTGGGCACCTTCTGGGGGCTGCTGGAGACCGTTGGCGCGGTCGGTGCGACGATCTCAGGCCTCAGCGGCGGCACCGGTGACGCCACGGCGATGTTCGACCAGTTGAAGCAGGGCCTGGAGACCCCTTTGTCCGGCATGGGCACGGCGTTCAGCTCCTCGCTCTTCGGGCTCGCCGGCTCGCTGATCCTGGGATTCCTCGAGCTGCAGGCCGCCCAGGCTCACAACCGCTTCGTCAACGAGCTTGAGGAGTGGCTCTCCGAGGTCACGCGTCTGACCGGCGGCGGACCCCTGGCCGACGGCGACCAGCCGGTGCCGGCCTTTATCCAGGCGCTGCTCGAGCAGACCGCCGACAGCCTGGATTCGCTCCAGCGGACCATGGCCAAGTCCGAGGAGAGCCGGCTCAACATGGACCACAGCCTCGAGGTCCTGGCCGAGCGCCTGGGCACCCTGACCGACCAGCTGCGCAGCGAGCAGTCGATCCTGACCCGCCTGGCCGAGAGCCAGGCCCAGCTGCGCCCAGTGCTGTCCCAGCTGGCCGAGGTCAACGGCACGCGGGTCGGCGGCCTGGACGACGCCAGCCGCGACCACCTGCGCAACCTCGATCATCACATGGGCCGCCTCGTGCAGGAAGCCGCCAGCGGCCGCAACAAGGCGGTCGAGGAGATCCGCAGCGAGATTCGCCTCCTGGCCCGCACCATCGCCGCCCTGGCCGAGGACACGGAGGCCCGCTAGGCGATGTTCGCGCTGGAACGCCGGGGCCGCCAGCGGTCGGTCAACATCTGGCCCGGCTTTGTCGACGCGCTCTCCACCCTGCTTCTGGTGGTGATCTTCGTCCTCATGGTCTTCATGATCGCACAGTACTTCCTGTCGACCGCCCTCTCGGGCCGCGACGCCGCCCTGGAGCGGCTGCAACGCCAGGTCGCCGAGCTGGGCGAGCTGCTGGCCCTGGAACGGGCCGAGAGCTTCCGGCTGCAGAGCGACTTCAACGAGGTCTCCGAGGAGCTGAACACCTCTCTGACCGCGCGCGAGAGCCTCAGCAGCCAGCTCTCCGGTCTGACCGAGGAGCGCGACCGGCTGAAAGACCAGCTCTCGCTCCTGACCCGGGAGCGCGACGACCTCTCGGCCCGGCTCGACGAGGCGGTCTCCTCGAGCTCCCAGGTCAGCGGGCAGCTGGAAGACGCCTACAAGACCATCGAGGCCGACAAGGAGAAGATCGAGGCGCAGCTTGCCGAGCTGGCGATCCTTAAGAGCCTGAGGGACGACCTGCGCGCGCAGCTGGCGGCGTCCCAGGGCGAGCTGGATTCGGCCGCGGAAGAGAAGGAGAGGCTGGCCGGCCGCCTGTCCGAGCAGGAGAGCCTGACCGAGGAGGCCCAGGTGGCGGCCGAGCTGCTCAACCGGCAGATCCTGGCACTACGCCAGCAGCTGTCCCAGCTCAGCGAGGCGCTGGATCTGAGCGAAGCCAAGAACAAGGAGCAGGAGGTGCAGATCGCCGATCTCGGCCGCCGGCTCAACGTCGCCCTGGCGACCAAGGTCCAGGAGCTTGCGCGCTACCGCTCGGAGTTCTTCGGCCGGCTGCGCCAGGTCCTGGGGGAGCGGCCGGATATCCAGGTGGTCGGCGACCGATTCGTCTTCCAGTCGGAGATTCTTTTCGGGTCGGGCTCGGCCGCGCTCGGCTCGGGCGGCAGGGTCCAGATGGCGCGCCTGGCCAACACCCTTAACGAGATCGCCCGCGAGATCCCGGACGAGATCGATTGGGTGCTGCGGGTCGACGGCCACACCGACCGGCGCCCGATATCGACCGCGGAGTTCCCCTCGAACTGGGAGCTGTCGACCGCCCGTGCGATCTCCGTCGTGCGCTTCCTCATCGGCGAGGGCGTGCCGGCACGGCGCCTGGCCGCCACCGGCTTCGGCGAGTTCCAGCCGATCGACAGCGGCAGCGACGAAGTCGCCTTCCGCCGCAACCGCCGCATCGAGCTGAAGTTCACCCAGCGTTAGCGAAGGCTCCGTTCCAGCGATCGCAGGCTGCTCTTGCGAGACTCCTTCGCTCCTGTCGGGTTAGGCTCCCCTACCCCCTGGGCGGCCGGTCTACGGTCAGCCTTCGTCGTGGACCGGACCTCGCCAGACACGGGAACTCCTTAGATGCGCAGAAGCCACACGACACCGGCTGGCAGCCTTGATCGCCTGAGCCTCGAGTCTTCGGTCCTGAAGTCGAACCTGCTCGGCGATCCCAGTAGGCGCGATGTCGTGGTCTACCTCCCCAATGGACACGACGGCCGGGACCTGCCGCTTCTGGTCGATCTGGTCGGCTTCACCGCAAGCGGGCCGTCGCACGTCAACTGGAGGAACTTCGGGGAGAACCTGCCGGAGCGTCTGGATCGCCTGATCGCCGAAGGCGAGATGCCCCCGGTCGCCGTCGCCTTTCCCGACTGCTTCACCCGCCTCGGCGGCAACCAGTACATCGACTCCGAGGCCATGGGGCACTGGGAGACCTTCCTGATCGAGGAGATGCTGCCGGCCATCGAGGGGCGCTTCGGCTGCGGCGGAACCGGCCGGCGCGGCGTCTTCGGCAAATCCTCCGGCGGCTATGGGGCCATCGTACACGCCATGCGCCATGCCGACTGCTGGGCCGCCGCGGCCTGCCATTCCGGAGACATGGCCTTCGAGCTCTGTTACCTGCCGGAGATGCCGACCCTTTTGCGGGCGCTCGCCAAGAAGGACGGGTCGATCGAGAAGTTCGTCACCGACTTCGAGGCCGGGCCGAAGTGGAACGGCAAGGACATCCACAACCTCATGACCCTCGCGATGGCGGCGACCTACGACCCGGACCCGGAGGCCTTCTGCGGGATTCGCCTGCCGGTCGATCCCGAGACTTGCGAGATCATCGAGGAGCGCTGGGCCGCGTGGCGGCGCTGGGACCCCGTCGTCCTGGCGGAACGCCACGCCGAGGACCTTAAGGCGCTGAAGGCGCTCTGGATCGACTGCGGCAGGGTCGACCAATACAATCTCGTCTACGGTGCCCGCCGACTGCACCGAAAGCTCGTCGCGGCCGGCGTCGATCACGTCTACGAGGAGTTCGACGACAACCACTCGTCGGTCGACTACCGCATGGACGCGAGCCTGCCGTTCCTTGCCAAGGCCTTGTCGTGAGGCGGCCTCCGAAGATGGCGAAGCGCCGAGACCACTACCCCGTCGCCGCCTCGTTCCGGGCGCCGTCGCCGCGCAGCAGTTCCGCGTCTTCGAACTGCAGGGCGGCGAGGCGGGCGTAGAGGCCGTCGCGGCGCACCAGTTCGGCGTGGCGGCCGCTCTCGACGATCCGGCCCTGGTCGAGGACCAAAATCCGGTCGGCCTTGAGCACGGTCGCCAGGCGATGGGCGATGACCAGGGTCGTGCGGTTCGTCATCAGCTGGTCCAGCGCCTGCTGCACGTTGCGCTCGCTCTCGGCGTCCAGGGCGCTGGTCGCCTCGTCCAGCAGCAGCACCGCCGGATCGCGGAGCACGGCCCGGGCCAGGGCGATACGCTGGCGCTGGCCGCCGGACAGCCGCACGCCCCGTTCGCCCAGGTCGGTATCGAAGCGCTGGGCCAGCTCGTCGATGAAGCTCAGGGCGTTGGCCGCCTCGGCCGCCGCCCGGACCTCGGCCTCGGAAGCCTCGGGCCGGCCGTAGCGGATGTTGTCCAGGACGCTGGCGGAGAACAGCACCGGCTCCTGGGGCACCAGGCCGATGCGCGCGCGCAGCGCCGCGGGCTCGGCCTCGCGCAGGTCGACGCCGTCGAGCAGGACCGCCCCCTCCTGAGGATCGTAGAAGCGCAGCAGCAGCTGGAAGACGGTCGTCTTGCCGGCGCCGGAGGGCCCGACCAGGGCGACCTTCTCGCCCGGCTGGATCTCGGCGTCGAAGCCGTGCAGCGCCGCCTGTTCGGGCCGCGCCGGGTAGCGGAACTCCACGTTGCGGAAGGCGACCGCGCCGCACGCCGGATGCGGCAGCGGCAGCGGCCGTTCCGGCGCCGCGATTTCCGGTCGGGTCGACAGCAGCTCCAGCAGGCGCTCGGTGGCGCCGGCCGCCCGCTGGAGGTCGCCGATGACCTCGCTCAGGGCGCTGATCGACCCGGCGACCACGACGGCGTAGAAGACGAAGGCCGAGAGCTCGCCGCCGGAGATGCGTCCGGAAAGGACGTCATGCCCGCCGATCCAGAGGATCACGCTGATCGCTCCGAAGGCGAAGATGATCACCGCGGCGGTCAGCAGGGCTCGCGCCCGAATCCGCGCGATCGCCGCACGGAAGGTCTCCTCGACCCGGCCGGCGAAGCTCCTGCGGTCCTCCGGCTCGTGGCCGAAGGCCTGGACGGTGCGAATCTCGCCGATCGACTCGTTGATGTAGACGCCGACGTCGGCGACCCGGTCCTGGGTGATCCGGCTGAGGCGGCGGACCTTCCGGCCGTAGATCAGGATCGGCAGCAGGATCAGCGGCACCACCAGGAAGACCAGACCGGTCAGCTTGGGGCTGGTTACGATCAGCAGGACCGTGCCGCCGACCAGCAGCAGGGCATTGCGGATCGCGATCGATACCGTGGAATCGACGACCACCTGCAGGACCGTGGTGTCGGTGGTCAGGCGCGAGATCACCTCGCCCGTGCGCGTCATCTCGAAGTAGGAGGGCGGCAGGGTGATGACATGGTCGAAGACCTCCTTGCGGATGTCGGCGACCACCCGCTCGCCGATCCAGGAGACCAGGTAGAAGCGGGCGAAGCTGGAGGCGGCGAGCACCAGGGTGACGCCGAAGAGCACGAAGACCGCCTGGTCCAGCAGCGCCGCGTTGCCGCTGGCGAAGCCGTCGTCGACCAGGCGGCGCAGGCCGACACCCATGGCCAGGACCGTGCCGGCCGCGATCACCAGGGCGACGAAGGCGCCGGCGAGCTGCCAGGGATAGCGGCGGACATAGCGCCAGAGATGGCCGAGCTCGGCCAGGCGCCGGCTCCGCGGCCGCTCCTCCGTCTTGCCGGCCTTGGCGGCACCCCTCATCCGGCCGCGCCCAGCGGTCGGCCGGCGGTCTTGGAGCGCTGTCGGTCGGTCTTTGCCTGCATGGTCCTTCCGGGCTGGAAAAACGGCAGCTATCCCTAGCCCAAGGCCCGCCACCCGGCAACCTCGAGACCGCCGATGATTCCGCGAAACCACAAGGCCATGGGCCGCCCAGAAAGCCGCGCGGCAGTCCTTGCCAAGCGCCGCCGGCTCAGGTATACACCCGCCGCCGCGAAAGGAGCAGGACGATGAAGGACGGAATCCATCCCGAATACCACGAGATCACGGTCATCATGACCGATGGCTCCACCTTCACCACCCGGTCGACCTACGGAAAGGCCGGGGACAGCCTGCGCCTGGACATCGACCCCAAGACCCATCCGGCTTGGACCGGCGTCCATCGCCTGGTCGACACCGGCGGCCAGCTGGCCAAATTCAACAAGCGCTTCCAGGGCCTGGGCCTCAAAGGCGACAAGTAGCCCGGGCCGCCGCTCCGCGGCCCTCACCCGTTCATCATGGAATCCAGACGCGCCACGCGGGCGTAGAGTTCGCCCGTGCGCCGCTGCAGATCGGCGAGCACCGGCGGCAGGCCGGCATCCTTGAGCTCACGATCCGGATTGCAGACCGCCTGACCGCCGAGCCGGCGGTGCTTCGCCCTGGCCTCCTCCCGACTCAGCTCGCCCGCGTGAACCGCCTTTTGAACGAGGAACCAAGCGATCACCTGGGTCAGGCGGGCGGTCATGCGAAGGCATTCGCAGCTGCCGTAGAGGCGGGCATGGTAGTCCTCGGGCTCGGGCCGGCCCTCGCCGCCCTTGGCCGCGATGCGATCCCGGAGCTCGCAGGCCAGGCCCAGGGCTTCCTCGTAGGTGCTGTCGAAGAACGCCACCACTGTCTGCTGATCGGGCAAAACAAAACCTCAATCAAAATCTCTGAATTTTAGATCTAATACTTAGGGTCTCATAAAAAATACCACAAATATGCGACCGGTTGATTAGCATTTTCTTGATATCTAGACCATCGACCCGGAACCTCTTGAAAAACAAGCAACGCCTCCTCACTTGAGAGAGGTTCCTGGAGAACGCCTCGTGGAGGGTCTCCGACGGAATGAGCATGGATCGGTCCGGCCGAAAACGGCGGGCCACCCTTAACCATATCGCTCAAGGAGGATGTGGCGATGCATAGTTTTGATCTGACACCCCTTTTCCGTTCCACCGTCGGCTTCGACCGCATGGCCAGGCTGCTCGACAGCGCGACCCGGGTTGACGACCAAGCCGTTTCCTACCCGCCTTACAACATTGAGAAGCTGGGCGAGGATGATTACCGCATCTCCATGGCGGTTGCCGGCTTCGGTGAGGACGCTCTTGATGTGACGGTCCGCGACGGCATCCTGGTCGTCTCCGGCAAGGCCGAGAAGCGGGACGCGGAGCAGAAGTTCCTGCACCGCGGGATCGCCCGCCGGGCCTTCGAGCGCCGCTTCGATCTTGCCGACCACATCCAGGTCACCGGGGCGCGGCTCGAGAACGGTCTCCTGCACATCGACCTGGTGCGCGAGGTGCCCGAGGCCATGAAGCCCAGGCAGATCGCGATCAAGACCGCCGGTGGCAAGACCAAGTCCATCGAGCAGAAGGCCGCCTGACCGCGGCCAGATCTTCGGGGGTCCGGCCGGTCTCCGGCCGGGCCCTTTTCAAGCGGACAACAACCGAGTGACGGCCCCGTCGCGGCGGGCCGGAGGAGGAGAAGTTGCGCCGACGGTCGCGGCACCGTCTGCTATGACACGCGCGGCGCGCAGGCTTTTGCAACTGGGGGAGACAAAGAATGGCATGGCGGCACGCGAGCCGACTCCTGGCGGTCCTTTTGCTCGGGCTTTCGCTCAGCGCCTGCGGCGTCAACGAGCTCCCGACACGCGATGAAGCCGCCAAGGCGGCCTGGGCCGAGGTCGAGAATCAGTACAAGCGCCGTGCCGACCTGATCCCCAACCTCGTCGAGACCGTCAAGGGCTTCGCCGGCCAGGAACGCGACGTGCTGACCGCCGTGGTCGAGGCGCGCGCCAAGGTCGCGCAGATGACCATTCCCAAGGACATCATCGAGAACCCGGAGGCCTTCCGGAAGTTCGAGGCCAACCAGGGCGCGCTGAGCCAGGCCCTGGCCCGGCTCCTGGTCGTGGTCGAACGCTATCCGACCTTGACCTCGAACCAGAACTTCCTGGCCCTGCAGTCGAGCCTCGAAGGCAGCGAGAACCGCATCGCCGTCGCGCGCCGCGACTACATCCAGGCGGTTCAGGCCTTCAACACCGAGCTGCGGACCTTTCCAGGCCGGATCTGGGCGGCGATCCTCTACAGCGACCTCAAGCTGAAGGAGACCTTCAGCGCCCCGGAGGGCTCCAGCGAGCCGCCCGAGGTTTCCTTCCAATGATCGGCAAGGTGATTTACTCCGGTTCCCGACTGCTGCCGCCGCTTGTCTTGCTGGCCGCTGTGCCGGCCTCGGCAGCGCCCGAGTTCCCGGCCCTAACCGGACGGGTCGTCGACGGGGCCGACCTCCTGTCGGCCGCGGCCGAGGCGCGCCTGGTGCAGCAACTCGAAGCCCACGAGACGCAGACCTCGAACCAGGTGGTCGTGGTCACCCTGCCCTCGCTCCAGGGCTATACGATCGAGCGCTTCGGGGTCGAGCTGGGCCGGCACTGGCAGATCGGCCAGGCCGGGCGCGACAACGGCGCCCTGCTGATCGTGGCCCCGAAGGAGCGCAAGCTCCGCATCGAGGTCGGCTACGGCCTGGAGGGCGACCTGACCGACATCCTGTCCCGTTCGATCATCGAGTACGAGATCACGCCCCGCTTCAAGCGCGGCGACTTCGAGGCCGGCATCGAGGCCGGGGTTGACGCCATGCTCCTGGCCATCCAGGGCAGCTACAGGGCGCCGACACACAAGGCTCCGAGAACTGCCAATCCCGACGGCTTTATTGTAGTTGTGGCTCTCAGCGGTTTTCTTTTTGTGTTTTTGCTTCTGTTCTTCATGAACTACAAATATAGAGCCACCGCAGGGCAAGGGCGCCGCAAGAGACACGTCGATGACGACGGCCAAGTCTGGACCTATGACGGCGACCGTCGCCGGGGCAGCCGTAGCTGGGGCGGTCGGGGCTTCGGCAGTGGGGGCTCTAGCGGCGGCGGCGGCTTCGGCGGCGGCGGCGGCAGTTTCGGAGGCGGCGGGTCATCGGGAAGTTGGTGAGCATGGAATTCATAAAGGACGAAGACAAAGCGCGGATCGCCCGGGCCATCCAGGAGGCGGAAAGCCGCACGGCCGGGGAGATCGTGACCATCATCGCCCGGGAGGCGGACGACTACCCCTTCCTGCCCCTGCTCTGGGCGGCCGGCACCGCCCTTCTGACCCCCCTGCCCCTGGTGCTGCTGGACCTGCCGCTCACCGCTCTGCAGATCTACGAGATCCAGATCGTCGTTTTCCTGGGCCTCGGCCTGTTGACCCGCTGGCAGCCGATCAAGATGCGTCTGATCCCCCGGGCCTTGAAGCGGCAGCGGGCCGGTCGCCTGGCGCGGGCGCAATTCGTCGAGCAGGGCCTGCATCACACCGAGGGCCGCTCGGGCATCATGATCTTCGTGTCGGTGGCCGAGCGTTACGTCGAGATTATGGCCGACCAGGGGATTAACGACCGGGTCCCGCCCGGATCCTGGGACGGCATCGTCCGCGACTTCGTGGCCAAGGTCCGGGCCAAGCAGACTGCCGAGGCCTTCCTGAACGCCGTCGAGCGCTGCGGCGCCCTGCTGGCCGAGCACTTCCCGGCGGAGCCGCGCAATCCGGACGAGCTGCCCAACCACCTGGTCGAGCTGTAGAGGCGACTCGGAATCCACCCTCCCACTTCGACAGGCTCGGTGTGAAGGTGGACAGCGAGCTGGCAGCCTCCTTCATCCGCGCGAAGCGCTGGGCGGCGCCCCTTGTCGAAGGGTGAGCCCACCGGGGCCCTTGGGCCCAACTCGGCAGATCGCTATCCGGCGACCAGCCGTGCCAGGGCTGCGCGGATCGGTTCCGGGATCTCGGTCGGGCGCATCCCGGCCCGCTCGACGAAGACGTGGACGAAGTGCCCGCTCGCGGCTGCCGTGTCGGCCCCCGCCTTGAACAGGCCGATCTCGTAGCGCACCGCCCGGTTGCGCAGCTCGCCGACCCGCAGCCCGGCCTCGACCGGTTCGGGGAAGACGAAGGAATCCCGGAAGCGGCAGGCGGACTCGGCGCAGACCCCGATCACCGCCGCGTCGTGGATGTCGAGCCCGCCCTCGCGGATCAGGTACTCGTTGATGACCGTGTCGAAGTAGGAATAGTAGACCACGTTGTTGACGTGGCCGTAGATGTCGTTGTCCATCCAGCGGGTCGGGATGGTCAGGAAGTGGGGATAGCCGGCGCGGGCTTCGGCGGAGCTGTCG
>JAAUXY010137186.1_pt1 | contig 20229 bp, 14 predicted proteins | sample 7278121 | NCBI WGS metagenome assembly JAAUXY01 (sample SAMN14350117, study PRJNA611818) | marine sediment metagenome | isolation source: surface marine sediment (1.8m) | place: French Polynesia: Moorea | collected 2018-08 | reverse complement strand
TTACAGCGTGTCTTGTAAAGCATCTGCCATACCCACCTGAGTAGTTACAAGAAAATGATCTAAACATGGAGCTGTTTTTGGACATTTGCAACCAATTTATTATTTACCAGACAAGCTCTGACATATCATTGTGTGTATTTTTGATCTTCCTCAGCCTCGCGATGCTTGTCAATTTCAGCGTCACGCCGCTTCGCCCACACCGCCTTTCGCTGCTCAATGCGCTGCTCTCTAGCCCCATTTTTAAGAGGGATAGTTTTCTCACCATATAATACTTGCTTCAAAAATCGAAAACTAAATTGAAGCAGCTTGTCTTCATCGGAAATCAATTCATTTAATAACGACTTGTCTAAGTCAAAAACAGTCTGAAAACCTTGAGTCTGAATAAACTCTCGAAAACTGTCCGTATCATAGCTGCACATGTCGAATAACTGCATACTGCGTTGCGAGGGTTTACCGACCGTGGGCCCGCTCGAGCGTTTCTTTAAGATGATATCCCGCCAATCTCGATTCATCTTGTCGTACACATCGATCCCTTGCTCGCTGCGGTATTCTCTCACTGTCTGTTTAACTGGTTCGTCGTGTCCCAGACAGTGCGCCTCTTTGACAATAAAGTAGACATCCTCCACCTCCGAGCTGCCCTTTTTACGCACGCCCATACTTCCCAAAGCATAGTAGCGACAGGCCGCTGGCCGATCTTCATAAACGCTGCAACCTTCTTCGGTGAGATGGATGCACTCAGTAGAGCCAGGTTTAGTGGTCATTTTGAGGCCGGGCATACCATGGCCATCCATTTCGAAGGGAACGGTATAACGGGCGACAAATTCCTTCGAATCTATACCAAAACGGCGTTTCAACCGTACTATGTCGTAAGGCGTCAATGTGATATCGATATTCTTACAACAAGCGTTGAAGCATGCGATGCGTTTGTGACAGTTGAACTGAAACTCACTGTCCAGCGTGAGTTCTACAGGGTTTATGGGACTTGTAAACGGAATGTTGTCCTTGATCTTTCTTTCGTCCATAGGGATTTCCTCCAGCAATAATGCGAAATTATGTGACCGGCACGGTTAGACCCAAGAAAATGACAATTCCGAGCTAACTTGCTCTTTCAATTTAGGCTTCTAAAAAAGGGGTCATCTAACCACACAGGTCTAATAGTTACAGACGTAATTCGAACAGCCATAACGCGATTTTGCGTTTGCTATGACTCACCGGAAACACCCCATAATGACTATTGAGGGCCTGTCTGGGATAAAGGGATTGAAACGAAAAATTCGTCAGGTGCGAATCTTCATGCCGATCCCAAAGGGGTGAAGCGCAAGGATGCGACGAACAAAATGTTCCCAAAGGAGACTCATTTTTTGATCAACTAAAGCAAATAACCAGCCCTATTTAACGGTAATGATCGGAAGAAGGAACTGTTTTGAGATATTTGTAACCGATTCATTTCTTACTAGACAGGCTCCTAGATGTATAGATAAGACGCAAAGAGGCCGGACGTCCAAAGGACGACCGGCCCCCAGCTCATATTAGTGCATTTTTAGTCCGTTTACACGGGAGATCCGGGCCTCGCCTGTCCTTCGGGCTCATTATGTGGCTTCACCAGCTGCTGATAGGCCACCTTCTTCATGCTCCACTCTCCAGTGTGCCGGTCATAGGTGGAGTTTACAAAGCACTTCCAGTTATCATCATCGATGTTCATAAAGTCTGCCCGGTAGTAATAACCAGGATAACGGGACTCTTCGCGGAATTGTATATGCTTCATGTGCGCAAAGGCCGCCACCAGACGGTGATAGTTTTCCCAAGCTCTCAGCAGCTCATGCAGATCTTTAGCGCGCATCTTTAGTGAATCTTCGCGCAGCATTTGCAGCTTACGTTCGGCCACTTTGAGCATGGCAGCATTGGTCTGATACATGGTAGAGATTCCCGCCACGTATTCGTCCATAACTTTCTGCAAGCGGAACTGGAACATCTTCGGCGTGATGTAATGGGGATTGACATCGATAGCGGTAGTGTAATCCTTATGTTCCAAGAAAGTCTTCACGGGCTTGTAGATCTCTTCGATGATCTCATCCACGGAACGAGCTAGCTCCGGTTTCCAGTCCTTGTTATCCATCGCAAACTTGACCATAGCCTTGGCGGCGATGCGACCTTCGGCATGAGAACCGGAGGAGAACTTATGACCGGAGGCTCCAACCCCGTCACCGGCGGTGAACAGACCCTTGATCGTGGTCATACGATTGTATCCCCAATGGTAATGATCGGGAGTGCCAGGAATATCCTCAGGGCCGGAAACCCAGATGCCGGCACAACCTGCGTGGGAGCCGAGCAGGTAGGGTTCGGTAGGCATCAGCTCTGACATCTCCTTGTCAGGCTCGATGTTTTCACCAGCCCACACACCGCATTGGCCAATGGTCATATCCAGGAAATCTTCCCAGGCCTCGGCCTCCAAGTGTTTAATTTCTTTCGGCGTCATATTCTCGGCTAGCTTAGCCATGGCGGTTGGGGTGTCCATGAAGATAGGGCCGCGGCCCTCTTTCATCTCCTTCATCATGAGATGGTTACGCAGACAAGTCCCCATCTTCATGCCCTCAGCATAGGCATCATAGCCATAGGTCTTCAAGTCGTCGTAGTTCTTGGCCTGATAATCCTCACCAAAAGCATTCATGGCCTGAGCCTTAAACAGCAGGAACCACGCGCCGACCGGCCCGTAACCATCTTTAAAACGAGCAGGCACGAAACGGTTTTCCATCAGGGTGAGTTCGGCGCCGACTTCTGCGGCCATGGCATAGGTGGATCCGGCGTTCCATACGGGGTACCACGCACGACCCGTGCCTTCACCAACAGAGCGTGGCCGGAATACGTTCACCGCACCACCTGCCACCATCAGGCAGCACTTAAATTTGTAAACATACACTTTATGGTCGCGCACACTAAAGCCCGCACAACCGGCCACACGACTGGGATCATTCTTGTCGGTCTCAAGCCTGACGATAAAAACACGCTCCTCGATACTCTCCGTGCCCAAGGCTTTTTTTGCAGCCTCTGCCACGATCCACTTGTAGGATTCACCATTAATCATGATCTGCCAACGCCCGGAACGCACCGGCTTGCCGCCTTCCGTAAGCATCTTGCCTTCATCACCCGGCTGCTTCCAAATGGGCAAACCCCATTTCTCAAAGTTATGTACCGAATCATCCACATGACGCCCCACATCGAAGACCAGATCTTCGCGTGTGATCCCCATCAGGTCGCCACGCACATACCGTACGTAGTCGGTCGGATCGTTTTCACCCATGTACGTATTAATAGCCGAAAGCCCCTGCGCGACCGCGCCGGAACGATCCATCGCTGCCTTGTCAACCAGCTTAACTTTTAGATCGACACCCTGTTCCTTGGCCTTGTCTAACCACTTCATGATTTCAAAGGCACAACCACAGGCCGCCATACCACCGCCGATGATTAGAATATCGACTTCTTCTTCGATAATTTCCGGATTTCCGAAACCGTACTCGTCACTCATTACTTGTTTCCTCTCTTAGACGCGCCTCGAACTACGCGAGACCTGTGCGCCGTTAAGCCTGTCATTTACTGCGTAAATTTTTTAAATAGATGGCCATCAACTGGCGGTAAACTGGCTCATGTCACAGCTGTGGGTGCCTTTGGTGAACAGAGTGCTGTGATCCGTAATTTCATCCATATTCGCCTCGTTCTCGCCGCCATAGGGATCGGCGGAACCTTCCGGTGTAGTCCGGATCGGGAACTTAAAGCGTTTCATGTTGCCGTTGCGAAACTTGATAGTCCACATGATAGAGTCCGTACCACGCAGGGGCTGCACTGAGGCGCCGAGCGGTACAACATCAGCATAATGGCGACATTCAATGGCTTGCTGTGGACAAATCTTTACACAGGAATAGCATTCCCAGCACTGTTCGGGTTCCTGGTTGTAGGCCTTCATGGCATGCCCTGTCACAGAACCGTCCTGGTCCAATGCCATCAGATCATGGGGACAGATATACATACAAGCAGTCTTGTCTTGACCCTTGCAGCCATCACACTTATCAGTACGTACGAAAGTAGGCATCAGCGTACTCCTCTTAGCAGAATTTTGTATCGGTTTTTTACATAAACCGCCGTTTGAAATTGCCCTAACGCCCAACTAACACTGTTGAGCATAATTCTAGCCGGGCGGATTTTGTGAAACACCTTTTGCGGGGACTAAGCAGGCTCGCTCGCTTAACAAAAGTAACGGTGCGATTCCAACCCTCTAGTTTATTTCTGCCCAATCGCTTGGTCTCTACCCACAACGAGATGTGGATGCGTAAATTTTCTAGCCAGTTTTGATGGGGGCATCAACTCCTCGCTATTTGCTATTGAGCCTACATGTCGTAAACGAATATCTGATGATGCACGATAACAAGGCTCTATGGCTCCTATAGCTTAGAACTAAACCCTATCTTATTTTGGAAAAAAATCGAATAGTTATAAATTTAGGCAACATAAGTCATGCTTATAATACGCTTACCCCTTTGTTTATCGCCAGCATGGGTTTTATACTTCGAATGGTTGTAAATTACGATTTTTTGCTGGCCCTGAACATCGATAGCCGCGTTGCTCAGGCTCGCAATAGAACCTTGCTATGACTCGCCTTCGCGCCTTGCTCTCGATGCCCAGGGCTCACCCAAAATTTCCCAATTTACAACCGTTCGAAGTATAACCACAATGATCTTCTCTATTGAGTGTAAGCGGCTAATAAACAGGGCTCTATCTTAGGTAGGACTTAGAAGCTGTTTTAAACCCCCTCAATTGAGTGCATGACAAGGCATAAATCGATGCGAAAGCGCGGTTTGCAGGGAAGTAATTTATAATTTCGAACCGATTGAAACGCTGGATCGTGCCAGCTGAGGGGTTTTAAAACAGCTTCTTAGGCGAGCTTCCGCTAGAAGGAGAGGGGTAAAATGCTTACCAATTCAGTATTCGGAATACAACAAATGTGTGCGGGCTAAACCCACCCTCTGAGCAGCCGAAATCGAAAACGACAAACGATTTAAACTTTATCTAGGCCCAACTCACTCGAAATATTGCTTCGATTTCAGCTTTATTAATGTGGAAGTAAGGTTTTTTAAGGAAATAACTACTTCGCTTCGATAGAGTTCCAAGTGGTTAGCGTGGATCGGATCTATCCATTTAAACCACTTCTAAGGGGAAGATCCCCCCAATGAACATCAACCCTCTTCAGCAGACCTTAACATGTTTCTTAGGAGCCTGTAGGACGCGGGATCGATTTATTGCGGAAAAGCTAGATTTGAACAGTTTTTTCGATCCTTTCGTTAAATATACTTCGAACGGTTGTAAATTACGATTTTTCGCTGGCCCTCAACATCGATAGCCGCGTTGTTCAGGCTCGCAATAGGGCCTTGCTATGACTCGCCTTCGCGCCTTGCTCTCGATGCCCAGGGCTCACCCAAAATTTCCCAATTTACAACCGTTCGAAGTATAGCTATCGCTCCCCTGTTCGATATCCTGTCTCTTGCCTCAAACGATCGAGAAACCTGCCTCAAACCAGATTTGCCTTGCTAAGATCGCCTAACTCCCAAGGGCTCCTAGGGACCCTTGAATGCAGTACCTGGCTTGAAATTAAAAATTTTCTCCAGGTCTAATTCACGAATCAGACCATCAACGGCCTCTTGACCATGTTCTTTTTGCACTTCGGCTAGAATCAAGCGAGCACCATTGCGGGTATATCCGCCAGCCACTTTTGTCTGGTTAGTAAGTAGTTCGCGCGCTTTTTCAAGTGTCATGTATTGATCTCCAACTAGCTATCACCAGCCACTTCACTCATTTCAAATCGATTTTCGAGGCACATCACCAGGCAATTAAGCCACAGAGCTAACGAATAAGTCTCCGCGCGAAACGGAGTGCTCCAGGACTCCCCTACGCTGAAGCAAAAGCCCCACTATTTGGGAGTGTAGCAAGCCCATCATTTGGCGAGCCATGGCGTTTCTGAGTATGCTTCGGAGCATCCGCGCCTCGGTATGAGAAAAACGGGCGTATCGGTTATTGTGGAGTGCTGTCCTCCATTGGACACCACGCGGCTCCATCTTGAATCGTGTCGCAATCAACCCATTGCGCATTCTTGAAACGAACCCTTTGTGCTGGGTATATCCGTAGAGCGCCGTCAATTCTATTCGAGACTCCACATTTTTTATGTGGACGTGAAATCTTGAAAAAGAATTCACGTCACCACCCTATCACGAATATCCCAACGGCACACAAACAAGCCAGTTTTTGCCAACCAACGTTTTATTTTAGATCAAATGAGATATTGTAAAGCTCTTTAGGTACAGCGACGTTTTTCAATACCACATACTGTGGTAAGCCGCCTTTATACGGGGGATAGTCCTCACCTTCAATCAGTGGTTTTAGATAGGTGCGACACGACTCGGTAATGCCGAAACCATCCTCGGAAATAAAATCACGGGGCATGGTCTTCTCCACATTGGCGACCTTCGAGAGTTCAGTATTGCCAATCTCCCACTGATAGGGATCGTCAGAAGTGCGCACAATGGTTGGCATGACGGCATTCTTGCCCTGCAAGGCGAGTTCTACCGCAGCCTTGCCCACAGCATAAGCCTGGTCCACATCGGTCTTGGATGCAATGTGACGTGCGGCGCGTTGAAGATAGTCGGCTACCGCCCAGTGATATTTAAAACCCAATTTATCCCTAATAACATTAGAAATCACCGGAGCCACACCCCCTAGCTGCGCGTGCCCAAAGGCATCCTTGGTACCCATGTCGGCCACAAACGTGCCATCTTTGTCTCGTACACCTTCGGAGACAACCACGGCACAGTAACCGTACTTCTCCACAGTTTCTTGCACCCTTGCCAAGAAGGTCCATTCATCATACCCTATTTCCGGAAATAATATGATATGCGGCGCATCCCCTTCCTTCTCGGCGGCTATACCACCGGCTGCAGCAATCCAGCCAGCATGACGCCCCATAACCTCCATGATAAAGACTTTGGTTGACGTCTTAGCCATGGAAGCCACATCAAAAGCCGCTTCACGGATTGAGACTGCCGTATACTTGGCAACCGAACCAAAACCGGGGCAATTATCCGTTATGGGCAAGTCATTATCAACGGTCTTAGGAATACCGATACAAGTGATGGGGTAATCCATCGCTTGACCCAGTTGCGATACTTTATGAGCGGTATCTTGTGAATCCCCGCCACCGTTATAAAAGAAGTAGCCAATATTGTGAGCCTGAAACACTTCGATCAGCCTTTCGTACTCCGCCTTATTTTCTTCCAAACCTTTGAGCTTGTACCGACACGAGCCGAACGCGCCCGAAGGAGTGAAACGCAACGCAGCAATATCGCTGTCCGATTCTTGTGTGGTGTCGATAAGATCCTCGGTCAGCGCGCCAATGATACCATTACGCCCGGCATAGACCTTGCCTATTTTATCCTTGTGTTTGCGTGCAGTTTCGATCAAGCCGCAAGCCGAGGCGTTTATAACGGCGGTTACACCACCGGACTGTGCATAAAACGCATTCTTTAGGTTCATCGCTTTTTCCCTCCTTAATTAAGATCTGTTTTTAGGTTTTGAAAATGAAAATATGGCTAAGTAAAGGAGCCTGTTGAAAATCACTTCGAACCGGGAAACGCCCCACTGCGTACACTTTCATAGTCGGCCTGCGCTTGTAACAGGGTCACTACACAGGTGGCGATATTGTCAAATTCATTGATTCCTGTGCCCAACTGTTGTTCAAGATCAGCACTGTAAAAAAAATTGCAACGATAGCGTTGTTCACCTGTCTTGATCACAACAAAATTGCACTCGCCGCTGATCCAAAAGACGGCCGGGCAGCTCGTCAGTGTGGCATCCTCGGGAGTCAATCGGATTTCCACATCTGCAAGATGCAGTTCAGTAACCCCCTCACCCCACCGCTCATCAACCGTTGCTTGGATGGTCCATCGTTCAGTGTCACTAAAATCGGGTATCATGTCCACAGTTCAATTACCAAAGCTACGAGAATAACGGTTGGACGCTAAAGCCACAAGGTTTTATTAATTTCGAAACCTTCAATATGCCATTAAAAATTTATATCGGCCCATCAATTCTCGCAAGTGGGACACACCCGCTAAATGTGGCAAAATTTAAGCGATTTGCAACCAAATTAGAGAGACTAAACATGCGCATAATCCTTCTAGGGGGACCAGGTGCCGGCAAAGGCACCCAGGCAAATTATATCAAAGAGCAATATGGTATACCGCAAATTTCAACCGGCGATATGTTGCGGGCAGCTGTCAAACAAGGCACACCACTGGGGTTGGAAGCCAAAAAGGTTATGGATGGCGGTGGTCTTGTATCTGATAAGATCATCTTAGGCCTCATCAAAGAACGAATTGCAAAAACCGATTGTGCCAACGGATTTTTATTCGACGGCTTTCCTCGCACGATAGCACAGGCAGAGGCGCTAAAAAACGAAGGAGTTAAGATCGACGCTGTCGTTGAGATCGACGTAGATGATGATGAAATCATAAAACGCATGAGTGGTCGACGGGCGCATTTGGCTTCTGGCCGCACCTATCATATCATTTTTAATCCCCCCAAGGTTGAAGGCAAAGACGATATCACCGGCGAAGACCTCGTTCAGCGCGATGACGACAAGGAAGAAACCGTTCGCAAACGACTGGCTGTCTATCATGAGCAGACCGAACCCCTAATCGAGTATTATTCTGCGTGGGCGACCACGAATAATCCCCAAGCCCCGAAGTACGTTAAGATAAACGGTATAGGCAAAGTAGAAGAGATCCGTGATAAGATATTTAAGACACTTAGCTAGTTCTCGTGCGGTACGATATTGTTTGCAAGATAGTAGTGAGAGCCTGACAAGCCAACAGCCTTCTCACCTTAGAAGCTGTTTTAAAATCATTTAGGTGAGTGCCGGGCAAGGTGAAAATTGGCTCGAAAGCGCAGTTTAAACGGGAGTAAATGAGCCTTTTGCTCAGATTATTAACGTCGTGATGTGCCACCTGATTAATTTTAAAACAACTTCTTAGTCGCCTTTGCTTCCGTCCTCGGCTTTGCGAATAGGGTTATAAAGGCCCACCTATACGGCCGTCGCCACAAGTTGGCGACAAACAAGAACTCGGTGTCAACTGTGGCTTTCACCTACTTCCAAGTTCTTAATATGGGGCTTCAGCGATGTCCGTTATTGAGTGCTTAGTTTTTAAGGATTTATAAGGCATGGCCTAAGTCCAGGAAAACTGACTGATCCTTCACTTATAGTTGTTCGTAATCTGATCATATAAAATCTGCACTACACCGACCCCTTGGGCATTGGTGATCTACTAACTCATAGAAATCCAGGACTGCCTAGCGTGAACTGGATGATCTGAATCGATGATTACCGAAGTTCGGCTGATACTGAAAGTATGATTAGCTGAACTATACTGCATATCCAGTGGTTATTTAGGGTCTATAAGGTAGAAAATTAATCGGCTGCGCAACTACCCTTAAGCCGCGTTTCTCACCAGGCGTCCCCGATTAATTAAGTAATCTATTAAATCCAAAATGCTAAGGAATGCTACCGAAATAACTTCCCCATCTGGCTTGCCTGACCGCCCCTCTTCGGCGTTGCGACAACAGTTACATAGCCCAGCTATGCGCCTGTTGTCACGCCTTGAATACGAACGATCATGCGGCCCCAGCTGGTCAACTTATTTCGTCCGCATTCCTTAGCTTCATAAACTGATGGTGGTTAAATAATACTCTGTCCTAATTGGTATTTGGAACATTCTGGCTTCGCATGTTGAACGATGGGCTTTGAAACATACGACGGCTATGCCTCACCAGCCGATCGTCCAATCTGCTTCGCCAGCTTGCCCCAAAAATCCAAATCCTGATGAGAAATATGGGTTAAACGGTTCCATTTTCCGATCATTGTCGTTAAATGAGACTGGCTATTCACCTCAAATGATCAAAAAATGAGCCTAGTTTTGGAACATTTTCGCTTTGATCCCTTTTTATCAGACGGGCTCTAAACAAGGAATAGCCAATATGCTCAAAGAACCCAGCTTTACCATCGGCATAGAAGAAGAGTATCTGCTGGTCGATCGCGAAAGCCGAGACCTCATTCATGATGCCCCCAAAGACATGCTACCTGCCTGCGAGAAACTGCTCAAGGGTCAGGTTACACCAGAATTCCTCCAATGCCAGATTGAAGTCGGCACCCGTGTGTCTAAGACCCTCGCTGAGGCAAGGGAGGATCTGGCATATTTGCGTCGCACCGTAGCCAGCGTAGCCGATGAGTTCGGGATGGCTCTAATAGCTGCCTCTACGCACCCTTTCGCCAACTGGACCGAACAAAAACGCACGCCTAAGGACCGCTACGCTGCTATTGCTCAAGACATGCAGACAGTGGTGAGACGCTTGATGATCTGCGGCATGCACATTCATGCAGGAATCGACAACGATGAATTGCGCATCGACCTCATGAACCAGGTGAGCTATGTGTTACCCCATTTGTTGGCGTTGAGTACTTCGTCTCCATTCTGGATTAGCGAAGACACGGGTTTAAAATCCTATCGCATCGCGGTATGGAATGAGATGCCCCGCACTGGATTACCCGAACAGTTTGACAGCTTTGGTCAGTACAAGCACCACGTAAATGTTTTAGTAAAAGCAGGTGTGATCGAAGACGCCACGAAAATCTGGTGGGACATACGGCCCAGCGCTCGGTTCCCCACACTGGAGATGCGCATTTGCGACACCTGCACTCGACTCGAGGATACTCTGTGTATCGCCGCTATTTATCTGTGCTGGCTACGCATGCTTTACAGATTACGCGTTGCCAACCATCGGTGGCGTATCTACGCTCCCATGCTGATTAACGAAAATCGCTGGCGAGCACAGCGATATGGATTCGACAAAGGGTTGATCGATTTTGGTCGTGGCTCCATTGTGCCTTATCCTCAGCTATTGGAGGAGATCCTCGAGCTCCTGCACGAGGACGCCGAATATTTTGGCTGCCATGCAGAACTCGACCACGCTCGCACTATTCTAACCCGCGGAACCAGTGCCCATCTTCAGTTAGCAACTTACCGCAACGCACTTAAAGCGGGCGCGAATCAACGTGAGGCACTCGTCGCAGTAGTGGATCAGCTGATAAAAGAAACCTTGCATGGAGTGTGAAACGCCTACTCATCCTACCTGTTAGGATTGTCATTGTCATAGAAACGAATGAGTACCAACATGAGTTTAGAAAAATCAACTAATTTCGGTCAAAGGCTCTTCACACCTTTTAATCGGTTACAATACACACGCGGTAGTTTCAGCCAGGCTGAGATGCGGAAAATAGCACCTTTATACTTCGAACGGTTGTAAATTACGATTTTTCGCTGGCCCTGAACATCGATAGCCGCGTTGCTCTCGATGCCCATGGCTCACCCAAAATTTCCCAATTTACAACTGTTCGAAGTATAGGACGTGAATCGAAAATGACAACAAAACGCTGCTGCAATGCCTTTCGCAGTACTGTAGCCATCGCACTTAGCGGAATTATCACCTTATCATCGACTCCATGCGGCGGAGGTTCCTCAGAATATCTCGAGAACAGAGACTCAAACAACGATATTGGGCGATCCCCGGGGCTCGATGTTCGGCCTGTGAATACCACCTGCGTCGCGCCCTCTCGTCCAATTAACGTAACCAATGTTAAACTGCAGCGTGCTTTTCCTAATTTGAGCTTTGATAAGCCGGTGGCTATGCTCCAGCCCCCCACGGACAACAGCCGATGGTACGTGATTGAAAAAGGAGGAAAGATTCTCTGGTTCGACGCCACTAATGAATCCACCAATACTACAATGACCTATCTTGATTACACCGGGGTGGTTGATAGCCGAGGCGAAGGAGGCATGCTTGGTATGACTTTTCATCCAAGCTTTGCCAATAATGGACAGGTCTTTATTTCCTATACGTTAGAGGGTTCTGGAACTTCGGAGATGCGGTCGATTATCGCTCGGCTTATCAGCACGGATGGTAATCTGACTTTAAGTCCCGACACTGAAGACAGAATCATAACGATCGATCAACCCTTCACTAACCACAATGGAGGGAATATTGCCTTCGGCCCCGATGGCTTTCTTTACATTGGGCTGGGCGATGGAGGTTCAGGGAACGATCCGAATGGCGAGGGCCAAAACCCGAATACCTTGCTAGGATCGATGCTCAGACTGGATGTGGATGGCGGCTCACCCTACAAGGCACCAGACGACAACCCTTTTATAAACGGTGATGGTCGGCAGGAAGTCTATGCTTATGGGTTGCGAAACCCCTGGCGTTGGGGCTTCGACCGAACCACCGGCGCATTGTGGTTAGCGGATGTGGGTCAAAACGCTTGGGAAGAAGTCAATCTTATTCAAAAGGGTGGGAACTACGGTTGGCGTTGTTATGAAGGCACACGATTTAATACCAGTGTTGATACCTCTAGTTGCCCGCCTAAAAGTGCGTTTACCTTCCCGATAGCGCAGTACGATCACCGCGAGGGGACATCTATTACAGGCGGCTTTGTCTATCGCGGCAACCTGATGCCCACTTTGAATGGTATCTATCTGTTTGGCGATTTCGGCAGCGGCACTATCTGGGGTTTGTTCCCCGAAGCAACTAACCTATACCGTCGAACCGTTCTGCTTAATACCGGACTCCGCATCGTCTCGTTTGGCCAAAACAATGAAGGCGAACTCTATGTAGTTGACTTCAATGGCACACTACACAGAATTGTCGCCGATTCAAATACCCAGCGGACGGGAGGGCCGGCTAATGCGCTTTCTGAGACCGGCTGTGTGAATCCAGCTAACCCTCAACTGCCAGCCTCCGGAGTGATCCCCTATGATATCCTCGAGCCATTCTGGTCAGATGGTGCTAACAAAGAACGCTTTGTAGCGCTACCCGAAAACGCCACCATCGCAGTACTCGAGGACGGCGACATGGAGTTACCCCCAGGCAGTGTTACAATGAAACATTTTCGGATCAATGGCCAGTTAATCGAGACTCGCCTATTTGTACGGCACGATGACGGCGGCTGGGCAGGTTATAGCTATGAGTGGAATGATGCCCTCACAGATGCATTTTTAGTCGATGCTAGCGGAAAAACCAAACAAATTGGAGCTCAACCTTGGCGCTATCCAAGTCGAGCAGAGTGTACCCAGTGTCATTCCCAGGCCGCGAACTTCAGCCTGGGAATTGAAGCACTCCAACTAAACCGAGACTTTACCTACCCAAGCACAGGCCTTACGGCAAATCAGCTGAACACCTGGGAGCACATTAAACTGTTCAGCTCGCCATTGAAGGCAGCGCATAGACAATTAGCACTTACTCAAAGTAGCAACCTTGATGCCGATCTAAATTTGCGAGCTAGAAGTTACTTGCACAGCAATTGTGCCCACTGCCACCACCCTCGCCACAATATACAAAGTAAGATCGAGCTAGGTTTTCACGTGGATTTGAGCGCTATGAAACTCTGCAATGTATCACCCTCGCTGGGTGACCTCGGTATCAGGGACGCCCGGTTATTGGCGCCCGGTGAACCAGAACGTTCCGTACTACTGCAACGTATCAAGGTGAATAATCTGAATCGCATGCCTCCTATTGCTAGTAATAAAATCGACTCTTCTGGAGTGAATTTGCTTGAAGCGTGGATCTCATCGATAAGCGGGTGCCCCTGAGAAACATACACTCACGCGGCCCTGATTCGGGGAAGACTACCTGTTCGTGGACGTCTTGATTGCTCTGGTGATCATTGCCGCCTTGATCTGGTTTTGGGTAGACAGCATGCGTGCCCATGAAGCGGCCTTAAAACGTTGTGCGGCAATGTGTAAAGAAATGGATGTCCAACTACTCGATCAAACGGTGCGCATAGCACGCCTACGCCTTGGTCGAGATGAACGCGGCCGCATTCGATTGCGCCGATTTTATGTCTACGACTTTAGCATCGACGGTCAAGATCGTTGGTTTGGGGTCGCCATACTGCTTGGCCAAAATATCGAGTATATCCGTATGGAACACCCACAGGGCCCTATCATCCAGACCACCACCTCATAATTCAGGGCTACCCAAAACCGTTGAAGGACAATTTGAGCAAAATCTCAGGCGAAGATCAAGAAGCTTTCAACCTTCCCCGGCAAGAGAAGGGCTGGCCGAGGGGCTTTTAATCCCTACTTTGCAAGCGGAGGGACTTGGGGGTGGGGGGGATTTCGGTATCATACCCATGACGAATGGGATTTCAGTAGTGCAAAGTGCCTCGAGTTTGTTGTAGAACAGGCGGCAAGTGTAAGCCATAGTTTTTGCTATGGCTTACCCGTTTCAACACCGCTCTACGGCAAAGGCAAACTGCTATGTGTTTGCAAATTTTATTCTTCATGAAGCGATCATGCCGCCGCCTTACTGGTCCGCTCAAAGCTTAATTGGCCGGCCTCGCTCTCGACCCGAACGACATCTCCGGGACCAAATTTCCCTGCTAGAATCGCCTGTGCGAGCGGATTCTCTAACTGCTGCTGAATCGCTCGCTTCAAGGGACGTGCCCCATAAACGGGATCGAAACCTACCTCTCCCAAACTGTCCAACGCGCGCTCGGAAACTTCCATATCCATATCGCGTTCGGTTAGACGATTGCGCAAATAATCGAGCTGGATCTTGGTGATGGCTCTGATCTGCTCTCTTCCCAGTGGATGAAATACCACGGTTTCATCGACGCGATTGATAAATTCGGGACGGAATTGCTGGCCCACGATTGCCATCACCGCTTTCTTCATCTCCTCATAACGCTCCTCGCCCGCCATTTCTTGAATGATATGGCTGCCTAGATTGGAAGTCATGACGATTACCGTATTGCGGAAATCCACGGTGCGACCGTGGCCGTCGGTAAGTCGGCCATCATCGAGGACCTGAAGCAATACATTAAAAACATCTGGATGTGCCTTTTCCACTTCGTCGAGCAGAATCACCGAATAAGGCTTACGCCGTACTGCCTCGGTGAGATAACCGCCTTCTTCGTAACCTACATAACCTGGAGGGGCTCCAATAAGGCGTGCCACCGAGTGTTTCTCCATGAATTCCGACATGTCGATGCGCACCATAGCCTCCTCGGTATCGAACAAGAAGTACGCCAGGGCCTTAGTCAACTCGGTCTTGCCTACACCCGTGGGCCCGAGAAACAAGAACGAGCCATTGGGGCGATTAGGATCGGACAAACCGGCGCGAGAACGGCGAATAGCGTTGGCGACGGCCGAGACCGCCTCATCCTGCCCGACGACACGCTGCTTTAGGGAGTCCTCCATACGCAACAGCTTTTCCCGTTCGCCCTCTAGCATCTTGGATACTGGGATCCCGGTCCAGCGAGACACGACCTCGGCAATCTCTTCATCGGTAACCTTAGTTCGAACCAATGCGGTCTTGCGCTGTTCTGCGTCCGTAGCCTGTTGGAGTTGCTTTTCTAATTCAGGAATACGGCCGTACTGCAATTCCGACATCCGTGCCAGCTCACCAGCACGGCGGGCCGTTTCTAGCTCGATTCGGGCGCGCTCAAGTTTTTCCTTGATATGAGTGGCCCCTTGCATGGCGGATTTCTCAGCTTTCCAAACTTCTTCCAGATCGGAATATTCCTTTTCCAAAGAATTGATCTCATCGTTCAAGTGATCCAGGCGCTTTTTTGAAGCTTCATCGGATTCTCCTTTCATCGCCTCCCGTTCGATCTTAAGCTGAATCAGCCGACGGTCGAGCTTATCCATAGTCTCGGGTTTAGAATCGATCTCCATGCGGATGCGTGAAGCCGCCTCATCCACCAGATCGATGGCCTTATCCGGCAGCTGCCGATCAGTGATATAGCGGTGCGAAAGCACCGACGCCGACACGATGGCGGGGTCGGTGATCTCAACGCCGTGATGCACTTCATAGCGCTCTTTGAGGCCACGCAGGATAGCGATCGTGTCCTCCACGTTGGGCTCATCCACCAACACTTTTTGAAAGCGGCGCTCCAAGGCAGCGTCCTTTTCAATGTTTTGCCGATATTCATCTAAGGTCGTAGCCCCGATACAATGCAATTCTCCGCGCGCCAACGCTGGCTTGAGCATGTTGCCGGCATCCATCGCGCCCTCGGCCTTGCCAGCCCCAACCACGGTGTGGATCTCATCGACAAAGAGAATTATACGGCCCTCCTGCTTGGCCAGATCGTTTAATACTGCCTTTAGACGCTCCTCGAACTCACCGCGAAATTTAGCCCCGGCGATCAACGCTCCCATATCCAGCGACAGCAGGCGCTTATCTTTTACCCCCTCGGGCACTTCACCGTTGACGATTCGCTGTGCCAGGCCTTCCACAATAGCAGTCTTTCCTACGCCGGGCTCACCAATCAACACCGGATTATTCTTGGTGCGACGTTGCAGCACCTGAATCGCGCGACGGATTTCGTCATCCCGTCCGATGACTGGATCTAGCTTGCCTTGCTCGGCTCTTTCAGTCAGATCGGTGGTGTATTTCTGCAACGCCTGGCGCTGTTCTTCAGCATCGGGATCCTCAACGCGCTGCCCCCCTCGCATGGCTTCGATAGCCTTTTCTACGGCGCCTTTACTAGCGCCGGCCCGGCGCAAAATATCGCCCAGCGCACCGCGGTCTTCGAGAGCAGCGAGCACGAATAGTTCGGACGATATATACTGATCATTTTGTTGTTGTGCCAATTTATCGGTGATATTCAACAACCGACCAAGATCATTAGAGATATGGACCTCACCCGGCGCTCCCTGAACTTGAGGTAAGCGGTCCATCGCCTCACCCAGCTGGGAACGTAGCATATTAACGTTAACATTGGATTGGGTAAGCAAATGTCTCGCCGTACCGTCCTGCTGGTCCAGTAGAGCAATCATTAAATGTATCGGTTCGATGAACTGATGGTCACGCCCCACTGCCAGTGATTGGGCATCCTGGAGCGCCAACTGAAATTTGCTAGTCAGTTTATCCATTCGCATAGTTTATGCCTCCACAAAAAAATTATTACCTAACAGATGTGGGTGAATCTGGATGATTCAAGTCGCCCGATAAAGTGCCTCTAAAAACTAGAACTCAAGAAGACCTCGCAAGATCTTGTCAGTGTTGATTGATTCTTAGGTTACCTTGGTAAAGTCTCAGCTATTGACTATTTTCACCCTTATTTGGCGCAATCCGTCGAGCACGAATTCCAAGGCAAGATGATGCCAATCTAGGGTGTCGGTGCCATCAATGCCGCTGTCAAACATACATGGAGGTACCTGCGGCCCCCCCGGTAGCCGCCATCCCGACCTGACGGATCGCAAAGTTGAAGAGGAATTACAATCCAATACTATAAATCTAGCCAGATCAGGCTCGCCATGCGCCCGGTAACGCCATTCCGGCGATAAGAAAAAAATCTTCTAGCATCGCTATACGTACAGAACCCACCGCCAAAGACGTGCTGAATACCCATGGAATATAATTGATTTCGAGCCAGTTGGTAGAGATCGGCGAACCAACGATGGTGGGACGAAGGAATGAAAGCAGATCGGTTAAAGGCATTTTGCTGGATAAACTTCTGCCTGACTTCATCGCCAACTTCATAGCGCTGCGGGCCAATGGCAGGACCAAGCCAAGCGAGGAGTTGGTCAGCGGGCCTTGCCATAGCTTCAATAGTTGCTGCTAAAATACCTGCCGCGAGACCCCGCCAGCCGGCATGAGCCGCCGCAACACAGGTCCTCGCCCAATCACAAAATAGTACTGGAAGGCAATCCGCTGTAGTTACTACACAGACCATACCGGCAGCATCGGCGATGGATGCATCAGCTTGTACGGGAGTGACCGCTTGACGGGCATGGACCACCTGCTTGCCGTGCACCTGCTTAAGCCATAGCGGATCGGTGGGCAAAGACAGACGCTTCGCCAGCACCGCACGGTTGGCATCGACTGCTTTGGGGTCATCACCTACACCATCACCCAGATTGAAGGAAGCATAAGGCCCCCTACTCACTCCACCCACCCGGGTAGTCGTCACGGCTCGGACGCGTTTAAGCTCAGGCCAATCGGGCAAGATCCATGCTGGGGAGCGCGGTAAATTCATGCTCGAGGCTGCGTTGCTGGCGTGGCCAAGGCTTCAAGCAATCGTTGCATATCTCTGGGCAAGGGCGAGCACCATTGCAATCTCTCACCTGTATGCGGATGGACAAGGCCAAGTGTCGCGGCGTGCAACGCCTGTCTGCTAAAACGGCCTAACTCTACTCGCAAAGACTCACATGAATGGGGGGGTAACCTCTGATGCCCACCGTAGACTGGGTCCCCTACGAGGGGATGGCGCATATGCGCAAAATGGACACGGATCTGGTGAGTACGGCCCGTCTCCAACCTGACTCGTAGCAAGGTATGGTGCTGAAAGCGACATTCGATTCGATAATGTGTAATGGCGAACTTACCCTTCTCGACAACCGCTAGGCGCTTGCGGTGAACGGGATGACGTCCCAGATTACCCGTTATCTTACCGCCAGCTACTAATTGGCCCTGAACTAAGGCCAGGTATTCCCGCTGAACGCTGCGCGCCTGTAGTTGAGCGACCAGATGATTGTGAGCTTGCAATGTGCGCGCCGCGACCATCAGCCCACTAGTATCTTTGTCCAAACGGTGCACAATACCCGCACGAGGGATGAACTTCAACTCAGGGCTATGATGCAGCAACGCGTTCAATAATGTGCCTTGCCAATGACCAGCGGCAGGATGCACCACCAAGCCGGCAGGTTTATTGATCACCAAGATGTGCGAGTCCTCGTATACTACCGCGAGGGGAATTGCCTCGGCTGCGAATGTATTGTGAGCCTGCGTTTGGGGGTTAATCACGACACGCTCGCCACCTCGCACAGCGTCGCGTGGACGTGGCTGCGCACCGTCAAGCCTGACATTGCCCTGGTTGATCCAGTGCTGCAATTGAGAGCGTGAATACTCGGGGTAAAGTCCTGCCAAAGCTTTATCGAGACGCAATCCCGCACTTTCGCGAGGGATAATGGTGATCAGTCGCCTTGGCGGTTGTTTGTCCATTAGAGCGTCATAATCGCGTCCGTTAGGTCGAGGCAACGGCTGCAGATGGAAGATCAATACTGCTATTGGTCGTAAAATGGGATGAAAATTTTAGCTTTAGCATTCATAATTAGGATTATCTATTTAGTCAAGCCTTAATGAGAGGCTATCTTAATACCCATGATTAGTAATTACTTGAATTTAATTGCCTTAAGACCTTTTATCCTGCTTTATTTGGTTATTGCACTAGGAGCTTGTTCTACGTTTAGCTCTGATCATGATCCAACCAAAGGCTGGTCGGCCGCAAAGTTGTATGCGGAGGCTAAAAAGGCCCTCGATGGCGGCAATTTTGAGCGTGCCATCGAGCTTTTTGAATCGTTAGAAGCTCGTTATCCGTTTGGTCGTTACGCCCAGCAAGCCCAGTTGGATTCCGCCTACGCTTACTATAAATATGATGAGCCGGATTCGGCCATCGCCAATGCCGATCGTTTTATTAAATTGCATCCTAAAAGCCCCCATGTGGACTATGCTTACTATTTAAAAGGTTTGACCAACTTCAATCGTGGAAAGCATGTGCTTTCGAAGGTCATACCCAATAATCCGGCAAATAGAGACCCCACACCTATGATGCGGGCATTTGAAGATTTCAACCTCCTGGTTAAATCTTACCCCGACAGCCGGTATGCCGATGATGCCCGGCAGCGGATGGTTTTTCTGCGTAACAAATTGGCAGAGCACGAAATGAAGGTGGCAGACTTTTATATGCGTCGTGGTGCTTATATAGCTGCGGTCAATCGATCCAAATACGTATTGGAAAACTATCAGGGTGCCACCTCCGTCCCGCTTGCGTTAAAGACGATAATCAAAGCCTGCCGAAAGCTGGGGTTGGACGAACTTGCCGATGATGCACACCGCGTATTGAAGAAAAACTACCCGAAACAAGCGACGGACTTAGCGGCTTGAAATCATCGCCAAGCAGCTGCCGGGCTCTAGAAATTCCCTAAGAAGCTGTTTTAAAACTCCTCAACTGGCACGATAAGGCGTTATAAATCGGTTCGAAATGCTCATTTATGCCTTGGCTCGCACTCACCTGAGGGGTTTTAAAATAGCTTCTTAGGCTTGCCTTTCCATGACAAGCTCATACGCCGCACTTTT
>JAAUXY010093966.1_pt1 | contig 20248 bp, 13 predicted proteins | sample 7278121 | NCBI WGS metagenome assembly JAAUXY01 (sample SAMN14350117, study PRJNA611818) | marine sediment metagenome | isolation source: surface marine sediment (1.8m) | place: French Polynesia: Moorea | collected 2018-08 | reverse complement strand
GCCAGACAACACCGGTTCAAATCGATGCCTTTCCGGGTCGCAAGTTGAACGGCAAGGTAGATTTCGTGGCCTTTAAAGCCGATCCAGCCACCAAGACCTTTCTGGTCCGCACCCTGATTGATAATCCTTTTGGTGACATCCGGCCGGGTATGATCGCCCGGGTGGCATTTGTAAGGCGGGTAATCACGGATGCCCTGGTGGCCCCGCTTTTTGCGCTTGTGGATAAAGGTGGTGAGCGGCTGGTTTTTATCGAAAAAGACGGTGTGGCACAATCGCGCACCGTTTCGATTGGGGTGATCGAAGGCGATCGCGTTCAGATCACCAGCGGCCTGGAGGCCGGCGACCATTTAATTGTTAAGGGGCATACCGAGGTTGAAGACGGTATAAAGGTGAGCGTCAAATGATACTCAATCAATTGGCTCTCAAGCGGCAGGCGACGGTCCTGGCGCTGCTGGTGATCATCGTGATTGCCGGTCTATACAGCTATGCCACCCTGCCGCGGGAATCCTTTCCGGATATCACTATCCCGTACGTGTTTGTCACCACCACATATGAAGGGGTGGCTCCCGAAGACATGGAGGAGTTGATTACCATCCCCATCGAGCGCAAGCTCAAGGGCATTGACGATGTTGAAGAAATTCGCTCCACCTCGGCCGAAGGTATTTCCACAGTGGCCATTAAATTTATGCCCAAAGTCGACCTTGATGATGCCCTGCAAAAGGTCCGGGACAAAGTGGACCAGGCCGAAGGCGATCTGCCGGCCGATCTGCAGGATGATCCGGTCATCAAAGAAGTCAATTTTTCAGACATGCCGGTCATTCGGGTCATCCTGTCAGGGCCTTTCAGCCTGCGGCGGCTTCAGAATTTAGCCGAAGATATGCAGGATCGGCTTGAATCCATCCCGGGGGTTCTGGAAGCCCGCTTAACCGGCGGATTGGAGCGCGAAATCCATGTTGAATTTGACCTGGATCGCGTTCGCGCCTACAACGTTCCTTTTTCCAACATCGTCGCCTCGGTAACCAACAGCAATGTCAACATGCCGGGCGGGAGCATGGATATCGGCGAGGGCAAATATCTGGTGCGCGTGCCCGAAGATTTCCAGCATCCGTCGGAAATTTTTTCCATTGTCGCATTCGTGCGTGACGGCAAGCCGGTCTATCTGCGGGATATTGCCACCATCAAAGATGCACATAAAGATCAACTGACCCGCAGCCGCATCAATGGCGAAAAAAGTGTTTCCATCGGCGTTCTCAAACGCAGCGGCGAAAACATCGTGCGCGTCACCGATGAAGTCAAACGGGTTGTCAACGACATGCGACCGGAGCTGCCGCAAACGCTGCAAATTGACCTGACCGCCGATCAATCCAATGATGTGCGCCTGTTGGTTTCGGATCTGGAAAACAATATTATTTCCGGACTGATATTGGTCCTCGCTGTTATTTTCTTTTTCATCGGCGGCCAATCCGCGATTTTTGTTTCCCTGGCGATCCCCTATTCCATGTTCATCACGTTTTCGCTGCTGACCGGATTCAATGTCACCCTGAATATGGTCGTGCTGTTTTCTTTGATCCTGGCGCTGGGCATGCTGGTGGATAACGGCATTGTGATCGTGGAAAATATCTACCGGCACATGCAGCAGGGCGAATCCCGTGAGGAGGCGGCCCGCATGGGAACCGACCAGGTGGCCTGGCCGGTGATCACCTCAACCCTGACCACGCTGGGCGCCTTTTCGCCCATGCTGTTCTGGCCGGGCATCATGGGAGAGTTTATGGGGTATCTGCCCCAGACGCTGATTATGGCATTGAGTGCATCGCTGTTTGTGGCGCTGGTGATCAACCCGGTTCTTTCGGCCCGCTACCAAAGGGTCAAAATCAAGAATCCCGCCCGAAAATCGAAAACCAAAGACCCGATGATTAAACGGGCCTATTTGGTTTTACTTAAATGGTCTCTGAAACATCGGTGGGTGGTGGTTTTAACAGCGGTGGCGTGTCTGCTCCTTGCTACGTTGACCTTCGCCTTTTTTGGTAAGGGCACCGAATTTTTCCCGCAAACCGAGCCGCGCCGCGCCTATGTCAATATCAAAGCGCCGGAAGGCACCAATCTGGACACATCCGATAAGCTGGTTGCACGGATCGAAAAAATTGTCTCCGAATATAAAGACATACGCTATGTGATTTCCAACATCGGTGCCATTGGTGGAGACCCTTTTTCCCAGGGCGGCACCGGCACCCATATCAGCCGGGTGGTGCTGGACTTCAAGGATTTCCACGACCGCTCCCGGCCCTCATCGGAAATCGTAAAAGAAGTGCGGCAGAAAATTTTAAGGACCATCCATGGTGCCGAAGTGCCGGTTGAAAAAGAAGAAGAAGGACCGCCCACCGGGCCGCCGATCAATATTGAAATATCCGGTGAAGATATCCATATGCTGGGAGCATTGTCCGCCCGATCGCGCAAGATCATCAAAGACATCAACGGGCTGGTGGATTTAAAAGATAACTTTGTCAAAGGCAAACCGGAAATCCGGGTGCGGGTGGACAAGGAAAAATCAGCCCTCATGGGGCTGGACACCTATACCATCGCCTATACGGTCAAATCGGCCATCAATGGCGTAAAAGCCGGTGTATATCGCGAGGGTAAAGATGAATATGACATCATCGCACGCCTGCCCGAGCGCGACCGTAAATCCATAAAAGGCCTCAAGCGCATTACAGTCTCCGGCCCGATGGGCGAGCCGATTCCGTTAACGAGTCTGGCCAACATTTCGCTGGGCAGCGGCATCGGTGCCATCATGCGACTGGATCAGAAACGGGTGGTCACCATTTCAGGGGACGTGTCGGGACGCTTGGCCAATGATATCATTAGAGACATCGATGCCCGTCTGGCACAGCAAATTGATTGGCCCAGAGGATACAGTTACCGGTTTACCGGAGAGCAAGAAGAACAGGCCAAGGCCCAAACATTTTTGAGCAAGGCGTTTTTTGCCTGCATTGCCATTATTTTGCTGATCCTTTTAACCCAGTTTAACTCCATGATTACCCCCCTGATTATTTTGGCCTCAGTGCTGTTTTCATTGATCGGGGTATTTATCGGTCTGCTGGTTACCGGAACCGCTTTTGGCATTATCATGACCGGTATCGGGGTGATCAGCCTGGCCGGGGTGGTGGTCAACAACGCCATCGTCTTGATCGACTACATCAATCAGTTGATGGCCAAAGGTCTTTCTTCAACCGAAGCGCTGCTGCGGGCCGGATCGGTTCGCTTCCGTCCGGTAATGCTGACGGCCATCACCACCATCCTGGGATTGCTTCCCATGGCCACCGGGATCAGCTTTGACTTCCGCAAAATGGGTTTTGACATCGGCGGTGAATCTTCCCAGTGGTGGGGCCCCATGGCCGTGGCCGTCATCTTCGGACTGGGATTTGCCACGTTGCTGACCCTGGTCATGGTTCCGGTGCTATGCTCTCTGGCCCACAGCCTCCGTAAAAAATAAGCAACCTTCCGGTTGCAAGGTTAAAAGGTTCTAGGTTCAGGGTTCAAGCGTTCTGCAATTTGACATCTGTCTTCTATTTTTAACCTCTGAACCTTGCCTGCCGCGCCGAAGCGTTAGCGAAGGCGGGTGAACGTTGAACCTTTGAACTCCCTGTAAATACAGTTTGACCGATCGTGCCTTGATAGGGTATAAGACCTCAGTGCCAACGGTGATTTCAATCCTGCCCCACATCCCTAAACAGCGGACATCAAAATATGAGTAGAAAACCCGTAATCTGGCTGGGCGTCGTGGTGATTGTCTTTCTGGCAATTTATGCGGTCTGGCATTACAGCCCGCTGAGGCATCTGACACAATCCGAATCCGGACAAAAGCAGATCGCCGCCCCTAAGACTAAAAACCAGCCCGTGGTCGTCACGAAAAAGATCCCGCCCCGCCCGAAGACCGCAGCGCAGCAAAAAGACATCCCCCAGCCTCTGATCGCCTTAAAAGATATGGCTCCCAAGCCGGCACCGGAAACCGGCGAGCAGGAGAAGGGGGCTTCCAATACCACGGAAGGACAAAAGAACGTGCTGGTGCTGCAGCCCGATGGTAAGCTGAAATCTCCCCCCAAAGTGCCTCCGGCGGTTCAGCCCGACGACACTTCCAAAAAAATCTTTCCCAAAACCAAACCCGCTGCCCTGAAGAAAAAACCAAGCCAGCCCTATTCCATTTTACTGGCCAGCTGCCGTCTGCCGCAAAGCGCGCGCAAAGTTATATCCGATTATCAAAAAGCAGGTTTCGATCCCTATGTGACTAAAGTTAAATTTAAAAATGGAGAGGTCTGGCTGCGGGTATTTACAGGACAATACCCCACGCGCAAAGAGGCTCTTAAAGTTAAAAATGAGCATCAGCTGTCAGGTGCAATCATTAAAAAAACCCCATATGCAAATCTTATCAATACATTTTCATCGCAAGATGCGTTGCAGGACTCTCTCAAACGGCTAAAGGATATGGGCTATTCCCCTTACGTTCTTAAAGGCTCCGCAAACAAATTCCAGCTGGTGGTCGGCGCTTTTATTACCCGCGAAGGTGCTGAAAAACAAATGTCAGAATTACAATCCAAGGGCATTTCGAGTAAAATAATTAAACGATAGCCCGCGGCCTTTAACCCGTTTAATCATCCAGCCGAGGCAATCGCCTCCAACCGCGTTTATCGCATCCGAAATTTCGATCACAGCCGTCCACATCAGACACCGGCAAAGTGACAATATTTTGACGTCACGTCCAGTTTTTTACACCCTATTAAACCTCAGATCCGCCATAACGCTAAAGTGCAGCCTCGAATTTTCCCATATGCCTCCCTGCGATCGCCGATATCCTGTGGATTTTAGCCGAAAAATAAGCGTGAACGGCCACATTTTCGAGATCATAATTGTCTGGTGTTCGGTCGCCCGGCCGGCACCCAAACTGGAACAAAATTTGCATTAAACACATCCGTGATTTGATGGGTATTGAGGCCGAATCCGCACTCAGTTAATCTACTAAAATTAATGAATATTTTTCCGCAAAAAAAAGATAAAGATTCGGGGAAATAGTCCGATACTATACTCATGTTCCACATCTACAGGCTGACAACGGTTATTCCATAAGCGCATACCCGTTTTAAATCCAAAAACCCGATTAATTTATTAAATTATAAAGCGAACAGGGAGGAAATCATTATGAAAAGATTAGCGTATAGCATTTTGACCGTGTTTGTGGCGCTCTCCTTTGTGGGAGGATGCTCATCAATGCCCAAGATGCCCGATATCCCGTTGGTCTCAAACAGCAAAGAATCGGATGATGAGCTTTATCGGAAAGTTCCGGCTTCCATGCGCGCGGACGTCAAAGAAGCGAAGTATGACCTCAAACGCGCCAAATCCAACGCCGCGCAGGCCGAAGAAAAATTGAAACTGGCCGAGCTTAAAAAAGAACGTGAGATTCTTCGGAACAAATTTGCCAAGTACAACAAAGATCTGTCTGAGGTTCTGATCAAAAAAGCGGATATCCAGGTGGAAATCAAAAAAATGGAAGCCATTAACAACTCCAACCTGGGAGACAAGGCCGATAACATCAAAATGATCGCCGGTATGAAAACCAAAAGACTCGGCATCGAGTCTGATGCAATCGAAATTAAAGCGGATATGGATACAACCCAGCACCGCATCAAACAACTGAACAAACAGATCGGCGTCCAGCAAAAAAAGGTCAAAAAATAAACACTGGAAAAGATTGCAAATAACCATCAGCGCCATCGACACCTGTGTTCATTAGAGAGGAGTACAATATGCGTTTCAAAGCACAACTATTAATTTTCATTGTGGCCATCCCGTTCCTTTTTGGCGCCTGTTCGGCGAAAATTTACGGCAAGGTCGAGCTGGTAGACCAGAAACTGCAACCCATTGAGGGCGAGAACCCCGAAGGAACAGTGGTTCACATGATGAACACCACCGCAAATTTACAGGCGGCTTCCATCTCAGCCATCGCAGATAAAAAGGGCGCGTTCGAATCTGAAAAGGATGCGCTGACCCCGGGCAAGTACAAGGTTGAGGCCAGCCGAATCGGATATGAAACTCAAACCGAAACCGTGGAAATCAAAGGCAGCACCCGCAAAAAATTGGCCTTTAAGCTCAAAAAAATTGAGGAAGGCAAACGTAAATCGATTGAGAGTCTCACTTCCGATGCCGATAAAATTGTAAATCCGGGAGAAGTAAATATTCAGCCGCCCGGAATGTAGTCTCCTAGTTTTCAATAAAGCTTAACGAAAAAATTATCTCAAAAAGGTTGCGTCGGTTACCCGTTCGTCAGCCGCAGGCGGATTAAAATATAATCCGACGGCATTGAGTTTAAACGGGCGTAACGGCAACCGGCCACCCGGATCCCAACGGGCGGGAGACATTTGAGGAGGTAAACACAATGGTCAAGTCAACCGTAAAATTCGCTTTCATTATACTATCTTCCATACTGATCCTGGCCTGCAATCAGGCAAAGCAGGTTGATCTGGATGTGCAGGTCAAGGTCACGCTGGATGGCAAACCGGCAAATCAGGCCAGAGTTAGTTTTGACGGCCTGGAGGTCGGATCCACTGACATCGATGGGCGCTTTAACCAGCGGCTAAAAAAACAGCCCGGAGAAGAGGTCCGCGTGTCTGTTCACAAGGATGCCGAAGGGTACCGCATAAAACCCTGGGAAAAAACCTTTATCACCAAACTGCCAAAAGCCGGGTCAGCAGAAGTCTATGCGTTTGATGTTGAGCTCGAAGCGACCAAATTTTTTACGGTTGTCGTGCTGGATGATGAGGATGGTGAGCTGATGGAGGACGTCAGCATCAAGATTGCCGGTAAGCATGCCGGCAAGACCGACGCCGGCGGAGAGTATCTGCACGAGTACTCGCGTATGCCCAAGAAGGGCCTTAAGCTTCAGATCGCTAAAAAAGGTTATGGCGTCTGGAAAAAGTCGGTGCGTGCCAAACCGGGGCAACGGTTTGAAATTGCCCTGTACAAGAAACGCAAACGATCCGTCAGCCAGGCGTCAACGGCCCCACAGACGCTTACTGAAACCCAGCCATCGACGGCAGCCGTTGCACCGGCACCGGCCGGCGGTAAGAAACGGGCCGGTTCAAAGATACAAAAAGCAACGCTTTCCATCGCCGCCCTAACGGAGTCCTACGGCGTTTCCAGAGGTATTGCCGGCGTCGCGGTCCGCATCAACGGTAAAGCGGTCGGCAAAACCAATACCAAAGGAACGTACACCTATTTATATAGGGGAAAATCGCCGGCCGAAGTGAAGCTGACTCTCACCGCACCCGGATATATCCCTGAACAATGGGAGCAGACCGTCCGACTGCAAAGACAATCCCACGTCCAGCGCTTTTTTTATCCAGCGGCGCAAAATCCGATCAAAGTGGGCATTTACGGATTTGTCAATAACTCACCGGATGAGGATCTGACGGATGTGCTGGCTCAGGTCGAGGATTCTGTCAGCACCAATTTGTTTATGTATGGTTGCTTTCAAGAGGTGCCCAAAGACCGGCTGCGCAAATTGATGATGCATAACAGCCTCGATATGGAAACCATATCTACCAAAGGCTGGCAGCATACGCCGCTGGTAAGATCGGTTGAAATGATGATTTCAGGCAGTGTCACCAAAGCCGACGATGGCATCGCCATCGAAACGACGGTGATCGGAGCCGATGGTAAAATTATTTTCAGCCAGATCAACAAGGCCCGCAAGAAAAAGAATGTTGCCAACACCGCCAAACTGATCGCCAACAGCATTATCGATCAATTCCCTTTTGAAGGCACGATCGCCGCCGTTGAAGAACAGGGTTACCGCATCAATTTGGGAAAATCAGACTACCGCATCCGACGCGGCAGTCGTTTCCGGTACCGGGTTGCGGATATGGATCGCTCCGGTCGCGTCAAAGGATTCCGTGATGCCGGCACACTCAGGATCGTCGAAACCGATGAGACGGCCTCATGGGCTGAAATTGTCGACTTAAGCGATACCGCCGAAGTGAAAATCGGCGACCGGGTCGTACGTCGCTTTTACCTCGATGAGAAAAGAGAAACCGAAAAGGCATCCATTCAACTTTCAGCTAAAGGCGGGCTGCCGCCGGATGACCATCCGCTCTGGGGAGTCAATGTCTATCTCAACAACACCTGGGTGGGGACCACCGGCTCAAATGGCAAAGTCAATATCCCGCTTAACATGTACGAAGAATACGAAATCCTGCTTTCACGTCACGGATACCAGCCCGTGCAGGATGTGATCAGCATCGATCAAAGCCAGCAGGCAAAGGAATTTGTCCTGGAGATTGCCAACGCATTGTTTAAGGTCGAATCGCAGCCTTCCGGTGCGGATGTCTATGTCGACGGTGTCAAAATCGGGCAAACACCCATTCTGGATGGAAAACTCGTGAATTTTGGATTCCGCAAGATTAAGCTTTCCGCCGGCGGTGAATACCGGGACTGGGAGCGCGTGATGGAATTTAAGAAATCCGAAGTCGAGCTGACCGGCCCCCGTAAAGTCGTTTTTATAAAAGATTATATGAAAATGGGCAAAATGGCCGAGCAAAGCGGCGATATCGATGCCGCCATTCAGGCGTATGCCAGTACCGAGAAAGGCAATCCGGATTATTCCGATGCCCGTCACCGACTGGCCCAGCTGTACATGGATGAGAAGAATAATTTCGATGCAGCTGTCGTCGAGTTTGAAAATGTGCTGGCCCTTCCTGAAAACCAGCAGATCATCTACAAGCAGTTCGCCGTAACCTATACCAATCTGGGGCACGCGTATTATGAGAAGGGAATGGCGGTGCTCCTGAAAGATAAAAAAGCGGCCGCTGCAAATTTTGCAAAGGCTATCAAAAATCTGAATATCGCCAAGCAGAACACGCGCTTTTTTCCGAACCATCAATTCGACGAGGCCGTGCATGATACCTATTACTACCTGGCGCTTTCATACCATAAGCTTTACCTGGTATCTAAAAAACGCGCACTGGTGGAAAAGGCCAATCTGGCATGGCGCGAATACTTTGATTTCTTTCCCAAGAATCTGGAGGCCCGGAGCAATTTCGTAAAAATTCGCAATTCAGCTCGAAAATACTGGGACCAGATCAAAGATCTATCTTAGTGGCGTGGGAGGTTCGGAATTTGAGATTCAGGATGGTGATCCAGACGCTCGGTCTGGTGCTGCTGGCAATTTTGTTAAGCCGGGGTCCCGGCCTTGCAACCGATGACGCTGAAGGGGACTGGAGTCAGGTAACCTTTGAAGATGTGTTGGGCGTTGAGACGCCCCAATCCGATCAGGCGCAGCCGGAGCTCGGGGAGGTGGTCGAAGCAGTAACGGACATCGATTCGGCTAACGGCTCCGAAGGCACGGACGGGCCCGGCAAGGTCACGGTGGATGTAACCGATATCAGCTGGCCGGATCAGATGGCCCCGCCGGCTGAAATCGAACCGTTGTTTGTACGGGCCTTTACCGATGTGGCGCCGGGGCATAACGACTCCAACCCGATCTGGTCTCCGACGGGCGATCTGATTGCTTTCGAGCGCAGTATTGAAGACCGGCGCGAAATTATCATCTCCCGTTCTGACGGCACGGTATTGCAGAAAATTTACCACCAGTTGCCCGAAGAAAATGACGAGATGGATTCGGTGTTTGCCGATATCCTCGAAGATGTCAGTTACAATTCCGGTATCAGCTGGTCGCCGGATGAAAACAAACTGGTTTTTATGAGCAATGGCGGCAGCGGCAACTATGATCTTTATCTGCTGCCGATTCTCGGCCAGGAACAAACGGTTCGGCTCACCGATCATGCCGAAAAAGACAGCCACCCGCATTGGAGTCCGGTGGCCGATCATCTGGTATTTGTATCCGGCCGCACCGGCAGCGCCGAAATCTACTTAATGGATCTGTTGTCCGGAAATGTCGTTAAATTAACCAACGGTCACAAGACCTATCTTTATCCGCAATGGTCTCCGGACGGCAGTAAGATTGTCATGATCAATGGCAGTAATGAAAACCACGACATTTTTCTGCTGGAAGATGTTTATCAGCCGAAACAAAAACTCAAAGCGCTGACGCGCTGGGCACATGATGACTTAAGACCGGTGTGGTCACCGGATGGTAAAAAGATTGCTTTTTATTCAAACTACAACCTGGAGAATAATCCAAAAATCTGGTCGATCGTGGTCATTGACGCCGATGGTTCCAGCCCGGTCGACGGTGAAGGCCTTGCGGCCCGGGTGGTGGCCGTAAATGTGATACCGGACATTGAACGCGGGCCGGCCTGGATGCCGGACAGCAGGCGCCTGGTTTATGTCAAAAACGACCACAGAACGTACAATCCGATCTATATGGCCCGAATCGATGATCAGAAAAATCAGCCCATCAACACGCAAACAAAAATGAACCACGATCTGGCGTGCTCGGCGGACGGCACCCTTGCATTCCGGGCCCAGGTCGAACAGTGGGATCACATTTATATCGCCCGGCTAAAGGAATAATAAATTCAATGACGTTGTACACAATGATGTTTGGATGCAACCGCTGGCATAATTTAAAAAAAGCGACTGCACTACCCGGAGCCGCATTCATACTGGTAATGATGGTTGGGCTGGCCCTGCCGTCGCACGCGGCCATCGACCCGCTTAAACGCGGTCTGCAGCTTTATAAAAAGCATCATTATGAGGACGCCATCCAGCTGCTGTACAAACAGCTGCCTGCAAGCAAGCCCGAGCAGCAGGGTAAAACCTATTTGGCACTGGGAATGATCTGTCTGGCCAATGCCGCTCTTTACCAGGATCTTTATCAGGCCTCAACGGCAACGAACCTGGATTATCTTAATCGACTTTTATCCGCTAAAGGTCCGGCGCAAAGCCGGCTGGTTCATCTCTACCTTGGCAAAGCGCATCTTGAAGCCGGCCGGTTTTCTGAAGCAGCGAATTTTTTCAACAAATTTATAGGGTCTGAAAACGGCAAACACCGGGATAAGAATCTGGCAAAAATTGCTCTGGCCACCGCAACTTATTTGCAGAACAAACCCGCCGAAGCCCATGCCCTGTGGGCACAGATCAAAACAGATTCGCCGGAGCTGTCCATCTCCCTGGCAGCGGCTTACAGCCGTGTGGGGCTGCTGGACAATAAACCATTGGCCACTTGCGAAACCGCCCTTGATCTGTTGCGGCAGTCCGGTGACATGCCGTCGATTCAAACCGTTAATAATCTCATATGTGTTTATGCCAAAAACGGTCAGTTAGATGCGGCCTTTAAGCTGATCAGGCGCGCCGATTTAAAAGCCTTTTTCCATCAGGAGGTTCCGGCGCCCAACAAGGTGATCCGGTTCTATGACTCAGCACTGCTCTCAAACCTGTCGTCTTTTTATGCCACAGCGGCCCTGGAATTTCTCAAAAAAGCATCTGTAATTCCGGATAAAAAAATCAAAGGTCTGGCGCAATACTATCTCGGCCAGGGCCTGGGAACATTTGGCAACCCTGAAGATTCCACACGGATGATGGAGGAATTTATCTCAGCAAACGCCGGCTTAGCGAAATTAAAAAACAGGGCCCGGGTCCGGCTGGCCTTTAATCACTACCTGCTGGGCGACAAAGAAACCACCACCCGACTGTTGAACGCCCATTTAGAGTCAGAGCCCGATCCGGATCTGGTGGCCGAAATACTGTTGTCTGCCGTCCGATATCAATATGACGCTCCCCAGGTGGTCATCCGGGCCTCCGCAATGGCGCAGGGCGCTCAGGGCAGATCTATGGCAAGGATTAATTATGCGCTGGGCAAGTATTATTTGTGGAAAAAAAACTACGCCCAGGCGATTTTCTATATGGAAGCCGGACGGGATAAGAGCCACAAAAACCGGGTGGAATTTAACGATCCCCTGATGCTGGTCAATCTGGCACAGGCCTATTATCGATCCCGACAGTTTTCAGAGGCCCTGGAAATATTTTTTGAAATGAGCAAACACTATGCGGCCGTGCGCCAGATACAGGATGCCCTGCAGGGGGTCTATATCATGGAACAAAAAAGCGCCGGGGATGTGAAGATATTTTAGTGTAATACGGTTAAACCGGTTGCCCAGTTGAGCCGGTTGAGCCGCTAGAAAAAAATGGCCACAAAGGCCCGAAGACACGAAGCGTGAGAAAAAATATGCAACCCTAAAATAGTTTTTAACCCTTTGTGACTGAGTGGCTTGGTGGCGAAAATTATAAAAATATAGAAGTGAATTTAAATCCGTTTAATATTGAGGAGGATACTATGAAACGGTCAGCCCTTGTTTTTTTAACGATCTTTTTTCTGGTACTGGTGATGATGCTGCCTCAGGCGAGTGCATTATCAACACAGGATGGCAACCCTCAAGGCGGCGCCTTAAACTACGGCGAATATGGCCGGCCGGCAACCCTGGATCCGATCACCAGCAATGATATGATCGCCCTGCGAGTCTGCGAGCTCATTTTTAACGGCCTCGTCGGTATTGATGAAAAGCAGGAGATTGTGGATGATCTGGCCCAGCGCTGGGATATTTCCGAAGATGGCCGTATGTACACATTCTACCTGCGACAGGATGTGACCTGGCACACGCCGGAGGGACAGGAGCCCGTAAAATTTACAGCAGACGACGTTATTTTTACCTATAACGTCATGATGCACCCCCAGACCATTACGCCGTTGAAAGTCCGCTACGAGTTTATCGATACGGTCACCAAAATTGACGATTATACCGTTCAATTTACACTGAAGCGGCCGATCTTGAATGCGCTGGCGCGCTTCAGTTTCAAAATTATACCGAAACACGGGCTGCAAAACCCGGAGTTTATCTCACGCGAAGATCCCTTCGTACAGCACCCGATCGGCACCGGCCCGTACATGCTTAAAAATATTACGGCCGAGCGTGAGGTTATTCTGGTCGTTAATGAAAATTATTATAAGGGGCGGCCTCACATCGACAAGTTCATCGCGCGGCCCTTTGCGGATCAAAATATCATGGGCCAGGCGCTGATGTTCAATGCCATCGATATGATCGTACTGGTCAACCACCGCGACATTCCCCAGCTTCAGGGAGACAAGCGCTTTGTATTGCAGCCGTATAATGCACTGTCCTATTCGTTTTTTGGATTTAACATACGCAATCCCCTGCTGGCCGATAAGCGGGTGCGCAAAGCCTTTACCTATGCGGTCAATCGCAAGGAAATGCTCGATTCCTTTTTCCAGGGCCAGGGAACCATCATCTCCGGGCCCTTTGCACCCGGAAGCTGGGCGTATAACCTGGATGTGAATCCACTGCCCTACGATCCCGGCAAAGCACAGCAACTGCTCACCGAGGCGGGTTTCACCCGCGGTGAAAGCGGCCTGATGGAAAAGGACGGAAAACCGCTGGCCTTAACGCTGAAGGTTCCCATTGCCAAAGAAAGCGAGGCGGTCAAACGCGTTATCCTGGCGTTTCGCAACTACCTTTCCAAAATTGGCGTTGAAATCAATGCCGAATTTCAGGAGTGGATGGCCTGGAAAGAGGACATCTTTTTGAATCATGATTTTGACATCATGTTTGCTTCCTGGGTATTTGACGATTCGGCCGATATTTCCTCTCTATTTCATTCCGCCGAGGCCGGCCCCTGGAAAAACAATTTCGGCGCCTTTTCCAATCCCGATGTAGACAGTTTGATAGTGGAAAGCAAGCTCACACTGGATCATGAAAAACGCCGCACCATCAACCGCAAGCTGCATGAAATTATTGCCGACGAGAACCCGTATACGTTTCTGTGGACCATTACCAATTACGCCGCATACAACAAAAAATTACGACGCGTGGCCATTCATCCGTATAAATTTTTCTCCTTTGCCGATGACTGGTATATCCCTGAATCCGAACAGCGTTAAGCAGGGTTTGTTCGTCTAAAGTAACCATTAATGGCAGGGTATCTCTTGGGATACCCTGCTTTTTTCAAAACACGCTCCGCTATGAAACTCGCTTCCATCCGACCCATTACAGTAATGATCTCCAGGGAACTGGCGATCGCTGTGCTGTTGCTTTTGGGAGTCAGTTTTGTCGTCTTCCTGGTTCTTTACCTATCCCCCGGTGACCCCTTCAGCAGTTTGCTCAAAGAACAGATGGCATCGGCTGCCGGGAGCCAACCGGGCGAATCGGCCTCCTGGTATTCCCAATACCTGTCATGGCTTGCCAATATGATGCGGGGAAATTTGGGCACGTCGATCCGAACCGGTCTGCCCGTATTAAATGAGGTCATACGGGTGGCGATTAACACACTTTACCTCACCCTGGGTTCATTGCTGATCACCCTGTTGATTGCGGTTCCGATTGCCATTGTCTCGGCCCGGCGGGGCCTGACACCGATCAACTGGGTGCTGACCATGTTCACCTACGTGGCATCGGCGCTACCGGTCTTCTGGCTGGGTTATATCGTGATTTATATTTCCATGCACCGTTTTGGCCTTTTCCCCCTGGCATTTGGTGCCGGCAGCCAAAAATGGAGCTGGTTATATTTCATGCTGCCGGTAATCGTGCTCGGTTTGAGCAACGGCACCATGGGGGAAGTCGTCCGGCATATGCGGGCGGAATTGAGTCGTGTTTTTTCGGAAGAGTATATCTGCACCGCGCGGGCCAAGGGCGCGTCGACCTGGAAGCATGCGTTTAAAGAGGGCTTTTTAATTCCGATAACAGAGATCATCGCCGCAAAAATTCCGTACATCCTGGGCGGGGCCGTGGTGGTGGAACAGGTGTTCAACTGGCCGGGAATGGGTCGAATGGCCTGGCAGGCCGCCCAGGACAGAGATTATCCGCTGATTATGGCAATTACCCTGATGGCCGCCATATTTGTCAGGCTGGGCAGTTTAATTCACCGTGCGGTGCATATAGTGGTCAATCCGCACGCCTCTAAAGAGTAAAAAAGGTGTCAGATGTCAGTGTTCAGGTGTCAGCTCTGTCAATTCTGACACCTGACACCTGAAACCTGAATCCCTTGAGATGGGTCTGTGGCTATTAAATATATAAGAAATGAAAACGTATAAACAACCGATCACTAATTTGAGCGATTCTGCCGTCGTGCCGGTCTGGAAAAGGGCCGAGCCGATTGATCTGGTGTATATCGCCTACGGGCTGTTCATTGTTTCGCTGGTGGTCATATCATACATACTGGGCGCCACCCATTTTCTGCCGTTTGATCCCCAGGAAATCAACATGGACCTGCTGATGGCGCCGCCGCAGACCGAAGGCCATCTATTGGGAACCGATTTTATGGGCCGCGATATTCTCTCGCGGCTGATTATCGGCATTCAGGCCTATTTCCTGCCGGGCCTGCTGGCCATTGGCATTGCGCTGGTGTTGGGCACGTGCTTCGGCGTTCTGGCCGGCTATTGGGGCGGCGGTCTGGATACGGCGGCAACCTATCTCAGTAACCTGCTCAACTCTTTTCCGCGCCTGGTCCTGATTCTGTTGTTGGTCGCCGCCTTTAAACCGGATATTTACCTGGTCATGGCCGTGGTGGGCATCACCAATATCCCCACAGTGGCCTCTTTGATTAAAAGCAAAATTCAATTCCTCAAACAAAAAAATTTCATCGAAGCTGCCACCGCTCTGGGGCTTAAAAACGCCGCCATCATTTTTAAACACATTTTGTGGCACAATTGCCGCTCGGTATTGATCATTCAGGCCACGCTGGGTATGGCCGAAGCCATTCTAATTGAAACCAGTCTCAGTTACCTGGGATTCGGGGTTCAGGAGCCGACGCCTTCCTGGGGCAATATGGTGCAGTCCGGTGCCAATTATTTTATGCAGGGCAAATTCTGGCCCTCAACCGCACCTGCACTGACAATTCTGCTGACGATTATGGGATTTCATCTGCTCGGTGACGGCTTAAATAACATACTGGAAAAAAAGAGGGACCAATGACCGCCGCGCCGGTACTAAAAATAGAAAATCTGCGCACCTTTTTTTATTCCCGCAGCAAGCAGGCGTTCAGCCGGGCGGTGGACGGTGTCGACCTGTCGCTGGCAAAAGGTGAAACGCTTGGAATTGTCGGCGAAAGCGGTAGCGGCAAGAGCGTCACGGCCCTGTCCGTGATGGGTCTGGTCACGGCCGAGCCCGGCGTCGTCAGCGGAAAAATCGGGATCAAAACCAACGGAATTAAAAAAAATCTGCTTCAGAATATTGAAGACTATGTCAGGGTCACCCGGGCCAACGGCCGCATCATGCAAATCGCCAAAGACAATCCCGGCTGGCAGAAACACGTCGACCGGCACCTGCGGGGCGTGCGCGGCAAAGAAATCGCCATGATCTTTCAAAATCCCAAAGCCGCCATGAATCCTTTCAGCAGCGTCGGCCGCCAGATTCAGGAATCCGTTTTGCTGAATACCGCGATTAATAATCCCCGTCAGGCCAAAGAGCGGGCCCTCTACTGGCTGGAACAGGTAAAAATCGATTCGCCGCAGCTTCGATACGACAGCAACCCCTTCGGCCTATCCGGAGGCATGTGTCAACGCGCCATGATCGCCATGGCCCTGTCCTCAGAGCCCTCGGTGTTGATTGCGGATGAGCCCACCACCGGCCTGGATGCCACGATCCAATCCAAAATTGTGAGCCTGCTGGCCGAACTCAAATCCAGCGTCGGGGTAACAACCCTGCTGATCAGTCACGATATTGATGTCATCAAAACCCTGTCTGACAAGGTGGCGGTGATGTACGGCGGCAGCGTCCTGGAATACGGTCCGTCCCGGGATATTCTGTCAAAAGTTGATAATGAAAAACATCCCTATACGGCAGCGCTGCTGGCTTCGATTCCGACCACCCGGCAAATCAGGGAAAAATCCTATTTGCAGGCCATCAAAGGTGATGTCGTCGATACCATCAATCTGCCGCGCGGTTGCCGCTTTTATTCACGTTGCCGCCAGGTAACTGAAGACATCCGGGAGCAATGTCAACGCCATGAACCGGATTTGAGAGAGATCGCCTCCGACCAACGGGTGCGCTGCTGGCTGTATTTTGATAAGTAGTAGGATGGAGACGGTAGAAGGAAAACTTTAACCACAAATAGCACAAAGAACACAAAGAAAGATAAATATACCCCAAAAGAAAAAATGATTTTAAGGTTCTTTGTGCCTTGGTGTCTTAGTGGCGATAAATATACAACGATAAAATCGTAAAAATTTAATTAAAAGCCAATAATGCGAACCATCAACACCATACTCGACGTTCAGAATCTGAAAAAGTATTATAAGCCCCAGGGAGGCTTATTTTCGGCCTTCAAAGGCAGTCAGAATGTGATTCCGGCCGTCGATGATGTCAGCTTTTATATCAAAGAAAATGAGACCATGGGGCTGGTGGGCGAAACCGGCTGCGGCAAGACCACCATTGGCCGGACGCTGTTGAAGCTGACACCGGCCACCGCGGGCACCATCACCTTTGACGGTACGGACATTACCGGCCTAACGGCCGGCCAATTCCGACCCTATCGCAAACAGATGCAAATGATTTTTCAGGATCTGGATGCCGCCTTGAATCCCAAAATGCGCATCCAGGCGATTCTCAAAGAAGCACTGACGGTGCACCGTCGTTTAAGCGATGCAAAGATAGACCAGCGTATCAACGAACTTTTGGAAATGGTCAATCTCAAAAAAAGCAAGCTCAGCAGCTTTCCCAATGAGCTATCCGGTGGCGAAAAACGCCGGGTGGGCATCGCGCGCACCCTGGCCGTGGGTGCTCGGTTTATTGTGGCCGACGAGCCCACCAGCGCGCTGGATGTATCCATTCAGGCCCAGGTGGTGAATCTTTTACGAGACTTACAACGCGACTTAAACTTATCCTATCTTTTTATTTCCCACGATTTAAGGGTCGTAGAGCTCATCAGCCACAAAGTGGCCGTCATGTACCTGGGCCAGATCGTCGAAATGGGATTGGCCGGTCGCATCGCCAACGCGCCGCGTCATCCCTATACGGCCGTTCTGTGGTCTTCGCTGGTCGACAAAAAAAGCGATGAATCCATCAAGATCCCATCTCATTCCAATGATGGCGGCTGGGGGGTGTTTGATTTTGAACGCCCGCAAAGCGGCTGCCGCTTTGCCCCGCGCTGCCCGGTTTACATTACCAACGGCCGCCCGTCGATCTGCACGGACCCGGACGCATCCCCTGAACTGCAAAAAGTTGACGATGCCCATCAGGTCCGCTGTCATTTTCCGCTTTAATTTTCAAGTCCGGTCTTAACTTTATTAACATAATTAAAAGCAACAATATGACCCAACTTTCGAGATGATCCTCTTGACTGCCAGAGCAGTGTAACGTATAGAAATCTCCACCGGAAAACGAGTTGAATGGTGTTGATCGATTTTCTTCGAATACGGACCCGATCAGGAGATGCGATGGCGCATCAGCGAATGACATCTTTGGGTGTTTGCCTATTGTTCCTGCTATTAGTTTGTATTAGTTGTTCCTCATTACCCGAGCAGCCTGCCTCCCGCGATATCACCGTTAAAACCCGGACCAATTCCGGTGGAAGCGAACAGATCCGGCTGTATTCCGAATATTATGCTTTAGTGGTGGGTTGCGGGCAATATACGAATGGCTGGTCGCCACTGCCCAACCCCGTCAAAGATGCCCGGGAAGTGGCCGCCCTGCTCAAAGGCATGGGCTGGCGCGTGGATGTGTTGATGGACCCGCAGGGCGCCAAACTGCGCCGGGAACTCAACCGCCTGGTGACCGATGTGGGCCGTAAAAAGGATAAAGCCATCCTGGTGTGGTTCTCCGGGCACGGCCAGACCATTGAAGAGGCCGACGGCACCAAACTGGGCTATCTGGTGCCGGTGGATGCGCCGGATCCGGATAAAGACCTGCTGGGCTTTATGGAAAAAGCCATCAGCATGCGCCAGATCGAGACCGTCTCCAAGCAGATACGCTCCAAACATGTGCTGATGGCCTTTGACTCCTGTTTTTCCGGGGCTATCTTTCGAACGGTCAGAGCAAAACCCTCCCCCTATATCCAGCAAAAGGTATCCAATCCGGTCAGGCAATTTATCACCGCCGGCAGAGAAGACGAGCCGGTGCCGGATAAATCCGTATTTAAAGCTGTCTTCATCCAGAGCATCAAAGAAGGCTTTGCGGATATAAACCGGGACGGTTACATCACCGGCGAGGAGCTGGGCGCTTACCTGCAGGAAAATGTGATCAACTATTCTGGCAGCGCCCAGCATCCCCAGTTTGGAAAGATCAACAATCCGCGGCTGGACAAGGGCGACTTTGTGTTTGTTTTAGAATCCTCCGGGGTTGAAAAACCAAAACTGGCCTATATCCCTCAGGAGATAAAAACTGCCAGAGTGTCCTTGCGAAAAGAGCCCCGGACACTGGGAAAAAAAGACATAAGGAAGATGCTGGTGAAATATCGTTTTTTTGACTACGATCAACACTCTTCCGGCAATTTTAATAACGAATTTAAAGTAAATCCAGACGGAACCATAACCGATGATGCCACCGCGCTTCAATGGCAGCAAAGCGGATCTCCGGAAGAACTGTCACATTTGGATTCTAAACGCTATATAAACAAACTGAACAAAGAGAAATTTGCCGGTTATTCCGACTGGCGGCTGCCGACCATCGAGGAACTGGCCTCGCTTTTAGAGAGCACAGATCAGGGGCTGTTTGTTAATCCGGTGTTCGACTTCCGGCAGCTCAGATGCTGGAGCGCTGATAATATACCTAGAAACAATATGGGCCACGCCATCTATTACAAGCGGGTCTGGATCATTGATTTTATCAATGGCAAGGTCACCCATGCGAATTGGGTTTATAAAGCCGGGGGCCCCGCCTTTCTCACCTGGCCACTGTTTGAGAGGCGTAGATCAAACTATGTGCGGGCTGTGCGTTCATTGGAATGATACTAAGCCAATAGTACTGAGGACTGAGAACTCAGCTTAAAAAAGAGTCTAACGATTGACAGGATTTGAAACTCATGACGATTGGCTTGACGCAGCCGTACGAATTCACATATAAAAATACTATCTAAAAACATAAAATTCATCTTCTACCCTATTATTCTCATCGGCAATAAAAGTCAGGAGGCGCGATGGTTTCCCGGCGAACGACCTTTTTGGGCGTCTGTCTATTGTTACTCACTGTTGTTTGCGCTTCCCTCCTCACTGAATCTGCACAGGCCGTCTCTCGAGGCATCACTGTTCAAACCCGTACCGCTTCCGGCGCCGGCGAACAAATCCGACTTTACTCCG
>JAAUXY010030216.1_pt1 | contig 20255 bp, 16 predicted proteins | sample 7278121 | NCBI WGS metagenome assembly JAAUXY01 (sample SAMN14350117, study PRJNA611818) | marine sediment metagenome | isolation source: surface marine sediment (1.8m) | place: French Polynesia: Moorea | collected 2018-08 | reverse complement strand
GGCAAGTTCGAGTTGCAGGAGGAGGATCTCGACGTCGGCCAGACCATCGAGGCCGCGGTGCGCATCATCCGCGAGCGCGTGGAGACGGCGGAGCTGTCCCTCGAGGTCAATGTGGAGCCCGACCTGCCGCCGCTCTATGCGGACTCGCGGGCGATCAAGCAGATGCTGCTGAACCTGATGTCCAATGCCGTGAAGTTCACGCCGGCCGGCGGCAGCGTGAGGGCGGCGGCCGGCTTTGGGGATGACGGGCGATTCTATCTGCGGGTCGCCGACACCGGAGTCGGAATCGCGCGCGAGGACATGGAGCGCGCGCTGTCGCCCTTCGGCCAGGTGGTGAGTTCGATGACTCGTCAGCACACCGGCACCGGCCTGGGACTCCCCCTGGTCAAATCGCTCGCCGAGCTGCACGGCGCCGAGCTGCGCGTGGACAGCGCGCCGCAGGCCGGCACGACCGCGACCATTGTCTTCCCTCTCGAGAGATGCCGGGCCCGAACGGGTTCGGCGGACCGGGATACCGCCTAACCGGGTCTGCCGCGGCCCCCTTGGGCGGTGCCGCACTCCGGCCGCCGCGGCCGCCGGGAACAGGATTAACAAGCCGTTAACCCAAAACGCCTAGACTTCCGTTCCGAAGAGGCGGCCAGCACGCCCCGAGGTCCCGCTATCGCGCTACTGCATCTCGAAGCCAGTCGGCGTCTGAGACAACCTGTGACGGGGACACTGTCATATGCCTGAAGGCCGCGAGCGTTCAGCCTACTACGATTTCAGGAACATCTCGGCGCTGGTCGTCGATGACAACCGCCACGTCCTCCAGCTCGTCGGCGGGATCCTCGAATCCTTTGGCTTTGGAGCGGTCTACAAGGTGACCGATGTGGAGGGCGCCCTGAAGGTGCTGCGCCAGGCGCATGTGGATCTGATCATCACCGACTGGGCGATGGAGCCGGTCGACGGGATCGAACTGGTCCGACGCGTGCGCCAGGATAGCGGTGTCTGCGACCCCAAGATGCCGATCATCATGCTGACGGGCCATACGGAGATGGAGCGCGTGATCGAGGCGCGGGACGCGGGCGTCACCGATTTCATGGCCAAGCCGATCACGCCCCAGGCGATTTACGACCGGATCGCATCCCTGATCGAGAATCCGGGGACCTCCGTCAAGGACCGACGGTAAGCCGGCCCGGATCGCTGCAAGCAGGCCGCTCCGGCAAGACCGGCGGGGGTCCCCGGTAATCCGGGCCTTCCCGACCGGTCTTCGGACCCTACGCTTCCGCTTCGCCGTGCCGAACCGGCCAGATCAATCCCATCACCCGATCGGCGTCGCGTAGTCGGCGCGCCAGCCATTCGCGCGTCTGCGTCTGGCCTTCTGATTCGTCGCGCAGCCAGAAGCGCACCGTGGCCACGAACAGGGCGGTCAAGCCGATCTCTTCGACCTGTCTGCGCCGCCCGGTCTTGTCCAGCAACGCCGCCTCCCGGATCCACTGCACGGTCCGCGAGACCCAGAAGACCAGCGCCAGGTTGTGATGGGGATGAAACGGCCACATCTTTTCGGCCAGGATCTCGCCGGTCACCCGGCGGTGCGGGGCGAGCGCGTCCAGCCAGACCATCATCATCCGGTGCAGCCGTTCGGGGGGCGGTAGATCGGCGAATCCCGCCGGCGGGGCGGCCAGCATGGCGGCGTCGGCCCGGGCCAGCCAGGCGTCGGCAACCGCGTCCTTGTCGCGATAGAACACCCGTAGCCGGGCCAGCGGGATCTCAAGCCGATCCGCCACCTGTCTGAGGCGCAAGGCGCCCCAGCCGATCTCGTCCGCCATCTCCAGCGCCGCGTCGACGATCTTGCGGTCGAGCCCGCTCCTGGCCGGCATACTGCCTCCTCAATCCAGAGAGGGCACTATGATGTCACAAGAGCCGCCGGACGGAAATCCGCATCCGCTGGACAGCGGTGCGCCATTCGCGTACTTCCCTCTGGCGTTCGAGATCAAGCGAGGGGAGTGTCGCGTATGAAAACAACCCTTTCCGTCCTATTCGTGACCGGCCTTGTCTTCGCGGCCGCGCCAGCCGCCGCCGCCGAGCTAGTGATGCAAAACGAAACTCCGGACCGTCTCACCCTGTTCGTGAACGACAAGCGCGCCTGCGTGGCCGAGCCGCGCAAGGAATGCACGGCGCAGGTCGAACGCGGGCTGGTCAACCTGCGGGCCACGGCGCCGGACGGCCGGTCGATCTACGATCGCCTGACCATCGAGGACGCGGTCATGATCTGGTCGGTGAAGTACTACCAGCCGACCTCGAGCGGACCTGGGGAGGCGCCGCCATCGGGTCAGTGACCTATCCGCGTTCCGGATAGAGCGCGCGCAAGCCCTCGGCCGAGGCCGCGCAGACGCCGCGCTCGGTGATGAGTCCGGTGACCAGGCGGGCTGGGGTGACGTCGAAAGCGTAGTTGGCCGCCATGCTGCTCTCGGGTGTCAGGCTCACGGTCGTCGTGGTGCCGTCCGCCGCCCGTCCCGCAATCTCGGTGACCTCCGCCGCGTCCCGCTCTTCGATCGGGATTTCGGCCAGGCCGTCGCGGACCGTCCAGTCGATCGTGCTGTGCGGCAACGCGACGTAGAAGGGCACCCCGGTGTCGCGCGCCGCCAGCGCCTTCAGATAGGTGCCGATCTTGTTGCACACGTCGCCGCTGGCGGTGGTTCGGTCGGTGCCCGTGATGCACAGGTCGACCTTGCCGTGCTGCATCAGATGGCCGCCGGCATTGTCCACGATCACCGTGTGGTCGACGCCGTGCTTGCCCAGTTCCCAGGCGGTGAGCGCGGCACCCTGGTTGCGCGGCCGGGTTTCGTCGACCCAGACGTGCACCGGAATGCCGTCGTCATGCGCCAGATAGATCGGGGCCAGCGCCGTGCCCCAGTCGACCGTGGCCAGCCAACCCGCGTTGCAGTGGGTCAGCACATTGACCGCCCTGCCCCGGCCCGCCTTGGTCCAGGCCTGCTCGATCAGCGGGCGGCCGTGTTCGCCGATCGCCCGGTTGGTGGCTACGTCGTCGTCGCAGATCTCGGCCGCCTTGGCGTAGGCCGCGGCCACCCGTTCGGCGTGCGGCCGGTTGCGCAGATGACTGCGCATCTCTTCGATCGCCCAGCGCAGGTTGACGGCGGTCGGGCGGGTCGCGCCCAGCAGCTCGGCGGCCCGGTCCAGGGCCTCGTCGCCGGGATCCGCCCGCGCGGCGAGGCACAGGCCGTAGGCCGCGGTCGCGCCGATCAATGGCGCGCCCCGCACCAGCATGTCGCGGATCGCTCGCGCCGCGTCCTCGGGCGTCTCGAGCCGCACGGTGGCGAAGGCGTGCGGCAGCCGGGTCTGGTCGATGATCTCCACGGCCCAGCCGTCCTCGGCGAGCCAGATGGTGCGGCAGGGAACGCCGTCGACCTTCACGGCCGCCTCTCAGCTCGCGCCGCAGGACGGATAGAGGAAGTCGCGCGCGCCGATGTCGTCGTTGGTCAAGCCCGGCTGCACCCGCTGCGCCAGGCCCTGGCCCGAGATCATGGCCGCGCCCCGGTCGATGCGACGCGACAGGCGCAGACCGTCGAGCGGGTCTTCGCAATCGATCACAACCCGGTTTAGGGGGTTGGAGTCGTTGTCCCAGTTGCGCTTCGGGTTCATATCCGGCTGGCCCAGCCCCAGCGTCCGCCCGATCTCGTGCAGGATCAAGGACGAGAAGTGGTTGCAGGTGGCCCGCTCGAGCACCGGGTCCAGGTAGAAGCACTTGGTCGGGTTGAGCAGGATGTCCGAACTGGTCAGCGTGTTGCCCGCTATCGGGCGCCCATTGGTGGCGATGGGGTCGGCGACCACGAAATAGAAGATCGTCTCCGCGCCGAACGGTCCCGGCCGGGGAAAGCCCGCCGGCGTGCCGGCCAGGATGTCGATCTCGGCGCCATAGCCCCGGCGCGGGTCGCGCGCGGTCTTTGGCGGTAGGCTGGTCTCGACCTTGCCGGTGACATCGGTGAAGACGAGGACGGGGTGATCGGCGCTCCATTGGTCGAAGGCCTCGCGGATGGCGCTGCGCAAGGCTGCGCAGTCCGGCTTCGGGTCGTCCAGGAAGGCCGGCAACAGCGTGTCGCAGAAATCGTCCGCGATGGCGTATTCGACGCCACCGCCAAGCCCACGCACCTTGTCATCGACCAAAGATCCGGGCCGCTTGCTCCAGCGGACCGCGTCTTCCAGGTCGTCGGAGGGAAAGCTCGTCCCGTTGGTCAGCCGCTCGCTGAGCGCAAAGGCCCAGGCGGTTGCACCGTTCGGCGCCCCGGTCGCGAGGATGGCGGCTATCGAACAGGTCAGAGCAGCGATCCTGGTCGCCCGATTGAGCCGTCTGGTTCGCATCGTCCTCCCGCTGCAAGGCCGGCGGACCCTACGCCATTTGCCTGGCAAGGCCAAGAGGATGGGGCGGGATGGACGACCCTGGTTGGCGGGGCGTGATGTCGGCGGCGGCGCGGCTTGACTCGTCGTCATCGAATGAATAGAACAAAAGAAGAACATATGGAAGATATCCCTTGTTTTCTCCCGTGCTCTCCCCGGTAGGAACGGCCTGCATGCTCTCGGGACCCGACATCGACGACCGCCGCACGGCAGAGGACCGCCTGTCCGCTTTGCGGGCGCAGCTGGCGGTCATCGAGGGCCTGCCCGAGATGGCGGCCGGCGGCCGCCGGGATCAGGTTCTGCCCTTCGCCTCCGTGCCCGGGCTGACGGGGCTTGCCGAGGCCTTGCCGTGGGCGGGTTTGCCGCGGCCCGCGTTGCACGAGGTGATCGCCGCCGGTCCCGCCCCGGCGGACGCCGCGGCGACCGGGTTCTGTGCGGCCCTGCTCGGCGCGCTTGCGCTGCACGCCGCGGCGCCGGTGCTGTGGATCGTGCGGGACACCACGCTCTACGGCCCGGGGCTGGCCGCCTTCGGGCTGGATCCGGCGCGGCTCGTGCTGGTCCGGGCGCCGCGGAACCGGGATGTGCTTTGGGCCATGGAGGAAGGGCTGCGGTCGCCGGCGCTCGCCGCGGTGCTCGGCGAAGCCGACGACGTCTCGCTGTTCGCGAGCCGACGCCTGCAGCTCGCCGCCGAGGGGACGGGCGTGACCGGCCTGTTGTTGCGCCGCGCCGGCTCCCGCGTGCCGCCGCCCTCCGCTGCGGTCACCCGCTGGCGGGTGCAGCCGATTGCCGGGGAAGCCCTGCAGGCCTCGGACGCCATCGTCCGGACCTGCTGGCAGGTGGAGCTGTTGCGCTGCCGCGGCGGCCGGCCTGGAACCTGGATCATCGACTTTCGCACCGAGGAGGACGCCCATGGGCGCACGACGGATTCTGTCCCTGTCCCTGCCCTTCTTCGCGACGGATCGGATCCGCCGCGCCGAGCCGCGGGATGAAGCCCGGCCCTTCGCCACGGTGGTGAACAGCCAGGGCCGCCTGGCCTTGGCGGCGGTCAATCCCGCGGCCCAGGCGGCCGGGCTCGCCCCCGGCCAGGGTCTGGCCGACGCCCGGGCGCTGTGCCCGGCGCTCGCGACGGCGCCCGCGGACGGCGCCGCCGACGCCCGGGCGCTCGCCGCCCTGGCCGACTGGTGTCTCCGCTACACGCCCTGGACGGCGCCGGACCCGTCCGCCGGCATCGGCGCGGGCATCTGGCTCGACATCACGGGCTGCGCCCATCTGTTCGCGTCCCCGCAGTGCCCCGAGGGCGAGGCCGCGCTGCTGGCCGATCTCGTCGAGAGGCTCGGCCGCAGCGGGTTCGTTGCCCGCGCCGCCGTTGCCGACACCCCCGGCGCCGCCTGGGCCCTGGCCCGCTTCGGCCCGGCCCGCACGGCGGTCGTGCCGCCGGGGACGCAGCGGTCCGCCCTCGCGCCGCTGCCGGTCGCCGCCTTGCGTCTGCCCGCCGCGGCCGTGGAGGATCTCGAGCGGCTCGGCCTGCGCCGGGTCGGCGACCTCTACGATCTGCCGCGCGCCGCGGTGGAGGCGCGCTTCGGGGCGGAGCGGTCCGGCCAGGTCCTGCGGCGCTTGGACCAGGCCCTCGGCCTGTCCCCCGAGCCGATCTCCCGCCACAACCCGCGGCTCGGCCGTCCCCTGCCGCCCTGGCGGGCGCGCCTTGCCTTGGCCGAGCCGATCAGCCGCAGCGAGGACGTCGCGGCCGGGCTCGCGCGTCTGCTCGGCCAGCTCTGTCCCCGTCTGGAACGGGAGGGGCGCGGGGCGCGCCGGCTCGAACTCTGTCTGTTCCGGAGCGACGCCAGCCTCGACCGGGCGGCCATCGGCACCAGCCGGCCGAGCCGCGATCCGGACCATCTCGCCGCGCTGTTCGCCGAGCGGCTGGCCGGTCTCGAAACCGGTGCGGAGGGGGATGGCGGCATCGAGCTCATGGTTCTCGAGGCCACGGCGACCGAGCCCATGACCCCGGCCCAGACTACCCTCGACCGATGGGTCGCCGGCACGGAGGCGCTCGCCGCGGCCGAGGCGTTCGGCGCGGCCGAGGCGTTCGGCGCGGCCGGTCTCGGGCCGCTGGTCGACCGGCTCGCCGCGCGGCTGGGGGCGGCCAACGTCATGCGTCTCGCCGCCCATGAGAGCCACCTGCCCGAGCGCGCCGTGCGGCGCCGTCCTGTCCATGTCCGCGACCGGGGCCATGCCTGGACGCAGGACAGAGAGCGTCCGATCCGCCTGCTGGCGCGGCCCGAGCCGGTGCGGGTCACGGCCGCTACCGGCGGCGCGCCGGACCGGTTCGACTGGCGCCGCGCTATCCATCACGTGGCCCGCGCCGAGGGCCCCGAGCGGCTGGCGCCGGAATGGTGGCGGGCCGAAGCCGCGGCCTCCGAGGGCGCGCCCTTCCGCGACTATTACCGGGTCGAGGACCGGGCCGGCGGACGCTTCTGGCTGTTCCGCGCCGGCGATGACTGGTTCCTGCACGGCCTGTTCGGGTGACGGCTCGAGGTTGGAACAGCCAACGCAAGGGACGTGACGATGACCGCCTATGTTGAGCTTCAGGTCACCAGCAACTTCAGCTTCCTGCGCGGCGCATCGCACCCCGAGGAGCTGGCGTCGCGGGCCGCCGCGCTGGGCCATCCGGCCATGGCGATCACCGACCGCAACAGCCTGGCCGGCGCCGTGCGCGCCCATGTCGGCTGCAAGGCGGCCGGCATCCGGCCGGTGATCGGCGCCCGGCTGGACTTCACCGACGGGCCGAGCGTGCTGGCCTTCCCGACCGACCGGGCCGCCTATGGCCGGCTGGCCCGGCTGCTGACGCTGGGCCGCCGGCGCGCGCCCAAGGGCGAGTGTTGTCTCGAATGGCAGGACCTGTTCGCGCACGGCGCCGGCCAGTTGATCGTCGCGCTGGCACCGGACAGGCCCGGCGAAAATTTCATTCTCTATCTGAAAAAACTCAAACAGTCCTTTGATAATAGTTGTTTTATCTCCGCTCAGAACCTGCTGCACGGCGACCACGCCCGCAGGCTCGAGATGCTTGCCGATCTCGCCGAGGCGGCGGGCCTGCCGCTCGTCGCGACCAACGACGTGCACATGCACGACCCGGCGCGCCGGCCGCTGCAGGATGTGCTCACCTGCATCCGCGAGGGCTGTACGCTGGAGACCGCCGGCTACCGGCTGTTCCCGAACGGCGAGCGCCATCTGAAATCCGCGGCGGCGATGGCGGGGCTGTTCCGCGACCATCCGGAGGCGGTCGCGCGCAGCCGCGAGATCGCCGAGCGCGCCGCCTTCAGCCTGGACGAGCTACGCTACGAATATCCCGTCGACACGGTGCCGGACGGCTGGACCGAGCAGGAACAGCTCGAGCGGCTGGTCCACGCCGGCGCCCAGGCGCGCTATCCCGGCGGCGTGCCGGAGCGGGTCCGGGCCGGGCTCGACCACGAGCTCGCGCTGATCGGTCAGCTCAACTACGCCTCCTACTTCCTCACCGTGCACGACATCGTGCGCTTCGCCCGCGACCGGGACATCCTTTGCCAGGGACGCGGCTCGGCCGCCAACTCGGCGGTCTGCTACTGCCTCGGCATCACCGCCGTGGATCCCGCCAAGCACGACCTGCTGTTCGAGCGTTTCGTCAGCGCCGAGCGCAACGAGCCGCCCGACATCGACGTGGACTTCGAGCACGAGCGCCGCGAGGAGGTGCTGCAATATGTCTACCGGCGCTATGGCCGCCACCGCGCCGGGCTCGCCGCCACGGTCATCAGCTATCGGGCGCGCAGCGCCATCCGCGAGGTGGGCAAGGTGCTGGGCCTGTCCGAGGACATGGTCGGCGCGCTCTCGGGCACCATCTGGGGCTGGAGCTCGGACGGTCTGGTGGACGCACATATCCGCGAGATCGGCCTCGATCCCACCGACCGGACGCTGCGCCAGGCGGTCACGCTGGCCAACGAGATCATCGGCTTCCCCCGCCACCTGTCCCAGCATGTCGGCGGCTTCGTGATCACCCGCGGCCCGCTCGAGGCGGTGGTGCCGATCGAGAACGCGGCCATGGAGGACCGCACCGTGGTGCAGTGGGACAAGGACGATCTCGACGCCCTCGGCATCCTCAAGATCGATCTCTTGGGCCTCGGCATGCTCACCTGCATCCGCAAGGGCTTCGACCTGCTGGCCCGCCACTATGGCCGCGACGTCAGCCTGGCAACGGTGCCGGCCGAGGATCCCGCGGTCTACGACATGCTGTGCAAGGCGGACAGCATCGGCGTCTTCCAGGTCGAGAGCCGCGCCCAGATGAGCATGCTGCCGCGGCTCCGGCCGCGCTGCTATTACGATCTGGTGATCGAGGTGGCGATTGTCCGTCCCGGCCCGATCCAGGGCGACATGGTGCATCCCTATCTGCGCCGGCGCAGCGGCCAGGAGCCGGTGGAGTTCCCCTCGGAGGAGCTGCGCCAAGTCCTGGAAAAGACCTGCGGCGTGCCGCTGTTCCAGGAGCAGGCCATGCGCATCGCCATCGTTGCCGCCGGCTTCACGCCGACCGAGGCGGACGGGCTGCGCCGCGCCATGGCGACCTTCCGCAAGACCGGCACGATCCACAATTTCCACGACAAGATGATCGACGGCATGGTCGCCCGCGGCTACGACCGCGCCTTCGCCGAGCGCTGCTTCAAGCAGATCGAGGGCTTCGGCGAATACGGCTTCCCCGAGAGCCACGCGGCCAGCTTCGCGCTTCTGGTCTATGTCTCCTCCTGGCTGAAATGCCACTACCCGGCGGTCTTTGCCTGCGCCCTCTTGAACAGCCAGCCCATGGGCTTCTACGCGCCGGCGCAGATCGTGCGCGACGCCCGCGAGCACGGGGTCGAGGTGCGCCCGGCGGACGTGAACCTGAGCGATTGGGACTGCACGCTCGAGCCGGATGCGACCGGCGGCATGGCGCTCCGGCTCGGGCTCAGGCAGATCAAGGGGCTGGGCGAACAGGACGGCGAGCGGCTGGCGGCGGCCCGCGGCAACGGCTATCTGGACCCGCGTGCGGTCTGGCGGCGCGCCGGTCTCAAGCCCGCCGTCCTGGAAAAGCTCGCGGCCGCCGACGCCTTCGCCTCGATGGGCCTGGAGCGGCGCGAGGCGCTCTGGGCGGTCAAGGGTCTGGGGCCGGCGCCGATGGCGCTGTTCGCCGCCATGGGCGAGGACCGGGAGGCGGACGAGGCCGCGGTCCGCCTGCCGCCGATGGCCGAAAGCGAACAGGTGATCGAGGACTATGCGGCGCTGCGGCTCACGCTGCGCCGGCATCCCCTCGCCTTCCTGCGCGCGAGCCTCGCCGCCAAGGGCATCGTGCCCTGCGCCGCGCTCGCGGAGCTGCCGGTGGACCGGCGGGTATCGGTCGCCGGGCTGGTGCTGGTGCGCCAGCGGCCGGGCAGCGCCAAGGGCGTCATCTTCATGACCGTCGAGGACGAGACCAGCATCGCCAACATCATCGTCTGGCCGCCGGTGTTCGAACGCTATCGCCGGATCGTGCTGGGCGGCCGCCTGCTGGCCGTGACCGGCAAGCTGCAGCGGGAGAGCGGCGTGATCCATGTGGTCGCCGACCGGCTCACCGACCTCTCGCACCGGCTCGCCGAGCTCGGCCGGGCGCACGGCCTCGAGCCGACCCACGCCCGGGCCGACGAGGTCAAGCGCCCGGGCCCCGACCCCTATGACGGGCCGGGCATACCGCCGCGCGGCGGCCCCGCGCGGCGCCTCCCGCGCTCACGGGATTTCCACTGAGAAGCTGCGGCCGAACCTCTTGCTGGCCGGCATGTCACCGGTCACTTGACCATGGCCGAACAGCGGCCATTCAAGGTCGGCGCGGCATCGTCCCTGAGCACCCGGTCCGACCCGAACCGGACCGAGACCGTGGTGCCTTGGCCTTCCACGCTGTCGATCTTCAGTGTCGCTCCCTGCAGCTCCGCAAACGAGCGCACCAACGGCAGGCCAAGCCCGGTACCCGCATGGCGGCGCGTCAGGGCGCCGTCAATCTGACCGAATGGCGCCACCGCGGTCTCGATGTCCGACTGGGCAATGCCGATGCCCGTGTCTGCAACCGAGAGCACAAGGGCCTCCCTGTCCAATGCCACACGCACCGTGACCTGGCCGCCGGGCTCGGTGAACTTGATCGCATTGGACAACAGGTTCAGCAGCATCTGCTTGAGCAGCCGTTCGTCCGCGTACAGCGCCGGAACACCGAAGGGGATCTCGGTCGTCAGCCTGAGCTTGCCGACCTCGGCCGAAGGCGTCACCAGACGCAGGCAGGCATCGACCAGCTCGGGCACGTCGACCGGCTGCTCGGTCAGCACGACCTTGTCGGCCTCGACCTTCGAGAGATCGAGGATGTCGCCGATGATCGCCAGGAGATGCTTGCCGCTTGCCAGGATGTCTTCGGCATACTGGTCGTATTTCCGGTTTCCGAGCGGACCGTAGGCCTGCGTCGCCATGACCTCGGAGAAGCCGATGATGGCATTCAGCGGCGTGCGCAGCTCATGGCTCATATTGGCGAGGAACTCGGACTTGGCGCGATTGGCGAGCTCCGCGCGCTCGCCGGCCGCCAAGAGCTTGGCTTCGAGCTGTCGGCGCTCCTCGATCTCTTGCTCGAGCTCCCGATTCTTGGCCTCCACCTCCCGTTTGCGCATGATCGTGCGATACTGCGCGGCCAGAATGCGGTTCGCACGGCGCACCAGGAAGAACAGCACGGCGTAGAGCACGGCGAAGATGACAGCAAGCTTGATCAGCAGCTCCTGCTGGAACTGATCGATCCGCCCGACCAGCGGGGTCAGGTCCGAGTACACCTCGAAGACGCCCATGATCACGCCGGCACGGTCGCGGATCGGCACATAGCTGGCCAGCACGTCGCGGTTTTCGACGACGCCCTCGAAGGCGCTGAAGCTGCCGCGAAACGTGCGCTCGCTGGCGGTCTTGCCGGCGCGGGCCGACAGAAACCCGGCATTCGATGCTTTGCTCTGCCCAATCTGCCCGGCTTCGGTCGAGAAGATGGTCAGCCCGTCCATGTCGTAGATCTTGACCTTGAGCACGGGCACGCTGTGCATGAGATCGATCACCGCGCGCCGCAGCTCGAGCGTCTCAGGTCGGGCCCGGATCGCGTCGCCGCTCTGACCCGAGAGTGAGGCCAGGAAGGTCGTGAAATTCGGCCACACCGAGTTGGCGAACAGCTGGGTCAGCTCGACGTTCTGGCCCTCCTGGATCTCAAAGAGCTCCTGTTCCGCGACCTGCCTGTTCACCATCATGACGACGGCGGTCACCAAGGCGATCGCCACAAGACTGGTGAGAGAGAAATAGCGCAGGAGCTTGAACATCGGCTGGCCGGCAGTTGACACCCTCGGTCCCCTCGCCCTATGCCGGATTGTCTCCCAGGGCGAAGCGGACCTCTGGGTCTGGCGCGTGCCTGCGCCCGGCGAAACAGCCCCTGCGGCGCATCGCCATGTGCGCCGTTCTCGCGGCGCCCATCATAGGGCCGATGTGCGTTAACGCGGGCTTAAGGGCCGCGGCCGGAGTGAGAGCGTTTTTCCGACCATATGGACTCAATTCCGTTGCGGTTTGGGCGCGGCAGTCCGTCAGGCGTGGCCGCATTCAGACCTTGATGGCGGGCATACCACCGCGCGGCTGCCCGGCTCCGCGCCGACCGCGCTCACGGGATTGCCACCGACGCGGCTGCGCGGGGAACTCAACCCGCCTGCATCACATCGGGTCGTCCAGTATCGCCACGCTCGACGCCAGGCTGGAGGATCCGTTTGGCGCCGAAGCGCACGGTCACGGTCGTCCCGGCGCCCTTGGTGCTGGTGACCAAGAGCGTGCCGCCATGCAGCTCGACGAAGGATTTGACCAGAGGCAGGCCCAGTCCCGTGCCCTGGTGCTTTCGTGTCAAGGCACTCTCGACCTGACCAAAGGGAGACAGCGCCTTTTCGATCTCCGCCTCGCTCATGCCGATGCCCGTGTCGCGCACGACAATCCTGAGCCCGCCCCCGTCGAGACCCGCGTGGATCTTCACGGTGCCCTGCTCCGGCGTGAACTTGATGGCATTCGACAGCAGGTTGAGCAGGATCTGCTTGATCAAGCGTTCGTCCGCGTAGAGCGCCGGCAGGCCGGGCGCGATCTCGGTTTCCAGCCCGACTTGGCCCTCCTCGGCGCGCGCGCCGACGATGCGCAGGCACGCCGCAATGGCGTCGGAAATGTCCACCTGTTGTTCGCTAAGCTCCGCCTTGTCGGCCTCGATTTTGGCGAGATCGAGCACGTCGCCGATAATGGACAACAGATGAACGGCGCTCGTGTGGATGTCTTCGGCGTAATGTCCGTACCTGTCGTTGCCCAGCGGTCCGAAGACCTGTTGTGTCATGACCTCGGAGAAGCCGATGATCGCGTTGAGGGGCGTCCGGAGCTCGTGGCTCATGTTGGCCAGGAACTGGGACTTGGCGTGGCTCGCGGCCTCGAGTTCGAAGTTCTGTTTCTCGAGCCGGTCCCGATAGGCGTGCATTTCGGTCACGTCCAGCACGCTGGCGAAATACAGGCTCGGCGCGCCACCCTCGCCGTGCAGGCAGTTGCTGCTCACCAGGCATGGGACGGTGCTGTCAGCGCTGACCCGGAGCATCAGCTCCTCCGTAGAGGGGCCCTGCCGCAGATATTCGCCGAACGTCACCGGGTCCTGGGATTCGTCCACGACCACCTTCGGATGGCCCCGTTGCTCGAGCCGTTCCGGGTCGTCGGAGGCGCACAGAGCGAGCGCCGCCCTGTTGCAGTAGACCAGCCGGCCCGCGGCATCATAGGCGAAATTGCCGGCAATGCTGTTCTCGGTCATGGCTACGACCCGGGCGATTTCCTGCCGCTGCGTGCTGGCCACATCGGAGAGCATCCGGTTGAAGGCGCGCGTCACCTCGCCAAGCTCGTCATTCTGCTCGCCCGTGACCAGGTAGTCGTCGGGACGGCTCGGGTTCTCGGCCGCGGCGACCGCGGATTGATGCAGCCGCAGGACCGGGCCGATCACCAGACGGCCGACGATGAACATGGTGACCAGGGTGACGAACGTGGAGATCAGCAGGACGAGACCCAGGATGCGGACGACGAAGGCGGCCAGCTCGCCGGCGATCCAGGAGGCGTCGAGCCGCACGACGACGGCATAGAAGTTTCCGAATTCGGTGCCCGGCCAATAGACCTCGTAGACGTTTCCGTCGGCGCTCCGCTCTCGGACCACCCAGGACTCCGATGGCGGATTCGGGCGCAGCACCGGTACCTCACCGAAAAGGATCGCCGGATCCCCGAACACCGGATACAGGGCGCCGCCAAGCAGCCGCGATTCCTCCATGACCTGTACCGCGCCGCGCTTGAGCTCCTTGGGATCGGCGTGGTGCCCCATTTGGAACAAGGTCATGATCGTGGCCCGGCCTTCGAGTTCGAGGCGGGTCAGCAGGTCACGCTCATAGTTCAAATAGGAGGGGATCAGGATGATCGCCTCGATGACCAGAATGCTGAGGAACACGGCGGAACCCACCCGGCGCGCCAGACGGCTGCGCAAAAAACCCGCATATGTCCGAAGGTTCCTAAACCAAGCCATGCCGAACTGTTCTCACGAACCCAGGCCGGAGACCTCGCCCAAGGGCCCAAGGGCGTTCCTCAGGAACGTCTTGGACGTGCTTAACGGTTCCTTACCCAGAGGTTGCGATGTGATCTCGAGCAGGCACCAGCTTGGCGAGACAGCCTTAACAAACCGCCAACACGGTCCAACAAGAGGGCCGGCGTCGGGCACCGCAGGGTCACTCCGTGAGCCGCGATGCGCTCCCTCGGCCGGCGAGGCCGGCAGACCCCGCTGCCCACAAGGAGATTGGCGCTAGGCAGTCACGCGCTCGCGCATCCAGGCCTCGACGGCGGACCGGGCCGTCGCGTCGAGGTGTAGGCCGAACTTGCCCCGGCGCCAGAGCACGTCGTCGGCGGTCCGGGCCCATTCCCGCTCGCGGAACCAGACCAGCTCGCGCTCGTAAAGCCCGGCGCCGAAATGCCGGCCCAGCTCCTCGGAGGACCGGGCCTCGCCGAGGACTGCATCGAGCAGGCTGCCATGGCGCCGGACCAGCGCTGCAAGATGGTCGCGCGGGATCCCGGAGCGGTCGCGGCTGACGCCTTCGAGGAAGAGCGCCACGTCGCCGTCCGGGATCTGCCCGCCCGGCAACGCTGCCGCGTCGGTCCAGGGGCCGCCCATTCGCGGGAAACCGGGTGCCAGCATGTTGACCGCGCGTTCGGCCAGCCGGCGATAGGTGGTGAGCTTGCCGCCGAACACGCTGAGCGCCGGCGCCCCGCCCTCGGCCGGGTCCCGAACCAGCCGATAGTCGCGGCTCACGGCCCGGATCTCCGCCCGGCCATCCTCGATCAGCGGGCGCACGCCGGCAAACTGCCAGCGCACCCGGTCGGGCGTGATCGGCCGCGCCAGAAAGCCGCTCGCCGTGGCGCAGAGATAGGCGATCTCCGCGTCGCTGGCCGAGAGGTCCGGGGGCAGGCTGTCGAGGACGACTTCCGTGGTGCCGATCAGCGAGAAGTCCCCCGCGAAGGGCAGCACGAACACCACCCGGCCGTCGCCCGTCTGCAGGACCAAGGCGTGTTCGCCCCCGTGCACCCGCGGCACCACGATATGGCTGCCCTTGACGAGGCGCAGCCGGAGCTCCAGCTCGAGGCCGAGGACCTCGCGCGCCACGGTTTCGGCCCAGGGGCCCGCGGCGTTGACTACGACGCGGGCCGCGATCGCGCGCTCCCGCCCGGTCCGCTGGTCGCGCAGCAGGCACTGCCAGTGCTGCGGCGCCCGCTGAGCCGCGACCAGGGTGGTGCGCGGCAGCACCTGCGCGCCGAGCGCGGCCGCGGCCCGCAGATTGGCGATCACCAGCCGCGCGTCGTCCGCCCAGCCGTCCCAGAACAGAAACCCCTTCTGCAGGTTGGCGGCCAGACCGGCGGCAAAGGCGGTGCCGGGAAGATGCACGGACCGGCTGCGCGGCAGCCGGCTTCGTCCGGCGAGCAGGTCATAGGCCAGGAGGCCCGCACGCAGCATCCAGGCCGGGCGCAGTCCCGCACGCCAGGGCAGCAGGAACTGGAGCGGCGAGATCAAATGGGGTGCGGCGGTCAGCAGCCGCTCACGCTCCGCCAGCGCTTCGGCGACGAGCCGGACGGCGCCGAACTCGAGGTAACGCAGGCCGCCATGGATCAGCTTGCTGCTGGCCGACGAGGTCGCCCCGCCGACATCGCCCTGCTCGCACAGCACCACCGACAAGCCGCGCCCGGCGGCGTCCCGGGCGATGCCGGCGCCGTTGATCCCGCCGCCGATGATGAGGAGATCGCAGGGGGTCATTTCGGCACCAGAAGGGCGATGACATCCTGGCGGGAGACGGTTCCGAGCACGGCGCCGTCCGCGTCCACCACGGCAACCGGCACGTCCTGCTCCGCCACCAAGGGAAGCACTGTCTCCAGGGGCGTCTCGGGCGCGATGCTGGCTGCGGACGACTGGCCCGGCCCGACTTGCGGCGGCGTCCGCTGCATGGCGCTGCTAGCGGTCAGCACGCGGCCCCGGTTGACGTCGCGCAGGAAGGCGGCGACGTAGTCGCTGGCGGGTGCGAGCAGGATCTCCTCCGGCGTGCCGAGCTGGGCCAGCGCGCCGTCCTTCAGGATGGCGATGCGGTCGCCCAGCCGGAGCGCCTCGTCCAGATCATGGGTGATGAACACGATGGTCTTGGTGAGATCGCCTTGCAGCGCCAGGAGCTGGTCCTGCATGTCCCGCCGGATCAGGGGGTCGAGGGCGCTGAAAGGCTCGTCCATCAGCAGGATATCCGGATCGGTCGCCAGCGCCCGGGCGAGCCCGACCCGCTGGCGCATGCCGCCCGAGAGCTCGTCGGGCCAGGCCGTTTCGAAGCCCGAAAGCCCGACCGTCTCCACCCAGCGGCGCGCCGTGGCTTCGTAGGCCGAACGGGGCTGTTTCTGGATCGCCAGGCCGTAGGCGACGTTGTCCAGCACCGTGCGGTGCGGCATCAGGCCGAAATGCTGAAACACCATGCTGATGCGGTGGCGCCGGAGCGCCGTGAGCTCGCTGTCCGTCATGGCCCCGACATCGGCTCCGGCAACCCGCACCTGGCCGCTGGTCGGCCTGATCAGGCGGTTGATCAAGCGGACCAGGGTGGACTTCCCGGAGCCGGAGAGGCCCATCACCACGAAGATCTCGCCGGGCGCGATCGCAAGGGAGATGTCGGCCAGCGCGACGGTGTGGCCGCCGGCCTCGCGCAGCGCGTCCCTGTCCGCGCCGGCGCGGAACCGGGCCAGCGCGCCGGCCGGGTCCGGTCCGAAGACCTTGAAGAGATCCGTAAACTCGACGATGGCCACCGCTCAGCCCTCCACCGTCCGGTGGCGCTGGCTGCGCCGGCCGTAGGCCTGGCTGATCCGGTCGAACAGGATGGCCAGCGCGACGATCGCCAGCCCGCCCGCGAAGCCGGTGCCCGGCTCCTGCCGCTGCAGGCCCTGTAGCACCTCCTCGCCGAGACCCCGGGCGCCGATCATCGAGGCGATCACCACCATGGCCAGGGCCATCATGATCGACTGGTTGATGCCGGCCATGATGCTGGGCAGCGCCAACGGCAGCTGCACGCCGAGCAGGGTCTGGCGCGTGCTGGCGCCGAAGGACTGGGACGCCTCCAGCACTTCCGGGTCGACCTGCCGGATGCCGAGGTCGGTCAGCCGGATCAGCGGCGGCACCGCGTAGATCACCGTGGCCAGGATCGCCGAGACCTTGCCGAGCCCGAACAGCATCACCGCCGGGATCAGGTAGACGAAGCTCGGCATGGTCTGCATCAGGTCCAGGACCGGCAGCAGGAGCGCCCGGAACCGGTCGCTGCGGGCCGCCAGGATGCCGGTGGGGATGCCCAGGATCACGGTGACCGCGATGGCGACGATCATCAGCGCGAGCGTCTGCATGGCCTTGTCCCAGAGGCCCAGCGATCCGATCAGCAGCATCACCGCCGCGAGCCCGACCGCGAGCCCGACCCGCCGGCTGGCGTGCCAGGCGATTCCGGCGACCGCCAGCACCACGAGCCACCAGGGCAGGGCCCTGAGCCCCTGCTCGAGTCCGACCAGCAGGAACAGCACACTGTCGGCGGCGGCCTCGAAGACATCGCCGTAGTTGATCACCAGCCAGTCGACGAACTCGTCGATCCAGAGGCGCAGCGGCCAGCCAAGCTCCTCGGGGAACATCACCCGTCTCCTTTTTGTGTTCGGGTGAGTGAAACACCTGCGCCGCGCCTGCCGTCAAGGCGGCAGGCCCCGGCGCGTCGCGCGCGGAATGGTACGCAGAACTAGTTAAGGGAGGCCGCAACCCGGCGGCGGACCTCGTCCGGGAGCCAAGCGGCCCAGATCTCCGTCTCGGTGCGCAGGAAGTGCTCGGCCGCGTCCTTGGGCGTCCGTCCCCGCTCTTCCTGCATGAAGGCGAGCGCCCGGCTGACCAGGGCGTTCGAGGTCTGGTAGCGCCGCAAGAAGTCCGCCAGCCCCGGCGCCGCCTCGACGAACTCGGCGTTGGCGCCGACCACCACCTCGACCACGGGATAGGCGACCGGCCGGTCATGGTCGCCCTTCCGTTCGGCCAGCAGTTCCCAGTCGCGGGCGTTGTAGGGCGGCTCCTCGAGCATCACCAGGTCGTACTTGCCGAGCACCCAGGTCGGCCCCCAATAGTAGGCGACGAAGGGCTTGCGGCGCTTGTAGGCGGAGGCGATGGCGGCGGCCAGGGCCGCGCCCGTGCCCGGATGGAAGTTGGTGAAGTGGGCGTCCAGGCCATAGGCCTTGAGCTTGTTGCTGTTCACGACCTCGCAGTTCCAGCCCAGGATGCAGTTGTAGAAGCGCCCCTTGTCGGGCTCCTCCGGGTCGCGGAACAGGGCCTTGTGCTTGGGCAGGTCGCGGACATGGCGGAGGTCCGGGGCCCGCGCGGCGACGCCCCGCTCCGCATCGCCCTCGACCAGGTAGCGCGGCACCCACCATCCCTGCACCGCGTCCGGGAAGTTGGTGCCCAGCTCGACCACCTTGCCGGCCGCGAGCGCCTTGTCCCAGGGCTCGGTGACATTGTCCTTCCAGACCTCCATGGCGACGTCGACGTCGCCTTTGCCGAGCCCGGCGAGCAGCGGCAGGGTCGAGCCCGGGATCTCGTCCGTCTGGCAGCCATAGCCCTCTTCCAGGATGGTGCGGGCGAGCGCATTGTGGAAGGCGTTGCTGTCCCAATCGAGCCCCGCGAACACCACCGGCCGGTCCAGCTCGCAGGCGGGTTCGGCCGCGGCGGGCCACGCCGCGAGCGCGGCGACCAGGCACCCGCCGAACAGGGCGATGGCCGCGCGCAGGCGCATCAGACCGCCTCCCGCAGGCGGGTGACGATTTCGTTGCGGCGCTCCAGCGTCTGGTGCACCGGGCATTTGTCGGCGATCTCGAGGAGGCGCTGGCGCTGCTCCGCATCCAGATCGCCGCTGATCTCGATCTCCCGCTCGATGCGGTCCACCTTGCCCTGCTTGGTTTCGCACTCGGCGCAGTCCTCGGCGTGGATCTTGTCGTGCTTGAGACGCACGGCGACCCGGTCGAGGGGCCACTTCTTGCGATTGGCATACATGCGGAGCGTCATCGAGGTGCAGGCGCCGAGTGCGGCGGTCAACAGCCCATAGGGGGTGGGTCCGGTGTCCCCGCCGCCGACCGAGGGCGGCTCGTCCGCGGTCAGCACGTGATGCCCATTGGTGATCCTCTGCGCATACCTGCCGGCGCCGGTCTCGTAGACGATCCAGCTTCCTTCCTCCACCGCCGGCGCCGCTCCGGTCTCGGCCCGTTCGACGCCCTCGACATAGCGCGAGGCCCAGGCCGCCAGCAGGGTCGCCACATAGACGGCATCCGCCCGCCGGGACAACAGGTGGTCGGCGTCGTCGAGCGAGACGAAGGACTTGGGATGCTTGGCCGCGAGGAAGATCGCCGAGGCGTTCTCGACGCCGACGATCGCATCGCGCGGCGCATGGAAGACGAGCAGCGCCCGCCTGAGCCCGCCGATGTCGTCCGCAAGCTTGTGACTCTCGATGTCGTCCAGGAACTGCCTGCGGATGGTGAAGGTGCGCCCGGCGAGCAAGACGTCGGCCTCGCCCTTGGACTCGATCTCGTCCCGGGAGTCCTGCACCAGGTGGGCGACATGGGCCGGGTCGGCCGGGGCGGCGATGGTGGCCACGGCCTTGACCTCGGGGATGCGCCCCGCGGCCGCGAGCACGGCCGCACCGCCCAGGGAATGGCCGATGATGATCGCGGGCGCCGTCCGGTTCTCGCGCAGCCAGTCGGCCGCCTTGACCAGGTCGTCGACGTTCGAGCTGAAATTCGTGTTGGCGAAATCGCCCTCGCTGGCGCCCAAGCCGGTAAAGTCGAAGCGCAGCACGGCGATGCCCCGGTTCGCGAGCTCGGTGCTGATCCGCTGGGCGGCGAAGATGTCCTTGCCGCAGGTGAAGCAATGGGCGAACAGCGCATAGGCCTGCGGCGGCTCGGCCGGGCTGTCCAGCTTCGCCGCCAGGCGGTCGCCCTGCGCGCCCGTGAACTCGATCCTCTCGCTCTTGACCGGCATCGTCCCCTCCCGGCTCTTGACGCTGACCGCGCCATCCCAACACGGGCGCGCGACGACGGCAAGGCTGGCGGCGGCGGGCGGGCGCGGCTACAAACGGGCACGCCAGATGGAGAAGACCCGTTGAGAGCTTCGCCCTTCGAGACGCGATCCTTTGGATCGCTCCTCAGGATGAGGTGTGCTTTGAGTTTGGCCCAAAGGGAAGAGGCAAACCAGACTC
>JAAUXY010112580.1_pt1 | contig 20272 bp, 9 predicted proteins | sample 7278121 | NCBI WGS metagenome assembly JAAUXY01 (sample SAMN14350117, study PRJNA611818) | marine sediment metagenome | isolation source: surface marine sediment (1.8m) | place: French Polynesia: Moorea | collected 2018-08 | reverse complement strand
AATCCGTGTCACCGATATCCAGCGCATTCCCCGACTCGGAGCTGGTCGTATAGTCATCGATCAGGAACTTGACGCGGTCGCGGTCCGGCGCACTTACACCGCTGCCGAAGAAATGCAACGCGGTGCCAGCGCCTCCTCCGGGTAAAGCGAAATCAGCGGTGCAATCAACCGGGACTGACAGATCGACGACGCCATCGGCACAATCTGCGTCGCCAGACCAGCCGGCGAACTGCGAAGCGGGATCAGGTGTCGCCGTCAGGGTCACCACGGTCCCCAGCGGGTACTGGGCCTGGCAGATCGATCCGCAATCGATGCCCGGTATATCGCTCTCGACGGTGCCACCACCCCCACCCGCGATCGTAATCGACAACAGGTTTTGCGGCGGCAGCAACGAGAAAGTGGCCACACAGCTGGTATCGGCGACCATGACAATGTTACCGACGGCGCAGGCGGGCGCCCCGGACCAGCCGTCGAACTGCGATCCGGGATCGGCGCTTGCCGCCAGACTGACGGCCGCATCCTCGTCGAACTCAGCCGTGCACTGACCAGGGCACGCGATACCGGCGGGAATGCTTGCAATGGAACCGGTTCCGGCGCCAGCCAACGACACGGAGAGATCGAAAGCCGGCGCTGGCACTATGGTCGAAAAGCTCGCGACACAGTTCACGGCGCGATCGACAATAACGCTCGCATCGCTGCAATCCGCGTCGCCAGACCAGCCATCAAACTGCGACCCGGCCGCTGCAACGGCGGCCAGAGTTACCGGAGTGCCATCCGCGTATTGCTCCTGGCAGGTCTGTCCACAATCAATACCGGTTGGGTTACTGGTTACGGTCCCGGATCCGCCCCCGGCCAGCGTGACCGTCAGCGGGTACTCGGTTGGCGCCAGCAAAGAGAATTGCGCGACACAAGCCAGTTCCACCGACACGGTGACGTTGCCATCAGCGCAATCGGCCGGACCGCTCCATCCGATAAACTCCGACCCGGCACTCGCAACCGGCGTCAGCACCACGTTCGTGCTGTCATTGAACAGCGCGTTACACGAATTGCCGCAATCGATGCCAGCCGGAGCACTCGTCACAGTGCCCTGCCCTGCTCCGGTCATCGACACGGTCAGCTGGTATTGAGGGCCGCCGGCAGGCCGGTGGGTAATGTTGTCTACGCCAAGATCCCAGCCACCCGTGAATGCGACTGTGACAACCGTTGATGGCTGCACCCAACCGGTTGGAACTGTAATGACAGCACCCGGACTGAGCGCCTGCGTCAGCAACTGGCCCTGGTCATCGGAAAGCGTCAACGAGCCGTTGGCCATCGCAAACACATCGATTGCTTCCAGGACACGTGGTCCGGACTGGAAACCGAATGTTCGCGACGTTCCATTGCCGTTGTGGAAAAAGATGTGGTTCGAATCTGAAGGCCCATAGGGCCCTTCCCAACGCCACGCATTCTGCCAATCGATGCCGGCGTGCTGGTTGAGAAGGGAAAAGGACGAACCTGGCGGCTGGGGATTGTCGAAATCGACAACGACAGTCTGCCCATACGCGCCCCCGACGAGCACGATCGACAGCATCAAGATGCGCGCAATACGCAGAGCCCCGCCCATGTCCTACATAACCCGCATTATGTAAGGCGCCGAAGCTACGCCTGCGGCAATGCAACGTCAAGAATCGCAATGATTTCAACAAGAAACAGTCGAGAAAGCCGACACAAGCGGCGGAAAACGCCGCATTCATCAGATCGCAGGATTTTGTGCCGGAAATGGAACAATTCTGCGCGAATAGACACTTCGCGCGAGCCGAGTAGAGGTTTCCGGCCCGTTGCTGCCTTGCGGTCAATCGCCAAACGGGAATTGAGTTTTGCGGCAACGCAGGTATATTTATGTGAAGGTCTGCGGCATCGCGATGAGCAGCTGTAAGGGGCGCCGCGAGCAGACTTCGCGCTTGCAATAACAACAACACAGTAATCCCAGTCTTGAGCGCACAAAAAGGGCCGAAAACGTACACCTCGAACTGGGCTGCGCGCATGCTCCGCGGCAGCCTGGCTTGCTGCCTGCTCGGACTATTGCTCACCGATGCGAACGCCCAGGTGAGCACGGTCGATTTCGACAACCCGGCACCGCCGGGCGCCTCTTTTGACCTGTTGCAGGGAGAGTTTCAAGGCATAGATTTCGGTGTCGGACAGTGGCGCTGGGAAGGCGCATTCAACGTTAACCCGACGAACCACATCTTCTTCAATTCAGGTACCGGCCAATCGCGTACGTTTGCGTTCGTTGACGATCCTGCGGTCCTCGTCAGCATCACCGTCTTTGCGACGCAAACAACCCAGCTAACGCTCACCGACGACACGGGCCAGACACTTAGCGTTTCTGTTACACCGGGTGCGCAACAAGTCGTTACGACCAACTGGACCAACGCGGCAACCTTCGTAACAGTCGACTCGTCGACAGGGTGGAACCTCGGTGTCGATGATATTGTGTTCAACAACGCGGTGCCGGACACGACCCTCCCGACCGTGACGCTCGTCGCCCCGGTAGACGGGGCTACCGTGTCCGGTGATGTGTTGGTCGCGGCGCTGGCAAATGATGACAATGCCGTTGCCGGAGTCTGGTTCCAGATTGACGGCCTGAATCTTGGCGCCGAGGACACAGCCTTCCCGTTCGAGCGGGTGTGGGACACCATCACCGTCCCCAACGGGCAGTACCTCCTGAGCGCGCGTGTTCGCGACGAAGCCGGCAACCAAAATGCCAGCGACACCATCACCGTAAACGTCGTGAACCAGGGCACCGGTATCGATCGAGGGCTGCGGTTCTTCGGTAACGGCGCCAACGATATTGATCGCGTCAAGATCCCCATCGACGATCCCGCCACCGCGACACCCGGACCACCGGCCGATGTGGGCGCTGAAGACTTCACGATCGATTTCTGGATCCGGGCCCGCGCGGCAGACAACACCGCGGCCGCCCTCACCTGCGGCGCCAACCAGAACTGGATAAACGGTAACGTCCTGCTCGCCCGAGACCGAAACAGCCAGGGCCGGAGTTTCGGCGCATCGATTGCCGGCGGCGTACTGGCATTCGGCGTCGATGGCGATGCGACTGGTGCGTTCACGCTTTGTGGAACAACCAATGTGCTGGATGACCAGTGGCACCATGTTGCGCTCCAGCGCCGGCTTGCCGATGGACGCCTGTGGATTTATCTCGACGGCCAGCTCGAGGCCGAGGCCGACGGCCCGGATGGCGATATTTCGTATCCCGACGCTGCTACACCGAGTAACAACTGCGGCCCGACAGATGATCAGCCTTGCACGCTCAGTGAACCCTTCCTCGTTGTCGGCGCGGAACCGCACGACCAGAATCCAGGCGCGGACGCGTTCAACGGATGGGTCGATCAGACCCGGATGTCGAATGTTCTGCGGTTCACCGGTCCATTCACGCCTCCGGCCCAGCCCGTCATAACCGACGGGAATACCGTCGCGCTGTACGATTTCAATGAAGCCACCGGCGATGTGATCAACGACTCGTCGGGTGCGGCGGGCGGCCCCAGCGACGGCGCGCGCAACGTTGGCGGTACTCCAGCCGGTCCGGCGCGGGTCTCGGATTCGCCGTATGGGCCGCAGCTGCAGATTGTCTCACCAACAGATGGGGAAACCGTGACGGGGACATCGATCGATGTTACCTACACACTCGGCGGCAGCTTGCTGGAAGTCGACCACGTCCACTTCGCGCTCGACGATGGGCCAGAGCGTCCCGACTACGATGCTGACGGCAACTACACCGTTCCGAACGTCGCTCCCGGCACGCACACGATTTCGGCATTTGTGGTCCGATCGAACCACACGCATGTCACGAGCTTTGTCGACGCCTCAGTCACATTCACCAATTTGCCGGATCCGTCCGACCCCGTGCCGCCAACCGTGGCAATCACAGCACCGGCAAACCTCGCCAATGTCTCGGGAACAATCAGTATCACTGCGGATGCGACCGACAACATCGGCATCGGTATCGTTGAGTTCTACGTTGGCGGGAGTCTTCTGCAGGTTGGCGATGCCGTTCCGCCGTATGAACTGAACTGGAACACGACGACGGTCCAGGACGGCGCGTACGTATTGACCGCCATTGCGCGTGACATTGCCGGTAACTCGACTACATCAGCGGCAGTTACCGTGACGGTGCAGAACGATGCCCCATCAACCGATCCCGCTGATGTGGGCCAGTGGGCGGCGCCGATTCCACTGCCAATCGTCGCGATGAACAACATTCTGTTTCACACCGGCGATGTGCTGATGTGGGACGGCTTCGAGGAAGGCGCCAATGCCTGGGTATTCGAGTGGCAAACACAGCAACTCACTGCGGTACCAAACGTCAGCAATCAATTCTGCTCCGGCCTGGTGACTCTCGAGGATGGCCGTGCCCTGGTCGTTGGCGGCCACGATGGAAGCGCGTTCGTCGGTACGACCACGGCCAACATATTCGATCCGCTCACTCGCACCTGGATACCGCAAACTCCTATGGCGAACCGCCGCTGGTATCCCACTGCAACGACCCTGGCCGACGGCCGTGTTCTGGCCGTGTCCGGCACATCCGTTTGCCAGAATCGCTTCGCTTGCGTCTCGCGCACGCCGGAGGTGTTCGATCCGGCAACAAACACCTGGACGGAATTGACGGATGCCAGCCTGCTCATGCCGTTGTATCCGTTCATGTTCCAGCTACCGGACGGTCGCGTAGCGTATGCAGGGTCCGATGAGGCCGACACCGAGACGCTGGTGCTCGATGTTGATACGAGCACCTGGACGACAATCGATCCCAATCCGGTCACCGGCGGCAGTGCCGCCATGTACCGTCCCGGCGTGGTCATCAAGTCTGGCACGCCCGCCGACGTCGATCTGCCGCCATCACCGACCGTGAACGATGCCTACGTGATCGACTTCAATCAGCCCAGCCCGACCTGGCGACAGGTGGGCTCGATGGCGTTCCCGAGGGGCTATCACACGCTGACAATGCTGCCGGACGGCAATGTCATCGTTACCGGCGGCCTGCAGACCACCGATGAAGGTGATGATTCACAGGCCGTTTACGCAGCCGAAATCTGGGATACGCAGACCGAAACCTGGTCCACGATGGCAGGCATGGAGCGGTCGCGCTCGTACCATTCGACGGGGCTGCTGCTGCCCGACGGTCGGGTTCTGGTGACCGGCAGTGGCCGCGCCGGCTCACCAAATGTCCCGAATGAGTTCTCCGCCGAGATCTTCTCGCCGCCCTACCTGTTCCGTGGCGCGCGACCGACAATTGCAGCGGCACCACCCGCTATCAGCATTGGTGAATCCTTCATCGTCAATACACCGGATGCCGCGGATGTCGCGCAGGTCACGCTGCTGCGTCCGGGCGCGGTGACACATGCATTCGACCAGAACCAGCGTTTCATCCCGCTGAACTTCCAGGTTGTCGGTAACGACCTGCAAATCGACGCACCGGCGAACTTTAACCAGGCGCCGCCCGGCTACTACATGTTGTTCCTGATCAACACCGCCGGCGTGCCGTCCATGGCCGAATTCGTGCAGCTGCCGCTGCAGGCTTTGCCGCCCGCACCAACGATCAACACGTTGACACCCAACTCGGCTCCTGCCGGAGATCCGGGATTCACCCTGCGCCTTGACGGCACGAATTTCGCCGCGGGTTCCATAGTACGCTGGAACGGCGCCGATCGAACCACCACGTTTGTCTCCGGGACTCAACTGGATGCGACCATCCCGGCCGCCGATATCGCGACCGCTGGTACCGCAGCCGTCACGGTATTCAATCCGGCCCCCGGCGGCGGCGTTTCCAATACGCTGACTTTCACGATCACGGCGGCTGGTAACCCGTTGCCGGCAACCAGCGGCCTCGCGCCGGCCACGGCGACTGCCGGCGATGCCGGTTTCCCACTAACCGTCAACGGGACAAACTTCATTGCGGGATCCGTCGTTCGCTGGAACGGCACGGATCGTGCCACGACCTTCGTGTCGGCCAACGAGCTCACGGCGACAATCACCACTGCGGATGTCGCGACGGCAGGCACGGCGGCCGTGACCGTATTCAACCCGGCGCCTGGCGGAGGCACGTCAAATCCGCAAACCTTCACGATCAACGCGCCGGGCAACCCGCTACCCGCAACGACTGGTATCGCGCCGCAGCTGGCCACGGCTGGTGACCCCGGCCTGAACCTGACGGTCACAGGAACTGACTTCCTGGCCAACTCGGTCGTGCGTTGGAACGGTGCGGATCGCGCCACGACATTCGTTTCCGGCACGGAATTGACCGCTGCGATCACCGCGGCTGACCTCGCCACGGCGGGCGCCGCGTCTGTGACGGTATTCAATCCAGCGCCGGGCGGCGGCACGTCGAATCCGCAGGTATTGACCATTGAGGCGGGTGGCGGCGGCACCGAGGTAACGGTGACATTCGACGATCCCGTCCCACCCGGCGCCCCATTCTCCCTGCTGAATGGCATATTTGAAGGCATTGATTTCGGTGCCAACGCATGGCGATGGGACACGGCGTTCGGCCCGAATCCGACGAACCATATTTTCTTCCACTCGGGAGCCGGAACCAGCCGAACCTTCCAGTTCAATCCGGCACCTGCGACATTGCAAAGCCTCCGAGTATTTTCCGGGACTACCGGTACATTGACGCTCTCGGATGACCAGGGGCAGAACATTTCCCAAGCCGTGACGCCCGGCAGCCTGCAAACTGTTACCACTGGTTGGACGGTGCCGTCGACGACAGTCATCGTGAATTTCACTGCGAGCTGGGCGTTGGGGCTCGACGACATCGTGTATGTCGCCGACGGCGGCGGGCAGACAAATCCCGTGCCCGCAGTTACCGGGATTGCGCCGACTGCCGCCACGGCGGGAGATCCCGGATTCACACTGACCGTGAACGGCGCAGATTTCGTTGCCGCCTCCATCGTGCGCTGGAACGGGGCCAATCGCGCCACGACTTTCGTGTCGGCGAATCAACTGCAGGCAACGATTACGGCGGCCGATATTGCGACCGAAGGAACGGCCGCGGTGACGGTCTTCAATCCGGCTCCCGGTGGCGGTACGTCCGGACCGGCAACCTTTACGATCGATCCGGCTGCGCCGGATCCGAATCCCGTGCCCGGCGTGACCGGGATCGCACCGACCTCCGCCACTGCTGGAGATCCCGGATTCACACTGACCGTGAACGGTGCAGATTTCGTTGCCGCCTCCATAGTGCGCTGGAACGGCGCCAATCGCGCCACGACTTTCGTGTCGGCGAATCAACTGCAGGCCACCATCACAGCAACCGATATTGCGACCGAGGGAACGGCCACGGTGACTGTCTTCAATCCGGCGCCCGGTGGCGGCACGTCGGGCACCGCAACCTTCACGATCGATCCGGCCGCGCCGGATCCTAATCCCGAGCCTGTTCTTACGAACGTCACGCCGCGTTCGACGCAAGTGAATAGCGGCCCGGTTCAGCTAACGTTGACGGGAACCGACTTCAGCACAGATTCAGTCGTGCGGCTCAATGGTGCCGATATACCGACAACTTTCGTTTCTGCCAACGAATTGCTAGCGACCATAGCGGCCGGAAGCTTGGGTCAGCCAGGTATCGTGGCCATTACCGTCTTCAGTCCCACTCCGGGGGGTGGAAGCTCACAAGCCGAGAGCTTTTTCGTGCTCCAACCTGGCGACTCATTGTTCTATGACAATTTCAATCGACCGGACGACCCGGCGATCGGGAATGCATGGACGGAAAAACTTCCGAACGCGTTTGCACTCTCGGGCAATCAGATCACCAGTATCGATACCGGCACGACTGGTTATGTCGATTCAATTGTTTACCGGCCATTGGCCGAGGATGCACTTGAAATTGAAGCCGGCATAGAGTTCGTGCGACTGCCGCGTCTTCCGGACGGTAATTTCCCGCAGATTCACACGCGGATACAGCGTGATTCCGTCACGCAACCCGCGACGCTCAATAGTTACATTTTCTTTATCAACGATTATGCACCCCTGCCTGCCGAACTTGTATTCGCAGCTCAGGGCGTGGTCGAGGGCGAGTGCTACATAGATACCTTGCCATTACCCGTTGCTCTGGAGGTCGGGGAGCGATACCGCTTCAGGGTGCGTGTAACGGGGACTAACCCGGTCAGTTTCACAGGTTTTCTGGATCAGTTCGACGGGCAAAGTTGGCAAGTTGTTGCCTCTGGATCAGCGACACACGATGCATCGACACAGCCCACTCCGGGCCTGTTCTGTGAATCTACACCAACACGGCCAGCTGCCATGCCGGCCCCAATTGTCAACGCCGGAAGTGTTGGCTTCGCCAAGTGGTGGGACCGCGGTGACAATTACGACAATTTCTATGTCATCAGTCTTGGCCAGCAAGTTAATCCAGCCCCCGTCGTCACGACAATTGCACCGGCCGCGATCGCAGCGGGCAGCAGCGGCTTTGACCTGACCCTGACCGGCACCGGATTCGTGAACAGCTCGATCGTACGCTGGAATGGCGCCGATCGTCCGACAACCTTTGTTTCGCCTACCGAACTCCGGGCGGCAATTACTGCTGCCGACGTGGCCACCGCCGGGACAGCGGCCGTCACCGTGTTCACCCCAGCGCCGGGTGGCGGCACGTCGGCACCGCAGAATTTCACTATCACCGCGAACAACCCGATACCGGCTATTACGCAGCTGCAGCCGGATACGGTCACCGAAGGTGGTGTCGCCTTGACGCTGAACGTGAACGGACAAAACCTGACCAGCCAGTCTGTCGTGCGCTGGAATGGCGCGAATCGACCCACGACCTTTATCAACGCCAATCAGCTATCAGCCGACATCAGCGCCGCGGACATTGCCACCACCGGGACAGCGGCCATCACGGTCTTCACCCCGGCGCCGGGCGGCGGGACATCCAACAGCCTCACGCTGACGATCGACCCGGCGACTCCAGGCAATCCTGTGACCGTCGACTTCGATACGCCGACTCCGCCGGGTAGCTCGTTTGACCTGTTGAACGGTGTCTTTGAGGGTATCGATTTCGGTGTCGGGCAATGGCGGTGGGAGACGGCATTCGGACCGAATCCGACCAACCATATCTTCTTCGATTCCGGGGCCGGCTCTGCACGGAGCTTTACATTTGCCGGACAGCCCCGGACGTTGCAGAGCATCGAGGTGTTCACGACGAGCTCCGGGACGTTGACGCTGACGGATGATGCTGGTCAGAACTTCGTCCAGGCGATTACTGCAGGCGGACTGATCACGATAAACACCGGTTGGACGCTGCCGGCAACGAGCGTCACCATTCAGTACACCAACGGCTGGGCCCTTGGTGTCGACGACATCACGTACGAGTGATGTTTTGCCAGCACGGCGAGACGCGCTACGAGTCAATCGACGTAATCGGCATCCACCAACCGAGGCACAGCAAGAAACCCAGCAACGCCTGATAACCGACCGTACCGGCCAACAGCTTGTTCAGTTCCCGGCCGATCGGCGTCGTGTAGAGTCTAAAGACCAGGACCAGCGCCAGCGGGAGTGTCAGCAGTGGCAGCCAGTGCCAGCGAGTGCCGACGCCCGGCAGTAACAGAATCAACGGCGCGAGTACGCAAACGGCGTAAGCCAGGCGCGCCAGTGCCGGTCCGCAAACGATAGCGAGCGTGCGACGGCCGGCGTTGCCGTCGTTTACGCGATCGCGGTAGTTGTTGACCATCAGCACACCAGCGGCCGGCAGACCAATCAGCAGCCCGCAGATCAACGCATCAATATGGAACACGCCGGACTGCAGGTAGTAACTCCCGAACACAGCCGCCAGGCCAAAGTAGATGATGACAAGTACCTCACCGGCGGGCCCCGATGAAATCGGTGCCGGACCCGCGCTGTACGCAAGCGTCGCCAGCATGCTGGTCAGGCCAATTAGCAAGATAGGCCACCCGCCCCGCGTAACCAGAAAGAGGCCCAGCAGGAATACACAAAACAGGACACCGACAGCGGCGTTGCGAACCTGCGCGGCGGGCAGCCAGCCAGAGGCCACGGCACGCGGTGGCCCGAGCCGAATATCGGGATCATCGTGGCCTTTCTCGCCATCGAATGCATCGTTGAAAAAGTTCGTTGCGATCAGGATTAGAAGAGACGCGGACAAGGTCGCCGCCAGCACGTGAGGCACCAACGGGTACCCGTGCGCCATGGCGAGGCAGGTACCAACAATGACGGGCACCACCGACATCGCCAGCGTTTTTGGACGCATGGCATACACCCAGGCCGCCGCTGTTGATACTGATTTCACGGCCGAGATCATGCCATATACTCACCAGACTGAAAGCGATCAGAGCAAGAAATATGCTGGTTTCCCGTGCCTTCGGCACCGGTATGTCCCTGATAAATCGTCGCGCGATGAGTTTTGGTCCCGAGGCGGCCGGTGTCGAGGCACCGACCCCGCAGTCCGACACAAACTATCTGCTCTATCTGCATATCCCGTTTTGCGAAGCGCTCTGCCCTTTCTGTTCCTTTCAGCGAGTGGCGTACAAGGACGACAAAGCCCGACCCTATTTTGCTGCGCTACGAGACGAGATTCGCTATTACCACAAGCTCGGTTTCCAATTCACCGAAGTATATGTCGGTGGCGGCACGCCGACGGTAGATCCAGGCGAGCTTGCCGGCACTTTGAATCTGACCCGATCATTATTTCCGATCGAGCAGATATCCGCCGAAACGAACCCGAATCATCTCGAGTCGGATCGACTGCAACTACTGCAGGACTGTGGCGTGAACCGGTTGTCTGTCGGCGTGCAGAGCTTCGATGACAGACTGCTCCGCCGCATGCAGCGCTACGACACGTACGGCAGCGCCGAACAGATCGTCGTCCGACTGATGCAGGCCGACGGGATGTTCGACACGCTCAACATCGACATGATTTTTGGCCTGCCGGGACAGAGCACCGCATCGCTGGCACGTGATCTCGAGATCCTGCGAGAGCGCCTGGCGGTCCAGCAGGTGTCGTTCTATCCGCTGATGGCAGCTCGCAGCACGCGACGGCGGATGGCGACTGAGATGGGTGGCACTGGCAATACTCTGCAGGAAGAACAATACGGAGTGATACGTGAGGTAATGACTGCACCCTATCGACCTGTATCGGCCTGGTGCTTCGCGCGCGACGCCGGGCTAATCGACGAGTATATTGTGAATCACGAGGAATACGTCGGTGCCGGTAGCGGTGCGTTTTCCTATGTCGGTGGGCAGCTATACGCATCGACATTCTCAATTCCTCGCTACCACCGGTTGGTCCAGGATTTTGGCAACGCGATCACGCGCTCGCGCCGACTATCGCGCCTGGAACAGCATCGCTACCATTTCATGATGACCCTGTTCGGACTGAGCATGAACAAGGCCGCTGCCCGGGCACGATTCGGCGATGAATATTTCCGCGTACTGTGGCGGGAGCTTCTGATCATGCGCCTGCTAGGGGCCATTCGGGACGATGGCGACACGATCAGGCTGACCGAGCGTGGCATGTATTACTGGGTCATCATGATGCGCGAGTTTTTCACCGGGGTGAACCGATTGCGCGACGACATGCGCGCTCAGATTCACGACGAGATTGAATTGATGCGCGCTTGAATTGCGGTGCGTTTACTGACCCGGGCGATAGACGAACGACACCAGGAAAGTATTTACGTCGTAGCCGTGAGCGTCGGCGCCTAGCGATACCAAATTGTTCACGGTCGCGGGTTCGACGCCATCCAGCGCCCAGTCGGACGAATCGAAACTCTCGAACCAGTAGCCAAAGCGAAAAGTCAGGTCTTCCCGCCAGGCGTAGTCGAGCGACAACCGCAGGCTGTTTAATTCGGTCTTCAGGTTCGGAAAAGGCCCACCCTGGCTCGAATTGGCGAACTCGATGCCGACCTCACCTTTGGACTTGGCCCAGGTGTAATCGATATTCAGCTTAACCTTGTCCTTCGCCAGTTTCGGCATCAGGAAGCCAATCACCACGGTGTCAAATTCGTCGCGACCCAGACCCAGCCAGTCGGGTCTGCCGAAGTTCTGGCTGTTGGCCTGATCCGATTCGATGACTTCGCGAGTGTAAGCGGCATACAGCGCGTTGCCACCGCCCGTGGCGATCGAGCCGTCGACCGTCCAACTGGTGTCCTCGCTTCTCAGCAACCCGATCGCAGTATCGGTATAGTCGTCCTCGGCGTAGCGGCTGAGAAACGATATGCTGACTAGATCGGATGGCGTCATACCCAGGCGGAACTCGAATGTGTCGCGATCCCGATCCGCCAGATAATACTTCCGCATCAGTGGATTCTGCGGCGCTGTTGTCCCGGTCAGAGATTCGTACGCCGAACCGTCGCGTTCCTCGCGCGACAGCAACAGCGTTGCGTCGATAACGGCGTTGTAGTTAAGACGCGCCTTGGTCCAGATGCGATCGGCCTCGGTCGTCGCCCGCTCCTGGAGATTGCGTTCGGTCTCCTTGCGACCCCAGCCGAGCGCGACCCGCAGCCAACGGGCGATTCGCAGGTCGCCATCCAGTGCGAACCGATTACGCTCATAGCCGTACGGCAGGTTCAGTACACTGCCGCCGGGCGCTGCATCCATCACGACGTAGGCGTAACTGTCGACCACTGATTTGTTATCACGCTCGTCCAGCCGATACTCGGCATTCAGTCGCAATGGCCGCCAGGGACTGCTGGTCGCCCGCAGATAAACGTTGGTCGTATCGACTTCTCCAGCAAAACTCTGGCGCGGTAAGGGTGATGTCGGGATGCCCGCATTCGTCGTGTAAGGTAAGAATTGCTCGTTCTGCTCCATGCGACCCAGAGCAACCCGACCGGTCAGAGTCGTGCGAGCGGGTCCGCGCCAGGCACCCGATAACGCCACCTGCTGGAATTCATTATCGGGCGGCTGCGCGTGCTGCCCCGCCTCGGCCCCAACAATTGGCGTATAAAGATTCTGCCAGGTGTAACCGGCACCATCGTTATCGAAGAACGAGCCGTAGTAATTGATCTCCGCGTCCCAGGAGCTGCCGCCATAGCCAATTCCCAAGGTGATTTCGTCGGTCTGAAAATCGATCGGCTGCGTCAGTTCCGTGGCGGCAGTCAGGAAAGCGCCGGGCTGGTTGCGGATGCCCTCCTGGTCGGTGTGACGGTAGTCGGCAATGAGCCGCAGATTCCGCCAAGGCCGCAACGATACACCCAGGCCATGGGTCTTGCGCTCCTGCTCGATGTTGTTGTCGCGAAGTGTGGCCGGTAGTGCAGTCATGCCCTGTGTGTTGGGCGCGCGCACCCAGCCTGCCGGTCGACTCAGCGTCGACGAACCGATGCTGTCATAGGGGCTGCGAGTGGTATCAAACTGAAACCGCGGCAACTCGTCCCAGTATCCCCGGACATCCCAGACGCCCTGCTGGCCTCCCGTCACCCCAATGAAACGTGAATCCAGTCCAAGTTGATCGCCCTGAATATCGAGGTAACCCGACCCATTGCCGCGGTAGTTGATCCGCAGGTCGAACGCTGCGTAACCGCCGCTTTCGTTCAGACCGGTATAGCGACCGAAGAGCGCCGAACTATCGCTGACACCTATGATGCCGGCTTCGTAGTCTTGCGACCAACCGATCGGCATTTCGCAGGACTTGCATTTCCAGCGCGATTTGTCCGGGCGGCTACCGTTCTGCGCGGCCGCCTGGTTCGCCGTTGCGACGAGAAGAATGGCAATCAGGCCGGCAGTTCGTGGGTGGACCCGCATCGCGCTACCGGGCCAGTACCGCCCCGGACGGGTGATTCGTGCCATGCACTTTCGGGTGGCAGTTCATGCAACTGGCCCCGAGCACATTGGCGGAAGGCGTGCCACCAGCCAGGCCGCCCGAGGTAAAGCCGATGCTCGGATGTCCGGACTGCGAGTGACACTGCTGGCACAACTGTGGCGGTCGCCGTCCCAGTAACGCCGGATGATTGGAACCGTGCGGGTTGTGACAGCTGCCGCAGTCCTCCACGACCGGTGCGTGTTCCCACAGGAACGGCCCGCGGGTCTCGGCGTGGCAGGTGTAACACACCTGGTTGACGCTCTCCTTGTTCAGCAGACTATCCGCGGTCGACTCATGCGCATTGTGACAGCTGCTGCAGGCCATCTTGCCTTCGCGCATCGGGTGATTCGAAATTTTGAAACTCTGCGCGCGTTGCATCGCATGGCAGATGTAACAGACTTCGGCCTGCTCGGCGGGCATCAGCACCCGATCCGCGGGCGCATGCGACTGGTGACAGTCCGCGCAGGACAATCCTTCATTGTCATGGGCGCTGCCGTGCCAGGCCGGGCTGGGCTCTGACGAATGACAGTTAGTACAGATATCGTTCTGCTTGGCTATCGGTGTTTGAAGGACATCCCGGCCGAAGTTTGTGATTGGCGGTCGTTTCTCGCCGAGCCGCAGCCGCTTGGCATGGTCCCCACCGGGACCGTGGCAGCCTTCACACTGCAAATCGGCAAACGGCGTGCGCGGGTCGGCCGGTTCCCCATGGGACGTGCTGAAAATCGACAGGATCCGCGGCTCACCGTGGCAACCGGTGCAAGAGTCAGCGCCACGCCGGCTGTACTCCAGACTTGCGTCCTCGACCTGTGACAGGGCATCGCGCGGCCCGATTCCGAACAGGACAGCGGCCACGCAGGATATCGACAGAAACACCCTCGCCTTCGCCGTCACTCGCTAACTCTCCCCGCGGCGTGAAATGTCACAGGCCGTCAGTTGATCCCGTGAATCACCCCGGTATCGGAACTGCGACCCTCGGCATGGCAGACCTCGCAGCTCTCGATGACCACGCCCATGGTGTCATTGTCCGTGATCGTGCCGTCCGCAGCCTGCGTCGCGTTAAAGGACGCGCCGTTCAACTGCATGTGGGACACGGCCGCGGCACTGCGATGGCAACCGTAGCAGGCGGACGCGTTCGGCGAAATATTGACGTCGTCGGTCGGGTCGCCCAGGTCGGCACCGGTATCGATTGTTGTGGCCAGCACGAAATTCTGGTTCACCGGATAGTAAGTATCACCCACGTGACAGCCCGTGCAGTCATTGAGCCGGCCCGAGTAGACGACCTCACGGTAGTCGTGCACTGAAGCAGCAAACCCGTGGATGACGACCTCGCCCGCATGAATTGCATGGATCATGTGCTTGAAGTCCACGCTCTCCTCGTCCTTGCCGTCCAGCGAGGTGTTCGCATCGACCATGGCTTCGGTGCGCGCCTGGATGTCGGTCGCATCCGCATTGTGGCAGGTGACGCATTGCGGAATGTTGTCATTGCGATTCGAGCCGTGCAACGACACCTGCTGGTGACAGTTGTTGCATAGAGCCAGCGACACGACTTCCCGCCGCTCGATCGGATCCGGATCGTCATCGATCTGGAAATACGCCAGGGCAGTTGTGACCGGCAGGCTTTCCGCCGAACCGTCATTATTTACGTCCTCACCAGGATGCCCTTCGATCGCGACCGAGAGCGTGCCATCGGTGTTCGCCGACACGGGTAAAGGTGACGTGACCGTGTAGGTGCCGTCCATATTGTCAACCGAATTCGTCAAGGCATTGACGCTGAGAGGTTGCGCCTGGGAACCGGCCGGCGGCAGAAACGGCAGCCGCTGCACCGGCACTTCGCTCCCGCTGTCGACGTTCGTGTAGTCAATAGTGTTCCAGGCGAAATTGATGGCGAGCCGACTGGCGCCGAATGGCTGGGTGAACGGCGCATCATTCTTGATGTCGTAGGGGTCGCCGGTCGTTGGATTGACGACCTCGAATCTGACTACCGGGTTCTCGTTCTGGCCCGTATCGGTGACATCGATAATCCGGTATTCGTAGTTCTCCGCGGCCTCCTGCTCCAGCAGCCGATGCACGGCGTCGGCCGCCGCAAACTGTCCGTCGCCATGGCAGTTCTGGCATTCGGCATTGGTCACGGGCGGCGCGCCCATGAAGTGGTTCTCACCGGTCGCGAAATTCACGGTGTCGTGGCACGCTCCGCAGGCCTGCTCGGTCGGTTTCGACACCCAGTTACGGGCATCCGGCGTATTGAGATCCGGATTGGTATCGTCATGGCAGTTGCGACAATTGCGGATATCCTGCGGGTGGATCACACCTTTCGCCTCGCCCATATCGTTGATCGCGTAGATGTGCTCTTCATCGAAACGGCCGAAAATACTGTAGCGGTCGCCGTCCATGCCCCCGACGATCGACGGCAAATTTGCGCCCCGATGGATCTTGTGAATCATCACCGTCATGTCCACGGTGTTGCCGCTGTTCGCGTCCGCCGATCCGGGGTTGTGGCAGGTCACGCAATAGTCGAGGCTGCGCCGGAAGCCGTGGACCTCGAGCACCGTATGGCAGTTATTGCAGCTGGCTTCATCCGAGATTCGCCGCGTGAAAATCCCGGTCATCGCGCCATCGCTGGGTCGAAACGTGTAGCTCGGATCGACGGGCCGCAGGCCGCCGCCGCTGATCTGGAAACTAACCCGGTGCGTCAGACTGTCATCATAAGTGACCGGTACCGGCTGCGTGATGTTCGTAATGTCCGCCTCAAACGTGTACCGATAGCTGCCATTGTCGAAGTCATCGAGCACCGCATTCGGCGCGTTGCGCTCGTACGTGGCCTGTAGTTTGTCTTCAGTGCCCGGCCCCGCACTGCCCGCGGTCTCGATCTCGTTCAGATAACTCTGCCAGGCACTCGGGTCGCCGTTCACCCCATCCTCGAGTTTGGCGACGGTGAAACGGATGTTGCTCTTCTGCAGTCCAACCAGACCGTTGCCTCGCTCGTCGGTCAGCGTGAAATCGACCGTCGTTGCGGCACCAATCGATACGCCATCGATCGTCGCATTGATCACTTCGGCATCTGCAACATTGACTGCCGCTGGTGGACCGGCCGGTCCGGCTGGTCCTTGCGGGCCCGGCGGGCCTGCCGGCCCGGTGTCGCCATCGCAGCCCGTTAACAACAGCGCGACCGCGGTCGCGAGCAGGAACGCCAAAAATCTTGCTCTCGAATCCTTCAAAGGTTTATTCAATAAGCCATTAATTTTGAACATTTTATCCCTTATAAATTGGCCGGCCGCATGCCTGACCAACATCTGGCTACCACAGAGAATATCTGCGCGGTTTTGGATCAACACTAAGGAGATTTACTTAGGCGACATACGCTTAGCGGAAGTAATTCAAGACCATTTATTGTTCAACGATCGAAATTGTGCCAGTACTTGATGACGGTTATCTTTCAGTGCCCGCCGTTGGGATGGAGGAATCCGGTCGTGACCAAGCCGAGTCTGCGTTACCTGTTCGCGGCATTGCTGCTGGCCGTTACTGGCAGCAGCGACGCCGACCTTGCGTCCATGATCGAAGACTGCGACGGCTGCCATGGCACCGACGGCATCAGTCAATGGACTGACATGCCAACCATCGCGGGCGCATCGGTCTTCCTGTTGTCGGACGACATGTATTTCTACCGGGATCGCGCGCGGCCCTGTGCAACATCGGACTATCGCCAGGGCGATACCAGTCGGCCCGCCACGGATATGTGCGCCGTTGCTGCCAAAATGACTGACGCAGAAATCGAGGCGATCGCGGCGTACTACGCGAAACTGCCATTCAAACCGGCCCGCCAGGATTTTGATGGCGCGCTGGCGGATCGCGGCCGCGCGATCCACGATCAGGAGTGCGAAAACTGTCATGCCGACAGCGGCCGCGATCCCGACGAAGACGCGGGTATTCTGGCGGGCCAATGGATGACTTATATGCGAGCGCAGTTCACCGACTTTATTGCGGGCAAACGCTCGCAGCCCCGCAAGATGAAAGTGAGCCTGGAACGTCTCAGCGCCGATGACGTCGAGGCCCTGCTCCATTTCTATGCCAGCCTGCAGTAAGCTGGCAGCGCCTCGTTTTCACGATGACCAAAGAAGAAGAATCAATCCTGTGGAAGAAGCCCCGACAGCGATGGCTGTTGGGGATTCCGATCGGTGCAATGCTGGCGTTTGGACTCGGCGCCGCGGCGCTCGGCGCTTTCAACTGGGTACTGCAACAGACCAGCACTAATGAATTCTGCTATGTCTGTCATTCACACAGAGCATTCATCCAGCCGGAATATGAGGCGTCCACGCACTTTGCGAACACATCAGGTGTGCAGGCGCAGTGCGCCGATTGCCATATCCCGCAGGGTTGGTGGCAGACGCTGTGGCTGAAAACCCGCGTCAGCCTGGACATCATCCCGGAGCTGATGGGCAAACTGGACACCGCGGAAAAATACGAATCCCATCGTCGCGAAATGGCGATGGCGGTATGGGCGGATTACCTGGACCGTGACTCGTCCTACTGCGTGAGCTGCCATTCGCCGGAGAGCATGGTGCTGGAAAACCAGGAGCGTTTCGCGCAGCGGGCCCATGCTCGCGCGACAGAGACGGGCCAGTCATGCATCGAGTGTCATCAGGGGCTCGTGCACAAACTGCCAGAGAACTGGCGCGAGGCATGGAACGAAGTCGCGAGTGCGGATGGCGTGGGCGGGGACGGTTCGTGAAACGCCTGCCGCTGTATTAGCAGATCCGCGGTAGCGGATCGTCTTCCAGTTCCTCCAGGTAGCGCTCCCCGCCAATGGCGGTCTCCAGAATCACGCGGGGCGACTCCGTCGTGGTGACACCAATCTTGCGAGCCTGTTCACCGCCGGGGATCGCGTGCCAGCGCTCGAGCGCGACATCGGCGTCGGCTGGCGACAGCACCGCCAACACCCGTCCTTCGCAGGCCAGATAATAGGGATCGTAGCCAAGCATTTCGCAAACCGAACTCACTGGTTCACGGACCGGGATATCGGTTTCCCGCAGTCGCGCCCCGTGACGACTCGTGGCCGTGATTTCGTGCACCACGGTCGCAAGGCCACCACGCGTCGGGTCCCGCATGAAACGCAGGCCGTCGAGATCCAGCAGTGCCTGCGTCAGTCCCAGGACCGACGCCGCGTCGGAACGCACATCACCACGCAGCCCGAACTGCTCACGCGCCAGCATCACCGCCGCGCCGTGATCCCCAACCGGCCCGCTGATCAACAGGACGTCGCCGGCTTCGATACGATGCGGCCCGAGGTCAGACGCCCTGGCACGCACTCCCAGTCCCGTCGTCGCAAAATACACGCCACCGCCCTCACCGCGCCGGAGGACCTTGGTGTCTCCCGCAACGATCGCCACGCCCGCAGATCGCGCCGCCTGCCCCATGCTATGGACAAGCCGCTCCAGCAGCGCGATTTCGAGCCCCTCCTCTACAAAAGCATTCACAGTCAATACCGTCGGCGTGGCGCCGCTTACCGCGAGATCATTGACGGTCCCGTGGACGGCCAACGAGCCGATATCGCCACCCGGATATTCCAGCGGCTGGACAGTGAATCCGTCCGTCGACACGCAGAGCTCACAGTCGTCGGCCGGCCCCGGGACCGGGGCCGCATCGACCCGCGTATCCAGCGAGGGCGAATCGAGGCAGCGTGCGAACACCTCGTCGATCAATTCGCGCATCAGACGGCCGCCGTTACCATGCGCAAGCGCAATATGCGTATCAGTCATTTGCCAGCCACTCGACCACCTGCCCGAAACTGAGTCCCGCATCATTACAGGGCAGGATCGATGGCATGACCGTGCTGAACCCTCGCGCGGTCAACTCCGTCATGGCGGCGGTGCCAAGACGGTGATTCTGAAAGACGCCCCCGGTCAGCCCCACCTGCTCTACCGGTCTGGATTGCCTGATCTCGTCGGCGATGCTGGCAATGCTGCGGGCGAGCGACTGATGAAATCCGGCCGCGCGCTCGGCCTGTGACCGGCGTTGATCCATGAGCATCGGCAACAGTGGCGACCAATCGGCGCGCAACACGTCACCGTCCGCAGCCGTTGGCAACTCGACCAGTGGACCCTCCCCATCGGCAATCGCTTCAAGCTGCATCGGGCCCGCAGCTTCGAAGCTCGCCTGCTCGATGCCAAGGACCAGGCAAGCGGCGGCATCGAACAGGCGACCTGCGGCGCTGCTGTCGTGACAATTCACCCCGCGCTGCCAGGCCTGCCGGGCCAGCGTCATATTCGCCCGGTCCGGCGTCCAATCGATACCCGCTTGCCAGCACAGTGCCGCGGCGCTCCGCCAGGGCTCCCGCGCGGCGTGATCACCGCCCGGTAAGCGAAATGGTTCGAGCGAGGCCACACGCTGCCAGGCGCCGGGGCATCCATACAGGGCCTCGCCACCCCACAGCGTCCCGTCGTCGCCAAGGCCGACCCCATCCCAGGTGAATATCAACCAGTT
>JAAUXY010038773.1_pt1 | contig 20291 bp, 15 predicted proteins | sample 7278121 | NCBI WGS metagenome assembly JAAUXY01 (sample SAMN14350117, study PRJNA611818) | marine sediment metagenome | isolation source: surface marine sediment (1.8m) | place: French Polynesia: Moorea | collected 2018-08 | reverse complement strand
TGTTGCCATGGGCTTCCGGCGAAACCTGCATCAACCAAAGCGGCACTATTGTCGGTGTCCACAGTCGGCTGTTTAATGAATATTTAATAAATGTGAAATGGGATCAACCCCTGTCGGGTGACATCATTGCAAAGATAAAATCGTCATCTTTGACCTCATAGACCCGTCCGTCCTTTTAATTTCTCTTCATGTCCTTCTCTGTCGAACTTTTTCTGCATCATTCCGTCAATGACCCTATTTTGATGGAAAGCGGTATGATGTGAGCTGCCGCCATTATCTCAACAAGCTCAGACCAAGGTCTTGGCATCAGTTGATGGTCGGCTTTTAATTTTATGCCCGATCGAGATTACACGGAAATAATAGCTGTATTTTTTTGTGAGCAGAGGGACGTATTTAATTTGAAGTGGTGTCAAAAATATTGATTTTTATATAAATATTTGTCATAATAAAATTAATCTGCTGGACTGATTGGGGGGATTTTTTTAGCGGATGCGAACCCTTGCCTCGAAAGGTTCGCGTGTGTATGGGGGTGAAGCGATCGCCAAAGAAGGGTGAGTTATTCTGAATCGAGCCGATCCGGGCCGCATTCGGGATCCAACAAAAACGAAACGGAGCCGACTAAAACGATGGCAAATATAACCCCCGGTCAGAATCCCAAGCCCGAGGACCTGCCGTATCCACCTGTTAATCAAATCCCATTAATTTCTCGCATGCTCGATCTTTTCGAAGGCTTTGCGCTGGTGGCCGATCGGCAAGGTCGGATTGTATATGCGAATCCAGGGGCGTCACGCTTAAGCGGTTATCGTCCATCGGAATTGATAGGATGCTCTCTTCAGACCATTTTTGAACTGCCCGCTGAGCAACGGGCCTTGATTGATCGATGCTTGAGAGAAAAAACAGCGGTCAGTTTCGAAACAACATGCGTCCGTAAAGCCGGTCCGACATTTCCCGTTCAGCTCAAGGCGGCAGCCTTAAATCCAGAAACCGATGCGTATCATTTGGTGTGTTTTGGGTTCGATATTTCGGGATTTAAAAGTGCGCTCGAAGAGCAGGCGCGTCTGGTGACAGCCGTTGAACATGCGGTCGAATCGATTATTGTTACCGATCCTGAAGGAATAATCGAGTATGTCAATCCGGCATTCGAGAGCATCACGGGGTATTCGCGCCCGGAGGTCATTGGTCGCAATATTGATCTTGTGGACAGTGGCCAGCATTCGAAAACTTTCCTAAACACGATTATCGACACGCTGAAGCGCGGAGAAATCTGGCAAGGGAGAACGGTAAATAAACGTAAGGATAGCTCATTATACGAAACCGAAGCCACCGTCTCGCCGATAAAAAATAAAAAGGGGGAAATCACCAATTTTGTCAGTCTGCAGCGCGATGTCAGTCATGAAATCAGGCTCGAACGGCAATTGCGCCAGGCTCAAAAAATGGAAGCCATCGGTACCCTGGCCGGTGGAATCGCGCATGATTTTAACAACCTGCTCATGGGTATTCAGGGCAATATCTCACTGTCGCTTTTAGACCTCGATGCCGATTCCCCGCTTTTAAAAAATCTCAAAAAAATAGAACAATATATTCAAAACGGCGTTGACCTGACCAAACAGCTATTGGGTTTTGCCAGGGGCGGCAAATACGAAATCTCCCTGCTCAATATCAACGAGTTGCTAAAAGAACAAAACCTTATGTTCAGCCGCACCAACAAAGATGTCATTTTTGAAAATAAATTCGCGCATAATCTCTGGAGTGTTGGAGCGGACAGGGGACAAATCGAACAGGTATTTATGAATCTTTATTTGAATGCGCTACAGGCAATGCCCGCCGGAGGAACGCTGATTACACGGACCGGTCATGTCACCATTAATGAGGATCAATATAATCCCTATTATGTGAAAGCGGGCAAGTATGTACAGATTACCATTGAAGATACCGGCGTGGGTATGAGCGAAGAAACTCAGCAGCGAATTTTCGACCCATTTTTTACCACCAAGGAGATGGGCCGTGGGACGGGGCTCGGCCTGGCTTCGGTGTATGGCATTGTCAAAAATCATGAAGGTTTTATTAACGTTTACAGCGAAAAAGAGAAGGGGACCCGATTTGAAGTTTATCTGCCGGCCTCGGGCAAAGAAGTGCCTCATAAGGAAAAAGCAAGAGAGGAATATGTCGAGGGAGAAGAGACGGTACTTCTTGTTGATGACGAGGACATGATTCTTGATGTCGGTAAACGCATGCTCGTCAAATTGGGCTATCGGGTATTTACCGCTCGAGACGGAAAGGAAGCCATGGCGGTCTTTCAAAAACACCAGGACCAAATCGACGTCATCATTCTGGATATGATCATGCCGAATATGGGCGGTGGCGAGACCTTTGATCGCGTCAAGAAAATGAAACCGGAAATGAAGGTGCTGCTATCAAGCGGATACAGCATTAACGGCCAGGCAACCGAGATTTTGAATCGAGGATGCAACGGATTTATTCAAAAGCCGTTTAATCTGCAAAATCTGTCACAAAACCTCAGATCCATACTTGAGGAAGACTAGTGTGGCGTCTCTCATATTATTTACAAAACATGGCTTTATTTTCAGGTGTCAGGTGTCGGGTATCATATCTCTGGTTCCAAGGTTCAAAGGTTCAGCGTTCAAGGTTATCCGACCCTGAACCTCTGGGCCCCAGAACGCTGAACCTGTCTGTATTATTTGACGTTTAATATTTTTTGAATTAAAAAACTTCGGGGCTTCCTGCATTACGCTGCTAAATAACCAAAACTCGGGCTGATCGGCCTGCAGACATTCCATGCATAAAAGCGAAAATCACATACCCGATCATGTGCGTAAAATCCATTTAGTCGCAGTCTGCGGAACAGGGATGGGCGCCCTTGCGTGCATGCTCAAAGAACTGGGTTATGAGATATCCGGATCCGATCAGAAAATCTATCCACCCATGAGCGATTTTTTAATGGATCGCGGGATTACCATTAAAGACGGCTTTAAGCCCGAACATATTTCTCAGGAGCTGGATCTGGTCGTTGTCGGTAATGCGGTTAGCCGCGATAATCCTGAAATTACTAAAATGAGCGAGATGGGTATTCCTTTCTGTTCCATGCCCCAGGCCTTGAATCGGTATGTGGTTGCAGACAAGAAAACACTCCTTATTGCCGGCACTCACGGAAAAACAACCACATCTTCAATTCTGGCCTGGATGCTATACAGGGCCGGGCTCGATCCCTCATTTATGATCGGCGGAATACTGCAAAATTTTAACAGCAATTACCGGCTGGGGGCGGGAGAACATATGGTCATCGAGGGCGATGAGTATGACACTGCTTTTTTCGACAAAGGTCCCAAATTTATGCATTACCAGCCGACCATGAGTGTTTTGACCAGCGTTGAATTCGACCATGCGGATATTTTTCGAGATCTCAATCATGTTAAAGAAGCCTTCAGCGGTTTTATATCCAAGCTGGACAGATCCAGCCTGCTGCTGGCTTTTGATAACGATCATAATTTACATAGTTTGATATCGAAAACAGGCTGCCGTATTGAATTCTATGGGGAGCACCATTCTTCTGATTGGTGTCTGGGTGATGTTTCGATAGATCCGCCCTGGACCCTATTTGATGTACACAAATCCGGCAAGCAGTTTGGAAGATTTAAAACCCCGCTGATCGGCAAACATAATTTATTCAACGCGCTGTCGGTTATCGCCATGGGCCATCATTTGGGTGTGCCGACTGAAGGGATTTCCGATGCACTTGAAACCTTCGAGGGCATCAAAAGGCGCCAGCAAATTCGCGGTCAGAAAAATCAGATCATTGTCATGGACGATTTTGCCCACCATCCGACGGCTGTAGCTGAAACCGTTGAGGCGGTAAAGACATTCTATTCGCAGAATCGCTTAATTGCTGTATTTGAACCACGAACCAACTCGAGCATGCGCAAGGTATTTCAATCCGTATATCCGGCATCATTTGATTTTGCCGATCTGATTTGTATTCGCCAACCGCCGCTGCTGGAAAAAATTCCCATCCACGAACGGTTTTCATCAGAACAATTGGTCGCTGATTTGAAAGAAAGAGGCAAGGATGCTCGTTATTACGCCGACACCGAATCCATTATTGAAGGTCTTGTTCAGGAAGCCATGCCCGGGGATATAATCCTGGTAATGTCCAACGGCGGATTTGACAATATCCATCTAAGATTGCTTGATCGCCTGTAGCCACTTAACGAAGTCAAGCTTTCATTGGCAACGGTGCCAATCCACCTTGAGCCTTTTCGCGCTGTCATTATATAAATCCTGTGTTGCATTGAATTTGATTGATCATTCATGTAATCGCTTTCCGGAAAAATCTTGACAACTCCAGTGCTTTAAAATACTTATGAAAACCTTATTGACTTTAGCAATAGTGGATATAATTTATTTAATTACAGCAGGTTAGAATTTACTCTTTCATCATACAGCTAGTATTTAGTAACGATTGAAGTTTAAAACAGCCATTTCTGAATGGACGAAAGCGCTGGCCGCTATCGATCGCTGCTGCGTCATATTGAGCTTTCTGGGATTAATTTCAAAGCGTTATTGTGACAGGAGGTTTTTTTGAATAGACGAGTTGTTCTCACAGGAGTGGGGCTTGTAACGCCTTTGGGCATTGGCGTTGAGGAGACCTGGCAGGCATTGTGCGCCGGAAAATCGGGCATTGGTGAAATTACCCGCTTTGATGCCACGCCCCACAACACCAAGATTGCCGGTGAGGTAAAGGATTTCAATGCGCAAGATTTTCTTCCTAAAAAAGAAGCCCGACGGGTGGATTTTTTCATCGCCTATGCCATCGCAGCGACGCGCATGGCGCTGGAAGATGCGAAATTGGTGATTGACAGCGCAAATGAATCCCGGATCGGAGCTGTGACCGGTTGTGGTTTAGGGGGCCTCTCATTGCTCGAGCAGACCTGCCTGACATTGAATGAAAAAGGTCCACGTCGCGTGAGCCCTTTTTTCATTCCGCTGATGATCGGCAATATGGTGCCGGGTATGATTTCGATCCATTTTGGCGCCAAAGGACCGAATCTGTCTCTGGCGACTGCCTGTGCCGCCGGGGCGCATGCGGTTGGGGATTCCTATCGAATGATCCAAAACGGCATGGCGGATGCCATGATCACCGGAGGTGTTGAGGCCGCGGTCAGCCCGACAAGTGTTGCCGGATTTAATGCCATGAAAGCGTTATCCACCCGCAACGACGCGCCCGAAAAAGCGTCACGGCCTTTTGATCGGGATCGTGACGGCTTTGTGATTGGTGAGGGCAGCGGGATCCTAATCTTAGAAGCGCTTGAGCATGCCCAGGAAAGAGGAGCGGCTATTTATGCGGAGCTCATTGGCTATGGCCTTACCGGCGACGGCCATCATATGACCGCACCGCCGCCTGATGGCAACGGAGCCGTACGCTGTATGCAGGCGGCCCTGGATGATGCCGGTATGGCTGCCGAGCAGGTGGATTACATCAATGCCCACGGCACATCCACCGAGCTCAACGATCTGTATGAGTCACGGGCCGTTAAAGCGGTCTTTAAAGAGCATGCCTATAAGCTGGCGATCAGCTCCACCAAATCAATGACCGGCCATTTGCTGGGGGGGGCCGGCGGCATCGAGACAGTGTTTGCCGCTCTGAGCGTGTATCATGATATGATACCGCCGACCATCAATTATGAAAATCAGGATGAAGAATGTGACTTGGACTATGTCCCCAACACCGCTCGCAAGACCCCGGTCAACGTGGCCATGACCAATTCCTTTGGCTTTGGTGGAACCAACGCAACCCTCTTGCTTTCTAAATATGAATCCTAATCAATTCCGGAAGATCATTAAAACCGAATACGGATATCAAAGCCCTGAGCGACGGCTTTTTTTGTCACGTCACCTGCCGGGCTGGCGAACGTTCATCTATTATGCCCGAATTGTCCTGGCATTTACCATCGCACGTTGGGACGGGATGCGGGGAAGATTGAACAGCGAAAGATGGCTGAAGGCGTCTATCAGATGTCTTCGGGCTGTCGAATCTGCCGGCGGGCGTGTGCACGTATCGGGCCTTGAAGCGGTCAGTCGGTATAAAGGTCCTTTGATCTTTATTGCCAATCATATGAGCATACTTGAGACCATTATCCTTCCCAGCGTCACCCTGGTTTTCAACGATGTCACATTTATTATCAAAGATGAATTGAGGAAATATCCGCTCATTGGCCGGGTCATGAAACAATTGAATCTCATTGCCGTTTACAGAAAGAATCCCCGTGAAGATTTAAAAATCGTACTAACTGACGGCCTAACACGCCGTCACCAGGGTTGCTCCGTCGTTATTTTTCCACAAGCCACGCGTAGCAAGGTATTCGATGAAAAAGTTTTCAATACGCTCGGCGTAAAATTAGCCCGCAAGGCAGGGGTGCCGGTCGTTCCAATTGCGTTAAAAACCGATTTTCATGGAAACGGACGATGGATAAAAGACATTGGTTCCATCAACCCCGATCTTGCGCTTTATTTCAAGTTCGGAGAACCGATCGCCATCAGCGGCAACGGCCAGGCCACCCATCAAGGGGTGGTGGAATTTATTTCTCAAAATTTAAAATCATGGGGCGCCGAGGTTCGATTAAATTCGGATTGATTACACCCGGTCCAGACCTCGACTCGACTGAGCGCGTCGCAGGATAGCTGAAGGGATCGAACCCTGGCGACGCTCCGCTGGACTCCGAATCAAATTTCCCCCGCTTTCTACTATTATTCATCCGCTGAACCTTTGAACGTTGAACCTAAACCTGCCATATTCCAGTTGACACACAGGCTCATTTTGGTTAACGTCGCTAAAATTTAGAGTTAACCAAAAATAATTCCAAAAATGATGAAGGGCCAGATACTTAAAATCTTAAGAAATAATGAGGATGTGGTTTCGGGTCAGGCCTTGAGCACCGAGCTCGGGATATCTCGCGTATCGATCTGGAAGCATATACAGAAGCTTCAAACGCTGGGGTATGATGTTCTCGCAACTGCCAAAGGTTACCGGCTTGTAAGTTCACCCGATGTGCCGTATCCATGGGAATTTCCGGACTGTAAATTTAATATCCACTACTATTCGGAACTGACTTCCACCATGGATAAGGCCAAGGAGCTGGCCCGCGAAGAATGTCCGCATTTCACGACTGTCATTGCCGGCCACCAAAGGCGTGGACGTGGGCGATTGAAACGCGAGTGGCTTTCTGAAACAGGCGGCCTGTATTTTACGATGGTGCTGCGCCCTGATCTGCCGCCAGTTTTAAGTTTTAAGGTGAGTTTCCTGGCCTCCCTGACCCTTGCCAGTTTACTAGATGAGGTCTTCGGCATTGATGCCAGGGTTAAATGGCCGAACGATATATTGGTCGATGAGCACAAACTATCGGGTATGCTCGCTGAATTAGAGGCCGATTCGGATCGCATTATTTATATCAATATCGGCATCGGCATCAATATTAACAACGATCCGTCTTTGATGGAGCCTGCCGCAACATCCTTAAAAAAAATATTGGGCCGCACGGTTTCGAAGAAGGATTTCTTTTGGCGTTATCTGAACGCATTCGAACAACGATTGCAAACCACGGCCTTTGATCGGGTCATTGAAGAATGGAAACAATATACGGTGACACTGGATCGAGATGTTCGTGTTGTGACGACGCATGAGGTTTATGAAGGCAAAGCCATTGATGTTGATGATAGCGGTGCATTGGTTTTGAAATGCACGGATGGGTCTTTAAAAAAAGTTTTATACGGGGATTGTTTTCATCAAAGCCACTAGAGCCTATCTCAAAAATGCATTCAACACCCGACAGTAAAGCTATAGAAAGTGTTTACAAAAACAAATGAGCTAAAATTAAAAATGATCTAAAATGCCTAAAATTGATGTATTCTGTCGATTTTATTAGAATAGATGAAGCGTAGCGACACCATAACTTTAGGCATTTTAGCTCATTTTATTCATTTTAGGCACTTATAATTTAAAAGCACAGTCTGAACTTTTTCCTCTGTCTTCGAAGATAAAACGCTTTTATTCGAGGTTTGTACTTTATGGATTCGTTCAATCAATTGCGCATGATGGTGTATGCATCGCTATTTGCAGCGCTGACCGCGGTCGGAGCCTTTGTGGCCATTCCGATCGGTCCGGTTCCCATCGTTTTGCAAAATATGTTTGTTTTTCTGGCCGGACTGCTGTTGGGTAGTCGCTGGGGTCTTGCCAGTGTGGGCGTGTATCTTCTGGCGGGTGCCTGCGGGCTGCCGGTATTTGCCGGCGGACTCGGCGGTATCGGCCGAATCGTCGGGCCCACCGGCGGTTATCTGGTCGGCTATCTGCCGGCAGTTTTTTTAATCGGCAAAATAGCCAACAGGACTCCTCCGCGGGTCCTATTTGATGTGCTTGCCATGATTTGCGGATCGATTGTTCTCTATGCCTGTGGAATCGCCTGGTTAAAAATCCTAACCGGCATGACCGTCACCAAGGCACTGGCGGTGGGCATGTTTCCGTTTCTTATTGGAGACGCGCTAAAAATAGCTGCAGCAGCTGCCATTGCCAAGGCGCTGCGTCCAATCATTCGCGTACCAGGGAACCAGGTTCAGAAAACGGAATTAAATCAGGTCAAAACTGAAAAATGGACATCATCGAAATCGAAAATCTAAGCCACCGCTTTGAAAACGGTACCCTGGGGCTTGACGGCATTAACCTGCAGATTCAAAAAGGCGCCTTTGTTGTTGTCGCCGGACCGAATGGTTCCGGTAAAACAACGCTGATTCGTCACCTCAACGGTCTTCTCTTGCCGACCGCTGGATCTGTTCAACTGGACGGTGTATTCGTGCAACACGATTTGCTGCGCGCCAGACGCCTGGTGGGAATGATCTTTCAGGACGCCGATAGCCAAATCGTCGGTGAAACGGTGTATGAAGATGTTGCTTTTGGACCGGAAAATTTACAGCTTGATCGCAGGCAGGTCGGTCAGCGTGTAAAACAGGCGCTTAAAGCGGTTGGCCTGGCGGATTTTGCGGATCAAAGCCCCCATTTGCTGTCGGGTGGCGAAAAAAGAAGATTGGCCATTGCCGGTATTTTGGCAATGGAGCCGGAAGTGATTGCGTTTGATGAACCATTTGCCAGTCTGGATTACCCGGGGGTAAAGCAGGTCCTCAAACAAATTCTTGCCCTGCATCAGTCCGGGCACACCATTTTAGTTGTTACCCACGATCTGGAAAAGATCATCGCCCACGCCGACCGCTTAATTATCATGCAAAAGGGCCGGGTCGTTAAAGATGGCAGGCCATCTGAAATTGTCAATGGGATTGAAACTTTTGGCGTCAGAGCACCCTGTGCCTCTCTTTTTGGGATAGAGGTTCCCTCATGGCTGCATTAACAATCGTTGGTTTTCGGTCAGGAAATTCACTGATGCATAAACTGGATGTGCGATTTAAACTCATGTTTCTTATTCTGATCAGCTTAATGAGTTTAAGCGCAGAATTCCTGAGACTCGGCTTCTTGAGCGGTCTTTTGACGGTGTTGATGGCTCATTCTCGACTGCCGCTGAAGTCCGCACTGAAAGGGATGCAATTTTTTCTTGTGTTGCTGTTACTGGTGATGGTGGCACGAATGGTCACTACCCCTGGAGATCCCGTAATTGAGATCAAATTCTTTTCGATCACGCGCCAGGGAATACTGTCCGGGGTATTAATTTGCTGGCGGCTCACCATTATCGTGTTGCTTGGATTTGCATTTGTACACAGCACGCGGTCTTTTGAGATTAAAGCGGCAGTGCAGTGGCTATTAAAACCCTTTGCCTTTATTCCCGGAAAACGGATTGCCACCATGATGGGCTTGACCACTCGTTTTGTGCCTGTAATTCTTAATCAAGCCAGCGAAACTGCCCAGGCCCAGCGGGCACGCTGTGTGGAAAACAGGAAAAATCCGGTATACCGTCTCATTCGGCTCGGCTTTCCCTTAATTCGCAGAACCTTCGAACGAGCAGATCAACTGGCAATTGCTATGGAAGCCAGATGTTATACGGATAATCGTACCAATCCAGAATTATGTGCCAGCCGCATTGATTGGATAGCGCTTCTGGTGATGATATTCATCTGTGGACTGGTCATCAGCACCTAAAACCAATATAAGAAATTGCTATACGGTACGTACGCGTGTCTTCGTCTATGAAGATTCGACGTTATAACGTCCTGCGCACGTTTCTTTTCCTTCTCGACCTCATTTTCATACCCGGCCATTTCCGGGCAGACGTCCGCCTACGGCAGATTCACCACAGGCATTCATGAATTATTCCGCGGGTTAATCTGCCTTTTTTGTGACGGAGAGTTTACGTTGAAAAATGAGCAAAAAAGGATGTTCATTCTTCAGATTTGGCCCGTTGAACCCGTTTGCCCTGAAAACGTCAGAGCTTATTCCGTTTTCAACGGGCTCAGCCGGCACAATCCGCCGCAGGCGGACTTACCTGTTTACTTTTTTGTTGACAAGTATCGATGAGATGATTAGATAAGGTGGTTTTACCGGGCCGTTAACTCAGTCGGTAGAGTATCTGCCTTTTAAGCAGAGAGTCGCTGGTTCGAGCCCAGCACGGCCCACCACGAATATAGCAGATCGCATCGCGCTGTGCGCTTTGCGTTTTTTAGATGCGTCCCCATCGTCTAGCCTGGTCCAGGACACCGGCCTTTCACGCCGGCAACAGGGGTTCAAATCCCCTTGGGGACGCCAACTTGAATACACGGTCGCCAGATAATCTGGCGGCCTTTTTATTTGGGCGTGAAAGGCCGGTGTCCTTTTTCATTTTAGTAGCATTTTTGAAGGTCTGTGATGCCTTTAGAATTTGTTGCATCCTTGAGTACCTCACAGGCCAACGGGGGCCAGCCATGTACGAACGGCTGAGGGCTTGTGTTTTCTGAGCCGGCTTTGCTCACCGATGAAGTTGACAAGCAGAATTGTATTGAGTATTTGAATAATAATTTCCCTGATCTGGTAGGGGATGCGATCAATTCGCTATCCTGTTTATACTATAAATATTATGTGCAGTCAGATGCATTCTGCCTTGCAACTGCGAATTGAATATTTAACCGATGCGTAGCGGGAAACGGTGTGAAAATGAATGGGCATAAATCGACAGAATCGACGAACATCCTAATTTTGGGACTCGGCGGCGTCGGCTTCTACCTGGCCAAGCGTCTGGTGCACGAAGGTTACGCCATTACAACGATTGAACCGGATAGAGGAATGATTCGCCATGCCGATGGGAGTTTAGATGCCCGCATGATTCAGGGCAATGCCATGAGCATCGCATGCTGGCGGGAGGTTGGTGCCGGCAAGATGGATTATCTTATCGCGGTTACCGATAACGATGCGGTGAATATGATGGCTTGCTTAATTGCTGATCGCTTCGGCATCCCACGCAAAATTGCCCGGGTGCGCTCCCTCGAGTTCGGTGGGAAAGATTCCTTCTTGAACAACCAGGACCTAAAAATCGATTTGATCATTCATCCCGAAGAGCTGGCGGCTCAGGAAATTTTCCGACTTATCAAATTAAGAGCCGGAAACGACATCATCGATTTGGCCGAAGGGCAAATACAGGTGATGGCGACCCGCATTCATGAGAAATCCCCGCTGGCATATCGGCAACTTAAAGATATATCCAAAGAATATCGTGACTTTCCGTTCCGGATAGTTGCAATTGCTCGGGGGATAACGACGCTGATTCCCGGCGGTGAGCACGAACTTTTACCGCAGGATCAGGCCTTTTTTATGGCCAGTAATGAAAACCTGTCCCGCCTGATGGATGTGACAGGTGTCGAGCAGCAAAAACGCCACCGGGTGATGATAATCGGGGGCGGCCTGGTGGGACGGCGCCTGGCAGAGCTGTTGGGTAAAGCCTTCGAGGTCAGGCTCCTCGAGAAAGATGAACGCGCTGCCCAGGAGCTTTCCTTTGAGCTGACAGACACCGAAGTGCTGCACGGCGACGGGTCGGATTCAGATGTGTTGCTTTCAGCAGGACTGCTGGAAATGGATACGTTTATCACCGCCACCGGAGAAAACGAAACCAATATCATGAGTTGTGTGTTGGCCAAACACCTGATGAATGCACCTGAAAGCGAGTCGAGCGGTAAGCAGCGAAAATGTATTACTCTGGTTAACAAAGAAGATTATCTGGTGCTGGCGGCTACCATGGGCTCGGACATTGCACTGAACAAAAAAATTCTGGCCGGTAACGAGATTTTAAAATTCATTCGCAGAGGCGAGCTGCTTTCCGTGGCACACCTGCATGGTTTTGATGCCGAAGTGGTAGAAATCGTGGCCGCTCCCAACTCACCGATTACGCGTAAACCCCTTGCCAAACTGGATTCTTCCAATTATGGAAAAATGATGATTGGGGCCATCTATCGAGGTGGTGTATGGCAGGTTGCCGTCGGGAATACCCATATTCAGAGTGATGAGCGGGTGATCGTGGTCAGCCTGTCGCAGCATTTGAAGGATGTACAGAAGCTATTTCTCGCCTGATAGAAAAAAATACCAATCGCTGGTTTTACTTATTTTTTTGGATTAATTTTTTTAGTATCCGACTATAAATAGTAGATTTTGGTTCAGGCCAAGGCCGCAGACTTTTTGCAACCGGAGGCGTAGCAGACCTACGTCGAGGATTGCGAAAAGGCGAGAACGCCGTCCTGAGCCCAAAGATGCTATTTAGAGATGGGCGCTACCGTTTCCAGAAGGAAGGGTAGAAAATAACCAGCGCCGAAAACATTTCCAGCCGGCCCACCAGCATATTCCAGGATAGAAACCATTTGCCCAAATCCGAAATATGGGCATAATTTTCGGACGGACCCACTGCACCGAATCCCGGACCGATGTTCATCAGCGTTGCGATGACTGAACTCATGGCGGTGAGATAGTCCATTTGATCCACCAGCGCCATGAAACACCCGCCGCCCAACACAAGGAAAATGTTGACGATAAAATAACAAACAGCCAGATCGACGATTTGAGGTTCGACCGGTCGCTGGTTCAATCTGATCGAGACCACCGCCATCGGTCGGAAGAAAATACGTTTGATCGCGGCAACTCCGAATTTCCATATCAGGACGTAATGTACGACTTTGATACCGCTGGTGGTTGAACCGGCACATGCGCCGATAAAGCACACCGCGTAGAGAAACATCTGAGCTGCCTGGGGCCATTTTTCATAATCGGCCGTAGTGAATCCAGTGGTTGTCAGGATAGAAGTGACCTGAAAGGTCGCGTAGCGGATCGAATCCCACAGACTGCCGTATGTATTTTCCTTCCATAATATCCATGTTACGATGCCGCAAAAAAAGAGCAGAAATCCCACATACCAGCGAAATTCGGTATTGATTTTGACGATATTCCAGTTGCGCATCAACATGTGGTAAAACAGCATAAATGTCATGCCGCCCAGAAACATGAACAGTATTATGACCCAGTCAAAGTAGGCATTGTTGTAATGGCCGATACTGGCATTCCAGGGAGAGTAACCCGACGTTGACACTGTTCCGAACGAATGACACAACGAATCGAAAAGCGACATGCCGCCCGCACACAACAAAAGGATTTCCAGCAGATTCAGGCTCAGATAGATTCCCCAGAGCCAGATCATCGTATCCCGATTGCGGGGTATAAATTTTTCCTTTGTGATCACCTGTCCGGGACTCGACTCGGCCCGGAAAAGGCGCAAGCCGCCCATACCATGGGGCAGGAAGATGACGGTCAATGTCAAAAATCCCATGCCACCGAGCAAATGGGTCTGACTGCGCCAAAACAACAATCCGCGCGGGACCACTTCGATGTCCGTCAGGATGGTTGCACCGCTGGTGGTATAGCCGGACATCATTTCAAAAAAGGCGTCGGTAAAGGTGGGAATCGATCCGTGGATCATAAAAGGCAGGCCGGAAACCGCGGAAATCAGAACCCACCCGAAAACAGCTATGAAAAATCCATCCTTTATGTTCAAATTTTGATGCTTGCGAAAAAAACCCCACAACATGAGTCCCAGACCAATGGTAATAACACCGGTGATGGCGATGGCATGCAGATCGTCCTCTCCGTAATACAGCGAACAAATCACCGGAAACACCATAGAGCTGCCGGTGACAATCAGTAGTTTTCCCAGAACATTTGCGCTCGTAGTATAATTCATATTTTTTTAGTGACGGGCGAGGAGGTGAATCAATTCCTGCTTAAAATTTAATTGATATAATACCCAAAAATCTCAAATCATCCTTACCCTCAAACTCCCTGTCGAATCAACCCAAATTGTGATTGGCACCCACAAGTCCTTTATTATTTGCCAGTTGGACGAGATAGCTAAATAAGATGGTTTTACCGGGCCGTTGACTCAGTCGGTAGAATATCTGCCTTTTAAGCAGAGATTCACTGGTTCGAGCCCAGCACGGCCCACCATGAATATAACAGATCGCATCGCGCTGTGCGCTGTGCGTTTTTTAGATGCGTCCCCATTGTCTAGTCTGGTCCAGGACACCGGCCTTTCACGCCGGCAACAGGGGTTCAAATCCCCTGGGGACGCCAAAATGTTTACAATGGTCGCCAGAAGCTCTGGCGGTTTTTTTTATTTGGGTGCGAAAGACCGGTGTCTTTTTTTATTGGAATAGCGATTCAGGTAGATGTGCGCATTTTTGGTTGAACAGAAATTAAGTAAAATCTTAAGAGGTCGATCCAGGGATTTTGCGCCGTCGCCTCTTTGCTTTCCTCTTTAATCGTTCGATTCGATCTTTTGATTGCGGATATAGTTCCGGATAAAACTCTTTCCAGCGTTTAAGAATCCAATTCCATTGTTCCGGGTTTTTTCGAACCGCCTGTTCGACGCGATCGGTTATTAACTGGGTATTGGTCTGCAAATCAGATCGCAGGTCGCCGGTGCGCTGTATTTCGATCGGGGGTTCGACCTTAATGACCAGCTTGCCCCTTTGATTGCGATGACTGAAGACCGGAATGACCGGGCTTTTACAACGCAGCGCCAGCATGGCGGCTGCAGGTGTGGCTGTGGCTTTACGGTTGAAAAACTGCACCTCCACACCGTCGAAGCGTCTACTGATATCCATCAATATGCCCAGAATTTTACCCTGGCGAAGCGTTTGCGTCATCTCGGGCAATGCACCTTTTTTATAGATAATCTGGTTTCCAAAGCGTGTTCTAAATTTGTGAACCAGGCGGTCCAGTGTTCTATTGCGAAGCTTTTTGGCCACACCGGTCAACGGTATTTGAAAATAACAGGGGCTGTATTGCAAAAGCATTTCCCAGTTTCCCAGATGGGCTGAAACCACGATAATGCCTTTTTGTTTGGCGAGCGCTTCAGAAACGATTTCAACGCCTTCAATGCGGGCTCTGCTGAGCATCTCTTCCCGCGTGGAATAGGCCATTTGGAGGACTTCAAAGATGATAATGCCATAATTCTGAAAAATTTGTTTCGACAGTTTCTGGATCCGGTTTCGAGACCACCCGGGATATGAAAAATGTAAATTGCGCCTTATAATCTTTCGATGAGGTACGTCAACGGAATATAGAAAATAACCCAGCATCTTACCCATCAGGAGGATAAGGCCTTTGGGCATCTGCCCGATAGCTTTATTTAAAATACTTCGCTTGCGATCCAATTGGGAGATCCTTTGCTCCAAGAATAAGTTGCCTTTTAGGTCCTGCTTAAGAGAATTGCCAGTCAATAAATGCAATCAATGCCCCTGCGGATAACTTATGGCCCGGCTAGCGGTAGGCCCCCCGGAAATAAAGCCTCCACAAGATCACACAGGCTGCCAGAATCGGGAACCGCTTTAAACGCGGCGAGGCCTCCACATGTATGCCTGAATGGCGTTCAATTTTCCACAGAATATAGTCAACGCCACCTCGAAACGTTAACGTTCCTTTTACGAGGCGCAATATAGAAAGCATTTTACCCTGCCAGGATCTTACCATCCAGTCAATGCGGCTGATCCGGCGATCCTTATGCGGTATGGTAACTGAGTAATGATACACGGGGTCCTTTGTTTGGATGTCTACTGGAAATGACAGGGACGCAAGCGCATCACGGGTTATTTGTTCATAATAATCCGGTGCGGCTTCAAACAGACGAATCAACTTATGCGGTTTTTCAGCTCTAAGTTCCGCGCGGTAGCTGAGCTCCAAACCTTTGCGCCATAGATCGCGAGCTGTAAAAGGCGAAGGTACCTGTGGCAGTGCGCGGGCAATAAATGTCCGGACCGCCTGTACCAAGGCTGCCTGAACCTCTCTGACAATCTGATCGTTGCGCGCATATAACAGCCCGATCGGCTGGGCAAAACGTCCCCAGATATAGGAGTGAAACCACCTTTTTGATGTGCCGCTATTAAAATCCGTTATAGAGAGAATGGCGTACTTTGCACGGACCATGCGATCTTTGAAGGGCACTTCCATGTAAAATACGTTGGGGGGAAGTAATTTATTCAGGGCCGCCAGTATCGGTCTGCGATATGCGCTGCGATAACCGTCCACCAAAACATATAAATCGACCAGCCCCCCACGATCTTCACCCGTGCGCCGGCACGAGCCATAAAACAGAATCGCTTGAACAGAATCTGCGTAGGTATTTAAAAGCCTATCGGCAAGGGCGTGTATAGCCGGTGACGCCGGCTGTGAAATCTGTCGATAAATTTGTTTTGTTATATCCATCTCAGCGCGCATAGCTATAGCTGTATAAACAGCGCCTGTCCGCCGTGAGCGACCACCACCGGTCCAAGCGTGCTATCAGGTGTATAGAGTTCTCCGTCCAGATTAAATCCGCTTTTGAGGGTCAACTGAACCTCGTCAATATTGTGACTGATGTAGCCATTGTCAGGTGTTACATAACGGCCTCGGCGGCCCCGCAAGAGGGCCGGTAACGACCGCAGAAGATGGCGCGGTTTGGCACCAACAGCTGTATAGTGCAATGGTCTTTGTTCTGATCCCCAGTAAGGGCGCAGACCGAGAAACAACCGCTGCAGTGTGGTAATCAGGACCAATAGGTAATTTTGTTGTACTGCAGGTTTTTCATCCAGGCGCGTTGTGATGGGTACGTCAGATATTACATCTCGGTCCTTTAACAAGGCCGCCAATAAAAACCGGGCCAGGGCGGCTCCGGCTGCCTTCTCACCGCGAACGCCCCGGGCGTGAATTTTCTGATGGCAGAAGTGAGTTGCCTGGAAGATGGCAGCTGCCCCGAAAAACATACCGTAAACGGGTTTTTTCTCAGGCGGCATCTGCACCCTGAGTACCGACCGTGGCAGCAAAGTGGCATTGTGGTCCCGTGTGCGCGCCCACTTTAAAAGCCGCTTCAGTCCGATCTCGCGTGATCCTTTTAAGCCAACATCTCCGGCAATCATGCTGGTCGTGCCGGCGGAGCGTAGAACAGCCAGGACAGGCATGATTTCAAACAAATTTTTATGGAAAATCGCGGTTAAGGCTGCCTGGACGGTACCGTCGCCACCATTGATGACGACAATGTTGACTTCCTTGCGGGCAAAGTCGGCTAATGTCGCAGCAACATCCGAAGGGGTTTGAACTTCGTGTTGCAATACTGCAGGGCGCATCCCTGAAGCAGCATCACGGATCCTTTGCATCCCATTACGGTTGCCGCCGCTCAACGGGTTGTTCAGCATACCGATGCGCACCGAGCGGTTGATCTTTAAAAAATGCAGCAAAGATCCGTAGGATTTGCCGGATGCTAGATCCGGCCGGGGCTTATCAGCTGTCACATGACTGTCAGGCATAATTTTCTTCCAACAATAAGGGACCCCGTGTATTCACCGGGGCCGGGCGTCCATCTGCTCCATTGCAAAAATTGATGCGCTATTATATACGAGGATTAGTATTTTTGTAAAGTTGCGCAAGGCTTCAATTAATGAAAGCGGCGATATAAGATACAAACCTATGATTCAAAATAAAATCTATACACTGGCGCACCTTTCCGATCCACACATAGCGGATCACCATGATATTCGCCTGTCCGATATTCTAAATAAGCGACTATTCGGGTATCTGAAGTGGCGACTTCAGCGCCGCTTCAGCCATCATGTTGATGTCTTTGCGGCCATGGTTCAGGATTTGCAGGCCAACCAGCCGGACCATATTGTTGTCACCGGGGATCTTACTCATCTGGGTCTGCCAGCCGAATTTCTCAACGCAAAAGAATGGCTTGAAAAATTAGGACCGCCATCGCAGGTAACGGTCATACCGGGTAACCACGATGCGTATGTCGATAGTCACTGGGACCGTAACCTTACTCACTGGGTCGACTACATTGCATCGGACCGATTAAATATCGCCGATGATATGAAGATTTCGTCGCAAACATTATTCCCGAATTTGCGTATTCGGGATCCCATCGCACTGATTGGTGTCTCCACAGCGCGGCCGTGCTCAACATTTCTGGCTACCGGTAGCGCCGGAAAGGACCAGTTACAGAAATTTAAAAAAATTCTTATGGATGTGGCGCAAACGGATTTGTTCCGCGTTGTGTTGATTCATCACCCCCCTGTGCAGGGCGTTGTGAGCTGGCGTAAACGGCTTAAAGATGCCGACGCATTTCGCGCTATCATTCAGGATCACGGGGCGGACTTAATATTACATGGTCATGCACACTGTTATTCGCAGGCAATCTTAAGCACCCGTAACCGACAGGTCCCGGTCATCGGAATTTCGTCGGCTTCAGCCACCGACGATCATTCAAAGCGTCAAGCGCGCTATCATCTTTATCGTTTATCGCAAAACAAGGGCCTTTGGGAATTACAGGTCTGCGTTCGCAGCTATTCGAAAAAGAACAAATGTTTTAACGTAGAAACCGAATATCGGCTGATTTAAGGGCGTAGCGGTTCCTGCAATGGTGACGGCTATCCGATCTCAAAATTATGCTAAAAAACCTTTAGACTAAATTTGGACATCACCGGTGGGTTGCTTGACGCGTTTGTTTCGCCAGGTGGTTTTTGACAAATAACCAATCGTCGACAGTGTCAACGTCCACGGCAGCCTCAGGGAAGGGAAGAATTACGGCGCCCGCACGGATTCCCATTATTGATGATATATGGTCGAGCGCATCCGTCAGAGACATTCTACCCGAGAGGTATTGTATTACGGCCCGCCCGCCCAGCATCCGCATCATTCGCAGCGGTTTCTTGCGCTGTTGTTCAACCCGGCGCCAGAATTGGGCCGCTATATACCCTTGCGAGTTTAAAAACCCAAACAGGTTGCACCCACAGTATGCGCCATTTTTGAATTTTATCGCCGTACGTTTCGTTTCCGGAAACGCTGCTGTAACCATTTTTTTAGATGCCAATCCCACAGCCACATCACAACCTGATCGCCGGGCATCGGTGCAAAAAGCATCAACGATACGGGCGGTCAACAATGCATGATCGGCGGTGGTGACCAGAACCGGCGCTTTGTCTGACAACGATTGCAGGGCATGGTAAGCGCTTGAGCTCGGGGTTGCCTGATTTGCGATCCATTTTATGCGGCCAGAATCAATGCGGGTCTTAAGTTCAGCTTCCTGGTTGATAAATTTTTGAGCCGGACCGCATAAAATGATCGAGCCGACCTCGCTCGCGGCTTCCAGGCTATCAAGCACGCGCAGCACCATCGGTTTGCCGCCAACAGGCACCAATGATTTACAGGCCACCCCTGCGGCCACGGCCAGCGGATCGCCGTCTGTGCGATCACCCGCCAGGATAAGGGCGGTAAAAGGTGTTGCTGTCATTTGCATGCAGGGTACCGATATTAAGATAGTTTTAGGTCAGATCTTTGCCGTAAATGCGATACCTTTTGTAAGGGACGCCTCCGATCGATTCAATTATATCGCGCATGCCTTTATTGTCTTCCAGAATCCATGACAATTCCACTTTTTTTATACCGCGTTTGAGTCCCGGTGCTTGCACCGCCGCAATCACCATAAACGCCAGCGCCGCGCCCAATAAGCTGTCATGATACTGTTTGCGGACGCCCATCAGCGGTATACGTGCGGTTTCGGGAAATCGGACCTTCAGTCGCCAGAGCAGCTTTAACCATCCGAAGGGTAACAATCGTCCGTTTAAATCCCGAATGGCCTCATTGATATTCGGTAAAACAACCAGAAAAGCTGCCGGAATGCCGTCTACATCGGCAAATTTGACCAATTCGAAATCCAGAATCGGTTTTAAATCTTTACCGAGCTGTTTAAATTCCGCCGGTGTCCAAGGAATAAAACCCCAGTTTTCAGACCAGGCGTCATTGA
>JAAUXY010130346.1_pt1 | contig 20302 bp, 19 predicted proteins | sample 7278121 | NCBI WGS metagenome assembly JAAUXY01 (sample SAMN14350117, study PRJNA611818) | marine sediment metagenome | isolation source: surface marine sediment (1.8m) | place: French Polynesia: Moorea | collected 2018-08 | reverse complement strand
ACCATCTGGGCGCCCATGTTCTCGAACTTGTCGGCAAGCTCGATCTCCTTGGCCACGGTCACGCCATCCTTGGTGATGCGCGGTGCGCCGAACGACTTGTCGAGCACCACGTTACGGCCCTTCGGGCCGAGGGTTACCTTGACGGCATCCGCCAGCACGTCGACGCCCTGTAGCATCTTGGTGCGGGCGTCCGTCGAAAACTTTACGTCTTTCGCGGTCATTTGCCCTGTTCTCCTCGCTTAAGCAGCCTTCTTGACCGAGCCCTTCTTGGCAGGCTTTGCAGCCGTCCCTTCCAGGACGCCAAGGATGTCGGACTCCTTCATGATCACGTAGTCTTGCCCGTCGACCTTAACTTCGGTGCCGGACCACTTGCCGAACAGCACCCGATCGCCGACCTTGACGTCGAGGGGCTGGATCTTGCCGGCCTCGTCCCGGGCGCCGGGACCGACGGCGACTACCTCGCCCTCTTGCGGCTTTTCCTTGGCCGTATCTGGAATGATGACGCCGCCCGCGGTCCGCTCTTCGCTCTCCAGCGCGCGCAGCAGGACGCGGTCGTGCAGGGGCCTGAATTTCATCAGCTACCTCCGGTTTTCCTTGTCAGACAGTTCGGTGAAACGCTTCGTAAATTTTAGCACTCATGCGAGATGAGTGCTAACAACCCCGATTTATAATTGGAAACCAAGGCTTTCAAGACCCTGGCGGGAAAAAATTTTCAGCCCCCGCAACGGGCTTGGTAGCGGTCTGGCACTCGCCCCGCCTGAGTGCTAATAACGCTTTGATAATTCACGTTTTTTTAATTGCGATGAGGGAAAATAGCGGCCAAGCTTGGAGGCACAGCGGATTTCTTCGGGGGATCGCGCATGTTCGAGTTGGATATCGAGTTCGAGAGCAGGGTGCCGTTGCTGAGGACCTGCCTGGCAACGGCAGAGATCCTGTATCACATGCCCGACTACCCGGATCTGCTGCAGACCTATATCTGGCAGAACACCGATCTGGCGCCGGAGCTTCCAGCCCTCAAGCGATTCCTGGAGTTCTGGGAGCGCAATCTGGACGGCCGGCTGCATTCGGTCCGCGTCACGGCGGCCAAGCTGGTGCGTACGGCCGAGCTCTGCCACGCGGACGCCGAGTTCCGGCTGCATTAATCCGCGGCGGCCGTCTTCGGGTCGAACGCCCGCAATAGGATCCCAGGCAACCGTTCCATCCCGCCCAGCGCCGGCCGGGCTGGGATCAGGCCGCTTCGAAAGCCCTTGCCCAGAAGCCTCTCGTGCAAGGCCTTGTCCCGCGTGAAGATGTGCACCGGCGCCGCCCAGCTCCGACCGGGCCCGGTCACGATCGCCGGCGGCTGGTGATCCCCCAGGGCGACGACCACGGCATTCCGCCCGGCCCGCTCGGCCAGGAACCCGCCCAGCACATCCAAATCGTAGCGGATGGTCCGGACAAAGGCGCCGGCGATCTGGGCCCACTCCTGGTCGGGCACCAGCGCGTCGGCGAGCACGTCGGGGCCGTAGGGCTGGGCCGTGGTCAGCCCGGCCCAATCGGGTTGATACGGGGGCGTCGGGGTGAACGGCATGTGGCTCATGATCGTTGGAAAGACGACGAACAGGGGTTTTCGGCCGGGACGCGCGATCTCCTGCTGGTACAGCCGCTCCAGACTGAACTGGTCCGGGATCCCCCACCAGCCGAAGGCCGGGCCCCGGTAGTCTAGCGCGGCCGCATCGTACACCCGGTCGAACCGCAACGAGGCGCCCTGCGGCCACTCATGCTTGATGCCGGGGACCAAAGCGACCGTCCGATAGCCGGCGCCGCGGAACCGGTCGACCAGGGTTTCCGGGGTGTCGGCGATGAAGGCCTCGTAGAGCTGCGGGCTCGACACGCCGGCGCCCGACAGGAAGCTTGCATGGGACAGCCATGAGGCGCCGCCGAAGGTCGGCGCGATGACATAGGCCGTGGCGACATTCCAGCCCGCCGACGCCACCTGCGCCGCCAGTTCTGCGTAGCGACCCGCCAGCGGCGTCGCGTGGCGCGGCTCCTCGAACACGGTGGCGCCGTAGGATTCCAGGAACAGCACGAACACGTCGCGCCCGCCGAGGGCCCGGAGGTCGGCCGCGGGTAGCGGGTCCGCAGCCGGCGGCAGGGCGGCCCGCGCCGACGACGCCTCGAGCCAGAGCCCGGCCTGGCGTACGAAGTTGGCGGAGACGGGCGGCGCGAAGAGCGGCAAGCCGGCGGCGTATAGCACGGCCACGGCGGCGCTCAGACCGGCCGTCATGCGCCGGACCGGCGCACAGCGAAGGCCGCGTCCGAGCAGGCCCAGCAGCAGATAGATCGCCAGTCCCGCCAGGGTCACCACGGCCAAGACGATGAGCCCCAGGACGACGAACTTCCAGAACCCCGCCGCCGCGTAAGCCATCTCGAAGATGCGCGGCAGGTGCCGGGCTTCCCAGTGCAGGTTGATGGGCCGGCCGAACAGCCCGGCGGTGATGACCTCGCCGTAGCGGCCCAGACTCAAGGTCAGGAGCAGCGCCGTCAAAGCAATGCGCAGCCCCGGCCGGAGCGGGTCGACCCGTCCCGCCGCCAGCGCGAGGACAAGCACCAGCACGGCAAGTTCGATGGACAAGAGGGCCGCGGGCCGGGTCCACAGGGTCGGCCAGACGTGCGCCATGGTCAGCGGCAGGTTCAAGAGCGCGACGGCGACCGCACAGGCGATCGCCTGCCGCGCGATCGGAGGACGCGAATCCGGCCCGGGGGTCATGCCGTGGCGGCCGCCCGGCTCAGGCCGCCTTCGGCATCCCGACGAAGCCCGGCAGGCTTTCGACGCGGCCAAGCCAGGCCTGGATCGCCGGGTATTCGCCCAGATCGATGCCGCCCTCGGGCGCACAGGCGGTGTAGGAATAGCAGGCCACATCGGCGATCGTCGGGCGATCCAGCGCGAGCCAGTCCTGGCGTTCCAGATGCGCGTTCATGACCGAGAACAGAGTCCGGGCCACGTCCGCAGCAGGGCCGTAGTCCAAAGGAAAGTTGAACGCCTTTACCAGACGGCAGACATTCGGGCCGCGATAGATCTCGCCGGCAGAGACCGATAGCCAGTGCTGCACTCTGGCCAGATCGACCGGATCGTCCGGCAGCCAGTCGCCGTCGCCGTATTTGCGGGCGAGATAAACCAGGATGGCGTGGGAGTCCGGAACGATGGTGCCATCGTCGTCCAGCACGGGCACCTGCCCGAACGGATTGATCGCCCGATAGTCCGCGCCGCGCTGTTCACCGCCCAAGAGATCGACGGTGATGCTCTCGTAGTCCAGGCCCAGGATCCCGAGCATCAGCCGCACCGTGTGGGCGTGCCCGGACAGCGGAAAGTCATAGAGCGTGATCATCGGCGTCCTCCCTCTGCGCCTGCGCGCCGGCGTGGCCGGGACGGCTCAGCCCGCGCGTCTTTCCCTGCATGCCGCGAGCTCGGCCTCGAGCTCGGCGATCCTTTGTTGCAGGCCGGCGACGGCCTTGGCCACTTCGGCTTCCGTGTAGCGCGGTGTGATGTGCTGGGGACAGTTCGCGTCCCACTGCGCAATCTCGAACAGGATCGCCTGCTCCGGCACCGCACTATAGCCGGGATCGACCAGTTTCTCCATCAACGCCGGGTCGTCCTCGACCATCCGGGCCCGCCCCCAGATCTTAATGCGCTGACGGTTGGCGTAATCCATGAGAAACAGGAACGCCCGATCGTTGTCGGCGAGGTTTCCCGCGGTGATGTACTGTTTGTTGCCGCGGAAGTCGGCCATCGCCAGGGTCCGTTCGTCCAGCACCTTGAGAAACCCCTCGGGGCCGCCGCGATGCTGGATATAGGGCTGCCCGTCCGCGGTCGCGGTGCCGAGATAGAGCGAGTCCCGCTCGGCGATGAAGGCGGCGAGTTCAGGCGTCACCGACCGGTTGAAGGCGCCCTTCTCCTCCATCCGGGCATAACTCGCGCGCGAGCCCCGGCGCGCCTGGTAGGCCTTGGCCGAGGGCGTAAACGCGATGTGCCCCGTCATGACGCCGTCTCCTCCTGCACCTCCGGGAAGCAGCCGGCTGTCGGCGAAGCGCTCCAGATGTCGTAGCAGGCCAGCAACCTGTTCAGGCCATCATAGTCACCCTGGCGGCTTTGCACCGCATCGATCAGCTGTTGTTCCATGGCTTCCTCCTTGATCGGCGATCTCCACCCCTGGGCGGAGCGGTGCGCGCGGCAGGCGCGCCGGGCCCGACGGGGAGCCGGGCCCAACGGTCCGGAATTAGCGTCGCCTAGGCCGCCCTCTTGCTGGCACGGACGACGGGGAAGTCGATCTCCGTGTCGGCGACATGATTGGTGTAGTTGGTGAAGATGTTGAGCGCCACCGCAGCGACGATCTCGACGATCTCACCTTCGCCGTGGCCCGCGGCACGCACCGCCGCGAGATCCTCCTCGCTCGCCCAGCCGCGCTTCTCGACCAGGACCTTGGCAAAGCGCAACGCCGCCTGCGTCTTCGGATCGGCCGATCGGCCTTCAAGGCCGGCCGTCAGCGCCGACGGCTCGAGACCGAGCGACTTGCCGATGGCGCTGTGCGCCGAAGCGCAGTAATCGCAATCGTTGGCCCCCGCCACGGTCAAGGCGATCAGCTCCCGCGTCTTGGCGTCCAGGCTGCTGCCGCCGAGCGTTTCACTGAGGCCGAGATAGGCCTGCAAGGCGGCCGGCGAGTTGCCGAGCACGCGCAGCAGATTGGGCACCGCGCCCAGCTTCTTCTGCACGGCGTCCAAAAGGGTCTTGGTCTTGCCCGCCGCCACGGCGGGATCAACGGGTGTCAGTCTGCTCATCGGTCATCTCCTCTCGTCTATGTTCGCCGGCAGGTCCTCTCGGAGTGCCGGCTTGGTTCGACTCAACAGATAGACAGATCTGTCTATTTCGCAAGAGAGGCCCGTATTCACGAATGCGTGAGCCCCGAGGACGGCAGAAGACGTGACCGGGAAAATGGATTTGTTCTCTGCTTGTTGCACGCTTGCGCTAAGGCGATACTTGAGTACTGGCGAGTGGCGGCCAGCACGGTTCACTTGACGGCGAATCACGGACGCACTTAATTAAACAGACCAATCTGTCTGTTTGAGTGAGATCCATGACTGCCTCCCGACGCGATCACCTGGTCGACACGGCGCTCTCGTTGTTCAATCGCGACGGCTTCCACGCCACCGGAATCGACAAGATCCTGGCCGAGGCCGGAGTCGCCAAGATGACCCTGTACAACCACTTCAGGTCCAAGGAGGACCTGATCGCCGCCGCACTGCGCCGGCGCGACGAAGAGCTGCGCGACTGGTTCGTCGCCGAGGTCGAGCGGCGGGCCAAGGACCCGCGGGGCCGGCTCTTGGCGATCTTCGACGTGCTGGACGACTGGTTCAGCGAGCCGGATTTCGAAGGCTGCCTTTTTCTGAACGCCTGCGGCGAGTACCACACCCAGACGCACCCGATTCACCGGCTCTGCGCCGAGCACAAGGCCGAAGTGCACGGCTATGTGCGCCGGCTGGCCAAGGCCGCCGGGGCTGAGAAGCCCGGACGCCTGGCCAAACAGCTGGGCTTGTTGATGGAAGGCGCGACGGTGATGGCGCACGCCGCCGGCGATACGTCCCCGGCGCGCCAGGCCAAGCGGGCCGCGGAAGTGCTGCTCAAGGCGGCCGGCATTTCCTGACCCGGCAGCGCTTGCGGCGGGCTGACAGGAGGCCGGCCATGCAGAAGATCACCGCGAACCTGATGGTCGCGGACATGGGGGCGAGCCTCGCGTTCTATTGCGAGGTCCTCGGCTTCTCGCTGAGCATGGGCGTGTCGCCGGATCGCGAGATCCTCACCGACGGCCGTCCCCGCGCCGATCTGGTCTTTGCTCTGATCGTCAAGGACGCGGCGGAACTCATGCTGCAGCGGCGCGACAGCATGACGGCGGATGTCCCTGCCTTCCCGGCCGACGCCGTTCCCGGCGGCACCTTTACCCTCTACATCCGCGGGGAAGACGCGGACGCCTTGGCGGCCCGCCTGCCCGCCGGCGTCGAGGTCATCAAAGGGCCGGAGACTAGCTGGTACGGCATGCGCGAGATCTTCATCCGGGACCCGGACGGCTATGTGCTCGCCCTGGGCGCCCCGGACGGCCCGTCGCCCGCCTGAGCAATCGCGCCGCGCCATAGACGTGCGACCCTTTTCGCCACAGCTCTTGTGGTAGGCTGACCCTCTTGCAGCTCTATGCCTGGGAGGCTGGGATGACGATATTCGACGCCCTGCGCCTGGCCCGCGCGGGCCGGTCATGAGTGAACCGGCGTTCTCCTGGGACGCCGCTTGCGCGGCGGCCTGGGGCAAGTGGTTTCACATTCTCGAAACAGCCGCCCAGCCGTTGAGCGACCGGATGGTCGCGCTGGCCGGGATCGAGCCGGGCCACCGGGTCCTGGATATCGCCACGGGTCTGGGCGAGCCGGCGATTACCGCGGCCCGCAGGGTTGGCCCCGAGGGCTCCGTGCTCGCGATCGATCTGTCCCCCGAAATGCTCGCTCTCGGCCGCCAGAGGGCCGAGGCGCTGGGGCTCGCCAACATCGCGTTCCAACACATGGATGCCCAGGCGCTGGACCTGCCGGACCGGTCCCTGGACGCCGTGCTCTGCCGCTGGGGTCTGATGTTCGTGCCCGATCTGGCGCGCACGCTCGCGGGCATCCGCCGCTGCCTGACCCCGGGCGGCCGCATTGCCGCGGCGGTCTGGGGACCGGCGGAATTGGCACCCGCGATCAGCCTCAGCGCGCGGGTGATCCACAAGTCCCTGGGCCTGCCGCCGCCCGACGAGGGCGCGCTCACGCCCTTCGCGTTCAGCGACGTGGAGACGCTCCTGGGGGCCCTCACGGCAAGCGGCTTCTCCGACGTTCAGGGCGAATGGCTGGCTCTGGACTTCGTCTTCGAGTCCGCCGAGACCTTCACCGCCTTTCGCCGGGACCGTTCCAAGCCCCTGCAACAAAAGATCGCCGACTATCCCGAAGAGCAGCGAGAGGCGGCCTGGGACGCGGTCACCGAAGCGGCCCGCGCCTATGCCGCCGCGGACGGCGCGATTCGCATGAAAAACAAAGCGTTCTGCGCTTCGGCTCAGAACTAAGATGATCAACCCGGTCGCCGGGCGATCATGTCGATCTCGACCAGCGCATCCTTGGCCAACGCGGTCACGCCGACGCAGGTGCGGGCCGGCAGCCGGTCGGCCGGGAAGTACTCCCGGTAGACCGCGTTCATTGCCGCGTAGTCGCGCTTGAACTCGGTCAGGTAGATGCGCACGCAGGTCACGTCGGCAAGTCCGAGGCCCACGCCGTCCAGCACGATCAGCAGGTTGTCCATCACCCGCCGGGTCTGCGCTTCGACGCCCTCCGGCAGCGGCGCCGCGTCATCGTCCGGATCCGTCGGCATCTGGCCGGTCACGAACACCCAGCCCGCGGTCTCCGTGGCATGGCTGAAGGGCGCCACATGGGTCGGCGCGGCGGCGATGTTGTGGAACAGAATGCCGCTCACCCGGCCCCCTTCCCCGCCTTGAGCTCCACGGGCCGGCCGTGCGGCGTCGCCAGATAGGCGCGGCGCCAGTCCTCCTTGCGCGTGCCGAGCTCTTGCGGGTCGACCAGGCCCTTGGCCGTCGCCAGCGCCTCCAGCGCGTTGAGCCAGTGCCGGTAATAGGTGTCGCCGAGATCGGGATCGCCCTGCGCCTGCGCGGCCTTGATTTCTGCGCCCAGCGCCTCGGCCCATTCGGCCCAGGTGAACACCCCGGCCTCAGACAGGCGCACGGCCAGGGCGAAGGCCTGCGCCTCCCAGGGCGCGCGGAAGACCGGCCCGTCGTCGTCACGCGGCAGAGCGGGCAGCGCGTCGAGCGGCGCGGCGCCCGTGCCGGTCATGCCGGCTCCAGATGGTCGTCCCAGAGGTCGATGCGCACGCTGTCGTGCGCCGAGGCGTCGGTGCCCCAAAGCTCCTGCGCGGCGAAGCGCACACCATAGAGATGCTGGCCCTCCCGGGTGCCGTGGGCGCTCTTGTCGGCGAACACATGCACGCCGTGGTCCACCTCGACGGTGCCGAACTTGCCCCGGGCGTAGCGCGGCGACCGGGTGTGCCCGGTTGGGTTGATATTGCGCACATGCACGCGGTCTCCAGGGCGAAAGCGCGGCTCCAGCGGCACGTCCATCAGCGTGGGCCCGCCCTTGGTCATGGCCGGCTCCACCTTGTCGGCCTTGAGCACCCGCTCGGCCTGGGCCGCGTCGACCGGCCCGGCGGGCTGTCCTTGTGCGAGCTCCTCCGCCGTGACCAGTTCGCTCTCGACCAGGAGTTTCTCGAGGCCCGCGAGCCAGTTCTCAAAATAGCTGTGCCGGATGTAGTCGGCCGGGTTCTGGCGCTCCCGCGCGTGCCGCGAGCCGTCGATCGTCCAGCGCCCATGGGACGCGCAAGCCAGCGTCATCGCAAAGACCCGCCGCTCCCAGTCCGCATGGAAGACGGGCTCGCTCGCCTCGGGCTCGGCGTCGATGGGCCCGAGCCCGTGCATGCCGCCGAGATCATGTCCCCCGTTCATGTCTGGTCCAGCTCCGCCGGCGACTTTGCCTTCTCGACGCCGATCATGGAGTTCCGGGTGACCAGTCGGGCGAGATCCGCCTCGCTCCAGCCCTCGGTTCCCGCGGGCCGCTCCGGCAGCACCAGGTAGCGCATCTCCGAAGTGGAGTCCCAGACGCGGATCTCGACCTCCTTGGAGACCTCCGTGCCGAACTCCCGGAGCACGCCGCGCGGATCGATCACCGCGCGCGAGCGGTAGGGTGCCGACTTGTACCAGACCGGCGGCAGGCCCAGCGTGGGCCAGGGATAGCAGGAGCACAGGGTGCAGACGACCATGTTGTGCCGCTCGGGCGTGTTCTCGACCACCACCATGTGCTCGCCCTGGCGTCCGGTGAAGCCGAGCGATTCAATGGCCGCCGTCGGGTCCTCGAGCAGCCAAGCCTTGAACTCGGGATCGGTCCAGGCCTTGGCGACCACCTGGGCGCCGTTGCGCGGACCGACCTTGTGCTCGTATCGGTCGATCAGCGCGTCGAGCGCCTCGGGGTCCACCAGGCCCTTGTCCACCAGGAGCGACTCGAGCGACTTGACCCGGAGCTCGAGATCCGAGGGCGGCTCGGTATGGTCGTGGTCGTGATCAGCGCGCGGTGTATCGTTCATGTGTTTTCCCCTGGGAATAACTGCAAGGAAAACAAGTTGGCGTGATCAGCCTACCACCGAATGGAGAGACCGCCAATCAAGGGGCGCCGCTACTCCGCCGCCTCCTGAGCCGGCTCGGGCTCGGCCGAGCGCATGGTCACGAACTCCTCGGCCGAGGTCGGGTGGATGCCGACGGTTGCGTCGAAGTCCGCCTTGCTGGCGCCCGCCTTGATCGCCACCGCGATGCCTTGGATGATCTCGCCCGCCTCGGGCCCCAGCATATGAGCGCCCACCACGCGGTCGGTCTTCCGATCGACCACCAGCTTCATGAGCGTGCGTTCGTCGCGGCCCGAGAGCGTGTGCTTCATCGGCCGGAAGCTCGACTTGTAGATATCGATTTCCGGATAGCGCTCGCGCGCCTGGGCCTCGGTGAGGCCGACCGTGCCGATGCTCGGCTGGCTGAACACGGCGGACGGCACCGCGTCATAGTCCATCTTTCGCCCCACGGGCCCGAACAGGGCGTCGGCCAGGATGTGGCCCTCCTTGATCGCCACCGGGGTGAGCTTGATGGTGTTGGTGCAGTCGCCGATGGCGTAGATGTGCGGCACCGAGGTCCGCCAGCCGGCGTCGACCTCGATGAAGCCGTTGTCGTCCAGCGCCACCCCCAACGCCTCCAGACCGAAGCCGCGGCTGTTCGGATGGCGGCCGGTGGCGAACATCACCAGATCGGTTTCGATCGTGCTGCGGTCCGATAGATCCACCACAAAGCTGCCGTCGGCGTTCCGCTCCATGCAGTCGATGACCACGTTGAAGCGAATGTCGACGCCCTTCTTGATCATCTCTTCGGCCAGCGCCTCGCGCAGATCGTCGTCGAATCCCCTGAGGAACAGCGGTCCGCGATAGAGCTGGATCACCTCGACGCCGAGCGCGTTGAAGATGCCGGCGAACTCGACCGAGACATAGCCGCCGCCCGCGACCACGATCCGCTTGGGCAGCTCCTCCAGAAAGAACGCCTCGTTCGAGGTGATCACCAGATCGTTGCCGGGGAATTCGGGCACCGTGGGCCAGCCGCCCGTGGCCACCAGGATGCGCTCGGCCGTGTAGCGCTCGTCGCCGACCACCACGGTATGCGCATCCTCCAGATGTGCGCGGCCTTCAATCACGGTCGCCCCGGCCCCCACCAGCAGTCGCCGGTAGACGCCGTTGAGCCGCTCGATTTCCGCGTTCTTGGCGGCGATCAGCCGGGGCCAGTCGTGGCGCCGGTCGCCGACCTGCCAGCCGAAGCCGGCCGCGTCCTCGAAGTCCTCGGCGAAATGAGCGGCGTAGACGAAGAGCTTCTTGGGCACGCAGCCAACATTGACGCAGGTGCCGCCGAGATAGCGCTCTTCGGCAACCGCCACCCGGGCGCCGTGCGAGGCCGCGATGCGCGCAGCCCGCGTGCCGCCGGAGCCCGCGCCGATGACGAAGAGATCCAAGTCATAGCTGGCCATCGAATGTCCTCCCATGAGCCGTTGCCCACAATTTAGAGCCGGTCGAGCGAGATGGAAACCGCCGCCCGATGCTAGGCAAGGACGGCACCCCGGGTGTAAGCTTTGGTCATAAGCAAAGCCGCGCAGATCGCGGTGATTTGCGTTCAGTGCCATGACCGGCATACAAGATGCTGTGGGGGTTGGCAGGTGGCGCACCAAATCGTGATGACCGCGTGCGGGATGCCCTGCACGCGGCCGGATTGCACAGGGGGCAGGATCCCCCGCAGCCGAATGGGTGATCGTCCATGTCGAGACGGCCTGCCCAGGTAGCTGCGGCCCGTGCCGAGACGGCCGGAGACACGACGAGCCTGCTGAAGGCCGGCCTCGATTTGCTCGAACAAGGCGTGGGCATTTTCGACAGGGACTTGGCGCTCGTCGCCTGCAATCCCCAATTCCGCAAGCTCAGACGCTATCCCGCAAAGCTCTGCAAGCCCGGAGTGTCCATGCGCGACCTGATTGGTCACAGCGCGGAGCGGGGATACTATGGTCCGGGCAACAGCGACCGCCAGGTGAAGACCTGGATGGCGCGCGCGCGGGCCTCCGAGCCCTATCAAGAGGAGGTGCAGTCGTCGGACGGCCGGATCACGTCGATCCGCTTCGATCCCATCCCGGACGGTGGCCTTCTTGTTGTCTATGCGGACGTCACCGATACGCGCCAGGCGGAGCAGGCGCTCATCGAACGGGAAGACCGACGCGAACTGGTCGAACGGGCGGCGACCGAAGGCATCTACGAGTGGGTGATCGAGAGTGGCGAGCTCCACGCCTCGCCCCACATGAAAGAGATCTTCGGCTTTGCCGAAGGAGAGATCGGCCCCAAGAACTGGCATTGGAACGAGCGCGTCCATCCGGACGATTTCGAGCGCTACAAGGCCGCCCTGGTCGAGCACTTCAAAGCCAAGGCCGATCACTTCGAGTGCGCGTATCGCATCCGCGACAAGGCGGATCAGTACCGCTGGATCCAAGACCGCGGCGTCTGCGTCCGCAACGAAGACGGCTGGGCCGTGCGGCTGGTCGGGGCGATCACCGACGTCACGGCGCACAAGGAGATGGAAGAGGCTCTGCGCGCGAGCGAGGAGCGCTACGCCCTCGTGGCGCAGGCGGCCTCGGAGGGGTTCTACGACTGGGACGTCAAGCAGAACGAGCTCTTCGTCTCCCCGCGCCTGACCGAGATCTTCGGCTTTGACCGCGACGACAGCATTCGGTCCGAGGAGTGGTATGCCAAAGTCCATCCCGACGACGCCGAACGCTATCGGGGCGACTTGCGCGCCCATTTCAAGGGCGAGACCGACCGGCTCGTCTGCGAGTATCGGATTCAAGACAAGGCCGGGGCGTACCGTTGGATCCGGGACCACGGTGCCGGCGTCCGCGGCGAGGACGGCCGGGTCGAGCGTCTGGTCGGCACCGTCAGCGACGTCACCGAGCGCAAGAAGATCGAGGAGGCGTTGACGGCGAGCGAACAGCGCTATGCGCTCGCCATGGAAGCGATCAACGAGAGCGTCTACGACTGGAATATCGACACCGGCGAGATCTACTACTCGCCGCGGGTGCGAACCGCGTTCGGCCTGTCACCCAAGGAACTCAGCACGCCGGACGACTGGTTCAAGCGGATCCACCCTGATGATCTGCAGCGCTACAAGGACACGCATGTTGCGCATTTCAAGGGCGAGACGGAACGGTTCGAGTGCGAGTACCGCTATCGGGGTCTCGAGGGCGACTGGCGCTGGGCGCGACAGCACGGCATCGCGTTCAGGGACGAGCACGGGCACGCCTATCGTATGGTCGGCTCGACCGGCGAAATCACCGACCTCAAGAATCAGCAGGCGGCGGCGCGCGAAGCGCAAGAGCAGTTGGCCAAGGCGATCGAAACGATCTCCGAGGGCTTCGTGATCTACGACGCGGAAGACCGGTTCGTCCTGTGCAACGATCAGTATCGCGAGCTCTACGGACAGGCCGCAGACATGCTCAAACCTGGGGTTCCCTATCTGGAAATCCTCAAGGCGGTGGCCGATCGGGGCTTGGTTCCCGGTATCGGCGACGACGTCGACGCCTGGGTCGCCGAGAGGCATGAGAGACATCAGAACCCGGGCGAGCCCTACGAGCAGCCGCTGACAAACGGGCGCTGGGTCAAGGTGGCCTGGCGCCGCACCCGGGATGGCGGCATCGTCGGCGTCTTCACCGACATCACCCAACTCAAGGCCACGGAATTCGCGCTCAGAGGCAGCGAGCAGCGTCTGATCGACGCCGTGGAGAGTATCTCGGAGGGGTTCGCTTTCTACGACGCGGACGATCGCCTGGTGCTGGCGAACAATCGCTATCGTGAGATCCTCTACAACGTGGATGGTCGTCCGCTGCGTCCGAGCAAGCGCAAAGGCAAGGGCCGCCAACCGGACCTGGACGCGCTCATCACGCCGGGCACGCCGTTCGAGACGATCGTCCGGACGGCGGCGGAAAGCGGCTTCATCCGTGACGCCGAGGGGCGAGTCGAAGAGTGGATCGCCGAACGGCTGGCGCGCCACCGCGAGGCGGGCGAACCACATGTCCATCAACGCAGCGACGGCCGCTGGATCCAGATCAGCGAGCGCAAGACCGGCGAAGGCGGCACCGTCGCGGTGTACACCGACCTGACGGATGTGAAGCTCCGCGAGCAAGACCTGATCGAAGCGAACACCGCCAAGGAGACAGCCCTCAGGGAGCTGCATGCGGTGCTCGACGCAATCGAATACGGCGTGCTGTTTGTCGATTCCGATCTCAGGGCGCGCCTCGACAACCGGGCGTTTCGCGAGATGTGGGGGGTCCCCGCAGAATTCGCCGCCGAGCACAAGACCGTCCCCGACTACATCGAATACAACCGCCACAGCGGCGTCTACTCGGTCTCCGAAGACGATTGGGACGACTATGTCGAGACACGGGTCGCCGCGATTCGCAAAGGCGACATCCCGCCCATGATGATGCCGCGGGCCGACGGACGGGTTCTACAGCATCAGTGTATCGCCCTGCCGGACGGGGGCCGCATGCTGACCTATTTCGACCTCACCGAGCTCAAGCGCCGGGAGGACGCTTTGGTCGAGGCGAACGCGGACAAGGAGATGGCGCTGGAAGAGCGCAACGCGGTGCTCGAGGGCATCAACTACGGCGTGTTGTTGTTGGACCCGGAGCTCAGGATCCGCATGGCCAACCGGGCCTACCGGGAAATCTGGGGCATTCCCGAATCCTTCTTCGCGAGCAACCCGAGCTTGCGGGAGGACATGGAATGCACCCGCGCTCTCGGCCACTATTTGCTGGACGAGGACTGGGAGGACTACGTGGAGGTCCGGCTTGCCGAGATCCGCAAGGGCGACATCGCACCGACGGAGATACGGACCGGCCATGGACGGATCATCCAGTATCAGTGCCTGGCCCTGCCCGACGGTGGCCGCATGCTGACCTATTTCGACCTCACCGACCTGAAGCGTGCGCAGGAAGCGTTGTACGAAAGCGAAGAGCGGCTCAACACCGTGGTCAACAACATGCCGTCCATCGTCTTTCTCAGGGATCGCGACGGTCATTTCATCCTGATCAACCGCCAATACGAAGACGCTTACGAGGTCAAGGAGGACTCCGTACGCGGAAAGACGCTCTATGACATCTTTCCGCGCGATCTGGCCGAAGCGTACGCCGCGCATGACCGCGAGGTCATCGAACAACGCCGGGTGATCGAGCACGAGTTGAGCGTGCCGCAAGTCGACGGTACCCATGTCGTCGTGTCGGTGCGTTTTCCGATCATGGATCTCTCCGGTGAGATTGTCGCCGTCGGCGGAGTCGAACACGATATCACGAACCTCAAGCGCGCCCAGGAGGCGTTGCGCGAGAGCGAAGAGCGATACGCCTTGGCGGTGAAAGGCTCCAATGAAGGGAACTGGGACTGGAAGGCGGAGAGCGACGAGATTTACATTTCGCCGCGCTTCAGGGAGCTCGTCGGCGTATCCGGCGAGTCCGATCGGATCACGCCGAAAGACTGGGAAGCGCTCATGCACCCGGACGACCTGGCGCAGCATCGGGATGCGCTCCTGGCCCACTTCCGGGGGGAGACGGAGTTCTTCAATGCGGAATACCGGGTCCGAGGGTCCGACGGGACCTATCGCTGGGTGCTGAACCGCGGCGTCGGCGTGCGCGATGACAGCGGCAAGATCACGCGCATGGCGGGCTCGTTGGGGGATATTACCGAGCGCAAGCAGGCCGAGCTGAAGATCCGCACGGCCCGGGAAGAGGCCGAGCGGGCGCAGACCCAGTTGAGCCAGGCGATCGAGGCGATCTCGGAGGGATTCTGCCTGTTCGATGCAGAGGATCGCATCGTGCTGTGCAACAGCGTCTACCAGAGCTTCTTCCCGGACCTGGCCGACAAGGTCGTGCCCGGCTCGCGCTTTGAGGACATCATCCGGGCCGGCCTGCACCGTGGCCTTTTCCCAGACACCGGCGACGATGCCGAGGTTTGGCTCCAGGACATCCTCGAGCGGCGCCGGAACCCCAAGGGGCCGCGGGAGAATCATCTCTCGACCGGGCTCTGGCTGCAGATCAGCGACCAACCCACGCAAGACGGGGGGCTCGTCGCCGTCTACACCGACATCACCGAGCTCAAGACCCGCCAGGAACAGCTCGCCGAGTTGGTCCAGCGGCTCGCCGAGGCGCGCGACCAGGCCATGAAGGCGACCCAGGCGAAGAGCCAGTTCCTCGCCAATATGAGCCACGAGCTGCGGACACCTCTGAATGCGATCATCGGCCTGACGGAGATGTTGCAAGAGGATGCGGAGGACGCCGGCGACGAGGACTCCGCCGAACCGCTGCAGCGCATCCACCGGGCCGGCCACCATCTGCTGCATCTGATCAACGAAGTGCTCGACCTCTCGAAGATCGAGGCCGGGCGGCTGGAACTCCATGTCGAAGACTTCGATATCGCGACCCTGGCCACCGAGCTTCAGCACACGGCCCAGCCCCTGGCAGAGAAGAACCGCAACCGGCTGGTCGTGCACGGCGCCGACGGCCTCGGCACCATGCATACCGATCCGACCCGCCTGCGGCAGGTACTCCTGAACCTGCTCAGCAACGCCTGCAAGTTCACCGAAGAGGGCGAGGTGCGCATGGACCTCTCGGGCGAGCGGATCAATGGCGAGGCCTGGCTCCGCGTCGCCGTATCGGACACGGGCATCGGCATGTCCGAGGAGCTGCTGGACAAGCTGTTCCAGGAGTTCACCCAGGCGGACAGCTCGACGACGCGCCGGTATGGCGGCACCGGTCTGGGTCTGGCGATCAGCCAGCGGCTGGCCGGCATGATGGGCGGCGAGATCACCGTCGAGAGCACCCCAGGCGCCGGCTCGACCTTCACCTTGCGGCTGCCCAAGACCATGCGGCCCGCGCGCCCCGTCGAGGAGGTCTCACCCGAGACGCTGCCGGCAGCGATCGAGGCGTCCGCGGGCCAGGACGCGGCCGACAACGCCACCGTTCTGGTCGTCGACGACGACCCGACCGTGCGCGACCTCATGCGCCGCTTCCTCGCCCGCGAGGGATGCGACGTGGTCACCGCCAGGGACGGCGTCGAGGGACTGGCACTGGCGCGGGAGCTCAAGCCCTCGGTGATCACCCTCGAAGTGATGATGCCCGACCTGGACGGCTGGACCGTGCTGCGCGATCTCAAGACCGACCCCGAGCTGGCCGATATTCCGGTGATCATGCTGACCATCGGCGGCGAGAGCAAACAGGGCTATGCGCTCGGCGAGGCCGACCACCTGTCGAAGCCCATCGACCGCGACCGGCTGCGGAAGCTCCTGGCGAAACACCGGCCCGACAGCGCCCTCCCGCGGGTGCTGGTGGTCGACGACGACCCGACGCAACGCGGGCTCATGCACCGGGCGCTCGCAGAGGAGGGCTGGCAGGTCGACGAGGCCGAGAACGGACGGGAGGCCCTGGACGCCTTTGCCAACACGCCGGCGGATCTGATCCTGCTCGACCTGAACATGCCGGAGATGGATGGCTTCGAGTTCCTTGACCAATTCCGGCAATCCCCCGACCATCGCGGTATCCCGGTGGTCGTGATCACCGCCGCCGACTTGACCCAAGAGGACTACAAGAGGCTCAGCGGCGGGGTCGAGCGGGTGCTAAGCAAGTCCGCCTACGGCCAGGAGGACCTGCTGGGCGAAGTCCGCCAGCTCGTCGAGCCGTACATACGCGCAAAGCGCCGAGACTCCCAACATGGCTAAACTGCTCTACGTCGAAGACAACGAAGATAACGTCTACATGTTGCGCCGCCGGCTCGAGCGAAACGGCCACCAGGTCATCATCGCCGAAGACGGCGAGCAGGGTCTCGCCATCGCGCGCACCGAACAGCCGGACCTGATCCTGATGGACCTCAGCCTGCCGGTGCTGGACGGTTGGGAGGCGACGCGGCGCCTGAAGGCGGCGAGCGAGACCAAGGGCATCCCCGTCATCGCCCTGTCTTCGCACGCCATGACCGGTGACGAGGTCAAGGCGCTTGCGGCGGGCTGTGACGACTATGACACCAAACCCATCGACTTCGCGCGGCTGCTGAAGAAGATCGCCGCTTTGCTCACAGGCGGGCCACGCGAATGAGCGGTGCGCCGCCCGCCATCCTGGTCGTCGACGACAACGAGGACAACCGCTTCATGCTGACCGAGCGGCTCAAGCGGGAGGGCTATGACGAAGTCGCCGTCGCCGAGGACGGCCACCACGCCCTCGACATGCTGGTAGAGCGGCCGTTCGATCTGGTCCTGCTCGACGTGATGATGCCGGACATGAACGGCTTCGAGGTGCTCGAACGGATCAAGTCGGATACCCGGCTCCGCAACATCCCGGTGATCATGATCTCGGCCGCGGACGAAACCGAGAACGTGATCCGCTGCATCGATCTGGGCGCGGAGGATTACCTGCCCAAGCCGTTCAACAAGAGCCTGCTGAGAGCGCGCGTCGGAGCCTGCCTCGAGAAGAAGAAGCTGCGCGACCAGGAGGCCGCCTATCTTGAGCGGATCAGCGCCGAACGCAAGCGGGCCGACGAGCTGTTGCATGCGATGCTGCCGCACGACATCGTCATGGAGCTCAAGTCGACCAACGCGGTCAAGCCGCGGCGCTACGAGAACGTAGCCGTGCTGTTCTGCGACGTGGTCGAGTTCACGCGCTACTGCGACGCGCATGACCCGGAAGAGGTGGTGAGCCGGCTACAGACGCTGATCGATGCGCTGGAGGACGTCACCGCGCGGAACGGCCTCGAGAAGATCAAGACCGTGGGCGACGCCTTTATGGCAACGGCCGGGCTGATCGGCCACGTCGACCAGCCGGCCCTAGCCGGGGTGCAATGCGGCCTTGAGATGGTCGCCGCGACCGAGCGGCTCGGCAACGGCTGGCAGGTCCGGGTCGGCGTGCATGCGGGCCCGGTGGTGGCCGGCGTGATCGGACGCCAGCACTACATGTACGATCTGTGGGGCGACACCGTGAACGTGGCCACGCGAATCGCCGAGGCGGCCGAGCCGGGCGGGGTCGTGGTCACCGGGGAAACTTGGATCGCGCTCGGTAACCGCTTCCGCGGCACGTCGCGCGGCTTCGTCGACCTCAAGGGCAAGGGCTCGGTCGAGCTGATCCAGTGCCAAGCCGACTAGTCCGCGAGCCGCTTGCACAGTGCGGCGGATTTAGAGCACTGTTTGGTCAATTTGGGACAATTCTGTTGCGGTTTGGGCGCGGCAGTCCGCCAGGCGCCGTCCGAAACGCGATGCCTGGGCATCGGGTGAGGGCGGCTACGCCGCGGATGCCCGCCCAAACGCAACCCTTCTGTCCGCCGGGACATGCGGTCGCGCCGGCCCACACCCCCACCCGGCCACCCAACGCCAGTATCCTTGTCGGTGGCCGGGTGGGGGTGTGGGCCGGTGCCGCCGCATCATCGGACCGCTTAAGGGCCGGGGCCTTTTTCGCCATGACGTCGTCAACCGCCTTGACCGTATGACGGATACGCTCTGCGGCGCTTTCCTGGTCATGGCGAAAAATGCCTCCGGCAGAATGATTCAATATGACCAAATCGTGCTCTAGTCTTAAGTTGTTTGGCCCATGTCCGACAGCCAACCGGGGCAGATGGACCAACCGCAACAGCAGGGCTCCAGATTGAGACGGCCGCCGCACCAGGCGGTGACGGTGCTGCTGATCGTCATCCTGACCCTGGCCTTCTATGCCGCCCAGTTGTCCGGCGGCGCGAGCGATCCCTTGGGCCCCTATGGCCGCTACGGCCTGGTTCCGGCTGAGCTGTTCACCTGGGATCGGCTGGCGCAGGCGGGCATCGCGCTGCTGACCGCGCCGTTTCTGCACAGCGACGCGATCCTGCTTGCCGGCAGCATCCTGTTCCTCGGTATTTTCGGCGGCGCCGTCGAGCTGGCGCTCGGGCAGCTCCGTTTCCTCGTCCTCTACCTGCTCTGCGGCGTCGTCGGATTGCTCGCCCACGCGGCGGTCAATCCGGGCGCCCTGTCGCCGGCGCTTGGTGCCGCCGCCGCGGTCAGCGGCGTGCTGACCGGCTTTCTCGTCCTGCACCCCAAGGTTTGGCGGCTCGATCTGGCGCTCGGCCGGCGCGTCCTGCCGGTCCAGCCGCACCTCACGATGCTGCTCTGGCTGGTGCTGCAGATCTACGCGTTGCTGACCGCGACCGGCGTGGTCACCGGCGCGTCTGCGCCTCTGTTGCTCGGCGGCGCCCTCGCCGGCGCGATCCTCGGTCCCGTGCTCCGGCCGCGCCGCGCGTCGGGCACCGCCGATCAACGGGTGTAGCGTCCCGCGGGCGGTCTGCCGACCGTTAAGAGTCCACCCCGCCCATGCAGAGGTATTTGACCTCCAGGAACTCGTCGATGCCGTAATGCGAGCCCTCGCGGCCGATGCCAGACTCCTTCATGCCGCCGAAGGGCGCCACCTCGGTCGAGATGATGCCGGTGTTGATGCCGACGATACCGTACTCGACCCCTTCCGAGACGCGCCAGACGCGGCCCAGATCGCGGGCGTAGAAATAGGCGGCCAGGCCGAACTCGGTGTCGTTGGCCATCTGGATCGCCTCCTCCTCGGTCTTGAAGCGGTACAGGGGAGCGACCGGGCCGAAGGTCTCTTCGTGGGTGACCTTCATGTCGGTGTTGACGTCGGCCAGGATCGTGGGCTGGAAATAGGTGCCGCCGAGCTCGTGCCGGCTGCCGCCGACCACCACCCGCGCACCCTTCTCCAGCGCGTCCGAGATGTGCTCCTCGACCTTGTCGATCGCGGCCGTGTCGATCAGCGGCCCCTGCTGTACGCCCTCCTCGAGGCCGCTGCCGACCTTGAGCGCGCTGACCGCCTGGGCGAGGCGGGCGGAGAAGTCCTCGTAGACCCCGTCCTGCACCAAGAGCCGGTTGGCGCAGACACAGGTCTGGCCCATGTTGCGGTACTTCGACGCGATCGCGCCCTCGACCGCCGCGTCGAGATCCGCGTCGTCGAAGACGATGAAAGGCGCGTTGCCGCCGAGCTCGAGCGAGAGCTTCTTGATAGTACCAGCGCACTGCTCCATCAGCGTCTTGCCGATCTCGGTGGAGCCGGTGAAGGTGAGCTTGCGCACGATCGGGTT
>JAAUXY010176110.1_pt1 | contig 20311 bp, 15 predicted proteins | sample 7278121 | NCBI WGS metagenome assembly JAAUXY01 (sample SAMN14350117, study PRJNA611818) | marine sediment metagenome | isolation source: surface marine sediment (1.8m) | place: French Polynesia: Moorea | collected 2018-08 | reverse complement strand
GGTTGGAGCCACCACCGAGACGAGGCCCTCGGTAGCGGCGTGGATACGAGCAGCGTTTCGACCGCTCTTCGGGACGAACCGGCCGAGGCTGCGGGCGACGCTGGCATTTGCCATGCTCGCCCTGATCAGCACGTCGGTTTGGTTCAATAGCAAAATCCGGCGGATGGACGAACCCTACGTAGCGGTCGAGGTCCATGGACCGAGGCTCGAGGCGATCGCCGATCTGGCCGGCGCGGAGAACAAAAAAATCGCGCTGATGGAGCCCGAGCCCGTCACCCCACCAACGACGTTCTCCTCCTCTTTCCGAGAGGTCTCTGCTCCCCCGGAATTGATAGGCCGTCTCTCGGCCGAGTATCGAGCCAACCAGCCGATCGGCGGCATCCAAGGCAATCGGGGCGCGACGGGTGCCACCGACGAGCTCCCGATCTGGGTCGGCACCGAAGTCGACATCACGTTTCGCGGCGGCTCACCGCGGGTGGAATCCGGTATCGCGGGGCCGTTCGACGGCGACGACGACGCTAGAGAACGGGTCCGGGACCGACTGCGCGAGCGACTGCAGAAGCTACCCCGCGGGCTGCAGAGTGCCGACGACGAGCCCGCACCCGAACGAGACGCTAGACCTGGCGCAGGCGTCGATCTCATGCCGAGCGACACCGGCCCTCTGTCCACTCAGGCAACGCCCGCCTTCGATCCCAGCCGCGAACTGGCCCACCTATTTCTTGCTGAGCGCAACAACGTGGACCAAGTCAGCCAGCCGGCGAACGGTTATTGGGTCAACACTTATATACCCGGAGATCCGGTGATGCGGCACCTTCAGGCGCGGCTCGCTGCCAACGACGCCACCCGTCTGCGCCCGGCGTGGCGCAGCCACCCCGAACCGCCGGTCCTGCACGGCGCCTCCCGGCGCCCCACCCAACCGTTCGACCCACCGACGGACACGGCCCTGGCAGTTCAGCTGCAGACCGATCGCTCGACGATTGCCGGCGAGAGTCGCATGCTGGTACAGATCGGCCTGGCCAGCACCCCTCGCCGCTGGGGTCGACGATCGACGATGAACGTCGCCGTGGTGCTCGACTTGAGCGGCGATATTCCACCCGCGACCGGGGCCAGCCTGGTCGCTCTGGCCGCCGCCTTCGGCGAAGCGCGAGACGCCAATGACCGCTTCCGGCTGATCGCCGCCGGCCGCGGGGGTGGCGAGTTGGTCACGCCCAGAGACTTCCATCGAGGTCCCGTGGTGGTCGCCGCCACCGAGCAGCTGGCGACGGCAAGCCCGGCCAGCGCGGCCTCTGTCCAAACCCCCGCCGACGCGATGCCCCTGAGTCTGGCCGAAGCGCTGCGTCTGGCCATTGCCGAAGTCGCGACCGGCGACGATCCGAACGCGCCCCTGGGCTCGAGCGCGATCATCCTGGCGACCTCCCGGCCTCTCGGCGCGAACTCCGCGGAAATCGCCGCGCTGGCCCACTACAGCGCTGTCGCCGGCATCCCGGTGTCGATCGTCGGTGTCGGCGACGCCGTCGACCTCGACGAGCTCAAATCCCTCGCCCTCGCCGGTCAGGGTGCACGGCGTCTCTTGCGCGAACCGGCGGACGCCCGCGGCCTGGTCGATCGCGAGCTCTCGGGGGCCGACCGTGCCGTCGCCAGAGCCGTTCGGCTTCGCGTACGGCTGGCCCCCGGCGTGCGGCTGATCGACGTCGTCGGCTCGCGCCGTCATACCGAGGCGGGCGCCGAACGGGTGCGCGAGGCCGAACGCGCCATCGACCAACGACTGGCCCGTAGCCTCGGTATCGAAGCCGATCGCGGCGACGACGAGACCGACATTCAGATCGTGATTCCGACCTTCTACGCCGACGACCATCACGTGGTCTTGCTCGATGTCGTTGCTCCTGGTCCGGGCCCGATCGCCGACGTCACCGTCAGGTTCAAGGACCTGGTCCAGTTGGAGAATGCCGTCGTCCGCGATCACCTCACCGTGGCCCGTGGTGAAGGCGACCGCGGTCCCCTCGAACGTAACGTGCTCAAGAACTTTCTGGCCCATCAGCTGCGCGACGTCATGGAAGACGCTGCCGAACACGTTGCCGCCAACGAGCCCCAGGCGGCCGCCGAACTGCTGAACGAGCACCGTTCGCTGCTTTCTGGTCTGCTGCTGGAGGCCGCGGGATTCAGTCGCGACTCCGATCTCGATCGTGATCTCGCGATGCTCGATGAGTACATCGATCGACTGGTCTACCGGTGGATCGAGACTCCCGAGCATCGCCGCTATCTCGGCGATTCGCTGCGTTATGCCGCGCGGCTGAAGGTATTGCCGGCGCCGGTACCGGTCACCGGTATGGGGTGACGCGACACCTTCGAGCCACCAAACGGATGGATAGGGAATTGTGAGACGGGGTGAAGGGCCGTGCGCCTAACACGTTGAGACTCCACCATCTTGGCTCTGCCACCACCCCTCACCCTAACCCTCTCCCCAGAGGGGAGAGGGGACCAGAGGACTGAAGGAGTGCCATGAAACAACTGATCCTCTCAATCGTCCTGTTGCTCCTACTGGCCCCCGCCTCCTCGGCCCAGACCGAGGCCGGCCAGGTCGAGCTACCGTTGGCGGTTTACAACCGCCTGATCGAGACCGCCCGCAACCCCGGAACATCGGCACCGGCAGGCTTCGCCCTGGGCAGCGCGAAAGTCGACGTCGCGGTCGAAGGCGAGGAGAGCGGATCGGCCCGGATCAGGGTCGAGCTGACGATCGACGTGCTGGCGGACGACTGGGTCCTGATTCCCGTACTGGCGGCCGGCGCCGCGGTCGAAGACGCAACCCTTGGCAGTGACACCGTCCAGCTGATCGCGACACCTGGCGGCCTCGCCTGGGCGACCCGCCAGCAGGGCTCCCACATCCTGAAGCTGTCCTACCGCCTCGACGCAACGCACTCCGAGGCCGGCCGATCCCTGGCCATTCCCTTGCCGCGGGCGGCGTCGATCCAGCTCACCGCCACCCTCCCCGGCACCGGCCTCGACATCGTCGCCATTCCCTCTGCGGGAGCCGTCGTCAGCGAAGCTGGCGGCGTCACCCGCCTCAACGCCACCATACCGTCGAGCCCGGGCGTCCAGCTCTCCTGGCGACTGCCGGCTTCGGCAGGTTACGCCCTCAGCCGAGCCCGCTACGCCGGCGAGCTGGCGGGTGACGCGGTGGTGTGGAACGGTGAGTTGGCGGTCGAGCTTTTGGATGACGAAGCCGTCACCCTGCCGCTGTTGCCGAGCTCGATGACTCTGAGAAGCCTCAGGGTCGATGGTCGGGACGCCACCATCCTGCTCGAAGGCGATCACTTCGCGACTCTCGTGCGCGGTCGCGGTCGCCATGGCGTCACCATGGGCTTTGAGGTCCCCGTAGAATTCGAGGACGGCCCACCACGTATCGATCTCGAGGTGCCCTCGGTACCGGTCTCGCGCTTCGAGCTCACCCTCCCTGGCGACAAGGACTTGACCGTCAGCCCGGCCTCGAGCATCACTTCACGCCGGCGCGGCGACGCTACGGTGGCGACCGTCCACGTGCCCCTGACCTCGAAAGTCTCGTTCGCCTGGGCCGAGGCGGTTCCGGAGGAGGTGCGTACCGAGGTGCGCTTGAACGCCGCGATCTATCACGCCGCCCACGCCCGGGAAGGCGTGCTCTACGTCAAGGCCTTGGCCGACGTTGAAGTCAGCCGCGGAGAGACCAACGTGCTGCGCCTGGAAATACCCGCGGATGTCCAGGTCGACCGCGTCTCGGCCTCCGGCGCGGTCGCCGACTGGCGTCTCGGTCCCGCGGCGGTCGATACCGGTGATGCGACGCCCGACAGCGGGACCCGAGAGCTCGCCGTTTTCCTCGATCGGCAGCTTCAGGGAAGGCTCCGGATCGACATCGCCTACGACCGCACGATCCAGGCGAAAGATTCTGAAGCCGAATTGGTCGTCCCGCTGCTGCGCTCCCGAGACGCTCAGCGCCAGCGCGGCATGGTGGCCCTACTCGCCGGCCGGGATCTGGCACTCCGGCCGACCGACGACGACAGCGCCACTCGAGTGGGAGAGAACCAGCTACCGGCTTCTGTCCGCGAAGCTCTGGAGCTACCGGTGGCCCACACCTACAAATACGTTGAGACAGCGCCCCGCCTCATCGTCGAGGCGGTAGAACCGGAACGTCGCCAGGGTCGCTTCGACACCCGCGTCGATACCCTGGTCTCGATCGGTGAAGTGTCCCTGAAGGCCGCCGCCTCGATCGAGGTCGACGTCAAATCCGGACGCATCATGGAGCTCGAGCTGGCCTCGCCGGCGAACACCAATCTGCTGAGCCTCACCGGGCCGTCGATCAGACAGTACCGCGTCGAGCCCAGGGAGTTGGACGGCCAGCGGATCGTGGTCGAGTTCACCCAGGAGATGGACGGCCGATTTCGTCTCGAAGCCGTCTATGAGCGCTTGCTCGACGAGGGTGAAAACGAGGTCGAAGCCCCGATTCTGACCGTCCCGGCGGCCGACGTCGACCAGGGCCGCGTCGCCGTCGAGGCGCTGGCCGCGGTCGAGATCCGGCCGTCGGCCGTTCAGGGGCTGACCTCGCTCGATTCTGGCGAGATCCCCCAACGATTGGTCCTCTTGACCACCCACCCCATCCTTCACGCGTACAAGTATGTCAGCACGCCGGCTTCGCCGCGAGCAGACGCGGGCGAACCCCGCCTGGCGCTCACCGTCACCCGGCACGACACCGTCGCGGTCCATCAGGCTGCCATCGACCGAGCCGAATACAGGACCCTCTACACCCGCGACGGCCTTTCGGTGACCGCCGCTCGATTCCGAATACGCAACAGCCGTCGGCAATTCCTGCGTCTGCAGCTGCCGCCGGAATCAGAGATCTGGTCGGCCTTTGTCGACGGCCGAGCCGAGAAGCCCGCTCGAACGGTCGACGAAGACGGCCAGGAAAGGCACCTGATCCGCATCATCCACTCGACAGAAGGCTTCGACGTCGAGATCGTCTACCAGACCCCGACGCGAGCGATCCGTGGACTTGGCAGGATCTCGGGCGTCCTGCCGCGGCCCGAAATCCTGGTCACCCGAACGCGCTGGAACGTCTTCTTGCCTAAAGGCGTCGGCTATGGCCAACCCCGGGGCAACTTGGAGTTGGTCGCCGATCGCACGCGGGTGACGGCCGAAGACTTGAACAACCAGTTGCCCCTGGCCTCGGGTGACCGACTGGTCGAGCCTTTGCGCCCGATGATTCCGACCGCCGGCGTGCACTTCGCCTTCGAGAAACTTTATGCCAACCAAGAGGGGCACGAAGCCCGGTTCGAAGTCCCCTATGCCTCCGGCCAGGGCCGTAACCTCGGTCGCTTCCTGAGCCTCGCCAGCGTCTCGGCCTTCTGGATCGGCCTCGCCTTCGCCGTCCGCGGAAGTCGGCGCCTCGGCGCCACCTTGGCATTCACCGGTCTAGCTGTCCTGGCGGTGATCGTCGGCCACTACCAGATCGGCGCCAGATGGGCGCTCTGGTTCTCGCTTCTTCTGCTCGTGGCCCTCGGCGCCTACCGAGCCCGGAATGCCTGGGGGCGACGAGCCTCATAGAGACCGCGTAGGGGCGACGCCTGCGTCGCCCGGGCAAGGCAGGCCTTGCCCCTACACCAAACAGAAGGGACCACCCGTCAAGACCACCGTAGGGGCGACGCCTGCGTCGCCTGGATGTAGGGGCGACGCCTGCGTCGCCTGGATGTAGGGGCGACGCCTGCGTCGCCTGGATGTAGGGGCGACGCCTGCGTCGCCCGCCGTCCGACCTTACGACCGCCTCTTCGCCTTCGCGTCGCGCCCGAAGTACTTCTCCCAGGCCAGGGCGAAGGGACTGGCGACGAAGATCGACGAGTAGGTACCGATAATCACACCGATCATCAACACGAAGGCGAAGCCGCGAATCACCTCGCCACCGAGGATGAAGAGGCAGATCAGCACGGTGAGGGTGGTGCCCGAGGTCAGGATGGTGCGCGACAGGGTCTGGTTGAGACTCTGATTCATGGTGTCGATCAACGGCTGACGACGGAAACGCCGCATGTTCTCGCGCACGCGGTCGAAGATGACCACCGTGTCGTTCACCGAGTAACCGACCAGGGTCAGGAATGCGGCGATGGTCGACAGGTTGAACTCGTAGTTCAGCAGGGCGAACAGGCCGAGGGTGATCATGAAATCGTGGACCACCGCCACCAGGGCACCGATGCCGAAACGCAGCTCGAAACGGAACCAGATGTAGAACAGCATGCCGATGAACGAAAGCACCACGGCGAGCACACCCTTGGTGCGCAACTCGGAACCGATCTGCGGTCCGACGTTCTCGTTCGACAGGACGTGGAAGGCGCCGAAGAAGGCCTGCTCCTGGAGCGTGCTGAGAATCGCCTCGCTGACCCCTTCGACCTCGGCGACCTGCGGCCAATCCTTGTAGATGGTCAGGTCGTGACGCTGGTCGAGGACCGCCTGGGCGATCTGAGCGTAGTGCTCACGACCCTCGATCTCGTCGAGCAGCACGCGGGCGTCCGGATCCGCCTCGTAAAGCAACGCCGACAGCGCCTCAGCGCCGCGCTGGTTGAGGTCGAACTTGTCAGTAACGCCGGCGTTCAAGTCCTCGTTGAGCGCCTCGATCAGAGCCGTGCCGCTGCCTTCCTCGCTACCTTCCACCACCGGCGTCTTGATCAAGACCTCCGAGCTTCCCGGCTCGCCGTAGCGCTGAATCACGACCTCGCGCATACCGGCGTCCTCGAACGTGCGGCGTAACTCGTTGAGGTCGGGCTCGTCGCGCAGGTGAACGCTGATCTGGGTTCCGCCCGCGAAGTCGATCCCAAAATTGATGCCGGTCAAGAAAAAGAGCTCGGCACAGGCGGTCGCTAACAACAGGAGCGACACCCAGATAAATACCTTGCGGTACTTCATGAAGTCGATACGACTATCGGTAAGAAACTGCATTTCCAGCTCCTGAGGTACTTGTTCTTAAGCCCTTGAGGGAAGTTTCTCAGCGTTTGACGGCGAACCTAGATCGAGAGCTTGTCGATCCGCGCGCGACGCGAAGTTTGGAAGTCGAACAGCCAGCGGCTGATGAAAACGGCGGTGAACAGCGATGCCAGGATGCCGACCGAGAGCGTCACCGCGAAACCGCGGATCGGCCCGGTGCCGAAGGTGAACAGGAAGATCGCCGCGATCATGGTCGTGGCATTGGCGTCGATGATCGAGGAAAAGGCCTTGCTGAACCCGGCGACAATCGCCGACTTCACCGTCCGCCCTGAACGCAGCTCCTCGCGGATGCGCTCGAAGATCAGCACGTTGGCGTCAACCGCCATACCGATGGTCAAGACGATGCCGGCGATGCCGGGCAGGGTCAGGGTGGCGCCGAACATCGACAGCACACCGAACACCAGGACGATATTGAGAAGCAGCGCCAGCACGGCGTTGATGCCGGTTAGCCTGTAGACCACCAACATGGTGAGGATGACCAACAGGAAGCCGATCCCACCCGCCTTCGAGCCCTTGTCGATCGAGTCCTGTCCAAGGGTCGGGCCGACCGTGCGCTCGGTGAGGCTGGTCAAGCCGGCGGGCAAGGCGCCGGAGCGCAGCACGGTCACCAGATCCTGGACTTCCTGCACGGTGAAGCTACCGTGGATCAGGCCGCGGTCGGTGATCCGGGCCTGGATGGTGGGCGCCGAGATCACCCGACCGTCGAGCACGATGGCCAGACCGCGGCCGATGTTGGCACCGGTGATGTCGCCGAATTTGTTGCCGCCCTCGGACGTCAGCGTGAAGCTCACCGAAGGCTCGCCGAAGTCACCGGTGGTCGGCTGCGCGGTCTTCAGATCGCGGCCGGTGATCACCCGCTTCTTCTCCAGGATCCAGAACTGCTGACCGATGATGTTCTTGTTTTCGTCGCGCAGATCTTCCTGCATGACCTCGTACTGGTCGGCGCCTGAGCCGCGGTTGGCGTCCCGAGCCGCCTGCTCGGTGCCGTAGGACACGCTGCCTGCTTTGGTCAGCCGGAATTCCAAAAACGCGGTATTCTTGATCAGCCGCCGGATCCGATCCGGATCGTCGACGCCGGGCAGCTGGACGACGATACGATCCGAGCCCAGACCCTCGTCGTGAATGACCGGTTCGGAAACACCAAAGGCATCAATGCGATTACGGATCGTCTCACGGGCCTGATTGACCGCCAGCTGGCGTTTGCTCCTGGCCTCGGCGCTCGACAGCTCGAATTGCAGTCGGTCGCCCAGTCGACGCAGAGACCAACCCTGGAGGTAGCGATCGACGATCTCGTCCTCGACGAAGTCGTCGCGATCCGCCGGCACGCCGGTGATCTCGAAGGTCGTATCGCCGGTACGATCGACCTCGGCTCCGGTGATGCCGGCCTCCTCGAGATCGCTCAGCACGTCATCGATGGTCGTGTCGGTCTCGGCACGCAGCGCGTCGTCGGTCTCGACCTGCAACACCATGTGCATGCCGCCCTGGAGATCCAGTCCAAGGTTGATCTTCTCCTCCGGAGGATATGCCCACACCGCCGCCACCACGATCACGGTGAGGATGACTATCAGTCGAGAGGTCAAACTCTTATCCATATCAACGGCCCCTCTTGTCGACGGCTACCCGTCGGGATGTGAGCTTTTGTTCCATGTCAACGTTCCCCCTTATCTTCCGGGGATCCTTCGAGCCCGGAGATCGCCCGTTTGGCGACCTTCACCTTGACGTTCTCCGCCAGCTTGAGGATGACGGTGGCTTCATCAGCCTTGACCACCTCACCGTACAGCCCGCCGTTGGTCACCACTTTGTCGCCTTTCTTGAGCGAGTCGACCAGTTGTTCCAACGCCTTCTGCTTCTTGCGCAACGGCGCCCACATGACGAAGTAGAACACCGCGAAGATCAAGACCAGCGGCATCATGCTGAGGATCGGCGACGGGGCCTGTTGGGGGGCGGCCGCCACCAGCAGATAGGCTCCTGGTAACTGGATCGTCATGTCGGTGGTTCCTCTCCTCACCGGCAGAGCCGGCACGGTCCAGGTATCCGGCCCAGGTGGGTCCGAAGGCCGGAGATCCTTTGCCTGGCACACCTGCCGGCGTGACAGACCTTAGTTATTCGGGTGCGGAAGCTGTATGAGCCTGTCCTGAATCGCTCGCGATGACTGACGGGTTGACCCTGACGGGTTATGTCTCGAGCGCCGCGTCCGACGGGGTCGCGCCTACGGCGTCTCGGGAGAGCCGCCGCCAGCACGGATCAAACCGCGCTCGAGATCCGCGAACGATCCAAGCTCGACACCTTCTCGCAGATCGGACATAAAGTCAAGGTAGTAGCGGACGTTGTGAATCGTCGCCAACACCGCGCCGGTGATCTCGCCGGCACGGATCAGATGGTGCAGCAGCGCCCGGCTCTGCCGCCGGCACAGCGGACATGAACAGCGGTCGTCGACCGGGCGGCCATCATCCTTGAAACGGGCGTTCTTGATCCGCAAAAGGCCGCGGCGGGTGAACAGCAGGCCGTGACGGGCATTGCGCGCCGGCAGCACGCAATCGAAGAGATCGACCCCGTTGCGAACCGCATGCAGCAGGTCCCCTGGCGTCCCCAGGCCCATCAGATACCTGGGCCGGTCCTCCGGGAGCATCGGGGCCGTCCATTCGATCACCGCGCGACGCTGCTCGGTGCTTTCGCCGACGCTGACCCCACCGATCGCGTAGGCCGGGAAATCGAGGTCGCGCAGGCCGTCGACCGCTCGCTGGCGCAGCTCACGGTAGCCACTGCCTTGGACGATACCGAAAAGCGCACCGGGATAGCCCTCGGGCCAGGCCTGACGGGCGCGATCGGCCCAGCTCAGGGTCAGGTCGAGAGAGGCCGCGGCGTCCTTCTCCGAGATCGGCCAGGGGGGGCACTCGTCGAGGATCGCGGCAAAATCGACGCCGATGCGACACTGCGCGTCGACCACGCCTTCCGGGGTGAACCTCAGTTTCGATCCGTCGAGATGCGAGCGGAAGGTCACGCCACCCGGGTCGATCTTGCGTAGATTGGCGAGACTGAAGACCTGGTAGCCGCCACTATCGGTCAGGATCGGTCCCCGCCAGCCGGTAAAGCGGTGGATGCCACCGAGCCCTTCGATGACGTCGATCCCGGGCCGCAGGGACAGGTGATAAAGATTGGCCAACATCACCCGGGCGCCGGCGGCTTCCAGCTCCTGCGCGGTCATGCCTTTGACCGCGCCGCGGGTGCCGACCGGCATGAAGGCCGGGGTCTCGATCGGCCCGTGGGCGGTCATCAGCCGACCGCGGCGCGCCCGACCGCGGGTCGCCAGGATATCGAATTTCAGACTCATTCAGTTATCATAGTCATTCGGCGACGAATGAGACCACGACGAGGACCACGACCACGGCGAAAGCTGAGACGACCCGATCTGCCGCCGACCTGCTGGTCTTCGGCCTCGGAGGCAATATCGGCGACCGCAAGGCGGTACTGCGCTGGGCTACTGACCAGCTGCGCACGCTTTTTGGCCCGCTACAAGTGGCGCCGCTCTATCGTACGGCGCCGATTTCACCCTATCCCCAGGCCGACTTCTTGAATACCGTGATTCTGGCCAACCTACCGACCGACACCGCCTCTAGCCCGCACGAGATCCTGAATCAAATCAAGGCCCTCGAGCGGCGCACCGGTCGCCTGGGCAGAGAACGCGATCGGCCGCGGACGCTCGATATCGACCTCTTATTGTTCGGCGACCTGGTCTACCCCCCGACTTCCAACCCCGATCCTTCTGACCATGAGTTGATCTTGCCTCACCCCCGAATGCGCTGCCGACGCTTCGTGCTCGCACCGCTCAACGATCTGGTTCCCGACCTTCGTCTGCCCCCCGACGGCGCCCGGGTCAGCGACCTGTTAGCGGCTCTCGAGCCGGGACAGGACGTAGAGAGAATCGAGGTCGGCTGGACTGTCACTGAAACACTCTCAGACTGATGCTTTCATTTCGCGACCCGATCCACGGTTTTATTCGCGCCGACGAGCTCGAGACGGCGCTGATCCAGAGCCGGCCGTTGCAGCGGCTCAGATTCATTCGACAGCTCGGCCTGACCTTTCTGATCTTTCCCGGCGCCGAGCACAGCCGCTTCAGCCACGCCCTGGGCACCATGCACCTGGCCGGCCGGGTCTACGACGCCCTGGCCGGAAAAAGCGGCGGCCTGTTGCCGGTGGCTCCGGATAGCCGCGAGCGACGCCTGGTGCGGGTCGCGGCCCTGATGCACGACATCGGCCACGCTCCCTACAGCCATACCTCCGAAGATCTCTTCGAAGAACCGATCGATCACGAAGAGATGACTTGTCGCCTGCTCGATACCGAAGAGGTACGAGACATCTTCCAGCGGCACGGCAACGGCCTCGACGTTCCTGATGTTCAGCAACTCCTGCGCAAAGAGGCCGCCGGACTCGGCAGACTGCTCTCCGACGTCATCACTTCCGAGCTCGACGTCGACAAGATGGATTACCTGCGACGCGACAGCCTTTACTGCGGCGTCGAGTACGGCAGTTACGACCTCGAGCGGCTAATCGACACGCTGGCGCCGATCGAGGATCCGACCGACGGCCAGTGGCGCCTGGGGGTCGACCACGGCGGCGTACACGCCCTCGAAGCCCTGGTCATGGCACGCTATTACATGTTCACCCAGGTGTACTTCAACGTCACCGGCAAGGTCATGGAGCTGCATTTCAACGAATGGCTGCAGGCGACCGGAAGGCGCTGGCCGGTCGAAGCCCGGGCGTTTCTCGACCAGGACGACGTCACCGTCTATAACTCCATGCGCCAGTCCGAGAACCGCCACGCGCGGGCGATCGTCCACCGCGAGCGATACTCGCTGGCGTTCGAGACCTCAGAGCACCTGTCGGCCGACGAGGGCCAGCGCTTCAAAGCGCTGATTCCGCGGCTCGAAGAGCGCTTCGGCACCGAGAATCTGCTGGTCAACCATTCGGCCAAGGATCCGCATCGCCTGGAGAAGAAGCGGGTACTGGTGCGTCGCTACGACGGCTCCCTACAGCCGATGGCTGAGGCCAGCGATTTCATTCGCCACATGTCACGGATCGACAGCTTCAGGGTCTACGCTCCGAAAGCGCTCCGCCAGGAGGTGGCCGACGAAGTGAACCGATTATGGCGGGCCAACACCGCATGAATCGAAATAGGACTCGAGGACAAGACCATGGGATTTCTCGACCGGATGATTTCCGACCTGATTCAGGACAACACCGGCATCAACGCCCGGCGATTGGTGCGCAAAATCGGTGGTGGCAAGATCCTGGCCATGGGCGGCGCCGCGATCGCCGCCAGCGTGATGGCAGAAAAGCACGGCATGTTCGGAGGCCAGCAGACCCCGGCGCCCGGAGCCCCGGCGCCCGGAATCCCGCCGACCGGAGGCGCGGCGGGACCACCGCCCACCGTGCCCGTCGGGCAAACCCGGCCGGGCCAGGCCGCCTCACCGGGTCCGCCGCCGCCACCGCCGATCCCCGGCAGCCAACCGCCGCCGCCCCAGCCGGTCGCGCCGCCCCCTCCCCCTCCGGTGCCGGGCGCGGCCGCTAACCCGGAAGTACCGGCGGCGCCCGCGGAGGCAGCGGAGGCCACGGACAGCGAGCTACCGCCCGAGCTCACCTACGCCATCGTCCGAACCATGGTCGCGGCAGCTCTCGCTGATGGCCATATGGCGTCGGAAGAAAAAGCGATGGTTCAAAAACATCTCGGGGACTCAGGCCTGTCCGAGGAGCAAACCTCACAGATCCACAAAGACCTCGTGCTGCCACCGTCGCCTGCCGAGCTCGCGGCGCTGACCGACGATCAGCCGGGGCGCGAGATGCTCTATCGTTTCGGCGCCCTGGTGGTGCTCGCCGACCAGAGGACCTCAGACCTCGAGCGCGGTTGGCTGGAACGACTGGCGACCGCGTTTGAGTTCGACGCCGAACACAAGGCCGAGCTCGAAGCCGAGATCTTTTCGACCGAAGACACATAAACCCGTCCAACATTCCTAGCCTGGAGGTCCAGCATGAATTCACGCGCCTACACCGATCTCGTCGACGTACTCGAGCGATCCGTCGCCGACTACGCGCGCCAGAATCTTTTCGGCACCAAGGTCGAAGGCGACTGGCAATGGATCACCTATGGAGAATTCGGCAAGCGGGTCGACGCCTTTCGTGGCGGCCTCGCCAGCCTCGGGATCTCCCAGGGCGACACCGTGGCCATCATTTCGGCCAATCGCGTGGAGTGGGCGATCGCGGCCTACGCCGCCTACGGCCTGGGCGCCCGCTTCTGCCCGATGTATGAAAGCCAGCTGGAAAAAGACTGGAACTACATCACTGCCGATTCGGGAGCCAAAGTGCTGCTCGCCTCCACCTATCCGATCTACGAGACGATTCGCGACTGGTCTGGCGACAATCAGGTCGGCAACGTCGAACACATCTTCTGCATGGCTTTGCCGCCGGAAGACGGGGCGAGCTTCGCGGCGCTCGAGGCGCGCGGCAAGGCCAACCCGACCGGTACCGTCGAAATCGATCCCGAGTGGATCTGCGGCTTCATCTATACCTCCGGCACCACCGGCAAGCCCAAAGGTGTGCTGCTGTCGCATTCGAACATCGTCTCCAACCTGAACGGCGTCTCGGCGATCTTTCCGGTCGACAGCTCCGATGTCTCGGTCTCCTTCCTGCCCTGGGCCCATTCCTTCGGCCAGACCTGCGAGCTGCACAGCATGCTGTCGCGCGGTGCGGCGATGGCGATCGCGGAGTCGGTCGAGAAACTGGTCGACAACTTCGGCGAGGTACGACCGACGGTGCTCTACGCCGTGCCGCGAGTGTTCAACAAGATCTATGACGGCCTGCAAAAGAAGATCGCCGAGGAAGGCGGCCTCAAGCAGACCCTATTCAACGCCGCGATGGCCAACGCCGACTATCGCAAAGAGCTCGAAGCCAAAGGCGAGAGCTCGTGGTGGGCCGACACCAAGCACGGTCTCTACGACAAGGTCATCTTCTCGAAGGTCCGCGAGCGCTTCGGCGGCCGTCTGCGCTACGCGGTCTCCGGCGGCGCGGCCCTGTCGCCGGAAGTCGGCGACTTCATCGACAAGCTGGGTATTTTCGTCTGCGAGGGCTACGGTCTGACCGAGACCAGCCCGATCGTCTCGACCAACCACCCGGCGGCACGCAAGCTCGGTTCGGTAGGTAAAGCGATCGACGGCGTTAAGGTGATCATCGATACCAGCGTCGTCGAGGACTCTGACTCCGACGACGGTGAAATCGTCGTCCGCGGCCCCAACGTCATGAAGGGTTACCACAACCTGCCCGCGGAAACCGAAGAGGTCATGACCGGCAAAGGCGACTTTCGCACCGGCGATCTCGGCCGACTCGACTCCGACGGTTTCCTCTACATCACCGGCCGAATCAAAGAGCAGTACAAGCTGGAGAACGGCAAATACGTGGTGCCGGCGCCGCTCGAGGAACTGCTACAGCTCTCACCCTTCATCACCCAGGCTTACATTCACGGCTTCAACAAGCCGTTCAACGTCGCCCTGATCGTGCCCGACCGCCTGGCGCTCGAGAAATGGGCCGGCGAAAACCGGGTCAGCGGCGACTACGACGCGATCCTCGCCCACGACGCCACCCGGAAGCTCTTCACCGAACAGCTCGAGCGCTACAGCAAGGATTTCAAAAAGTACGAGCAGCCGCGCAGGTTCAAGCTGATCGCCGAAGAGTTCTCGGTCGACAACGGCATGTTGACGCCCAAGATGAGCCTGAAACGCAACGTCGTTCAGGATCGTTATGCGGCGGAGATCGCGGAGCTCCACGGAGACTGAGCGGCGGTTGGGAATTCGGAAGGCCCGACAAAAGGGCTTTGTCGGGCCTCAAAACGGACCTCACCTTCGTTATCAAGATGATCCCTGACCTCAGGATCCTGTCTGGCGCCCTCGCTCTACTCATCTTGGGCTGCGGCACGCCGGACGCTGGAACGCCAGACTCCAAAGCTTCCCTCGCCACCGGCGAAGCCCCCGCGTCCGGAACCGAGACGCAGACCGACCCGCTCTTTATCGACATCGCCGCCGATGCCGGCCTCGACTTCCAGCACTGGAACGGCATGGCCGGGAAGTTCTACTACGCCGAAATGATGGGCTCGGGCGTCGCGCTCTTCGACTACGACAACGACGGCGACCTCGACGTCTACCTGGTCCAGGGCAACGCTCTGGGCCAAGACGACAAACCCACCTTCCCCCCGCCGAGCTCGCTGCCGCTCAAAGATCGCCTATTCCGCAACGACCTGAGCGTCGACGCCAGCGGCGAACGGCGGCTGAGCTTCACCGACGTCACTGACGAAAGTGGCATCGAGTCCCTCGGTTATGGCATGGGGGTGATCGCCGCCGACTTCGACAACGACGGCTGGATTGACCTCTACGTCACCAACCTCGAAGGCAATCAGCTGTTCCGCAACCGGGGCGCGGCCGGTGGTGGGCCGGTGACCTTTGAAGACGTCACCGACGCCAGCGGCTCAGACGTCGGGCGCTGGAGCGTCCCGGCGGTCGCCTTCGACTACGACCGCGACGGCTGGCTCGACCTCTACGTCGGCAACTACGTCGAATTTTCCGCCGCTGCCAACAAACGCTGCACCGACGAGATCGGCCTGCCCAACTACTGCGGCCCCCTGGCATTCGACCCGCTGCCCGACGTCCTGCTGCGCAACCGCGGCCGAGGCAGCGGTCTGAAGTTCGCCGACGTCACCCGGGACGCCGGCATCGACCGCGAGTTCGGCGGCTGTCTGGGTGCCGTCGCCAAAGACTTCAACGGTGACGGCAGGCTCGATCTCTATGTCGCCAACGACGGCATGCCCAACCAGCTGTGGATCTATCAGAAGAAGGGCCGTTTCGAGAACCGGGCGCTGATGGCCGGCGCCGCGGTCAGCGGCCAGGGCCACCCCGAAGCCAGCATGGGCGTCGCCGTCGGCGACTTCGACGCCGATGGCGACGAGGACCTGTTCATCGCTCATCTGCGAAAAGAAACCAACACCCTCTACGTCAACAGCGGCCGCGGCCAGTTCGAAGATCGCTCCGCGGCCAGCGGCCTCGGCGGCCCGAGCCTGCCGATGACCGCCTTCGGTACCGGCTGGCTCGACTTCGACAACGACGGCTGGCTCGACCTGCTGGCGGTCAACGGTGCCGTCAAAGTGATCAAAAGCCTCAGCCTGGCGGGGGATCCCTTCCCCCTCCACCAGCCCAACCAGCTGTTTCGCAACCAGGGCAACGGCTCGTTCGAAGACGTCTCGGCCAGCGCCGGTGACGTCTTCCAGCTCTCCGAGGTCAGTCGCGGAGCCGCCTTCGGCGACCTCGACAACGACGGCGACACCGATGTCGTGGTCAGCAACAACAACGGCCCGGTACGATTGATGCTCAACCAGGTCGGCCAAGATCGGTCCTGGCTGGGCCTGAGGCTGGTCGGCACCGACGGCAAGCGCGATCAGCTCGGCGCCCGGGTCGGCGTCTTTCGCCAGGGTCGGACCTTGTGGCGTCGGGTGGGCACCGACGGCAGCTACGGCTCATCCAGCGACCCGCGGCTGCTCTTCGGGCTCGGTGAGACGGAGAAGATCCAGCGCATCATCGTCGAGTGGCCCAACGGGCCCAAGGAGCGTTGGGGGGCGAAGGCCGTGACCCCCGGGAAATACGTCACCCTCAAACAGGGGACCGGGCGACCCGTCAAGGACAACCAATGAACGTTTTGCGGGCCGCCCTGATCCTGCTATGCCTGTGGCTCGCCGGTTGCGCCGCCGAGCTTCCCGAAGGCTTGACGCCGGTCGAGCACCCGGAGCTGGCCGCGATCGAAGACACCGCCCGCCGCCAGCTCAAAACCCAGCGTTCGGCGCTCGAGAAGGCAATGGCCAAAGGCGACCCTCTCCGGCTGGCCAGCTCCTTCGGCGCCATGGGTGAGCTCTACCATGCCTACGAGCTGCTCGACGCCGCCGACGCCTGCTACCGCAACGCCGAGTTCCTCGACCCCGAGAGCTTCCTGTGGCCCTACTACCTGGGCGTCCTGCGCCAGACCGCGGGCGACCTGGACGGGGCGGCCGCGCGCCTCGAACGAGCCCTCGAGCTGCGTCCGGACGACAGCGCCGCCTTGCGGCGACTCGGACAGGTGCGGCTGGCCCAGGGCGACATCAAGTCGGCCCGCAAGCATTTCGAGAAACTGCTCGACAGTGGCGATCCAGCCTTCGCCGCCGCGGCCAACTTCGGGCTCGGTCAGGTGGCCGCGACCAAGCGCAAGGCACGGCAGGCCGTGAGGCATTTCGAGCGCACTCTCGAGCTGCAACCCGAGGCCGGCATCGTGCACCACTCCCTCGGCCTGGCCCTGCGGCGCCTCGGTGCGCGCAAACAGGCGCGCGAGCAGCTGGCCAAAAAAAGTTCCGGGGAAGTCCTTTCTCCCGATCCTCAAATCGAGCACCTGGAGTCCCTCGCCATCAGCTCCGGCGCCTACCTCGCGCGCGGCAACCAGGCGCTGATGGCCGGCCGGCTCGACGAGGCGGAGACCGAGTTCTTAGGCGCCATCGACGCCAATCCGGCCAATACCGGCGCCCGCCGCAACCTCGCCCTGGCCCTGGCCAGGAAAGGCGACTTCGACGGCGCCATCGAGCACTTGAGATCGGCCGCGGAGATCGACCCGGACGACGTCTGGATCCAGGTCGATCTGGGCAATGCCTACATGGGCAAAGGGCTCGCCAAGGTCGCGGTAGACCCGCTGACCCGGGCCGTAGAGATCGACCCGGAGCTCGCCCAGGCACGGTTCAACCTGGCCAACGCGCTCATCGCCCTCGAGCGCTGGGATGAAGCTCGGCCCCACCTCGAGGCCGTCGCCCGTCTCGAGCCCGGGGACCGGCGCGCGCGCTATCAGCTCGCCATGGCCAACCACCATGCCGGCGACCACGCCGCGGCTAGCCGTGACTTGAGCGCCCTACTCAAAGACGAGCCCGACTTCACCGCCGCCCGCATGGGATTGGCGGCGTCACTGGTCGCGGACAATCGAAATGCCGCGGCGATCGGCATCTACCGTCAGGGGCTCACCCTCGACCTACCGACCGCCGAGCAGGTCGAGATCTTGGGTGCCCTGGCCCGATTGCACTGGCAGCAGGGCAAGCGGCAGCCGGCGATCAACTACTGGCGTCAGGTCACCAACATCACGCCGGAGTCGATCGACGCCTGGATCACCCTGGCCAACGGTCTGCAGCTGATCGGCACGCCGGGTGACTCCCGCCAGAAAGAGGCGCGGCGACTCTTTGCTCGGGTCACTCAGATGGATCCGACCAACGCCACCGCCTGGCTGTCGGAGACCCGCCTTCTGATCCTTGCCCACGAATTCGAGACCGCCCGCCAGCGACTCGGAGAGGCGCTGACCCGTCTCCCGGACGACGCCGCGCTCAACGACACCCTGGCCCGGCTGCTGGCAACCTGCCCCGACCCCAAGATCCGCGACGGCGCGCGCGCCCGGACGTTGGCACAGCGAGCCTATGCCCTCGACCAGCAGATCCCCTACGCCGAAACCTTCGGCATGGCCCTGGCCGAGATGGGGCTCTACGAAGAAGCGATCCGCTGGCAGCGGAGCGTGATCAACGAAGCCCTCCGGATCGGCGACCAGGCGGCCTTGCCGCGTCTCAACGCCGGCCTCAAGCGCTACGAGAGCCGGCAACCCGTGCGCATGGCCGTTGCCGGCGGATGATTCTCTGGGAGGTACCATGTGGACTGATGCCCTTCTGATCCTCGCCAGCGCGTCGTTATCGAGCCTGCTCACCCTGGCTCTCGGCTTCTACCTCTTCGACCGCCTCTACAAACCGCGGCTCCTGGCCGAGATCGACGACCGCGCCGACGCCTATCGCCAGCAGTTCGAAGAACTGCTCGACGCCGAGGTCGAGAAAGTCGGCGAGACCGTCGAGAGGCGAGTGCGCCAGGGCGTGCTCGACGCCGTCGCCTCCCTGCCCTCCTCCGAGGTGATCCAGGGAACCACCCAGAGCGCGGTCAAAACCGGCGTCGACCTGGTGGAGGCCGGCCTTTCGGCCTTCCTGGGCAAAAAGCCGGGCAGACGTTGAGCGGCGAGCCTTGCCCGAGCGGCGCAGGCGTCGCCCCTACGCCGGGCAACAACGTCCATTGCAGGGGCAAGGCCTGCCCTGCCCGGGGACGCAGGCAAGCACGAGGCACCACCGATGAGCAAGATCGAGATCCTCGGACAACTCTCAGGCGTCGAGGTCATCGCGTCGGGAAGCTCCATCCGGGACCTCGGCTGGCTCGAGGAAACCCCACGGCAGCGGGCGCTGGCGGAAGCTCAAGGGAAACGCGCGTGTTCGCCTTCCTGATGGCATGGTATGCTGGGCCGAGGTGCACTGGTACGAGGCTCACGGAATCGGTCGCGTCGAGCAGAAGATCAAGCGCCTCTTGGAGTAGAAGATGGGGTCAGAACATCAGGATTTTGTCCTCTGCATCGATAGCGGAGACTGGCCGGCCTCGTTGAAGGTCAGGAAGGTCTATCCCTGCGTACCCGACGCCAAGGCCGCCAAACATCAGATGCTAAGAGTCATCGATGAATCCGTTGAGGACTACCTCTATCCGGAGTCTTGCTTCGTCCGGATAGAGCTGCCGCAACGCGCCGCACATGCCTTCGTGTCCGCCGCGTGATCGACTTGACCGGATGCCTGTAGCCACAGGTTTCAACCGGTGACCGCGCGGCCCTGAGCCAGCGACTACCGTGGAAGGGTCGCGTACCAGCCCGCTTGATCGCCCACGGTGCTGTCTCCGAAGACCCCTGCCATCCGCCAATAGGTGTCGGATCGGTCGAATTGCATGAGGTATCCCCGGTAGACCTGCTTTAGATTGGTCGTCAACCGAGTGAAAGTCAGCAGGCCGGAGCTCGAGTCCCACTTGGCGTTCCTGATCTGGCCGTTGCTGATGTCGGCATCGACCTGGGAGCCGGTCACGCTTTGGATGTCGAGGTGCGCGATACGGCCGTTCGCCATCATGTGCCAAACCCCTAAGGGGAGCTCTTCGGACGGCAACATGCCCCCGGGTTGGTACGGGCCCGGGAACGCGAGAAGGTCGGAGGGAAAACAGCCGGATTGAGGTGCCATGGTGATCTCCTTTGGCTTGTGCTTGATGCTGAAGGCCTCGGGAGTGTACACCCGCTTCATGTCACAATTCAGGGCCATGAATCCCCTCAGCGTCCGCGACGCCCGCCGTCTCGCCCTCGCCCGCGCTGGGTTGCTCAAGCCCGAATGGACTCATCTGCCGCGCCGAGCCAGCGGCCGCGGCAAGCGCGCCCGCGCCGGCTG
>JAAUXY010081213.1_pt1 | contig 20334 bp, 23 predicted proteins | sample 7278121 | NCBI WGS metagenome assembly JAAUXY01 (sample SAMN14350117, study PRJNA611818) | marine sediment metagenome | isolation source: surface marine sediment (1.8m) | place: French Polynesia: Moorea | collected 2018-08 | reverse complement strand
TACATTATTTGATGTAGCTATTTTACTGGAATCTGACTTTGATCTGGGTACGTTGCTGCAAGGTGATACCGATGATCAGATCTTCCGGATAGCCGTCCTGCAATCGTATTTTTCACAAGGCTCTAAATTGAATTACTCCAATATAGAGGCCGTAATGAGCATGCTTAACGTTGAGGAAAGCGAAATCCAGCGAATTGTACTGCAATAATTAAGAAGACTTTAATGAAAACCCTTAGGACAATTAGGCCCGGGGTTTTTATTTTTGCCATAATTGATAAAACAATATGCTTGAAAGGATATGCACGCTTATACGTCCAATAAGTATAATTGTAAAACTGAAATTTATATGTTACGATATTTAGCGGTACTGCTTTGTTTTGTTTACGGTTGTAAAGGAGTTTCCCAGGAGAAGGAGGCTATGGAGGACAGCAAGACCGAACAGGAATATGCGATAAATAAGAGTGATTCACAGTGGAGGGCCCAATTAACCGATATGGAGTACTATATTCTTCGAAGGGCGGGTACAGAATCCCCGGGTTCCAGTGAGTTGCTATATAATAAGGAGAAAGGCACTTACACCTGTGCAGGTTGCGGATCTGCCTTATTCAGAAGCGAAAACAAGTTTAATTCGGGCACCGGATGGCCCAGTTTTGACCAGGAGATAGAGGGTCAGGTGGCTTATGATGTAGATTATAAAATAGGCTATAAACGTACCGAAGAACACTGTGCCACCTGTGGCGGACACCTGGGTCATGTTTTTGATGATGGTCCGATGCAAACCACCGGAAAAAGGCATTGTATTAACGGAGCTGCACTTAATTTCGTGCCAGACAACCAGTAGGACTTATATCCAAATACCCTGAGTACTACGGAAAAATATCTTCAAAGCGTTGAAAAGGAATTCAGACGATATAAATCGCTGGGCGATAAAACGTTTACACGTCTAAGCGAGGAAGATATCCATTGGCGCTTTAACGACGAGAGCAATAGTATAGCCGTCATTGTAAAACATATGGCCGGCAATATGCTGAGCAGATTTACCAATTTTCTAAGCGAAGACGGTGAAAAAGATTGGCGGAACCGCGATGATGAATTTGTAGACAGTTTTAGTACAAAAGAGGAGATGATAGCTGCCTGGGAAAAAGGCTGGTCCTGTGTATTTGATGCCTTAAGAAGTATTACAACTGATGATTACGACGCACAAGTCTTTATCCGGGGTGAAAAACATAGTATTTACGAAGCCATCAACCGCCAACTCGGACATTATGCTTACCACTGTGGTCAATTGGTATTGATCGCCAAAAACATCCTTGGATCTGATTGGGAATCACTTTCTATACCCAAAGGAGGATCTGAAAAGTTTAACCGATTGATGTTTGGAAAATAAGCGCTGCGGACATTCTTCTCAGATCTTTATTACTCATTTTGAGCACTATGGTCTTTCGGTTTGGTTTTGTACCTTTGGCACTCCTTAAATTTTAATGAAAATTCTACATAGATGAACCATTTCGATGTTATTGTTCTGGGCAGTGGTCCAGGGGGCTATGTAACAGCTATCAGAGCCTCACAACTTGGTTTTAAAACCGCTATCATTGAAAAAGAAAGCCTTGGAGGCGTATGCCTCAATTGGGGCTGTATCCCTACAAAGGCCCTGATCAAATCGGCACAGGTATTTGAATATTTGCAGCATGCCGGAGACTACGGTCTGGTAGTGGAACGTGCCGACAAAGATTTTGGTGCCGTCGTGAAGCGAAGCCGTAATGTTGCTGATGGTATGAGCAAGGGCGTTCAGTTTCTTATGAAAAAGAACAAGATCGAAGTTCTCAAAGGCTATGGTACCATTAAAAAAGGAAAGAAAGTAAGCGTGGCCGCTGAGGATGGCAAAGAGACTGAATACAGCGCAGATCATATCATCATTGCTACCGGTGCAAGGAGCAGGGAATTACCCAGTTTGCCCCAGGATGGCAAGAAGATCATCGGTTACCGGGAAGCAATGACGCTGGACAAGCAGCCGAAAAAGATGATCGTTGTGGGCAGTGGTGCTATAGGCATGGAATTCGCCTATTTCTACAATGCCATGGGTACGGAGGTTACCGTGGTGGAATTTCTGCCGAATGTGGTACCGGTGGAAGACGACGAAGTTTCGAAACAGCTCGAAAGAAGTTTCAAAAAGACCGGAGTTAAGATCATGACTTCCTCTGAGGTTACTAAAGCTGAGATCAGTGGGGATGTAGTAAAGGCCACAGTGAAGACTCCTAAGGGTGAAAAGGTATTGGAAGCCGATATCATTCTTTCAGCAGTTGGAATAAAGACAAATATTGAAAATATTGGTTTGGAAGAATTGGGCATTGCTACTGATCGCGATAAGATCGTGGTTAACGATTACTACCAAACCAACATCCCCGGATATTACGCTATTGGCGATGTAACCCAGGGACCTGCACTTGCGCATGTAGCTTCAGCAGATGGTATTCTATGCGTTGAGAAGATAGCAGGGATGCATGTAGAACCGCTGGATTACGGCAATATTCCAGGCTGTACGTATTGCTTGCCCGAAGTGGCTTCTGTTGGGATGACCGAGAAACAGGCTAAAGAAGCGGGCTATGAAATAAAGGTGGGTAAATTCCCATTCTCGGCAAGTGGAAAAGCCCAGGCAGCAGGTAATGCAGATGGATTCGTAAAGGTGATCTTCGATGCTAAGTACGGAGAGTGGCTGGGTTGCCATATGATTGGAGCCGGTGTTACCGACATGATCGCCGAGGCTGTTGTTGGCCGAAAACTGGAAACCACTGGTCACGAGATCCTGAAAGCGGTTCACCCCCACCCCACCATGAGTGAGGCGGTGATGGAGGCCGTAGCTGCCGCTTATGACGAAGTGATCCACCTCTAAAGATTTAGCGATCAATTTATGCTGAAGATTTTTAGATTAACAGCTATACTGGAGGGCCTGTCTTATCTGGCCCTTTTTGCTTTCAGCATGCCGCTTAAATACTGGGCCGGAATTCCGGAATACAATATTTATATAGGTTATGCCCATGGAGTGCTATTCCTTCTATATATTGGATTAGCCGTGGTTTGTTTTATTGAGTACAAATGGCCGTGGAACCTATTGATAAAAATGCTACTGGCTTCGGTGCTTCCTTTTGGCACTTTTTACATTGAAGAGAACTACTTAAGATCATTGTCTTGAAATTAAAAATCATATGTTGTTTTCTGATTCTTGCAGCCATGGGTTGTGGTCCAAAACCAATTGTGGATAAGGAAGTTCTCCGTCTTGGAGCTCTGCCCGAATATAAGTCCTGTTCAAAATTAGTTAAGATTTATGATGCCGATAAACCCTTTCGCAGGTTGGGTCAATACAGCAATCTTTCATATGCTTATACATATAATGCCATCAGCATACGGGAAGATTCACTGGAAAGGGAGAATATCAGACAGGTGAACGCCGATCTTGCCCTTGCCGCCGTAAAAAGCAATTTTCCGGATATCGAGATTGTAGACGGATCGCAATTATCTGCGAAGAATTATGTCGACATTTTCCTGCCGGAAGCTCGTATCTATTCACAATTAGATTATTTAACTGTAGGTTCCAAAAATGTGACTGATCCAGACGCTATTGAAAGGGCCGTAGCCAGTATTGAAGATTTAACAGTAAACAGTGAAGCCAATCTGCAGTTGTTTCTCACTGTCCGGACCTACCTCTATGGAAAGGATATGAGAAGTGTTCTCAGGGTTTATATTTTCAATAAGTCGGAAAAGCGAATTGATTATTATGACAGACTGGAATATAAATGCGACATACGCGATAAGGATGCCCTCGTGAAAACATTCAACTACTCACTTGAGAAAATTAATTCGACCGCTAATTAGAATTGGCGAAGTATTGCTTTAGCATTGAAGTGATTAAATAAAACTCCTTAAGGCAAGCTCATAACTCTTCAATCCAAATCCAAGAATTACCCCTTTTGCACCAGGTGAAACATAGGAAACATGCCTGTATTCCTCCCTTTTCATAGTGTTGGAAATATGGACCTCAACCACAGGGGTATCTATAGCCTTTACAGCATCACCTATTCCTACCGAAGTATGGGTATAAGATGCTGCATTGAGTACGATTCCGTCATATGAGTAACCCACTTCCTGAAGCTTGTCAATGATCTCACCTTCTACATTCGACTGATAGTAGTCTATTGTAATGTCTGAAAAAAGAGTTCTTAAGGAATCCAGGTAGTCCTCAAAGCTTTTACTGCCGTATACTTCCGGCTCTCTCTTTCCAAGCAGATTGAGATTAGGTCCGTTGATGATGATGATCTTCATGGCCTAAATGTAGTAAAATGACAGCAATAGCAATCCTATTGCTATGCTTTTTCACAAAGGATAATAACTGGTCTTTTAAAAACGAGATAAGCGGTTTTGAGAAGGAATGGTAAACAGAAGTCCCACTGTTGCCGATGAATAACTAGCCCCATCGAGGCTCACATTGGTATAGGACAAGTTCAACTCTGTAAAAGCGCTAAAAAGAAAACCAATTACTGGTCTTACGTATAAACCGCCGTCATTCCCATCATTGATGCCAATGGCATAACCGCCATCGGCTCCTAAGGAGAAAGAGTTGGTAGGCCAGATCCTTAGGGAAGCAGCCGCAGGTACAAACTGTACATTTGGCAAATCGGCAAGGGGACTGTCATCGTCAAATTTATCGGTAAAACCTATGATATAACCGCTAGCCGGACCAAGGTCTACTACTTCTCCGAGAGCCCACATATAACCTATATCGGCGGCGACAACAAGGCTAAGCTGATCGTCAAAATCACCAAGTGGAATACCTCCTTGTATGCCTATTTTAAGTCCTTCCTGGGCCATCAGACCGGAGCTAAGCATTAAAAAAAATACAGATGCTAAAAGATTTTTCATCAGTTTGGTTTTAGATAACAAACGATGAAATATCCATTCTAATCTATTTAAGAGTAGATTTTTGTTGTAAAACAGTCAAAAAAAGTTGTGGAATCAAAAAAGCGGGAGTGTTCTCCCGCTTCTTTTACAAATGGGAATATCCTACTCCCAAATATATCTTACACCGATTCCAAATCTCGCTGCTTCCGATCCTTCATCAAAACTGATGTAGGGTCGCCAGTCAAAAGTAAAGCCCAGAGGCACCCCTTCCAGTTTGTAATCAAGTCCCACCAGAGGTCTCAGACCAACATCCGTATTCCCGTCATTAAAGAAAAACCCCAGACCGCCACCAGCAAACCATTGCAGTGTGTCTGTACCAGGGAATACGCCGTGGTAGGCATACATAGCATTCACACCGGTAATATCTCCAAAAAGTAGTTCTGCCTGAATGGCGTGTTCAGCGCTAAAGAAATACTTTCCTGAAAATCCAACCAGGGTCTCCCCATCTCCAAAATCGAGTCCGAGTCCACCTGAGGCTTCATAAACCTGTGCATTTGAGGCACTTATACCAATTCCGAAAACAAAGAGCATACATACTATAAGTCGTTTCATATTTACTGCGATTTAGGTATTATTTTGATGAAGCAAAGGTAGCAGAATTGGAGATAGTACCAGATTTTTTAGTCATTATTCGATATATGAACCCAACTGTTCACTTGGTACTATATAGTATTGAAAATTTGGTTTGCTCCTACCTCAGCCTGGTCAATTTTATTTGATTTGTGAAAGAGAAGGAATATCCGGCAGGATTCAGGTATTTTTGAGTTGTGAAATGGAAGCAGGCCATAACCGACTATTGCAATTATTTGAGGATTGAACGCGGTCTTTCTGCCAATTCAGTGCTTAGTTACAAAAGGGATATCCAGAAACTCGTCACCTACCTGGAACAATTTGATCCTGTTGAAGATCCGCTGAGTATCGGCAAAGATTTGATGCAGCAGTTTATCTACGATTCTGCCCGCCAGATCAGTCCCAGATCACAGGCCAGGCTGATCTCGGGGCTTAATAGCTTTTTCAATTACCTGATCTTTGAGAAATACCGGGAAGACAACCCCATGGAACATATAGAATCTCCAAAAATTGGCAGAAAATTACCCGATACCTTAAGCACAGAGGAAATTGATTCACTAATTAAGGCCATTGACTTGTCATCTCCCCATGGTGAACGTAACAGGGCCATGTTAGAAACCTTGTATGGTTGCGGGCTGCGGGTATCTGAATTGATCGGACTCAAGATCTCCGATCTCTTCTTTGAAGAAGATTTTATCAAGGTGACCGGTAAGGGAAACAAACAGCGCTTTGTACCCATCAGTTCCGTTAACAAAAAGTATATCGATCTGTACAGAAAGCAGGTACGTGTACATCAGAATATCCAAAAAGGGCACGAAGATTATCTTTTTTTGAACCGAAGTGGGAAAATGCTCACCAGGGCCATGGTGTTTACGATTATTAAAAGGCTCTCTGAACAGATAGGTCTTCAGAAAAAAATCAGTCCGCATACTTTCAGGCATTCTTTTGCCACCCATCTGCTTCAAAATGGGGCTGATCTACGTGCCATTCAGCAGATGTTAGGGCATGAAAGTATTACCACGACAGAAGTGTATATGCACGTAGACCGCAGTCATTTAGCTGATGTCATAGAGAAATTCCATCCGAGAAATTAGCGCTAATCAGTGTTCAGAACTTAAAACCACTGTTCAGGCTGAACATATTGGATACACCCAAATTACCCTGAGGGCCAACATTACTGTCGTTCAGTTGGTGATTGTAAATAGCATTGATATAAAAGCTGTCTTCACTGCGGTACTCAATACCACTGTTCATGCTTAATCTGGGTGTTCTCGCCTGTGCTTCACCGGTCAGATCGTACTCCACTTCAGGGCCCGCAAGTAAATATAAATTCTTATTGAGCCTCGCTTTTAATAGCATAGGTACCCGGATTCTCTCTTTAGTACCGAATCTTGAATAAAACGATTGTATATCTATCATCAGCTTATCTGAGATTCGATAGCCCATTTGATAGTTGTAAAACTTTTCGTTTAATAAGAATTCCGGGTAATAACTGCCTTCTACAGTGAACTCAGGTATAGATTCGATGGTAAAAACAGGTGAGTTTCCCGTGCTGACGGGTTGAGCAATAAGCACAGCGCTACTTAAAAGAAATAGCAAAAGGTGAAGTGAATTCAGCATGAGAAAGGTATCGGATATCCTTAAATATAGGCATAAGAGGGAAGACTGACCAATGAAATCAATCCAATAACAGAATTTTAACGGGTGTGCTTTTAGGCTTTTTCAAGCTTATCAGGTATGCCTAAGAATAGATATATTTGGTCCTAAATTTTTCAGAAAATGAAATCGGAACCAAATCGACAGTGGTGGAAGGAAAGTGTAGTCTACCAGATCTATCCAAGAAGTTTCCAGGACTCAGACGGCGATGGTATTGGAGATCTCAATGGAATTACAAAAAGGCTTGACTATATAAAGAGTCTGGGGATAGATGTTATCTGGCTTAATCCGGTATATAAATCGCCCAATGACGATAACGGCTATGATATCAGTGATTATAGGGCTATCATGGACGAATTTGGGGATATGGATGATTTTGACCGACTCCTTGCCGGGATGAAGGAACGCGGTTTGAAGCTGCTCATGGACCTGGTACCCAACCATAGTAGTGATGAGCATTATTGGTTCCAGGAGTCCAGGAAATCACGTGACAATCCCTATCGCGATTACTATCATTGGTGGCCTGCTGAAAAGGGAACACCTCCACCCCGCTTTAGTTTCTTTGATGTGGAGAACAATGCATGGAAGTACGATGAGCCTACAGATTCATACTACCTGCACTACTTTACGGTGAAACAACCCGATCTCAAATGGGAAAACCCAAAAGTTCGTGAAGAGATCTACGATATCATGCGATTCTGGATCGCAAAAGGAGTTGATGGCTTTAGGATGGACGTGATCCCATTTATATCCAAAGACATTGACTACCCTGAACTACCAGAGGAATATGCCGGAGATTTTATGTCTTTCTACGCAGACGGACCAAATCTTCACGCCTACCTTCACGAAATGAATCAAAAAGTTTTGACTCCTCATCAGGTCATGTCTGTAGGGGAAGCACCGGGAGTATCCCTGGATCAGGCATTGAATTTTGTTGACGAAGACAGGCAAGAACTGAATATGTTCTTTCATTTCGACCTCATGCGTCTTGACCGAAGTGAGGAAGATTTTGCCTCCTACCGGAAAGAAGGCTGGCCGCTTTCCGAATTCAAAAAGGTTTTTGGCCAATGGGACAAGGTATTTGCAGAAAAAGGATGGGGTAGTATATTTCTTGACAATCACGACTTCCCCCGCGCGGTAAGCAGATGGGGTAATGATTCCCCTCAACACTGGTACAACTCGGCTACCATGTTACAAACCTTTGTGCTAACGATGAGAGGCACGCCCTATTTCTACCAGGGTGGTGAAATTGGAATGACAAATGTCAATTTTGACAGCATAGAGGATTACCGCGATGTTAATACACTGAACAAATATCAATTTGCCAAGGAAAGTGGAAAGGACCTGGATGCATTCATAGAAAACGAAAAACCGGTAGCCCGGGACAATGTGAGAACGCCAATGCAATGGGATGATACATCCAATGCAGGGTTTAGCACTGCCGAGCCATGGATCCCTGTCAACCCTAATTATCAGCAGTCTGTGAATGTCGCAGATCAGGAAGCTGATACTGGTTCCGTTTTACACTTTTTCAGGAAGATGGTAGCCCTGAGAAAGGCAAATCCGGTGCTCATTTACGGACAGTATGAATCATTGCTAGAAGATCATGAAGGTGTTTATATCTACACCAGGAGTCTGGATGATATCCAGTTCCTTGTCTTGCTTAGTTTCTCAGTGAAGACAGAAGTCATTCATTTGGAAAAAGAATTATACAACAAGGCCAGTCTGCTTATCAGCAATGATCCTGAAAACGCGGTAATAAGTAAAACAGATCACAGCTTTGAGATAAAGCCATATCAATCTATGATTTACGAGCTAGAGTCATAGTGGAATATTAAGTAAAGTGATTCCTTATATTTACGAGCCATTCTAAATTGTATAAATATGTTTTTACGATTCGCGATTTTAAGTTTGAGTATACTGATCTGCGTCAATCTCTCTGCACAGGCAGACCAGCAAAAAATCATAGAAAATCTTGACAAAAAGGCAGATTCCTATGCGGAAATTGCCCACCAGATCTGGGGTTGGGCTGAAATGGGATATCTGGAAGAAAAAAGTTCAGCACTATTACAGAAGACCCTGGAAGATGAAGGGTTTTCGATAAAATCAGGTGTGGCCGAAATTCCAACGGCATTTATTGCAGAATACGGTAGCGGATCCCCTGTGATAGCTATTCTGGGGTAATACGATGCTTTGCCGGGTTTATCCCAACAAGCAATACCTGAAAAAAAGTCCGCCGGTGCTGCAGCCGGACACGCATGCGGCCATCACCTTTTTGGTACGGCCTCATCTGCCGCCGCTATTGCTGTAAAGGACTGGCTTAAAAGTTCTAAATCAGCAGGGACAATAAGATTCTACGGGTGTCCGGCTGAAGAAGGAGGATCGGGCAAGGTTTATATGGTACGCGCAGGGCTTTTTGACGATGTTGATGTGGCACTCCATTGGCATCCCAGTTCACAGAACGCGGCAAATGCCGGTGCTGCGCTGGCTAATAAGTCGGCCAAATTCAGGTTTTACGGAGTCTCTGCTCATGCAGCAGCAGCTCCCGAAAAAGGCAGGTCTGCATTAGATGGTGTGGAAGCGATGAATGCCATGGTCAATATGATGCGGGAACATATTCCATCTACTGCCAGAATACACTATGTAATTACCGAGGGCGGTAAGGCTCCCAATGTGGTACCGAATTTTGCCGAAGTATATTACTATGCCAGGCATAATTCCAGGGATGTGGTAATTGATATTTTCGACCGGATCACAAAAGCGGCGGAGGGCGCTGCTTTGGGAACAGGCACTACCATGGATTATGAAATGATTGGAGGTACACATGAACTACTGCCAAATCTCACACTTCAGAAAGTGCTTTACGATAAACTTGTAATGGTAGGAGGGGTTGACTACAATGATGAAGAAAAGGCATTTGCCGATAAGATCTCAACCAGCCTTGGCTACAAAACTACAGACATAGAAACAGCAACTTCTATTGCTCCATATCAGACTGTGGGCAGAGCTTTTGGATCCACAGATGTTGGGGATGTCAGCTTTGCAGTACCCACTGTTGGTATGAGCTCAGCCACCTGGGTTCCCGGTACTCCAGCCCACAGCTGGCAAGCCGTCGCTGCGGGGGGCACTTCTATTGGTCATAAAGGTATGATGGTTGCGGCTAAATCACTTGCTCTTACAGCTGTTCATCTTTATACTCACAAGGATCTGATTGAAGAATCAAAACGCGAATTCGATGAAAGAAGAGGCGATGATTTCCAATATACACCTCTGTTGGGAGATCGTGCGCCAGCCCTGGATTATCGAAAATAAATCCTTGAAGTGGTTTGGTCATCCAAACGAATTCGCTATGTGATTTTTGAAGTTTTAGAAATACGGAAAATCCAGTACTTAACATTTACGGTATATTTTGTAACATTTCCCACCTATTCAGGACTAATCCATAAATAGCTGCCAACCTAGCGTGAAAAAAGATCTGGAGCACAAATTTGTGACCGAACTTGAGGACAATCAGAATATTGTTCACAAGGTCTGTAGCCTGTATACAAATAACCGGGATGCCCATAACGACCTGTTTCAGGAGATTACCATACAGTTGTGGAAGGCATATCCTAAATTCAGGGGAGAATCTAAATTCAGTACCTGGATGTACCGTGTTGCACTGAATACAGCTATAACCCTGTACAGGAAGTCGAAAAAACGAGTCAGGACACAGGATTACGACGATTTTATCTACAAGATTAAATCAGACGATTATGACGAGACTCAGGAACAACAACTAAAACTGATGTACAATGCCGTCAAGCAGCTGGGCGACATTGATAAGGCATTGGTTTTTTTGTTTCTGGAAGACAAGGATTACGCTGAAATTTCAGAAACCCTGGGTATCAGTGAGGTCAATGCACGTGTGAAAATGAACCGGATCAAAAAGAAACTGAGAACAATAGTTAATCCGTAATGAATGAATGATGGACGAACTTGAATTATTAAAAAGAGACTGGCAGAAGAAGGAGGAGGCCATGCCGAAATTGTCTTACGATGAAATCTATTCCATGCTTTGGAAAAAGTCTTCCTCGATCGTAAAGTGGATATTTCTGATCAGTGTTATTGAATTTGTTTTACCCCACCTGTTGTATTTGCTCCCCTCAGTGCGGGATGGCATGGATTTTTATGAGCAACTCGGTCTTAAGAACATGATGATTGGTTTCAGCGTGGTCAATTATATGATCGTGTTTTACTTCATATACCAATTTTACCGCCGCTATAAAGAAATCTCGGTATTAGACAGTGCAAAAGACCTGATGCATCGGATTATAAGAACAAGACGGACGGTAAAAAACTACATCATTGTTGCCTTATCACTTTTTCTTTTCAACTTCCTTGCCATCGCGATAGCGATCTACCTGGGAGATGGGAATAATCTCATTGAAGTTTTAAATCTCACAGATGAGGCTGAAGGAATATCAATAGCCAGGCTAAAGATGATTGTCGCAGTTGTCTTTGTGATTATGGGAATTTTATTCACAGCTTTTATCGGGCTGGTATACTTCCTGATCTATGGGCTGCTTATAAGGAAACTGGGAAAGAATTATCAGGAGCTAAAACGATTGGAGATCTAGGTTACCTTTCTCCATTTGCGTTGCTTATTGCGTTCTTCATAGGCCTGTAACTCCTCCTTTGGAATTACCTTCAAGAAGGAAGGGTGCTGCTCAATAGCGTACTCCAGTTTTTCTATGATAGAATCTACCGATTCATTCTCGTAATCTATTTCTAAAGGTTCTTTGATGACCATAGATTGCAAAATCCCCTTCTTTTTGATCAACAGCCCTTTTTTGTCAAAGGAGCGTCTGAATCCATCAATGACCACAGGAACCACAACGGGCTTATATTTTTTGATGATATGTGCCGTCCCCTTTCTAAGCGGCTTCCATGGTGTAGTGGTTCCCTGAGGGAAGGTTATTACCCATCCATCATCCAGGGCTATCCCAATATTGGATATATCACTCATTTTTACCTGGCGTTGAACGTCTTGCCCATCGGCCCTCCAGGTCCTTTCAATGCTTATAGAACCTGCATATGCGAAGAGTTTGGTCAACATGCTTTTATTCATTGTCTCCGCGGCAGCCACATAGTATATGTTCAATTTTGGGTTCCATAAGTAACCGATATTTTTTATGCTGTCTTCACGCCCGTGCAGACTCGCATTAAATACGTGGAGCATAGCAGCCACATCTGCGAAGTAGGTTTGGTGATTGCTTACGAACAATACGTTATTTTCAGGTAGTTCCCTAATAATGTCGGAACCTTCTATTTCCAGGGTATTGAATTGCTTGTATCGTTGGTGAGTAACAATTCCCATTATCCTGATAAGCCATTTTTTCAGGAATAAGTTGTGGCCAAATGGATTTTTCTTAAACAAGCCCATAGTCTGCAAAGCTACAAAATAAGGATTATAAGACTTGATCCAGTAATTCGCGGATTTCACTAAGCATCATAGCTGTGGCTCCCCAAACTGTTTTGCCTTTAAAAACAAAAGCAGGCACTTCTATTTCACGGGCATAGGAAGTAGAAAGAATCTGGGTTGTGCGGTTAGCATCATCGAGAAATTCTATGAGGGGAACTTCCAATAAATCAGCAACTTCTGATTTCTGAATTTGGAACGGCTCTTCCTTGTGGTAAAGTCCAACAAAAGGCGAAACCTCAAAATTGCTCGGGGGAATGTAAAGGGAGCTGATTTCCCTGACCACAGAAATGCGATCGCGGTGAGCACCTACTTCTTCACAGGATTCCCGTAATGCTGTATCGAGCATATCCTGATCACCTTCCTCCTTCTGACCACCAGGAAATCCTATTTGCCCGGAATGAACACCGGGATATTTATTCCGAACAATAAAGAGCAAATGAGTCGTCCAATCCTCATGTGGATAAAACAGCGCCATAACACCGGCCTGCCTGGCGTCTTTTCTTTTTATAAATCTGTCCTTTAATTCTTTCACCCTGATCTCCGGAGCCATTTTGTAATGAGAGGCAGGTCCCGGAAGAGGTAGTTTTTTTATTTTTGAGATCTGAGAAGAAAATTCATCAAAATTCATGGTGCCAAGTAGATTTGCCGGTATTACAATAATACTATTATTTTTTTTCGCATCCTGTGGCGATAAGGCCCGGGAAAAATCAGAGGCTAAGGAGGAACTATCAAAAGACAGTATTTCCATCACAGAAGAGCCAAAGCCTGAAATAGAGTCAGAACCTGAGGCGGAGGAAGAAGCTTTTAAATTGACCGAGGACAATGCCATCGATTTTTTCTTTGACTACCAAAAAGAACTGAAAGAGAATAAGGTGAAAATGACCACCTCTTTCGGGAGTTTTGTTATTCAGTTATACGACAATGTACCCTATCACAAGGCTAACTTTATCTACCTCACCAGAAAGGGCTATTTCGACAATACTATGTTTCACCGCGTTGTAAAAGACTTTATCATTCAGGGTGGAAACGCAGATAATATTGAAACACCCAGAAAGAGGAAAGAAATAGGCAGATACTTACTCCCGCCAGACACCAGAAAAGGTTACAAACATCATCGCGGTACTATTTCCATGCCCAGCAGTGACATTGACAATCCGCATATGCTGGCATCACCTTACGAGTTTTTTATCGTAGTAACAAAGCCGGGATCTTATCATCTGGATGGCAGTTATACTCCTTTTGGACGAGTGATAGAAGGAATGGATGTGGTTGATGAGATCAACCGACAGCCCGTGGATGCCGGGGATTGGCCTTCCAAAAATATCATGATCCTGAAGGCCGAGGTAATCAAGTGATTTTACAGAATGGAATATGCAGTAAATAAATTCATTGAATTTTTTGGATTTTAGTACGTTTCGTATTATTTTTATAGTACGAATCGTATTAATATGGAAAATGAAATAAAAATCCCAGTAACATCATTGGATTATGCCATACTGGGTCTTATTCAAAAAATTCCACTGTCTGGATATCAAATAAGAAAAGAATTTGAAAACACTGCCCTTGGTAACTACAGTAGTAGTCCTGGCAGCATATACCCTGCTTTAAAGCGACTTCTGAAACTAAATCTAGTCCAAAAATTAGGTGATAACTCTTCAAAAAAAAAGAAGTTTCTTATCACCAGTGAGGGCCTGAACATATTAAAAGTCTGGTTTCTCAAAAGGATTAGCAAAAGAGATATCACCCACCATATGAATGAATTGCTACTGCGATTTGGATTTATGGATAACATACTGACCAAAGAGCAAAAACTCCATTTCCTTTATTCGCTGCAGGAGCAGCTTAAAAGTTATCTTGAAGAATTACTTGAATACCAAAACAGCCAGGCCTTCCGGGAAAATCACTTACAGGGTAGGCTGGCATTCCAATATGGGCTGGATTCTTACAAAACCAGCCTCAAATGGTGTAAAAAATGTATATCAACTCTTAAAAGTATTGATTAGATGAAACTTAGAACTTTGGTCACCGCGCTCGTAGGTGCGGCTCTGCTTACAATTATTTATTGGTCATCGGACCTTCTACTGAACCTCCCTCAAGGACAAATAATAAATTTCTGGTCCTTTATCGCGAACTTTCTGATAACAGTCGTGCTGGGATACTATATTTTAAACTCAAATTCTTCACTAGTAAGAACCAGCATCAATGTTTTTCTTATCTACTTCATCATTGGCCATTTTAATCTGCTAATAGAAGCCTACATCTTTAATATCACAGATCGGGCAGCTTCTTTAAGGGAGATTTTCAGGGGATTATTTATTGCTTTAATTTTTAGCCCCATTTATACTTATATACTGTATATTCCAGGGAATCAGAAACGTGAAGCTGTTTCTTCATTTGTACCAAGATCATTTATCAATTGGTTTTGGCGCATCCTCCTGGGTGATTCCATCTACCTTTTCCTATATATCGGTGCGGGATTAATACTTTCTATATCCAGTCCAGAAATTATGAAGTTCTATGAAGGAAAATTACCTTCCTTCGATCTTATGATAAAAACTCAACTATTTTTAAGAGGATTTCTTTTTGTAGGGATCGCTCTGCTTATAATACATTCAATGTATGGAAGTGTTTGGAAAAAGGCAATTTATATCGGGGTTGCGTTTAGCACTTTAGGAGCATTGGCGCCTCTGATTCCGCCAAATGAACTCATGCCTGGATTTGTACGCCTGGGGCATGGTATTGAAGTAAGCCTGTCTAATTTTTTATATGGTTTGATACTTGGATTCCTCTTTAAGCAGACCACTTCTAAAAGGCCCATAGATACTGCCTCTTTAGAGATCTGGTAATCAATTCTTTCTGTAAATGTTCGGCAGTGCAACTTTGAATCGCACTGCTAGCAGGCGTAATCCAATAACCGCGAGAATACCAATGGCGTAGGCATATTCTTCTGCCATTGGTGTTTCAATAAGTATGAAATACAAAACTCCACCAGCTATACAAGCTGTGGCATAAATTTCCTTCCGGAATATTACAGGAATCTCATTGCATAAAATATCGCGTATTACGCCACCAAAACTGGCTGTGATGGTGCCTAATGCAATGCATATAAAGGGCATCAGTTCTGCTTGCAACCCCTTTTCAATACCCACCATCGTGTACAGACCTATTCCTATGGTGTCAAAAAGGAAGAGGGAGCGCCTTAGATATTTTAGCCTGCTCTGAAAGAGAATTGCAAAGAGTACAGATGCCAGGATGGTGATGGTATACGCCTCATCACGCATCCACGCCACAGGCGTATCCCCTATCAGCATATCTCTGAGTGAACCACCACCAATGGCGGTTACAAAGGCTATTATAAAAACACCGAAAAGGTCGAGTTTCTTATCCATTGCCACCAGTACTCCGGAGATGGCAAATGCTATGGTACCCAAAAGATCACATACAAAATAGAACACAGAGCCAATTGATAAACGATTGAATTCCTTTTCAGAAATCGCAACAAATCTACTATATCAGCAGACATTTCAAAAGGAAACAACTACACTAATCTGCTATTATCCCTCAGATGGTCTATTTGAAACAGGCCACTATTTTTAAGAAAATATCCTTTATTTTAGCCTATCTGACCAAGAATCATCCCAGAAAGCAAACCAAACACCAATGCAAAAAATAACTATTAAAGAAGGCGCAAGTATAGAAGATTACCTGGCCTACAGCAATCTGAAAGGACTCGTAAACAATTTTCAGGAAGCTGTGCTTCCCTTAGCAAGTGCATTACAGGATTGCACTATCTGGATGATCAATTCTACGGCAACCGGAGGCGGAGTGGCAGAAATGCTGCCGAGCCAAATGCGTATCGTTCGTTCTTTGGGTATTAAAATAGAATGGCTGGTAATAGAAGCCAGCGACCATCATTTCTTCGATCTTACAAAGCGCATTCACAACGCTATACACGGAGCCGGAGACGGACAATTCAGTGAAGAAGACCGGGTTGTTTACGAAAAGGTCAATCAGGCTAACCTGGAAAAAGCACTCGAAAATATCAAAGATGGGGATCTGGTTGTAATTCACGATCCGCAACCCATGCCTTTGGGAGCCCTGATCAAAGCCCAGCGCAATGTCAGGACCATTTGGCGATGTCACATCGGACTTGAAGAACAGAACGACGCCACGAGAGCGGTCTGGGAATTCATGGACCCCTACCTGAACGCATATGATCATTATGTCTTCAGTCTGCCAGGCTATGTACCCGAGCAGTTGAAGGGCAAGTGTACCATGATCCCTCCGGCTATTGATCCATTAAGCCACAAGAATAGAACACTCTTTATGAGCAAATGCGTGGGCATACTGCAACAGTCGGGTATTACCAACCACCATACTCCACTGCTTTATCCTTTTTATAGCCACCAGGTACGAAGGGTAACACCAGACGGGGCTTTTGATAGTGTTAATAAAGACAGCGATCTCGATGTGATATACAGGCCTGTGGTATTGCAGATCTCCAGATGGGACAGGCTTAAGGGTTTTAAAGAGCTGATGCAGGCCTTCATCAGGATGAAGGAAAATAATGAGCGAAGAACTGATAAGGACAGTACTGAGTATAAAAGGATAAAATATACCCGATTAGTATTTGGCGGACCTGATCCCAAGTATGTTTCGGATGATCCTGAGGGCATGGAGGTCCTGAACGAACTCATTGATCAATATAAGAGTGTCAGTAAAGAGCTGCAGGAAGATATTGCCATTCTTCTGTTACCTCTGGATAATCCCAAGGAGAACGCTCTTATCGTAAATGCCTTGCAACGGAGTGCAAGTTTCGTAGTTCAAAATTCCATTCAGGAAGGATTCGGACTCACGGCCACAGAAGCTATGTGGAAACAGAGGCCTGTACTGGTCTCAGGAGCTGCAGGTTTGCGCTACCAGGTGGAACACGGACGCAATGGTTTGATAAATGCGGATCCGACAGATATTGAAGCCCTGGCAACTGCCCTGGAAGAAATGCTAAACAATCCAAAAGAAAGGGACAAATGGGCATATAATGCGCGAAACAGGGTAATTGACAAGTTTACACTCTTCAGTCAGATAGAATCCTGGCTGTCATTGCTGGCTTCTTTACGATGACTTGCTAGTAGATTTAATGAGTACCTTGAAGGACGTTCTCCTTATTAAAAATTTCATACCTTGCAGTATTACAGCATATTAGACCTTTCCCTTTCCATGTGAAAGGAAGCATCCTCCCCCTTAAACTAAGAAATAGACCAACTCCTTTTAACACCTAACCCATGAAAACAAAATTGACTTATATCCTTCTGGGTATAATCCTGGTATCATCTATGTATTTCCTCACCCGCAGCTCTGAAGAACCAACTTTGGATCCTTCTCAAAAAGCCTCCTTCTATTCAATCAAATGCACCGTTGCCAAATTCCTTTTTGAAGTAGATACAACCCAGCAAATAGCCCCCCTATTCGAAAATCTGGGGAATCATCATTTTCCTATCAGTACTGAAAACGAAAGAGCCCAGGCCTTTTTTGACCAGGGACTCCGACTCACCTATGCATTCAACCATGCAGAGGCACACAGGGCTTTTATGGAAGCAGCACGTCTCGATCCGGGTTCGGCGATGTCTTATTGGGGACAGGCTTACACCCTGGGTCCTAATATCAACGATGCGCTCCCTGATGACGAAAGAAAGACCAAAGCTAATGAAGCACTGAAGCGGGCCACTGAGCTTGTCAATGATGCTACCCCAAAAGAAAAAGCTCTTATTAATGCCCTTCGCTCGCGCTATAGTGATGATCTTTCAGCTGACCTGGCTACACTGAATACTTCTTATATGGAGGTAATGAAGAAAGTACAGAATAAATTTCCCGGTGATGCAGACATACAAACTCTTTATGCTGCCTCCGTGATGAATACGATGCCATGGAATTATTGGGATAATGAAGGCAATCCGATGCCGAATACCCTGGATGCAAAAAAAGCACTGGAGAGCGCCATGAGTATTAATCCAGACCATCCCGGGGCACATCACTACTACATACATATGGTGGAACTTCCTAAGCCCGATCTGGCCGTTCCCAGTGCCGACCGCTTAGGTAATTTGATGCCGGCTGCCGGCCACCTGGTCCACATGCCATCTCATATTTACATTCGTGTCGGGCGTTATAAAGATGCGGTTGAATCGAATCAAAAAGCAATTCTGGCCGACGAAGATTATATATCACAATGCTTTTCACAGGGTATGTACCCTCTGGGTTACTATCCTCATAACATTCACTTCCTCTGGTCAGCTTCCAGTCTGCTAGGGGCCAGTGAAATGGCCATTGAGGCGGCAAAAAAGACGGCTGAAAAAGTACCCCTGGGTGAATTGGAAACATTGCCTTTTCTGCAGGACTTTGCTTCTACACCTATGTTGGCGTATACACGGTTTGGCCAGTGGAATCAGATCCTGACCATCCCTTATCCGGGAGACAAGTACAAGCATCTGAAACTTATTTGGCATTATTCCAGAGGAATTGCATTTCTTAGAAAGGGTAATTTAAAAGAAGCCAATGAAGAACTGTTTGCTCTTGAAACTATGTTAAAAGACCCTGGTCTGGAGGAAGTTGTAGCCAACTACACCAATCCTTCTTCTGAAATTGCCAAAGTAGCTCATAAGGTTCTCGCAGCAGAAGTCTCGGCCTATGAAGGTGATTTACAATCATCTGTATCACTTTTGAAAGAAGCTGTCAAAATTGAAGATATGCTGATCTACAGTGAACCCTCACCCTGGCATATACCGACAAGGCAAACACTAGGTCATTATCTGATGAAAGACGAGCAATTTGAAGCAGCTGAAAAAATATACCGGGAAGATCTGGAGAAAATCCGTCAGAACGGCTGGTCTCTGATGGGGTTACATAACAGTCTGCAAGCCCAGGACAAGACTGAGGAAGCCAAAGCCATCAAGGCGGAATTTGAGAAAGCCTGGGAGAATGCCGATATAGAAATAAGCAGTTCTATACTGTAATGAAAGCGAAGAGGGCCGGAAATTACCGGCCCTTTTTACAGTCAGGTTTGTTTGTTCGAGGATTTGTATAATTTCCTATATTTATTTCTTTTTATAACCAACCACCATGCGATTGAAAAGCACATTTTTCCTCGGCCTTTCTTTATTCTTTCTAACATCTGCCTGTTTAGCACAGTATCCCAAAGTAGATCAGGACCGACTCGAAGCAACTATTTTGAAGTTGGCAACCTATGGGCAGGATACGAACGGTACAACTAATAGGGTGGCTTTCAGTGATGCCGACATAGCCGGTCGTGCCTTTGTAGCGGACTTGATGAGAGAGGCTGGTTTGGAAGTAAGCATAGACTATGCAGCGAATATCATTGGTAGAAGGGCTGGCACGGATAGCAGTAAGAAACCCATCGCTTTCGGATCGCATATAGATATGGTACCTAATGGTGGTAATTACGATGGATGTCTGGGATCACTGGCTGCCATAGAGCTGGTGAAAACGCTACAGGAGAATAATATTAAAACATCGCATCCCCTGGAAGTCATAATTTTTTCTAACGAAGAAGGCGGTGTTATGGGAAGCAGGGCTATTGCAGGTGAACTAAGTCCCTCAGCTTTGACTGTAAAAAATATTACAGGATACACTATGGGAGAGGGCATTATGAGACTTGGTGGTGATACTACCCGATT
>JAAUXY010185160.1_pt1 | contig 20342 bp, 15 predicted proteins | sample 7278121 | NCBI WGS metagenome assembly JAAUXY01 (sample SAMN14350117, study PRJNA611818) | marine sediment metagenome | isolation source: surface marine sediment (1.8m) | place: French Polynesia: Moorea | collected 2018-08 | reverse complement strand
GCTGACCTGGGTTGGGGCAGCAATCATCGTCTGCCTGATCGTCGGTTTACTCGCCGGCCTCTGGTGGGTCGACCGCCAGAGCCGCAAGCGCCACGGCGGAATTCGCATCTACTGAGCTGACCACAGGCGCATGGCGCTATATAAAGCGGCGTTATAAGCGAATAACAACATAGCCGTTCACGGGCCCCGTCCGCGTCACTATCGTGGCGCCATGAACTCGCTCGCTCAACTCGCCGAGACTCGACTCGCCGGGCTAACACCCGGTGAATTGCAGTGGGTGTCCGGCTATGCTGCCGGACTCGCCGCGGCCGGTGGTCATACTGTCGTCCGGGAGGCACCCGTGGCCGAGCACGGCAGGATGCTCACGGTCCTTTACGGTTCTCAAACCGGCAACGGCCAGTGCGTAGCCGAGTCGCTTGCCAACAGCGCAAGGGACGCCGGTTTCGCTGTGAACCTCCAGAGCCTGGCCGAATTCAAGCCGCAGAGCCTGAAGCGCGAGTCGCTGCTCAGCCTGGTCGTGAGCACGCATGGCGAAGGCGATCCGCCGGACGATGCCGAGCTGTTCCATGAGTACCTGCTGTCGGACCGGGCTCCGAAACTGGAGGGCCTGAAATACGCGGTGCTCGCGCTCGGTGACAGCAGCTACGTGAATTTCTGCCAGACCGGTCGCGAACTCGACGAGCGCCTGCAGTCTCTCGGGGCAGAGCGCCTGCTGCCGATCGTCGAATGCGACCTCGATTTTGACGAGCCTGCAAGTGCATGGGCGGGTGAGGTGCTGGCGCTGTTGCCGGACCAGCTCGATGCGTCGGCGGCGGTTTCGCATTTGCGTCCCGTCGACGTTCCGGCGGCGTACAGCAAAGAGAGTCCTTTTGAAGCCGAAGTGCTCGTCAATCAGAAGATCACGGGCGAGGACTCGTCGAAGGACGTCCGGCACATCGAACTATCACTGGACGGATCCGGCATCGTTTACGAACCGGGCGATGCACTGGCGGTATTCGTCGAGAACCCGCCCGAACTCGTCCGTCAGTTCATCGACGTTCTTGGCTTTGACGCGTATGCGCGCGTCGCGTTCGACGGTGCGGAAGTTCCGGTTTTCGACGTGCTGAAGGACAAGCTCGAGATCACGTCGCCCAGTCTCGGCTTCATCACGGCCTGGGCGGAGCTGTCCGGGAGCGACGAACTGGCCGAATTGCTGAATGCGGACAAGCGCCCGGCGCTGACCGCGTTCATGGACGCGCACCAGGTCATCGATATCGTCCGACGGTATCCCGCCACGGTGAAGCCCACGGACTTTGTCGCCAGCCTGCGCAAGCTGGGGCCGCGCTCGTATTCGATCGCGTCCAGTCTTGCGGCGAATCCGGAGGAGGTTCACCTGACCGTTGCGGCGGTGCGCTACGAGGCCTTTGGCGGCGAGCACTGGGGCGCGGGTTCCACGTACCTTTGCGATCGCGTCGCGCCGGGCGATCGTGTGCGCGTATTCGTGGAACCGAATACACGCTTCCGCCTGCCTGTCGACGACGACACGCCGGTGGTCATGATCGGCCCGGGAACCGGCGTCGCCCCTTTCCGCGCTTTCGTCGAGGAACGCGCCGAGCGCGGCGCGCGCGGTGGCAATTGGCTGTTCTTCGGCGACAGGAGTTTCTCCAGCGATTTCCTGTACCAGCTCGAGTGGCAGCGGCACCTGAAGCAGGGGCAATTGCAGAAACTCTCTGTTGCGTTCTCGCGCGATCAGTCGCGCAAGGTCTACGTGCAGGATCGCATCGTCGAGCAGGCGCGCGAGTTCTACGAGTGGATCGAACAAGGAGCACATCTCTACGTTTGTGGTGACGCGAAAAACATGGCCGGTGACGTCAACGAGGCGCTGATCGCCGTCATCGAGTCGCAGGCCGGCGTGCCGAGAGACGCGGCCGTCGAGCGCCTGCGCGAACTACGCGCAGCCGGGTGTTACCAGCGGGACGTCTACTGATGGCGGGACTGACTGACGTCGAGCGCATCAAGGCGCGAAGCCGGCACCTGCGCGGCACGATTTCCGAGAGCCTCGACGATCCGCTCACTGGCGCGCTGCGCGACGACGACACGCAGCTGTCCAAGTTTCACGGTTTCTACCAGCAGGACGACCGTGACCTGCGCAGCGAACGCAAGCGACAGCGGCTGGAACCTGCGTACAGCTTCATGATTCGTGCGCGCATTCCGGGTGGCGTGCTGACGACGCCCCAGTGGCTCGCAATGGATCAAATCGCCGACGAGCACGCGAACGGCTCGATCCGGCTGACGACGAGACAGGCCATCCAGTTTCACGGCGTGATCAAGGGACGGTTGAAGCCGTCGATACGTGCGATCAACGCGTCGATGCTGGACACGATTGCGGCCTGCGGCGACGTCAATCGCAACGTCATGGCGCCGGCGCTCCCGAGGCTCTTACCGGTGCATCGGCAGGTGCACGACATTGCTTGTGCGATGAGTGCCCACCTGACGCCTCAGACCCGTGCTTACCACGAGATCTGGCTTGACGGTGAAAGACTCCCGTCGGGCGATCGGGATATCGAGCCGATCTACGGTGACACCTACCTGCCGCGTAAGTTCAAATCAGCATTTGTCGTTCCGCCGCAAAACGATGTCGACATCTGGTCGCAGGACCTCGGCTTCATTGCCATCGTGGAGCGCGGAGAGCTGGCGGGCTTCAACGTGGTCGCGGGTGGCGGCATGGGCATGTCGCACGGCGAAACTGCCACCTATCCAAGGCTTGGTGACGTACTCGGTTTTTGTACGACGGACCAGGTACCGGCCGTTGCAGAGGCCGTCGTGACCACGCAGCGCGACTTCGGTGATCGCAGCAACCGCAGGCATGCGCGCCTGAAGTACACGATCGAAGACCGCGGGATCGACTGGTTCCGCCACGAGGTAGAAGAACGATCCGGGATACGTCTCAAGAAGGCCCGTGCCTTCTCATTCGTCGGCAACGGCGACGTCTATGACTGGTCGCGTGACGACGACGGAAACTGGCATTACACCTTGTTCGTTCAAAACGGCAGGGTCGCCGACTTTGGCACTCGCAGGCTCAGGTCCGGACTGCGAGCGATTGCGGAGGTGCACGACGGACAGTTCGTTCTGACGCCCAATCAAAACCTGATTGTCGCCGGCGTCCGCGATTCTGCCAGGGAATCGATCACCACGCTGCTCGAGGATTACGGTATCGCCAATGACGCACACGCGTCAGCACTGCGCAGGAATTCGCTTGCCTGCGTCGCGATGCCGACCTGCGCTCTCGCGATGGCCGAGAGTGAACGCTACCTGCCAACGCTCGTTGACAAGCTCGAAGCGGAACTCGCGGAGCTGGGCCTGGACGAGGAACCGATAACCATCCGCATGACAGGCTGCCCGAACGGCTGCGCACGCCCCTACATCGCGGAAATCGGACTCGTCGGCAAAGGACCCGGGCGCTACAACCTGTACCTCGGCGCGGGCTTCGCCGGCGATCGCCTGGGAAGCCTGTACCGCGACAATGCCGATGAAGGAGAAATCACCGACGCGCTCCGGCCATTGTTCCGCCAATTCCGCGACGAGCGCCAGCATGGCGAACACTTCGGCGACTTCCTCGTGCGCACCGGGGTCGTGAGAGAAGTGACCGCAGGAAGGGAAGTCCATGGTTGAGCTCCCGAACCTCGCGGCAATGAGCGCCGAAGAGCGTGTGGCCTGGGCGCTCGACGAGCTTCCCGGCAACCACATCGTCAGCAGCAGCTTTGGCGCCCAGTCGGCCGTCATGTTGCACCTGCTGGCAAGTCACAAGCCGGATATTCCCGTTGTCGTTATTGATACCGGCTACCTGTTTCCTGAAACTTACCTTTTCATTGACGAGTTGACGGAGCGTCTGTCTCTCAATCTCGCGGTGTACCGACCGAGCGTGTCGGGAGCGTGGCAGGAGGCCCGGCACGGCAAGCGCTGGGAGCAGGGCGTCACTGGACTTGACGACTACAACCGTGACAACAAGGTCGAGCCTATGGAGCGTGCGCTTTCGGAACTCGATGTCGGCACCTGGTTTGCGGGGCTGCGCCGCGGCCAGTCGAGCAGCCGGGCGCGAACGTCGCTCGTGGACAAATCGGGCGGACGCTTCAAGGTACATCCGATTGCGGACTGGAGCGACCGTGACGTGTATCGCTATCTGAAACGGCACGACCTTCCCTATCACCCGCTGCGTGACAAGGGCTATGTGTCAATCGGCGACGTGCACACGACGCGATCGCTCGCGCAAGTTTCGACGCTCGAGGAAACGCGCTTTTTTGGTCTGAAGCGTGAATGTGGCCTGCACGAGATGGAGTTCGGCACGTCGGCCGGAACGTGAAATCGTGAACTGCGGCGTCGCGGTCGCGCCTTGGCTGGATCAAGATCGAATCTGACCGACACAGCAACGAGGCTGTCATGCCTTCAACGATTCGATTCCTCACGCTGCTGCTCGCAACGTGTCTTGCGTCTACCGCTGCCGCGAGCGCCGATCGCGATGCGCTGATCGAGGCATGGGCCGCAAACATGGCCCAACTCCCTGGTACCAGTTCCTTCGAGCAAACCGGTGAGGACACCTGGACGCTGTCCGATACGGACTTGCCGTACGAGGGTTCCGTTCGTCTCATTGGTGCGTTGATCCGGCCGTATGAGACCCCGGGATTCGACTCCGGCTTCTCGCAATTCGGCATGGTCGAGTTCGATCTCGTCGATCTTCCGGAGGAGCGTCGCAATTCGCAGAGCTATTACTACTGGCTCGCCGATCGTCAGACGCTGCACTACTCGGACGAGGAACAGCGCTGGTTGGGCCAGCAGGAGTACCTTTCGGCGGTTTCGACGTACTACGACACCGACCTGTCCCTCGGGCCGCTGTCTTTCATGGTCAACTACGGCATCTGGATTCTGCTGATTGCGCTGATTGTCTTCGTGTTCATGGTGTTCAAGCGCCAGACCGTCAAGGCACGTTCGCTGATGGACGACTCGGCAGACATCAATCAGAAGGCGCGCGAAAACCTCGACCGCAGCGAAGCGATGCAGAACGAAGTCCTTGAGATCGCGCGCGAGTCGCGCGACCTGCACAGGGAAACGAACAAGCTGTTGAGCGAGATACTCGTCAGGCTGCAGCGTTGACGTCGTCGGTGCAGCCGCTGCGAACGGGCAGTTCCGCACCGTTGAACATGGCATCGATTTCCTGCTGAGACCGCGCACGGCGAATGTCATCGAGCTGCTTCGCTGAAATGTGCGGCGCGAACAGCCGCACAAAGTCGATCATGTAACGCCGTAGCACAGCGTCCTTGCGGAATCCGATCCACGTGGTGCTGCGAGGAAACAGCCCGGTCGCCTCGATGGCCTGCAGGTCCTTCTTGTCGTCGCAATCCTCGGCCATGCTGGCAACGATGCCCACGCCAAGACCCATGCGTACATAGGTCTTTATGACGTCGGCGTCGCGGGCCGTGAAGACGACATCCGGTTCGAGTCCTTCTTCGGAGAATGCCCGCTTGAGCGACGACTGGCCGCCAAAACTGAAGACGTACGTCACCAGCGGGTGTTCCGCAAGATCCGCGAGCGTGATGTCGCGGTCGAGTTGCGTGAGTGCGTGCCCTTTCGGCACCAGGATCTTGCGGTCCCAGTGGTAGCTCGGAACCAGCAACAGGTCGCTGAAAAGGTCACGTGAACCGGTGGCAATCGCGAAGTCGATCTCGTTTGCGGCGACCATATCCGCAATCTGCTCGGACGTGCCCTGGTGCAGGTTCAGACTCACGCCAGGGTACTGTTCGCGGAACGCGCGAATGACGTCCGGCAGAACGTAGCGTGCCTGCGTGTGCGTCGTCGCAATGGAAAGCGCGCCATCCTCCTCCTGGTAGTAATCGGAGGCCAGGCTGCGGATATTCTCGACCTCCTGCATGATTACGCGTGCCCGCTCAATGACTTTTTCGCCGGCAGGCGTGATGCTGCCTAGGCTCTTGCCCTTGCGCGTGAACAGCTGCAGGCCGAGCTCCTCTTCAAGCAGCTTCAGCTGTTTGCTGACGCCCGGCTGAGACGTGTAAAGGCGCTCGGCCGCCGCGGTGATGTTGAGCCCGTTATCGACGATTGCCAGCAAGTATTTGAGTTGTTGTAGTTTCATGTCGGCGGGAACGCCATGGCGGTCCTTTTTGTGACCCGTAAACGCTTCAGTCGTTCATTCCAGAGACTGATATAACACAAGGCTATATCGGCAGAAACAGTCTGTCTTTTTGCGCCGCGCCGGCTCGCCCTATAGTGACCACCCGAATCACTGAGGGCCGCCAATGGACTACTTCCCAGCGTTTTTGCAGCTCGACGGCAGGCGGTGCCTTGTCGTGGGCGGCGGTAACGTCGCGCTGAGAAAAATGCGACTGCTGCGCGCGGCCGGGGCCGAAATCCTCGTCGTGGCACCGGACATCGTGCCCGCGGTCGCGGACCTTGCGACACGCGGCGAGATTCGCCACGTCCGCCGCGAGTTCGAAGTCGATGACCTCGCGGGCGTGTGGCTGGCCGTGAGCGCCACGGGCATCCCCGATGTGGATCGCGCCGTGTTTAACGCCGCCAGCGATGCACGTGTGTTCTGCAACAGCGTCGACGATGTCGATGGCTGCAGTTTCATCACTCCGGCAATTGTCGATCGAAGCCCGATAGTCGTGGCGATATCGAGCGGTGGCGCGGCGCCGGTACTCGCACGCCAGATCCGGGAGCGCATCGAGGCACTGCTGCCGGCCACGACAGCGAACCTCGGGCGTCTCGCAGGCCGCTGGCGCGATCGCGTCAAACAGGGCATCGACAATACGCTGGGACGACGTCGTTTCTGGGAAGCCGTGTTCAGCGGTCGTGTTGCTCGCGAGGTGCATGCAAGACGTGATGACCTCGCCGAGCAGGAGCTTGCGGAATCGCTACGCAGTCACGGCAGAGGCGCCGGCTCCGCCGGGGTCGCCTGGCTGGTCGGCGCGGGGCCCGGGGATCCCGGATTGCTCACGCTGCGGGCGCTGCAGCTGATGCAGGCCGCCGACGTCATATTGCACGACCGGCTCGTCTCTGACGAGGTCCTGTCGCTCGCGCGGCGCGACGCGGACCTGGTTCCGGTCGGCAAGGATCCGGGCGGCCAGGCGATGAAACAGGACGATATCAACGCGCTGCTGGTGCGGCTCGTTCGCGAGGGCAAGCGTGTTTGCCGTCTCAAGGGCGGTGACCCGTTCATATTCGGTCGCGGGGGTGAGGAAGCCGAGGCACTGGATGCGGCGGGGTTGCGATTCGAAGTCGTACCCGGCGTTACGGCTGCGGCGGGCTGCGCCGCGTATTCGGGGATACCGCTGACGCATCGAGACGCCGCACAATCCGTCGTGTTGCTGACAGCGCACGGTCAGAACAACGTCGACCAGCTCGACTGGCCGTCCCTGGCCCGCGATCGACAAACACTGGCCGTGTACATGGGGGTGCGACGATTCCCGGAGCTGATGAACAGGCTGATCGGGCACGGCCGCGCCGCGGATACGCCGGTTGCGATCGTGGAACGCGGTACGCTACCGGGCCAACGTGTCATCCGGGGCACGCTGGGCCAGCTCACCCTGCTGGCTGAAGCGCATCGCGTCCAGTCGCCCGCAATCCTGATCATCGGTGAAGTTGCGGCATCCGACTTGTCGCAATATCGCCATTTTTCTGCTACAGACATTACTACGCGGACAACAACAAGGATAAGCAAATGATCTACGACAACATCCTGCAACTGATCGGCAACACGCCCGTCGTCCGTCTCAACAGGATGGGGCCCGATCACGTGGAAATGTATGTAAAGGTCGAGTCGTTCAATCCCATGGCGTCGGTCAAAGACAGGCTCGCATACGCTATCGTTTCCGACGCCGAACAGCGGGGCGATCTCGAGCACGGTCAGACCGTCGTCGAGGCGACCTCGGGCAATACCGGCATCGCACTCGCCATGGTGTGTGCCGCAAAGGGTTACCCGTTCGTCGCGACGATGGCGGACTCGTTTTCGGTGGAGCGCCGCAAGATCATGCGCGGGCTCGGTGCGAAAGTCGTCCTGACACCGGCGGCGGAGCGCGGTAGCGGCATGGTGCGCAAGGCCGAGGAGCTCGCGGAAAAATACGGTTGGTTTCTGGCTCGCCAATTCGAAAACCAGGCGAATCCCGACTATCACGCAAATACGACCGGCCCCGAAATACTCAAGGACTTCGCCGGCCGCCGGCTCGATTACTGGGTTACCGGTTACGGAACCGGCGGTACGATGACGGGCGCAGGTCGGACGATCAAGGCGGCAAGGCCGGAGGTCCGGATCGTCGCGACAGAACCGGAGGGTGCGTCGCTGTTGGCCGGCAACGAGTGGAGCCCGCACAAGATCCAGGGCTGGACACCCGACTTCATACCGGACGTGCTCGATCGCGAGATCTACGACGAGCTGCACTCGATCTCGGACGATCGGTCGATTCACGTGTCGCGAGAGCTGGCCGCAAAGGAAGGGATTTTCACGGGCATTTCCGCCGGCGCGACGCTGGCGACGGCACTGGACGTCGCAGAAAACGCGCCGAAAGGTTCCGTCATACTGGCGATGCTGCCGGATACGGGCGAACGCTACCTCAGTACGCCGCTCTTCGAGGGCGTCGAGGAAGGCTCCGATGACGCATGGCTGGCGACGCTCTGAGGCGCCCGCAAGCTTCTGAACGACCGGTAAAAAATTCCGTTTAGCTGAGACGTGAGTCACAGCGGTTCTGCGCGCATGCTGGCATCGTGTGCGGATGTCCGCAGAAGTGCACGACCTCGAGACCCGCAAGAACATCGGCAAGGCGAAGGCACTGCTGCATTCGCTGGTTCCGCGGGCCCAGTCGTTCCTTTACTACGACCGTGCGCGCGAGTGTATCTGGTCCAGCGACGGCGCCGAAGACTACGAAATCGATGAGTTCGTCAGCGACTTGCCGGACGAGGTCATGGCCGGCCATGCCGGTGACACGGACTACCTGCGTCGCACGCTGTCGTCCGGCCGCACCCTGCTGGTCTTGCCGGTCTTCGGACCGGAACGGAAGAGCATCGGCTTGCTGATTTCGTTGTTCTCGCGCAATGCCGGCAAGTCGTCTTCGTTCAACCCGAGCCTGATTGCGAACATCCTGGAACCCGCCGTAGAGATGATAGGCGATGCCCTGCGGGTCAGTCAGCGGCTGGACGAATCGAAGGCCGCGTGCGCGGGATTCGAGCGCGAGCTCGAACTCGTTTACGAGATCGACGAGAAGATTCACGGCACGTCACGAAGCCACGTCGGTCTTGCCCACCTCGTTGGGCAGAGCGGCCGTTTCCTGGGTATCAACTACAGCGTGTTGCTCATACCGTCCAAGCGCATACGGGTCAGCGCAACGCATTCGAGCTGGAAGCACGTGCGCCGCAAGGTCCTCGACCGCTACCTGATCGAGCAGTTATTGCCAAAGATCGAGGGCCAGCGCTGGCCTGTCGTATTCGAGATACCGACGGTCGAGGGCGCAGACAACGAAGCCGGGCAGAATTACCAGGCCCTGCTTTGTCCCTTGCACGACCAGCGCGGCAACGTCGAAGGTGTGCTTGCCCAGCTCGGGCGCATCGATAACTCCGACTTCAGCAAATCCGATCGTCGATTCATGGCGCACATCATGCGCAAGGTCGAGTACGTGATTGAGCAGTCCTTCGATTCGATGACCGGACTGATGAATCGCGCGGGCTTCGAGTCGCAGCTGCACGAGTCGGCCAAGGACGTGCACGCTGCGAACGACGCGCATCAGATCATCTATTTCGACCTCGACAACCTGCAACTCGTCAACGATACCTTCGGGCGCGAAGCCGGTGACGCCGTCATTATGCGCTTCGCGCGCCTGCTCGAGGAGGATTTGCCGAAGAGCGCAGTGCTCTCCCGTCTGACCGGCGACGACTTCTGCCTGTTGCTGACCCACGCAGACACGGATGCGGCGCTGGAGATCGCAAATCACATTCGCGACAAGGGCCGCACGCTGCGGTACCTGGAGGGCGACAAGTCGCTGCAGGTCACGATGAGCGTAGGAATCGCCGAGTACAACAACCGCGTGGCCGACGAGGCAAACGCGCTGACCGCGGCGCGCATGGCGTGCGAGTCAGCCAAGGACCACGGCCGGGATCGTATCGAGGTTTACGACGAGCAGAACCTGAGCGTCATTCGCCGTTACGACGACATGCAGCTCGTTGCACAGATCCAGCAGACGCTGGACGGTGATGGCTTCGACCTGCTTGCGCAGCCAATCATGACCCTGACCGCAGACAGCGAGCGGCCGCGCTACGAGGTGCTGCTGCGCATGAAAGACCAGGGCGGGGAGCGCATTCCGACCGATGCTTTTCTCTCGGCAGCGGAGCGCTACCAGATGATGCCGCAGATCGATCGCTGGGTTGTGTCCAACACCATTGCAAGTATCGCGGAACGGGCCGATCTCGTGGACGGACTCGATGCGCTATTCGCGATCAACCTGTCCGGGCAGTCCCTTGGCGACGACGACATCCTCGAATTCATCGACGATGAAATCCGGGCAAGCGGCGTGCCGCAGGACTCGTTGTGCTTCGAAATCACAGAGTCGGCCGCGGTGTCCAATCTCGCAAAAGCGCAATCGTTCATCGATGCGCTGCGTGAGCGCGGATGCAAAATATCCCTGGACGACTTCGGCGCCGGACTGAGCTCCTTCGCATACCTCAAGAATTTCACCGTCGACACGCTGAAGATCGATGGCAGTTTCATTCGCGACATCACCGATAACCGCATCTCCGAGTCGATGGTCGCGGCAATCACCCAGGTTGCAAAGGTCATGGACCTGGAGACCGTGGCTGAATACGTCGAGACCGAGCAGACCCTGGAGCTGATTGCCGAGCTCGGTGTGGATTTTGCCCAGGGGCACGTCGTTGGCAGGCCGGTGCCGCTCGCCGATGTACTGGACGAGCTGGCGGACAATACGCAGGTATCGGCCGGCTGATTCAGAAAATACCGGCTTCCAGTCCGGCGGCCATCGTGAGTCCCAGCTCCTCGCATTCATCGAGACGCGCTTCGTCGAATTCGCCGACGATCATCACGGGCTCCTGCACTTCCCTGACCGCGAGCCCGGTCAGGATTCGCCGCAGGCTCGTCAGTGCGCCGGTGCCATCGTTACCCGCCCTGATGAAGAGTGCAAACGGTTTGGCGTCGATTTTTTCGATGGTCGGGTAATAAACTCGATCCAGGAAGTACTTCATCGCGCCGCTCATGTAGCCGAAGTTCTCCGGCGTACCGAGGATAAACGCGTCGCACCACAGCAGATCGTGGGCATCGGCATCCAGCGCTTTTCGAACGCGTACTTCGACGTTATCGACATCGTCGCTGCTCGCGCCGCGAATTACGGCCTCAGCCATGCGGTCGGTGGATCCGGACTGCGAGTGGTACACGATCAGCAGTTTGTGTCGGGCAGGCATACCGTTCGTTCCGCTTCGGCTGGCGCCAGTGTAACGCGTCAGTCGCTACGTATTCTCTCTCACTGTTAGAACCTGTAATCGCCCCAATATAAAAAAGCCGAAGGGTGGGCGAGTAGCAGAGCCTCAATTCTTGATTGGGCTGTCGCGATGCGAATGGCCAGTGTCGACAGTGTTGCTATTAGGTTTCGTAGCGTCCAATGGACGACGAAGTGCGCGATAGCAGGGCTATTCGCGCTCGCGCTGGCCGTGGTCTTGTATGCGGTCGCACGCGCGGACGGTTCAGCCTATCTGGTACCCATACAGCTGTCGCAGATACTGCCGGCTATTGAGTCAGGCGCCGCTCTCGGTTCCCTTCCTGCTTTTTTGCACGTATTTGCCTTTACGCTGCTGACCATCACTGCCGCAAGACCTGGCTCCGTTGTCGCGTGCGTAGCGATCGGATGTGGCTGGTTTCTGGTAAACGTTCTGTTCGAGGCAGGGCAACATCCGGACATCGCGCCCGTCATTGATAGCGTTTTGCCCGCGTCGTTTGTTGCGGCGCCCCTCCTCGAAAACGTCGGCCCCTACTTCTCCCACGGAACGTTCGACCCCCTGGACATTCTGGCGGCAGCGCTCGGCACTGCGGCAGCGATCGGATTCATCTTTTTGGTGCGACAAAGGGAGAGCGAATCATGAAGCATAAGACTTCAGAACTTCCATTCATGCGTCTCGTGGCAGTCGCGGCAATCGCGACGCTCGGCACGGTCACGATAATCGGCAGCGGTGGTGGTGGCGGTGGTGGTGGCAGCACTCCACCCGCAGCCACATTGAACTCGTTGGCTGTGACTCCCGCGACGCCAACCATCGCGCTCGGTACTGACCAGCAATTCACCGCAACGGGGAGCTATTCCGACGGCTCAAATAGAAACCTGACCGCATCTGCGAACTGGTCCTCGAGCGATCTGGCGGTTGCCACTATCGATGCCGGCGGTCTGGCAACGACCAACGGTCAAGGCGCAACCACAATTACCGCAAGCGTTAGCGGCGTCTCAGATAGCACCACTCTGACCGTCGATCCGGCCAGCCTCGTGTCGCTGACTGTTACACCGGCGGATCCGACATTGGGATACCAGGGCGCATCCCAGCAGTTCGTGGCGACCGGCACGTACTCGGACCAAAGTACTGAAGATCTCACGGATACCGTGACCTGGAGCTCATCCGACACATCGGTTGCTGATATCGGTAGCGACGGATTTGCATCCGTAACAGGAATTAGTGGATCGACGACCATCAGAGCGGACAGCGGGGGAGTATCGGATACGACAACGCTGAGCATCCGTACCGGGACGGTATCGGGTGAGATCAATGTGCCCACGTCAGACATGGGTTGGCAACCGTCCTTCTATACTTACCTGGCCGAGGGAGGTGGCAGGGTGCGGGTACAGGGAACAGACGTTGCAGTGGATGTCACGGCAACCAGCGCTACGATGGCCACGTATACATTGACAGGCGTGCCATGGGGAAACGTCACTCTGGTTTTCGACGAGGGTCCGAGCTATGACGTGTTCACCCAGTCTTCGAAGCGTTTGTCGGTCAATGTCGCCGCTTCGGCAATAAGTGGTGCGGACTTCAGTTTCGTCTATCACTGGGAGGAGCTGCTGGGCTACCCACCCGCCTGGGGCGCGATGAACACCCAGGCCCCCGCGCCGTGGAAAGCTCAGTTCGTGAGCTCTGAAATCGCGTTCGTGGCATTTCGGCTCGACAACCCGGCCGAGCGAATCGAGCTGTACAGAACGATCGATAAGGGCCTGAACTGGACTCTGATTGGACAGTGGACGTTTGACCAGGCCGCATGGGATACCGGTACGTGGCCATACCCAATTCACTGGCAGAATTTCCACTTCCTCGATGCAGATCGCGGTGTTATGCATGCGACGACTCGGGGAATACCGTGCGACGTTGGAGCGAACTATTTCTACACCGGCGATGGCGGACAGAGCTGGAACACGACAGCGCTGCCGCTAACCCCAACGGGTTACCATGTGCAGACCGGCGCTTACGCGCGAATCGGCGACAGTCACCTGATTATGGCCGGCCGAGTCGGATGCGGCGTCCAGGGATATGTGGCTGGTTTCTACGATGCGATTTGGGAAAGCACGAACGCTGGTGCGGACTGGACGTTAGCCTGGCACGCCGCACGCGACGAATGGGGGCCCTTCATCGGCGTTGACGCAAACGCCAACGGGCGAGCCGTCGCTTATCGAGGTGCCGTCATTCAGCAGTTCGTACTGCGGGATGATCAGGGCGTGTGGGCGCCGCAAGCGGGCAGCCAGGTTCACAATGAACTCCGGGATATCGCTATGATCGACGACACTGCGTGGATCGCGAGCCAGGGTGGCGGAATACCGAGTGGGACGTTCCGCAGCGACGATGCCGGTGTTTCGTGGCAGCGGGTATCTGACGGAGTCGTACAGGACTTCGATTTTGCAACGTTGCTCAAGGGGTTCGCCCAGGCAGGCGGACCTGCGCACGTGACTTACGACGCCGGGGCGAACTGGCGGTACCAGTCGGCAGGAGGCGCTATCTGGCCGGGTGTCATGGACGTCTGGGCATTCAGCCGCAATGAAGCTGCGTGGGTCGAGACCGGTTTCGGCGACCCGAACCAGACAAGTCAGTTTTTCACCTATGTTGAGCCGTGGGAGGCCAACGTAGAAGTCCGCGAGAACGTCGCGCTCGATGACGCAAACGTCGCGCGGGGCGCAACCGAGGTGCCAATGGCGTCGTTGCAGCTGATCAGCCATGGCCCGGTCCCGATCAACATGCCGTTGCTGACCCTGAACGCGTCGGGTTCCGGCGACGATGCGACCGATGTCGCGGCAGTCGAGCTCTGGTGGGATCGGAATGCCGATGGGATCATTGATGGCGGCGATACGGTATTGTCTGCAGGGACCTTCAATGCCGATAACGGCACGGTCAGCCTGTCGACGGCCGGGGCGGGCCAGCTCGAGCAACTGTATCCGGTCTACCTGCTGGTCACCTTCGACATGTCGAGCGCCGGCGCTTACTCCGGTACGTATCGCGTTTCGCTGGATATCGCCAACATCACGGCTGAGGAAGCAGGTACGGGCAGCGCGGTGACAGTAAGCGCGCCGACGGAGTTTGAGATCGCGCCGCGGTCCATCACGGTTCTGCCCTGACGCCTCGCTGCTGTCATCGCGTGAACGTGGCTGAGGGAGAACGCACGAAACTCTGCGGCAGCCGCTGTCTGGTTGCACATCTGGGCCAGATTACACGCTAGACTGCGGCGGATGGATGATTCGACGCAAGCGGAGATCGATGCGGTCGTGCAGGCGCTGCCGGGCCCGCTGCGTTCGGTGACGACCCGCTGGTTCGAACGCTTGCAGGAGCGGTATCCCGACTCGAAGCTGCCCGCCGGCTCGGTCAGCCCGCTTGCACGCGCCGTCGCCGCCAGCGAATTCGCGGGAAACGTCCTGCTGCGCGAGTGGGACTGGTTCGTGGCTTCCTATGCAAAGCTCGAGGCGCCGCCGGATGACAGCGAGCTGGCTGCCTTCGTCGAGCGCATTGGCGAACCGGGCGAAGACGTCAACTCGGTCAAGCGACGGATTCGGCAGTATCGGCACCGGCGCATGCTGCACGTGCTCTGGCGCGAGCTGGCCGGCATTGCAAGTCTCGACGAAACGCTCTGGGCGCTGTCGGACCTGGCCGATCGATTACTCGACGCTGCTGCGCGTTGCGCGCAGCATCAGCTGTCTGAGCGCTACGGATACGTGCGAAATGAATCCGGAGGCATCGTGCCGATTGTCATCCTGGGCATGGGCAAGCTGGGCGGCCGCGAGCTCAATTTCTCTTCGGACATCGACCTGATATTCCTGTACCCGGAGGGCGAGGACAGCGATGGCCGCAAGAGCGTCAGCCCGCAGGAGTACTTCACGCGGCTGTCGCGACAGATCATCGCGCTGATCGACGAAGCCACGACCGATGGTTTCGCGTTTCGGATAGACACCCGGCTGCGGCCGTTCGGTGAGAGCGGTCCGCCCGTCGTCAGTTTCACTGCGCTCGAATCCTACCTGCTGCAGCACGGGCGTGGCTGGGAACGGTACGCCTATGTGAAAGCGAGGATCGTCGGCCCGCAGCCAGCCGAGGCGATTGCCGAGGAGCTGTACCGAAACCTGATCGAGCCCTTCGTCTATCGGCGCTATATCGACTACGGCGTGTTCGAATCGCTGCGTGAAATGCATGCCCTGATTTCTGCCGAGGTGCGTCGACGCGACCTGGCCGACAACGTCAAGCTCGGTCCCGGTGGCATCCGCGAGATCGAGTTCATCGTGCAGTCGCTGCAGCTCGTGCGCGGCGGCGCCGATCCCGAGCTGCGTGCACGCGAGCTGCAACCGACGCTCGTGACGCTGGCAAAGAGACGGTGTCTGAGCAGGGAGTCGGCCATCGAACTGCTCAAGGCGTACGAGTTCCTGCGGCGCCTAGAGAACTTCATCCAGGCGATACGCGACCAGCAAACCCACGAAGTACCGGCCGACCCCGTCGATCGCGCGCGCCTTTGTGTCGCGATGAACAGCTGGGACTGGGATGCGCTGGTCGCCGAACTCGAGGAACAACGCGGCAATGTTTCCCGGCAATTTGACGAGATCGCGATCCGTGGGCAGGAAGACGATCGCACCGACTCGCCGGCAACGCTGTTCGCCGAACTGTGGGACGGCAATGCGGATACGGCGGCCTGGCAGGCGTTGTTCGAGAACGACGGTCTGGACAATGCGGCCGAGTTGGGCGTCCGGCTGGCTCGTTTCGCCAGCTTGCGGGCGGCCCGCCAGCTCGACAAGATGGCGAGGCGGCGTTTGCTTCGTTTCCTGCCGCGCATGATCCAGCAGCTGTCGCGCACCGAGTACCCACTCGTTGCGCTCGATCGTACCCTGTCAGTCATCGAAAGCATCCTGAGACGCAGCGCCTACCTGTCTCTGCTGAATGAAAACCAGGCAGCGCTGGCGCGCCTGGTCGACCTTTGCAGCAAGAGCGCGTATCTCGCTGACCGGATGACGCGATACCCCGTGCTGCTCGACGAGCTGCTAGACACGCGCGAGCACAGCGGCGAGGTCACCAAGGCTTATCTCAAGGCATCCCTCGATAATCGTCTGGCGCGCGAGGAGGAGAGCGATGTGGAAGAGCGCATAGCAACCCTTGCCCGGTTCCAGAGGGTCGCTATGTTCAACATTGCCGTCGCGGATTTCGACGGCGCGCTGCCGATCATGAAGGTTAGCGACGGACTGACCTGGCTTGCGGAAACGATACTGGACGAGGCGCTTGCAATCGTGTGGGCCGACATGACGATGAAACACGGAAAACCCTGTTTCGAGGTCGACGGCCAGCGTTTCGAAGCGGGGTTCGGTATTGTCGGCTATGGCAAGCTAGGCGGGCTCGAGCTGTCCTACGGATCGGACCTCGATCTCGTTTTCCTGCACGACTCTCGCGGTACCAGGCAGGTAACGGACGGCGACAAACAACTCGACAACCCGGTGTTTTTCGGCCGCTTCGTGCGACGCCTGGTGCTGTTGCTTACCACGCAGACGGGCTCCGGCGAGCTTTACGAGATCGACACGCGCCTGCGTCCCGACGGACGCTCGGGCGTGCTGGTGACGAGCGTCGAGGCATTTGAACGCTACCAGGAGGAGAACGCCTGGACGTGGGAGCACCAGGCATTGTTGCGCGCACGCGCGGTTGCCGGCGATGTCGGTGTGGGCAAGCAGTTCGAGCGTGTGCGACAGGACACGCTGATGCATCGGGTTCGTCGCGAAGCGTTACGCGATGATGTCGTATCGATGCGTGCAAGGATGAGGAAGGAACTCGATCGCAGCAACGATGCGCAGTTCGATCTGAAGCATGGCATAGGCGGGATCGGCGACATCGAATTCCTCGTGCAATACCTCGTCTTAAACAATGCTGCGCGCAGCCCTTCTGTCATCGAATACTCGGACAACATCCGGCAGCTCGATGCGCTCGCTGCGACTGCCTGTCTCGACGCAGAAGCGGTTCTTGCGCTGCAGGATGCCTATCGTGCCTACCGTCTTGCTGTGCACCGGCTCGTTCTCGACGAGCAGCCGCCAATCGTTGCCGTAGACGCCTTTGCAGACGAACGGGCGTTCGTGAGCAGTATCTGGGAAACGCATCTGGGCGTATAATTCCCGTCCGCCCCGAAGACGATGAGGACAGAAGTGGCCGCAAGAGCAGGAACCGTAGACCAGCAACTGATACCGGCAAATGCCCAGCACAGGTACGAGGTGCGGCCCAGGGATCTGCCGCTTAGCTGTCCGATGCCGGGCATGTATCTCTGGAACTCACACCCCAAGGTATTCCTGCCCGTTCATGAGACAGGCGAGGCAAAGTGTCCGTACTGCGGCGCGCAGTACTTCATGACGGAGGACGCCGAGTAGGTCGTGCACATCGTTACCGGCGGTGCCGGCTTTATCGGCAGCAACCTCGTCCAGGCGCTGACCGCCAGGGGACACGACGACATAATCGTCGTCGACGATCTCAGCGACGGGCACAAATTCGTCAACATCGCCGATCTGCAGATCGCCGATTACCTCGACAAGGACGAGTTCCTCACGCGGATCGAGGACGATCCGGGATTCGCCAGGGACATCAAGGCAATCCTGCACCAGGGCGCCTGTTCCACGACCACCGAATGGGACGGCCGCTACATGATGCAGAACAACTACACATATTCGCAGAGGCTGCTGCATCACTGTCTGGATCTCGGTACGCCTTACATCTACGCATCGTCGGCCGCCGTATACGGCGCGTCCGAGGTCTTTGCCGAGGAGCCGGCCAACGAGAACCCGCTCAACGTCTACGGCTACTCGAAACTGCAGTTTGATCGCTACGTGCGCCGGGTCGCGGCCCGGCCGACCAGCCAGGTCGTGGGTTTGCGTTACTTCAACGTCTACGGGCCGCGCGAGCAGCACAAGGGCTCGATGGCGAGCGTGGCCTGGCACTTCAACAACCAGGTGCGTGATGAGGGCGAAGCGCGGCTGTTCGAAGGCAGTGGCGGCTACGGCGATGGTGAACAACTGCGGGATTTCGTGTACGTCGGTGACGTCTGCGACGTGAACCTCTGGTACCTCGATCATCCTGACGTATCGGGCATCTACAACACGGGTACCGGCAGGGCACAGAGCTTCAATGACGTGGCGAATGCCGTGATCGGCTGGCACGGCAAGGGCAGAATTCGCTACATCCCGTTTCCCGACCATCTCAAGGGCGCCTACCAGAGCTACACGGAAGCGGATCTCGCGAACCTTCGGGCATCCGGCTGCGACGTCGAGTTTCGCCCGGTCGAAGACGGCGTCAGGGCTTACCTCGACCAGCTCGCCGCCCATGCCGGAGATTGACCGCGGCGGTACGCTTATCGTCGGTCCATCGTGGGTCGGCGACATGGTGATGGCGCAGGCCCTGTTCAAGCACCTCAAGGCGAGGGCCCCGGATCGCGCACTCGACGTGCTGGCACCTTCGTGGTCGTTGCCGATCGTCGCTCGTATGCCGGAGATTCGTCGGGCTTACGCGTCCGAGACGGCACACGGCGAACTGGGCATCGGCAAGCGCTGGCGAATCGGCCGGGAACTGCGTCGACACGCGTACGAAAGCGCAATCGTCCTGCCGCGATCGCTGAAGTCGGCACTTGTCCCGTACTTCGCGAACATTCCGACGCGCACGGGTTTCCGCGGGGAATCGCGTTACTTTCTGATCAACGACATGCGGCCTTTCGATCGCGCGCTGCTCGACCAGACGGTCAAGCGCTTCATCGCCCTCGGACTCAGGCGCGGCGAAGCGCTTGGTGATATCCCGCAACCGGCGCTGCGCGTGTGCACAGATAATCAGCGGCAGGTGATGGAGCGGCTCGATCTGCTCACGGATCGTCCTGTCGTGGCGATGATGCCGGGGGCCGAATACGGGAGTGCGAAGTGCTGGCCTCTGCGCCACTTTGCCGAGCTGGCCCGCATGCTGGACGAGCATGGATTCGAGGTCTGGGTCCTGGGCTCGCACAAGGATGCCGCGTCGGGTGAGGAGATTGCCGCGGCGAGCTCAGCACGCAACGCGTGCGGCGAGACCTCGCTGGAAGACGTCATCGACCTGCTCGGCTACGCGAACCAGGCGGTCAGCAACGACTCGGGGCTCATGCACATCGCGGCCGCGGTCGGCACCTTCGTACAAGCGATCTACGGCTCGTCGTCCCCGCGCTTTACGCCGCCGCTGACCGACGACCAGGTCACGCACTACCTGGCGCTCGACTGCAGCCCCTGTTTCCGGCGCGAGTGCCCGCTGGGCCACCTCGATTGCCTCAACAATATTCCGTCGGCGCAGGTTCTCGACGCAATTCTTGCGACATAGCGCCGAAAATCGCCGAAATTCGCCGAAGTTACGCAAACTCGGCAGACGTTCGTGAGGCGAGGTTACAAGCGCTTCCCGTGAACGTCCCCGAAAATGTACTCAAAATCCCGTAAATTCCTGGAATTCGGACTGCTTCGAAAGCGACATGGCAGCAGGCCGGATATCGGGGAGCGCGAACGAGAAAAATTCCAGAAAAAACCCAAAAAATCACGCGAAATTCGCTGAAAAATGGTTAAAATCGAAAAAATTTGTAAATCCGAGATATTCCAGAAAAGGCGGTTGCCTGGCGAGCGAGAGTTTCAGTCTAGGTAGTTTTCTCGAATTTAGTCGTTTTTTCCGAGGATTTCGTCGATTTTATTGCATACTTCGCCGACTCTTATGAGCGACATCGCCTCGGGCGATCGCACGCGCTGTCCCCAGCGAAGCTCCTCAGCGGATCGGCCGAGAAATCGCTGCGCCGCGTCGGGATAGCGGTTGACGGTCGTCTGAAGCGACAGATACGG
>JAAUXY010074830.1_pt1 | contig 20362 bp, 24 predicted proteins | sample 7278121 | NCBI WGS metagenome assembly JAAUXY01 (sample SAMN14350117, study PRJNA611818) | marine sediment metagenome | isolation source: surface marine sediment (1.8m) | place: French Polynesia: Moorea | collected 2018-08 | reverse complement strand
TGAACCCCCGCTCGTCGTTCGTCACAGTCCCGAGTTCTCCGGGAACCGGATGTCGCTGGCGTTTTCCGGGTGGTGGCCCTCGATCTGCGAGTAGTGGCCCCGGATGATGTCCATGTCCATATCCACGTTGCCGGTGAGATACAGCGTCGGCCCGAGCCCGATGCGCCGCCTGCCGAAATCGAGAAACGCCAGCACGACCGGGACATTCGCCTCGCGGGCAATACGGTAGAAACCGGTCTTCCAGTGATCGCGGCGCTTCCTCGTACCTTCGGGTGCGAGTCCGAACAACACATCCTTGTCACCCTGCAGGAGTTCCACCGCCTGCTCCACCGCCGAGCCGGCCTTGCCGCGATCCAGCGGTATGCCGCCCATCGCTCTCAGGATATTGCCCAGCGGGAACCAGAACAGCGAGTGCTTGCCGAAGAAGTGAATATTGTCGATCTGCAATGCGACCTTGCAGACCAGCGCCCAGTAGCCGTCCCAGTTCGATGTGTGCGGAGCTGCGATGACGACGGCGCGCGGCACGGCGGGACGTTCGCCGATAATCGTCCAGCCGCCGACGCGGAGCAGGAATCGAGCGAGCCGGGCGAGCATTAGCCTTGCGGCCGACCGAACCAGGCGGCCAGTGCCCCGGCTGCGATCAATGTGCCACCCAGCCACGAGTTGCCATCGAGGCCGATAATGAGACTGCCCACTGCGATGCCTACGGCGGCGATCATCAGCCAGAAGCGCTGTTGCTGCTGCGCGGCGAGCTCCAGCCTCATCTTCCGCATCTCCGGCGACGACATATCGAAGTGGATATTGCCGGCAGACGCCTGCTCCGACAGCTGGCGAATGGCGTTAGGCAGGTGGCGTAGCGCCTGGCGAATCTGCGGCAGGTTCTCGCGGAGATCGCTGGCGAGCGCCGGCGGGCCGACCTGCTCATCCATCCAGCGCTTCAGCGTAGGCCTCGCGGTCTTCCAAAGGTCGAGTCGCGGGTAGAGTTCGCGACCCAGGCCTTCGATGTTGAACAACGTCTTCTGCAGCAGCACCAGCTGCGGCTGGATCTCGACCTCGAAACGTTGTGCGACCTTGAACAGCCGCATCAGCACCTGGGCGAAGGAGATCTCTTCGAGCGGCTTGTTGAAGACCGGTTCGCAGACCGAGCGGACCGCAGACTCGAGCAGGTCGATGCGCGTGCCCTCCGGCACCCAGCCTGAGTCGATGTGCAGTTTCGCGATCTGGTGGTAGTCGCGGTCGAAAAACGCGAGGAAGTTGCCGGCCAGGTATTCCTTGTCTTCGGGATTCAGCGTGCCGACGATGCCGAAGTCGACCGCGGCGTACTTCGGTTTGTCGGGATCGTCTGCGAGCACGAAGATGTTGCCGGGGTGCATGTCCGCATGGAAGAAGTTGTGCCTGAAGACCTGCGTGAAAAAGATCTCGACGCCGTTCTCGGCAAGCACCTTAAGATTGACGTCTTTCTGCTTAAGCGTCTTCATGTCGCTGATCTGGATGCCGAAGATGCGTTCCTGGACCATGACCTCGGGACGGCAGTAGTCCCAGTAGATCTCCGGCACGTACAGCATCTCGCTGCCCTCGAAGTTGCGCTTCAGCTGCGCCGTGTTGGCGGCCTCACGCATCAGGTCGAGCTCGTCGTGGATCGTCTGTTCGTATTCCTTGACGACTTCCACCGGCTTTAAGCGAGGGCCCAGGCTCCAGTATTTCGCTGCGAGCTTCGCCATCGTGCGCATGACCTCGAGGTCGCGTTCGATGCGTTCTTCCACACCGGGCCTCAAGACCTTCGCGATAACCTCGGTGCCGTCCTTCAACTGGGCCGAATGCACCTGTGCAATCGACGCCGCGGCGAGTGCCTCGCGGTCGAATCGCTTGAAGACCGTGTCGACCGACTGCCCGTAGGCCCCTTCGATAATCTCGATCGCCTCCTCGGCGGGGAATGGCGGCACGGCGTCCTGCAGCTTGGCGAGTTCGTCGGCGATGTCCGGCGGCAGCAGGTCCCGCCGGGTCGACAACGCCTGCCCGAACTTGACGAAGATAGGGCCAAGTTCCTCCAGCGCCAGGCGGATGCGTTCACCCATCGGCGCGTCACTGGTTCGCCTGCGGGGCGCTACGATAAACAGGAAGCGCAGGGGGCGCAGCAGATGCGTCTCCTTGATGACGTCATCGAGGCCGTACTTGACGAGCACGCGCTGGATGCCGATCAGTCGGAACAGTGTTCGTCGCGTCATCATCGGTCCCGATCCTTCAGGCGCTGGACTCTTGCCGCCAGCCGCTCCACGTCGTCACGCAGCGTGTTGACATCGCCACCGAAGGCTTCTACCTCCGAGCGGGATGGCAACTCGCGCGACTCTTCCTGCAGGTACTCGCGAATGTTCTGGCCCATCGTCTCGCGGGCGGCCTTGCTCCACCGACCGAGTCCCCGCGCCAGTTCGCCGGCGCGGTACGCGGCGGTATCGCCAATGACGCCCGACAGCTCTTCTTCGATGTCGGGTTTCGCGCGTTCGAGCAGTTTCTGGAAGGCCTGGGCCGTCAGGGCGTCGCCCGACAGCTCGATTGATCCGCTGCGGATCATGTCCTCTCCGCCGCCCGCGGCCATGCTCGTAAGCCCAATCAGCGAGCCGGTCACGGCGGCGTCGGGGTCGCGTTCGACCTCCGTTCTGAGGTCGATCTCGCCCTTCTCCATGACGAAGTAGACGGTCAACGCCGTATCTCGAACGCCGATCGCGACAACCTGCCCGTCGAGCTTGTCACACAGCGCGCGCGCCTCGATCGAGTCCCGGATATTGCGGTTCAGGAGGCGCGCAAGCGGTCGCATCATGGATTCGAGCGGGCTCATCGGTGGTTTTTCAGACTTTGTAGCCGATGTGCAGGGCGACGATACCGCCGGTGAAATTGCGGTAGCGGCAGCGTTCGAAACCCGCAGTCTCCATCATGCCGACCAGCGTCTCCTGATCGGGATGCATGCGAATGGACTCTGCCAGGTACTGGTAGCTGTCTGAATCCTGTGCGACCAGCTTGCCGAGCGTCGGCAAGACCTTGAACGAGTACAGGTCATAGGCCGGCTGCAGCGACTTGTGAGGTTTGGAGAACTCGAGGATCAACGCCTTCCCGCCCGGCTTCAGCACGCGAAACATCGAGCGAAGCGCCGCGTCCTTGTTCGTCACGTTGCGCAGTCCGAAGGCTATCGTAATGCAGTCGAAGCTGTCCTCGTCGAACGGAAGATCTTCCGCATCGACCTGGGCGATGTCGACCCTGGCTCCGACGCCGGCATCGACGATTCGGCGGCGGCCCTGTTCCAGCATCGCGGCATTGATGTCGGCGAGCACGACGCGGCCGCTGTCGCCAACCCTTTTCGCGAAGGCGATCGCGAGGTCACCGGTGCCGCCGGCGAGGTCGAGGACGTGATGTCCCTTGCGGACGCCGGCCTCGGAGACCGTCGCCATTTTCCAGATCCGGTGCAGCCCCCCCGACATCAGGTCGTTCATCAGGTCGTAGCGACTGGCGACAGAGTCGAAGACGTCGCGCACGAGCCCGGCCTTCTCCCCAGTCTCTACATCTTTGTAGCCGAAGTGCGTCGTGTTGTTGTCTGGCTTGTTCATCAGCGTGTCATTCCGTGCTGTTGCGAGCATAACCCGCGTCCTTCAGACGGTCGAGGTAGGCACGCCATTTCGCGTCCATGCCCTGACCCAGCTCATACAGGTAGGTCCACGTATACAGGCCCGTGTCGTGACCGTCGTCGAAGATGAGGCGGATTGCGTAATGCCCGATCGGCTCGATGCGCGTTATGACAACCTGTTCCTTGCCCGTCTGCAGCGTTTCCTGACCGGGGCCGTGCCCGCGCACTTCGGCGCTGGGCGAATGGACGCGCAGGAATTCGAAGCTGAAATCGAAGGCTTCGCCATCGTCGAAGCTTATCAGCAGTCGCTTTGACTGCTTGCGGAGCTTGATCTCTGTCGGCTGCGTCACGGACTGTCCTTCAGGCGGTTGGTTGCCGGGACAGGGATGCTAAAGGATATAGCGGCTCAGGTCTTCATCCTTCGACAGCTCGGCCAGGTGATCGTCGACGTAGCCGGCATTGATCGTAAGCTGCGTACCGCTCTTGTCCGAGGCCTCGAACGAGATGGTCTCGAGCAGTCTCTCCATCACGGTATGCAGCCGTCTCGCACCGATGTTCTCGGTGTTCTCGTTCACCTGGAACGCGACCTCGGCGAGCCGCTTGACGCCGCTTTCGGCGAAATCCAGCGATACCTCTTCGGTCTCCATCAGGGCGGCGTACTGTGCTGTCAGTGACGCGTTTGTCTCCGTCAGGATCTTGACGAAGTCGTCCACGGACAGCGAATCGAGCTCGACGCGAATCGGGAAGCGTCCCTGCAGCTCCGGGATCAGGTCCGAGGGCTTGGACACGCTGAAAGCACCCGATGCGATGAACAGGATGTGGTCGGTCTTGACCATGCCGTATTTCGTGTTGACCGTGGAGCCCTCGACCAGCGGCAGCAGGTCGCGCTGCACGCCTTCACGCGATACGTCGGCGCCCTGCGCTTCGGAGCGCCTCGCCACCTTGTCGATTTCGTCGAGGAAGACAATGCCGTGTTGTTCGACCGCCTCGAGCGCTCGTGTCTTCAGCTCTTCCTCGTCGACCATTTTGGCCGCTTCTTCGTCGGTCAGGTGCTTCAGCGCCTCCTTGACCTTGAGCTTGCGCGACTTACGCCGGCTGCCGCTCAAGTTCTGGAACATGCCCTGCAGCTGGCTGGTCATGTCCTCCATGCCCGGCGGCGCCATGATCTCGACGCCCATCGGCATTGCGGAGATCTCGATCTCTATTTCCTTATCGTCGAGGCGACCTTCGCGCAGCATCTTGCGGAACTTCTGGCGCGTATCGGACTGGTCGCTGTCGCCGACCATGCCGCCGGACGGTGGCGGCAGCAGTGCGTCGAGGACGCGTTCCTCGGCGGCGTCTTCGGCGCGATGCCGGACCTTCGACATTTCCTCTTCCCGCGTCATCTTGACGGCGACGTCCATCAGGTCGCGGACAATGCTGTCGACTTCGCGGCCGACGTAGCCGACCTCGGTGAACTTGGTCGCCTCGACCTTGACGAAAGGTGCGCGAGCGAGCTTCGCCAGGCGCCTCGAGATCTCGGTCTTGCCGACACCGGTCGGGCCGATCATCAGGATGTTCTTCGGCGTGATCTCGCTTCTGAGCGGCTCATCCACCTGGACGCGGCGCCAGCGATTCCTCAGGGCGATGGCGACGGCGCGTTTTGCCGAGTCCTGCCCGATGATGTGCTTGTCCAGCTCCTGAACGATTTCACGTGGGGTCATCTGAGACATGATTACTTGTCCTCAGCCGAGGGCAGCTCCTCGACGACGATGTTCTGGTTGGTGTACACGCAGATGTCGCCGGCGATCTTCAGCGCCGACTCGACGATCTCGCGTGCGCCAAGATCGGTGTTTTCCAGCAGCGCGAGAGCGGCTGCCTGCGCGAACGGGCCACCCGACCCGATGGCCATCAGGTCGTTCTCCGGTTCGATGACGTCGCCGTTACCGGTGACGATGAATGAGCTGTGCTGGTCGGCGACGCACAGCAGGGCCTCGAGGCGGCGAAGCCGGCGGTCGGTCCGCCAGTCTTTCGCGAGCTCGATCGCCGCGCGCGTCAGGTTGCCGTACTGCTCGAGTTTGCTTTCAAAAAGCTCAAACAGCGTAAACGCGTCCGCGGTGCCACCCGCGAATCCCGCGATGACGCGACCGCCGGCGAGCGGGCGCACCTTGCGAGCATTGCCCTTCATCACCGTGTTGCCCATGCTGACCTGGCCGTCGCCGGCAATGGCGACCTTGCCATTGCGTCTGACGGACACGATCGTCGTGCCGCGATATTGTTCCATGGTGTGTTCCTGAAGCTTTAAGCGCCCGGCGGGTCAACGCTTGTCTTTCGAGCGGGCGCGCGGATGTGTCTTGTCGTATATCCGGGCCAAATGCTGGAAATCAAGGTGCGTGTAGACCTGTGTCGTCGAGATGTTGGCGTGGCCCAAGAGCTCCTGGACGCCGCGCAGATCCTGGCTGGACTCGAGCACATGCGACGCGAAGGAGTGCCTGAACAGGTGGGGATAGACATTGACGTCCACGCCTTGCCGCTTTGCCCAGTGGTCGATGCGAGCCTGCACGTTGCGCTTGCTGATGCGCGTGCCGCGGTTGCTGACGAACACGGCGGGCTCGTCCGCGTTGGCGAGCTCGGAACGTGACACGAGCCATTGCCGCAACGCGTCGACGGCCTTTCGGCCCACCGGCAGGATCCGGTCCTTGTTGCCTTTGCCCGTCACGTGCACCGTCGCGTCGTTGAGATCGAGATTGACGATGTCGAGGTCCGTCAGTTCGGCGAGGCGCAGGCCCGAGGAGTAGAGCAGTTCGAGGATCGCCCGGTCACGGTCGACCAGCACGCCCTCGCCGGGAAGGTCGACGAACTGTGCCATGCGGTCGGCATCGAGGTTGCCCGGCAGTCGCTTGGGCGACTTGGGCGCCGACACCGACTCGACCGGGTTGGCGCTTACCTTCTTCTCCCGTAACAGGTAGCGGAAGAACGTCCTCGCGGCCGACAGGTGGCGCTGGATGCTGCGCGCGCTTAAGCCCCTGCGGTAACAGGCGGATGCGAAGCTCCGGATGTGACCGCTGTCCAGGTCTCGCCAGCGCTCAACGCCTATTTCATCGCAATAGGCGGCAAGGCGTGTGAGGTCGCGTCGGTAATTCTTGCAGGTAAGGTCGGATAAGCGGCGCTCGAAAGCCAGGTGCGTTATGAATCGCTCCGCCTGGTCGATCTCCGAGTCGAGCATAACTCAGAGGCGCTGCTCAGAAGCGCTTCAGGGCCTCTGCGACGAGCTCGCCGACACGCGTCAGGAAATCGATGCTCATGCCCGGGTGGAAGCGGCCGGCATCGTGACTGCCGATGCTTAAGAAACCGTATTCCGACGCCTCGCCCAGCGGGACCATGGCGACCGAACCGATCTCGTCGGTGTCGTCGCGGAACAGGTAGTTCAGCTGGGCGTCGCGAACCTGTCCGCAGCGCGGGCCGCTGCTCTTTAAAAAGGTGCCGAAGGGTTTCAGCGACTCATCGTCACGCTTGACCACGCGGAGGAACCGGCCGGCCTTGATGTCTTCGAATGCATCAGGGTCTCCGAACAACACGAGCAGCGCGTTATCGGCGCCGAAACCGGCACGTACGGCTTCCTCGATGACCATGACGGTCTCTGCCAGCGACTTCGCCGCGAGCAGCTGAAGCGCCAGCGTATGAATCTTGGACGCCAGCACGTCGTTGTCCCGGGCCACCTTGATGAGGTCCTTCAGCTGCTGCTCGAGCTTCAGGTCGCGTTGCCTGAGCACCGAGACCTGGCGCTCGACGAGCGATACGGTTCCGCCTGCGGCGTGGGGTAATCGGAGCGCCTTCAGTAGCTGGCTGTTCCGCTCGAAGAATTCCGGGTTCTCTGCCAGGAAGTCCGCGACCGCCTCATCGGTCAGTGACTCTTCCACGTACTCAGGCTGTGTACTCATAGATCGATCGATCCCTCATTGATCAATTCAACTTGGCCGGTCAGCCAGACTGTGTTCGGGCGTGAGCTTACCATGAGTTTGCCGCCGGGGACCTGCACCTCGACGTCGTCATCGAGGTATCCGCTGCGAATGCCGCTGACGACGGCGGCACAGGCGCCGGATCCGCAGGCAGCGGTCTCACCGACACCCCGTTCGAAGACACGCAGCGAGATGTGACCGCGGTCCCGAATCTCCATGAAACCGACGTTGGTCTTGTGCGGGAAGCGGGGATGCGTTTCCAGCATTGCGCCGAGTTCATTCACCGGCGCCGCCGAGACGTCGTCGACAATCAGGACGCAATGCGGGTTGCCCATCGACACGACGCTGACCTCATACGTCGTGCCGTCCACGTCGATCGGGTAGCTGTCCGCTTTCTGCTCGGCGTCGAACGGAACCCGTGCCGGCTCGAACACCGGCGAGCCCATGCTGACGGCAACCTGGTCGTCATCGCCCACAGTAGCGTCGACGAGGCCGGCCGGACTCTCGAGCGAGAACTCGCGGGCCCCATCGCGTGCCAGCCACCAGGCGACACAGCGCAGGCCGTTGCCGCACTGTTCGACTTCTGAGCCGTCTGCGTTGAATACCCGGTAGGCCGCTCGCGCACTCGGGTCCTGCGCCGATTCCACCCACATCAGCTGGTCGAAACCTAAGCCCGTGGCGGGATCGCCGAGACGTTTCAGCACGTTCTCGCCGGGCACTTCCGAGTCCCGCTCGCGCTGATCGACGATCAGGATTCGGTTGCCCGTACCGTGCATTTTCACGTACCTGGTTTGCATGCAGGGTAGGTCAGTTGATCAAAAAAAAGCGTTCGGTAAACGACGCGCAATCGTAAATGGACTTTTCGCCAGAGCGACGGTAGTTTACATAACCGACGAAAATAACAAAGCGCCATGAGGAGAATCATGCGGCACATAATGGTCATGAATGCGAAGGGTGGTTGCGGCAAAAGTACGCTCGCAACCAATATTGCGGCATCGTTTGCAATGGAGGGCGCCTCCGTTGCATTAGCCGACTACGATCCCCAGCGATCCAGCCTCGACTGGCTCGATCGCCGGCCCGCGGATCGTCCAGAAATCGTTGGTATTGCGGGCTTCGAGGATGGTCTGAGACACGTGCCGCGCAGTGCCGACGTGCTCGTCATGGACGCTCCGGCACGTTCTCACGGCAAGGAACTCACCGACCTGGTGCGACACGCCGAGACCATCGTGCTGCCCGTCCTGCCGTCGACGATCGACATCCAGGCATCGACCAACTTCATCGAAGAGCTCAAACAGCAGAGCCGTGTGGCCAAGAAGCAGGTCAAGATCGGCGCCGTTGCCAATCGGGTGCGCGACAATACGCTGGCTTTCGATGAGCTGGATGCCTACCTGCTGCATGCCGGCGTGCCATATGTCGCCCAGTTACGCGAAGCGCAAAACTACGTCCGCGCCTACACTCGGGGTCTTGCCGTCTGCGAGCTGCCGGAATACCTGGCGTGGCCGGACTGGAACGAGTGGGAACCGTTCGACGCGTGGCTGCGCAGCAAGCGCAGCCAGCCCTGATCGGACGTTATCTGATCCACGTTGGCGCGCCCGGCTGCGGGCGTGCCACGTCTGACCGTTTGCTTCGTCCCTGCGAGACTGGGGGTGGGACCTAGCCGTCCTGGCCGACGATCTCGTAGTGCACGACGCGCTCTTCAAACTCGAGCAGGAAGCCGCTGTCTTCCGCGTAGTACTTCGCAATCTCTATATCGTCGCCGGCAAAGGCCCGGATTGCGTCGAGGCTCTCCCACGTCGTCATGGTGATGAAGTGTGTTGCGTCCTCTTCGCGGCGCTCGAGAATCCTGACGTCGACGTTGCCCGCTACCGAACGGTAGTCAGGGATCGCTCGCGCGTTCAGGAATTCGCGATAGGCATCGGCCTTCTCATGCGGCACCCGGCCGTGCCACATTCGGATAATCACGTGTCCGCTCCCTGGGCGGGGAGGCTGGCCCGGATGCCATCCTTCGGGTCGGCGTAGGCGGGTGTGACGCCGAGCACCTCGCGCATCTTCGTCGTGTCGATCCTGCGGGACTCCGAAAGAAAGGACAGTCGGCGTTCCGAGAATATCCGTTCCGCGTCGGCGCGGCTGATCCGGGGGCCGGGCTCGATGCCGAGCTGCCGGGCCACCTCGCCGCTGAACCAGGTCGACGATCGGTTGTCCCCGTCACCGAGGTTATAGATGCCGCCCGGGATTGCCCGGTTGGCGGCGGCAATACAGCAGCTGACGAGGTCGTCCACGTGGATCCGATTGCCCGGGTTGGCCTCCTGTTCCCGGATCATCGGCTCCCGCTGTCGAATCCTGTCGATGCCGAGTCGGCCGGGGCCGTAGATGCCGGGCACCCGCAGCACGACCAGTGAGCAGCCTGACTCCTCGCAGCGCTCCTTAAGCAGGTGTTCTGACGCCACGCGCTGCTTCGCCCTGCCGGTCTGCGGCGCCACATCGTCCGACTCGACAACGCGCTCACCCCGGCGGTCTCCGTAGACACCGGTCGTACTCAGGTAAACAAAACGCACTGGCGGCTCTGCAAACGCAGTGAAGAGGTGGTTGAGCCGTTCATCAACGCCCTCACGCGGCGGTGGCACCGTGTAAACGATGGATGGCGCCGTCTTTAACGAGAACGGTTCATCGTCCAGGCTTTGCTGCGTTATCCTGCTCGCATCGATCCCTGCCGGAATCGATCGGCTGATGCCATCGGCCTCGGGCAGGCGTTCGAGAATCCGGGCTCCGGTATAGCCGGTGCCGACCACGGTGATGCGTGTCATTCGACCAATTGCCGTCAAGTGGGGTGCTATGCCTGCTCGCTGTCCGGTGGAAGGTGGGGAATAGCCGGCAGCGGCTCGTCGGACACCATGCCGAGGCCCTCGCGAAACGCCTCGGCGGCCGCGTCCGCCTCGCCGAGCTGGTTTAACAACTTGCCGTAGACCTGGTAGACCTCCGGGCTGGGTCGGATGCCAATGACGCTCTCGAGGTAGCTGCGCGCCTTACCCCACAGCTTGTTCCTCAGGCACAGTCGCGCCGCCGCGAGCAGCAGGTCCGGGTCCTCCGGGTGCTTGGCGAGCCAGCCCTCAGCCCGCTTCAGCTGCTTGCTGGCGTCGACGCCTTCGACGATCCCGTAGAGCCGCACCAGCGGTCCGCGCCAGTTCTTGCCGATCGCCGTCGCGAGGTCTTTCTCAGCCTTGTCGCTCATGCCCGTTCGAATCAGGGCACGGTAGTAGGCTTCGAGAATCGTCGGGTCCGAGTTCAGTCGCTTCGGTACGCTGGCGAGTTCCCTGATGACGGCGTCACCGTCCGGTGCCGCCTTGAGCTCCTCGCAGTGCACGCGCATCGTCCACTGGTCGAGCGTGGCGGTCTCGACGCGTCCGAACTTGCGAATACGGGGCAGGACCTCGCCAAGCTGCTGCCAGTCCTCGAGCCTGAAATACAGGCGGCCGAGCAGCGTCAGCGCATAGCCGTGGTTACGCGAGTTCTCATCGAGTCGTCTCAGCGTGGCGAGCGCCTGTTCATACTGCTTCGAGTCGAGCTGCAGTTCGGCCTGCGTCAGTAACACCGCGTTGGCAGCGCCCGGCGTCTCCTCATAGGCGAGCTTCAGCCACTCATCCCGTCGAGCGCCCTTGCCTTGCAGATGGGCCGCTCGCGCCGCCTGCAAGTAGTTGAACAGCGGCGAATCGCTGCCGTGTGCGGCACGGGCCAGCAGTTTCTCGCCCTTTGCGAAATTTCCCTCCGCGACCTCGATCATTCCCCGGGTCAGTTTCCGTCCCGCGCGGCCGGCACGGTAGCGCCCGGCCGCCTCGCCGAGCAGGCGATGCGCAATCAGCAGCCGGCGGATCAGCCAGATCAGGATGACCAGCAATGCCACAAAGAACACGAGCACCGGCACCGACATCTCGACCTGGTAGTCGCGGAAGTCGATCAGCACGTAGCCGGGGTCGGCCAGAAGGAAGTGCGCGCCAAAGGCGCTGACGAGCAGGGCGGCGATGATGTAGATGCCGAGCTTCACTGCTGGTTCTCATCCAGGACGCGTTGCTGGCGAAGCAGTTTCAGTGATTCGGAGATGTCCGGCAATTCGTCCATGGCCGGGCTGTTGCGAATCTCCGTGATCGTCTCCAGCGCGCTGGCGACCTGCACCGACCGGATATCGAAGTAGGTCATCATCCAGTCTTCTGCGTCCAGCAAGCTCTGCTGGAATATCTCTCGTTCGCCCTTCAGAAGGGCCAGCCGCGCTGCCTGCAGCTGCAGTTCGAGGTTCGCGCGTAGCAGCGTCACTGCGTCGGGCGTCAATAGCGGCGATCCTCGTTCCTCCGGCTTAGTGACCTTGACGAGTCCGGACATCGCGTCCTTGACCGATGCCCACGCCCGGTCGACGCCGGACAGGTCCTCGTCGACGACGTCCTCCTCCTCAGCGTTGAGGCTGTCGACCGTCTGTATCGGCAGCGAGTCGACGACCTTGGCGAGGCTCGCCAGCGTCATCGTCATACCGGTGACGTCCACGTCGTTGACGAGCTCGAGCGCCGCCAGTTCGTTGGCGATCGCCGCGCGCACGTCGGTGTAGACGGGGCTCGCGACGTCCGCGATGCGGTCGTCCGCCTGTCGCAGTGCCGCCGCGGCCAGTGCCGCGTTGTCGGCCAGCTGCGCTTGCGCGTTTGCGATCTGCAGGAAGTACTCCGCCTCCGCCAGCAGCCAGCTGTCCCGGGTTCCAGTGGAGACGCCCTGCAACGCAGACAGGCCTCGCTCGAGAGACGAGGTTCGGGCGGGAATCGAGCCGAGCAGCGCGGCCGGGTCCGCCAGCGTCGATTCGAGCTCGGCGACGCGCGTGCGCAGCGCACTGTTCGCTTCGGATTGCTCTGACAGGCGATCCTGCAGCGACAGGATCGTCTCCCGGCTGGACTGCATGCGCGCGTCGAGCTGGGACAGGGAGTCGGTGTTGTTCCGGGTCGACGCGGCTTCCTGGTAGTCCTTCCACAGCACGAAGCCGATGCCGGCGATTGCCACGATAGAGAACAGCATCGCCAGCAACGACAGCAGTCCGCCACCCTGTTTTCGCGGCGTCGCGTCGGGCGTCGTCTCGGGGGCTTCGGCCGCTTTCTCGTCGTACTCGGGCAAAGCTTCGGGCGTTTCAGGCGCCGCCTCTGAAGCGGCAGGCTCAACGTCGGACGTTTCGGTCACTTCATCAGGCGCATCGTCGAAAGTGGCGTCATCAGCCGGATCTTTATCCTTCGTACTCATTGACTAAAGGCCCTGTTCATCGTCATAGATCATCACCGAGTCGATCGTCTCGAGCAACGCGTCCGGCGACGTGCCATCCGCAACCGTGGCAAAAATGCCCGGCAGGCGCTCGGATGCGACATTTATAACACGCGCTGCCGGGCTAACGAGCGGTGTTCGCCTAGCCAGTTCGGCGCCGGCATCGCCAACCAGTGACAGGAAGTTATCCAGCGTCTCCACGCTCATGATGATCCAGGCGTGGATCTCGTCGTTCGACCAGGCGGCAAGCAGATTTTCCGTCTCTGCCGGTTCCGGCGACGGGCACTGCCGCGCGTACACCGACAGGTATTCAACGTTGGCGCCGCGGTGCGCGAGCGTCGTCCCCAAGAGCTCGCGCCCGCTCTGCCCGCGAATGATGCGAACGTTCTTGCCGTCTATAGCCGACAGTGCATCGCTCATCAGCAGGTGTTCGCTGTCGTAGCCGCCGTCGGGCCGGATGTCGACCGTCCTGCCGGCGCGTTCCAGCGCGGCAGCCGTCGCCGGTCCGATCGCGCCGATCATCGCGTCACCCGCATAGTCGACGCCGAAGCGAACGGCGTTCGGACTGACGAATAGCGCGATATCGGGCGACTGCATGTCTTCAAGCGATGCGTCGACATCGGCCGCGTCGCGACCGAGCACGTCGAGGGCCGAATACAGGAAGGGCCTGCCGCCGGCGGCAGTAATTGCTTCGATCAATTCAGCGCTCTGCTCTTTCGGGCGCGTGACCAGCACGCCCCTGCCTTTCAGGTCAGGCATGGGCAGATTCGGCCAGTATGTCCATCGCTCCGCCGTCGATCAGCCGCTCTGCGAGTGATTCGCCGAGGCCGCGGGCATCCTGTGCGCTGCCCGTCAGCGTCTTCTTCAGGGAGCGACTGCCATCCGGCGACGCCACCAGGGCGGTCAACGTCAGGTTGTCGCCATCGACCGTGGCGAAACTCGCGACCGGCGACTGGCAGTTGGCCTGCAGCCTGAACGCGATCGAGCGCTCGGCCGCCGTCGTGACGCTGGACACCGGGTCATTCAGTTCGTCGAGCAGGTTCAGCAGGTCTTTACGATCCTGCCGGCACTCGATTCCGACAACGCCCTGGGCGGCGGCCGGCAGCATCTGCTCCGGCTCGAAGCGTTCGGCGATGTGGTGGTCGAGGCCAAGTCGCTCGAGCCCGGCCGCGGCCAGGATAATGGCGTCATAATCACCGGCCTCGAGCTTGGCCAGCCGGGTGTTGACGTTGCCACGCAGCGGCTCGATGCGCAGGTCAGGCCGCATCATCTTCAGCTGCGCCTGGCGGCGCAGGCTCGAGCTTCCAACGAGCGCCGCTTCGGGCAGCTGGTCAAAGGTCTTGTCGCCGACCAGGGCATCGGCATGATTCGCGCGCTTCAAGACGCAGGCGATCGTGAAGCCCTCGGGCATGTCGGCGGGTACGTCCTTCATCGAGTGCACGGCGATATCCGCACGGCCGTCGGCCATCGCGATCTCGAGTTCCTTGATAAAGAGCCCCTTGCCGCCGATCTTCTGCAGGCTTCGGTCCAGGATCTCATCGCCCTTGGTCGACAGCGGGATCAGCTCGACAGCGTCGACGCCGTCGGTCTGTTTCAGCAGGTCCGCGACGTGCTCGGCCTGCCACAGAGCCAACGCGCTCTTGCGCGTGGCTATTCGAATCTTCAAGTGTTTATCCTCCCCTGAGTCGTCGCCTGACACTGGCGACGTGTCGACGACTGACCACGAGCTCATTGTCGTCCGAACCACGGTTCAAAACCACCGCAATCGACCCATCGTCCCGTCGTTCGAGCTTTTCGACCCGGTCGGCCGCAACGATCGCGCCGCGGTGAATCCTGACGAAGCGGTCGCCGAACTCTTCTTCCAGCGACTTCAGTGATTCATCGATCAGGTCTTCGCCGTTGTCGTGTACGACATTGACGTACTTCTGGTCGGCGTGGAAGCAGGTGATCGAGTCGATGGGAATCAGCCGCAGCTCGCCCTGGCGTCGGGCACAGACATGCTGTCGCGGTTCGCGCGCCGGCAGTTCTTCAAGCGCGCCGCGAGCGAGCCGGCCGGCCTGCTCGAGCGCCGTCTTCAGCCGGGCGCGGCGAACGGGCTTTAACACGTAGCCGATGGCGCGCGCGTCAAAGGCGTCGATCGCGTACTCGTCATAGGCCGTCGTGAAAATGATCGCGGGAGGATGCTCCAGCTGGTTAATGTGGCTCGCCGCCTCGAGGCCGCTCATGCCGGGCATGCGTATATCGAGCAGCACGACGTCGGCGTCCGCCGCCTTGACGACGGCTTCCTCGCCGTTGCTGGCGGTCGCAACCAGCGCGCAGGTCTCTTCGTCTTCGAGAAGCTGAGCCAGCCGGTCGCGGGCGGGCTGCTCGTCGTCGACGATCAGCACCCGCAAGCTCACTGCTCCTCCATCGGGAACCGTAAGGTCACCGTGAACTGGCCGTCGTCGTTGTCGACCGATACCTTCGCGCGGCCATCGTAAGCGATGTCGTAACGCTGTCGGATGTTGCTCATCGCCATCTTGTTACCGTGCTTCGCCCGATGCTTGCCCGTCGCGACCGGGTTGCTCATCGTGATCTCGAGAAATCTGCCGTCTTCCTTGCCCGACACGACGACTTCACCGCCCTCGGGCAGTAACTCGATGCCGTGATAGATCGCATTCTCCAAGAGCGGCTGAATCGTCAGGCTCGGAATCATCGCTCGCATCGGCAGGTCCCCAACATCCCATCGGACACTCAGCCGGTCGCCAAGGCGCAGTTTCTCGATGCGCTGATAGATCGCGGCGATCTCGAGCTCCTGCTTTAAGGACGTGCGGTCTTTCGCTGCACCGAGATTCGCGCGCAGCAGGTCCGACAGGTCCTCCACGGCTTCTTCCGCCTTGGCCGGGTCTGTCCGGGTGAGCGACGCGATGGTGTTCATGCTGTTGAACAGGAAGTGCGGGCGGATCAGCGCCTGCAGCGCGCTGACCCGGGACTGCGCCTCGAGCACGATACTCCGGCGCCATTCGCTGGCGACATACAGGTAGCGCATGACCAGTGCGATAACAATCGCGCTGATGGCGAAGGTCTGCAGCAGGAAGTGCTGGTGACTGCCCTCGATGATGGCTGCTGTCCCGAACTGGTCCGTCAGCCGATAGGAAAGCTCGGCGAGCAACACGCACAGCGCCAGCAGCAAGACGTAGCTGACCACGAACGCGCGTGTCGGGCCGAGCTGCTCGAGGGTCTTGCGCAGCAGGCACATGACCGCTGAGCTGGCCAGTGCAATCCAGATCAGGAACAGGGAGATCTTCGATAAAGTGACGAGGAAGTCACCGCCGGCCTCGAGGCTTGCAATGCTTAAGATGATTGCGACGAGTTCGGCCACAACGAGCACGACGAACAACGTGCTTGCCGCGCAGAAGTCGGGCAGGAATGCGTGGGGTCCGTCGTTTTCGGTGTTCGTGCTGGAAGCCAAGGGCTCCGCTCCTCACTCAAGGTGCCGGTGAATTGTATCGTCAGACAGTGTAACGATACTCGCGGAGCGGTGACGGGTCAGCCGTTGCAGTGTTCCTCGATCAGGTCGGCGACTTTCTGTCGGGCTTCCTGGATCTCCTCGTCGCCGAGGTAGACGCGCTCACCCTGCTCGTCCGTACGGTAGAGGCGTCGGGCCTGGTTGTATTGCTGGAGGCGATCCCGGCTCTCCTGGCACAGTTTCTCGCGCTCCGCCTGCTTGCCGGCCTCTTCTTCTGCTGCTCTCTGCGCTTCCTGCCTGGATTCCCGGCGTTCACGCCAGTCCGGACCGGATTCGTCGGTTGATGAAGAATTGGCCGCACGGCTACGTGCTACAAAGGCAACGCGCTCCTCCGACTCTGCGCCCGTTGGCCGATCGACATAGTGAACGGTGCCGTCTTCATCGACGAACTTGTAGATGTCGTTGGCGAGCGCGGGCATCGCAATCGCCAGTGCGAGAGCGCCGGCTGTCAGAAGTTTGCGTTTCATCATTGTCCTGTCCTACATCCGTGTAGATGCCTTTTTTTGCATCTTGGCATTAAAACACGCCGATGAGTGTGCGGCGAGCCGAGGATTCACGCTCCGACGTGTGACGCAGTTCACAGTTTAACGCATAAAAAAACGGGCCCGAAGGCCCGTTTAGTAACCCGCAAAGCGCGGAGGCTTATTCTGCCTTGGTGAACTCCGGGTAGGCCTCGAGGCCACACTCGGAAAGGTCTACACCTTCGTATTCTTCTTCTTCGGAGACCCGGATACCGATTGCGAGCTTCAGAACCGTCCAGACAATCAGGCTGACGATGAAGGTCCAGAAGAAGATCGCGGCGATACCGACGATCTGGCCGACGAAGCTTGCGTCACTGTTGTTGAACAATACCGCGAGAACGCCCCAGATACCGACCGTGCCGTGAACCGAGATCGCACCGACCGGGTCGTCGATCTTCAGCTTGTCGAGCGACACGATCGAAGCAACGACGATCAGGCCGCCGACCATACCGATGATCGTCGATGACAGCGGAGCGGGCGAGAGCGGATCTGCCGTGATAGCGACCAGGCCGGCGAGCGCGCCGTTTAAGGCCATCGTCAGGTCAGCCTTGCCGAACCACAGGCGAGACAGCACGAGTGCGGCAACGAGGCCACCGGCAGCCGCCATGTTCGTGTTAACGAACACAAGCGCAACGGCGTTCGCTTCGCCGACGTCGGAGACTTTCAGTTCCGAGCCACCGTTGAAGCCGAACCAGCCCAGCCACAGGATCAGCGTACCCAGCGTCGCGAGCGGCAAGTTACAGCCCGGGATAGCGTTGACTTCGCCGTTCGGACCGTACTTGCCCTTACGTGCGCCGAGAACGATGACGCCGGCGAGTGCAGCAGCAGCACCACACAGGTGGACCGTGCCGGAGCCTGCGAAGTCAAAGTAGCCGAAGCTCTCCGACAGGAAGCCACCGCCCCAGTTCCAGAAGCCCTGGATCGGGTAGATGAAGCCCGTCAGTACGACCGCGAAGGCGAAGAACGACCACAGCTTCATGCGCTCCGCGACCGCGCCAGAGACGATGGACATCGCGGTTGCGACGAACACGACCTGGAAGAAAAAGTCAGACAGTCCCGAGTAGTAGGTGTCGCCGCCGCTGGCGATGACGTCTGCCGCCGCGTTGTCGCTACGGCCGAGCAGGCCGTCACCAAACTGCAGGAACAGGTTCGATGCCTCGGACGGGTACATGATCGTGTAGCCGGCCAGCATGTACATGATACAGGCGATCGAGTAGAGACCCACGTTCTTGGTCAGAATCTCGGCCGTGTTCTTGGCACGGACGAGGCCGGATTCCAGCATCGTGAAGCCCGCGGCCATCCACATGACCAGGGCTCCCATGACGAGGAAATAAAAGGTATCAAGCGCGTATGCCAGCTCCGTGACCTGCGCCGAAATTTGCGTTACTTCTTCCACGAGAAGATCCTCCGCTAATAGTTGTTATACGGCTTCGGCACCGGTCTCGCCGGTACGAATTCGAATGGCCTGCTCCAGTTCGGAGACAAAAATCTTGCCGTCACCAATCTTTCCGGTGCGCGCTGTGTTGGCGATGGCTTCCACCACCTGCTCAGCGATTGAGTCGTCAACAGCAAGTTCTATTTTGGCTTTCGGAAGAAAGTCGACGACGTATTCAGCGCCGCGATACAGCTCCGTGTGGCCGCGCTGACGACCGAAGCCTTTGACTTCCGTTACCGTGATGCCCTGGATGCCGATGTCGGCAACCGCCTGGCGGACGTCATCAAGCTTGAATGGCTTGATGATCGCAGTGATCATCTTCATGAGTTTCCCCTATGCTTTACGAGTAATCAGGGGGCGGATGGCCGCCCCCTTTTTCTTGTGGTGTGTTTAAAGGTCGAAGCCCTTGCCGATCGTGAAAATCAGGGTCTCGTCTTCGTCGCCGATCAGGTCGTCGTTGGCGAGGATCAGAGAAACGCCAAAGTCGATTTCCGAGATCGTCGTGCCGTAACCGACTTCGAGGTAGTCACCGTCAGCGTCCTGCGAGAACGTGCCGAAGGTGCCGTAGAAGCCATTACCCGGGTCTAGCGTCAGTGAAACGAACGTGTAGTCCTGTGTCGGGCCGTCGAAGTTCTCGTATTCACCAACAGCAACGTCAACGGTGATCGGGCCGTAGCCACCCGACAGGTTGATCTCCTGGTAGGTGTCATCGAAGTCGCCGGTGTAGTAGTAGCCGGTGAAGCCGATTCCGAAGGTGAAGTCTTCGATGGAACCGCCATAGCCGAAGTAGCCGTCGACCTCGAGGCCGTCGCCTACGTCAGCAGCCCAGGTGCCCACGTAGAAGCCGCCGTCGGCTTCGTAGTCCAGTCCGGCGCTAGCGGATGAGGTTTTCTGAAAAATGCCGCGGAAGTGGTATTCACTTGCCCAACCGACGTTTGCTGACCACTGTGCATTTGCTGCAGCACTGGCAAAAAGGATGGATACGAGCACCCCTGTCTTTACTATCGTTTTCATTATCTTGCTCCAAAAGAAAAATTAACGGCCGACTTAGCCGACGTCGCAGGCTTAAGAGCAGTTATCGTGCCAACTTGAGTTTTTGTCCTCTTTTCAGCGGGTTGCATTCGAAACAAAATCGACACCGATCCGCGATGGTGCGCGGGCCGACCTCGACGCACTGCTTTGGTGCAGGTTTTCCGCCAAATCCGGTGCAAAACGGGAATATGAGGCTGGTCTTGGGGGCGGCGCTGAGGTATCACGTTCCTATGGATAAGGAATCAATAGACAACCTGGCCCGGAACCTGGCCGATGCCGTTCCCGATGGCCTGAAGAACATGCGGGAAGAAGTGGAGACGACCTTCAAGTCCGTATTGAGCCAGAGCCTCGCGAAGCTCGACCTGGTTACGCGGGAAGAGTTCGAGGTGCAGGAGGCGGTTCTGAAGCGCACGCGTGAGAAGCTGGACCTGCTTGAGAAAGAGCTCAAGTCGATTGAGCAAGAATAGGTAACAGCGCTTCGGCCAGGGAGGGCCAGTGGCGAAAGCACCAGCAGGCAGCCGATGAGCTTTGCGCTCATCCGCTCCCGGGCGCAGGTCGGCACCGAAGCACCCAACGTTCGCGTCGAGGTGTTCCTGTCCGGCGGCTTGCCGGGTTTTTCCATCGTCGGCATGGCCGAGACGGCCGTCAAAGAGAGTCGCGATCGCGTCAGGGGCGCCATCGTCAGCGCGGGCTTCCGGCTGCCGCAACGACGCATCACGGTGAGTCTTGCGCCGGCCGATATGAAAAAGACCGGCAGTCGCTTCGACCTGGCGATTGCGATAGGAATCCTCGTCGCGAGCCGTCAGCTACCGGAGCTGCCCCACCGCATGGAGTTCTACGGGGAGCTGTCGTTGAACGGTCGCCTGCGGCACGTGCCGGGCTTGCTGCCCGCCGCTATTGCCGCTAGAGACGAAGGGCTGTCGATGCTGGTCCCGGAACGCTCGTCTGCAGAGGCGGCGCTGGCGGGTGCCAACGTGTTTGGCGCTGCCTCGCTGCTGGCGGTCACCGCGCACCTCACCGGTGCCGAGCTGA
>JAAUXY010075540.1_pt1 | contig 20369 bp, 12 predicted proteins | sample 7278121 | NCBI WGS metagenome assembly JAAUXY01 (sample SAMN14350117, study PRJNA611818) | marine sediment metagenome | isolation source: surface marine sediment (1.8m) | place: French Polynesia: Moorea | collected 2018-08 | reverse complement strand
GTCGAAAGCACTGGTCGTGAAAACCAGCGAAGGTAACACTTCCCAGGGTGCGAATCCCTGCCCCTCCGCCATCCTCCTAGTTGTTAGGTCTTCGCCGCCACTTACACGTTGATTGACTTGCAAACCTGGTTGCCGGTGGTGCCGGTTGAACGCGATTCGGCGCAAACCGCGAAAGCATCAGGATGTCCGGTCGATATCCTCTTGACCCTGGAGCGGTGCAATACTGAGAAATGAAATGGCGAAATACGGCGTTGTCTGGTTGATTGGTGCATTGTTTGCGCAAATTGCGCTCTCACAATCAACAGTGGCAACAGGTGCACCTGCAGGGCGAGAAGACGGGGACACCTTCAAACGGGTTTTCCAGGATCCATGGCAAGATCATGCTGCGACGGATGTCGTTGCTGACGCTCTTGCACTGACACGTGCCTTCACGGCCGACGAGCTGCAGCAGTTCAAAGCTCACACGACGGGCCGAAAACACCTGTTCATGCCCAATCCAGGGGCACCACGTCATGGCGTCAGCAAGGCTATGCACGTGACGGCTACTGATGCGGTTTACTTTGATCTCGCTGCGACGTCCTTAAGCATCGAAGGGGCTTCGGTACCTGTCAGCAACAATCATGGTTGGACTTCGGTAGCGGTACGGCTCCATCGCGACGAAGCAGAGGTGTGCACTGCAGACGGTTGCGTATACGTTCCCAAGGCTGGCGACGACGTCAAGATCGACCCCCACGGCGGTTGGATATCCAATGTTCAGTCCTACACCGATGGTCGCTGGTCCCTGGAAGCACTGGACGCTCGACCAATAGCGGGGCCGCTGGGTGCCAGAATCTCAGTTGTCGAATGGGAGCGTCTATCGCAGGGCTTGCTGCACGATGCTCTGCTTCTTGCAGACGCACTCGGAATTTGCCGGGTGCACCAGATACCCGATTGTCTCGAATTGGAAGAGGTAGCGCCGCGTATATCTCAGCACGTCCTAACGACGGTTTCTCGATGGCCGAGCTGGCGCTCCTATGATCCTGGATTCGACCCGGAGACGCTTGCCTCTGCGTCGGAGCTCGATGCGTGGGATCGTGGAAACTGGGCAAACGGCTATCTCCCGGCGGCGTTTGCGATACATTCCACCCTGATTCGCAGCCGCAATGCTCATGCGGATCAATGGGATCAGTATGGGCACGCGTGGCGAAAGCTCGCCCGGGCGTTCGTCGATCCCGAGTCCTTCCCCACGCCGCGACATTGGGTGCAGAGGTCAACGAATCATGCAGCAATCATTTATGGAAACATGATCGCTGCGACTCTGCTGCAGGACCGCTGCGAGATCACCCCATATTCGCAACGGCTCATCGAGGACTTTCGACAGATCGCAACAGATAGCTTTCGAAGCGGCGTCTACAACGAATCCATGACGTATGGGGAGATCTTCGTGCTCGAGAGTGTGCTTGGTGCGCGTGTCCTGGCAGCGTGCGAGAATAAGCCGTTACTCAGCGTGCTTCCGGATTACTACGGAGGCAATTTAACGGCATTTGCAGAAGTCACCGGTCTGTCTGCGACGCCGGACGGACGTCGCTGGTTTGACTACGGCGATACCGGCCCCTATCAGTGGCGCGCAGATACGGCGGCTCTGCTGGGTGCGTTTGCCGCGGCTTGGGACGGTATAGAGACCACACCTGCCCATTATCCGAGTCTAAGGGCCATATTCGAGCGAATCCCTCGAGCTGAGCCAAGTAACGATGAGCAATGCCATATCCTCGAGGACGCCGGCCTTGCGATTGCTCACATCGAGACGGACGCAGGAGTCGCGCAGTTTGCTGCTATGTCGATGCCGCTGCATCTGACCCACAACAAGGACTTCGACCTCGGGTCTTACACAGTTGCGCTGGATGGACAGATGTACGTTGGATCGCTCGCCGGTGATCGACAGCTGACTCGCTCAGGGCCGGGCCACTCCACAGCCTGGATTGAACCGACCGATCAGCCGTGTCTGTCGGGTGTGGGGCATTGTGCCGGCCGCTCGGCTAACGGCAGTATCTTGCGATTGGGAGACCGCTGTTCGCTGAAGGCACGGAGCAATGACTTCCGCCAACACCACCGCGTGTTCGACATTGCCCATCGCAAAGGTGCCGCCATCTTTACGATCATCGACACCGTTGCATTGGAGCAAGATCAAAAACTGGTCGAAAACCTCGTCTTGAGGCAGCCTGTTGCCGGGGCAGTTGACGGACTCGAGCGTCGCGATATAGAGACACGTGTCACACGCGACGTTGACGCAACTGCCGCAGATGCCGTTAGAACCCGTACTCTTGCCGTCGAGGTGCGGGGAAAACTCCTGTTTGGGCGCCAGTTCGTTATTGGCGATCCGGCATGCACAGCTTCTACGAAGCCGATGCTGGACCCGCGTGGCGCACAACTCGTGATTCGCGACGAATGCGGCGTGCCCGTTTCAGCGTTGCCTCTGACTGAAGCGATTCGGCGACTCTAGGTAAGCGACTCCAGGTAAGCGACTCCAGGTAAGATTGAGCGGCCTCCCGAGGCCCGGGTGTCGGGCTGCTACTCGAACCCGTCAGGATGCCTCGACTGCCAACGCCAGACATCCGCACACATCGCCGCCAGGTCAAACTCCGCCTGCCAGTCCAGCTCTGCCCGTGCGCGGCTGGCATCCGCATACGAAGCTGCGGCGTCGCCGGCTCTGCGTTCGACGATTTCGTAGGGAATCGCCACGCCACTGGCGTCTTCAAATGCCTGCACCGCATCCAGCACCGAATACCCATTCCCCGTGCCGAGATTGTGTACCGCCATCCCGGGGTGCTCGGCCAGGTAGTCGAGCGCCTTTAAGTGGCCGCGCGCCAGATCAACAACGTGAATGTAGTCGCGCACGCCGGTGCCATCGTGCGTGTCGTAGTCGTCGCCGAAGACGCGCAGCCTGGACAAGCGGCCGACTGCAACCTGGCTGATGAAAGGCATGAGATTGTTGGGAAGGCCGGCCGGGTCTTCACCAATTTCGCCCGATGCGTGAGCGCCAACCGGATTGAAGTAGCGTAGAGCAGAGACACGCCAGTCCGGGTCAGCCACGCACAGATCGCGCAATATCTCCTCGATCATGAGCTTGCTGCGCCCGTACGGGTTGATGGGCCCGGTTGGCGAGTCTTCGGTGAGCGGCAGCTCAGGTGGGCTGCGATAGACGGTCGCCGAGCTCGAGAACACGAGGGTTCGGCAGGCCGATTGCTGCATTGCCTCAATGAGTTTCAGCGTCCCGTTCACGTTGTTGTCGTAATAGCGTGCGGGTTGCTCGGTGGATTCGCCCACGGCCTTGAGACCCGCGAAGTGAATGACCGCGTCGATGTCGTTCGTTTCGAAAATGGGCGTCAGCGCCGATACGTCACGGATGTCCGCCTCCACAAACGTCAGCGGCTTCTGCGTGATGCGCTCAACGGCTTCCAGACTCCTGCGGCTCGCGTTGCTCAGGTTGTCGACGACAATCACCTGATAGCCGGCCTGCAGCAGCTCCACGCACATGTGTGAGCCGATGTAGCCGGCGCCGCCGGTGACCAGAACTGTGGATTGGGCTGTCGTCATGGGGAGAGAGCTTAATGCATCGGTGGTGAATGCCCAGCCTGATATTGCCAGTGGCATGTAAACCGCTGCCGAGGCGCCGCAGGCGTCTTGTCTCAGACGTTGTAATAGCTCCGATACCACTCCACGAATCTGGCGATGCCTTCTTCGATGGGCGTATCCGGACGGTAGCCGACGTCCGCAATCAGCTCGTCGACGTTGGCGAACGTGTCGACGACGTCACCCGGCTGCAGCGGCAGGAAGTTCTTCTCCGCTTTCAGACCGAGCGCCTGTTCCAGCGCCTCGATGTACTGCGACAGCTTGATCGGATTGTTGCTGCCGATGTTGTAGAGCCGATAGGGTGCACTCGACGTTGCTGGATCGGGCGCGGTTGGTTGCCACGACTCGTCTGGTGTTGCAGGCCGATCGCAGGCGCGCACGACGCCCTCGACGATGTCGTCGATGTAGGTGAAGTCGCGGGTGTGGTGCCCGCCATTGAAAACGTCGATAGGCTCACCGGCGAGGATTTTACGGGTGAAGAGAAATAGCGCCATGTCTGGCCGACCCCACGGTCCGTAGACCGTGAAAAAGCGCAGGCCTGTGCAGGGGATGTTGAACAGATGCGCGTAGGTGTGAGCCATCAACTCATTCGACTTCTTGGTGGCGGCGTAGAGCGACACGGGATGATCTACGCCGTGGTGTACCGAGAACGGCAGCTTTGCATTGGCGCCGTACACGGAAGAGGTTGAGGCATAGACGAGGTGCTCTGTGCCGTGGTGGCGCACGGCTTCGAGCACGTTGAGAAAACCTTTGACGTTGACGTCCGCGTAGGTCAGCGGGTGGTCAATCGAATACCTGACCCCGGCCTGAGCGGCGAGGTGGATGGTCCGGTCGGGTTTGGCCGCCGCATAGGTCTGCATGAACCCGTCCGTATCGACGATGTCCTGCCGCGCGAAGCTGAAGCCCTGACGTTCTGTCAGGCGGGCGAGACGCGCCTCTTTGAGGCTGACATCGTAGTAATCACTGAGATTATCGATACCAATGACGGTGTCCCCGCGATCCAGCAGCGTGTGGGCAGTTTGCGCGCCGATGAAGCCGGCACAGCCTGTAACTAGAATTCGCAAAATAGCCGTCCTTTCCCGTGGCCCACGGCGTTCGAGAGCCGGGTCTGTCCATGCGTTGTCGAGCACGACTATAAACTATCGCACCTGATGAATATGCCGTATGCTCGACACAATGACGGGGGCAGCGATACGCAGAGCGGATGTGAGATTTGTCGCTCAGATTTTACATCAAAATACACTATCGCCTCCGTGGGTCATTAGAATGATGGCGGATCGGATTCGCCCATATATCAGAGGAACGGATGAGTACCATCGAAAAAGCCGCGGCGCGGCTGGTCGAGAAGGCTAAGGCTGCACCCAAGGCTGAAACGGTTGACGTTGAGGATGCTCCGGTAGACGTTGTCGAGGTTGCGGTAGACGATACACCGCTGCCCGACGCCGATAGTCAAATAAGTAGCTCATCTGTTCCTAAAATCACCGAAAAGACCTGCGAGCTCAACTTCCCGTGGCTTGCGGAGAACGGTTTTCTCGTGCCGGGGCACACCAGTCCCGTGCAAGCCCAGGAGTTTCGCCGCATCAAGCGACCGCTGCTCTTGAACCTGCAGCCGCGGATTGCGGAAAAGCTGCCCATTCCGCCGAATCTGATTTTCGTGACGAGCTCCGTCCCTGCAGAGGGGAAAACCTTCGTCTCGCTGAATCTGGCACTGAGCCTGTCGGCGGAACTCGACAAGCACGTGCTGCTGGTGGATGGCGATCCTGCCAAGGGCGACCTCAGCCGCTGGATGGGTATTCATGCCGAGACGGGCCTGGTTGACCTGCTGTCCGGCGACCGTTCGAACGGCGAATCGGCGGTCATCGAAACCAACGTGGACCGGCTGCGCGTCATGCCTTGCGGCACGGCGCGGGATAATCTGGATGAGCTCTACGCCAGCAGCTTGATGAGCGCGCTGGTCGAAGGTCTGGCGCGGCACGATCCAGACCGCATCATCGTAATTGACGGACCGCCGCTGCTGGCAACGACCGAGGCTTCGGTTCTTGCGCGCCTGATGGGGCAGGTGGTCATGGTGATCGAAGCCAACAAGACGCCCCGCTCGGCGGTAGAGGAGGCGGTTGACCTGCTCGAAGACTGCCAGAAAGTCAGTTTCCTGCTGAACAAAACTTCGCAGGCGCAGAAAGGCGGTTACGGCTATGGTTATGGGTATGGCAACGCACCTTCGGGAGCCCGCAGCGCTCCCGAAGAGAACGGCACTTGACGGCGCAGAAGTATGTACGAAGAACAGTTTGGGTTAAGTCGAAAGCCGTTTCAGCTTTCTCCTGATGCGGCGTTTTTCTTTCCCAGCGTCGAGCACAAGCGCGCGCTGTCATTTCTGCAGTACGGTCTCAATCAGGGTGATGGCTTCATTGTCATCACGGGCAACATCGGCACCGGTAAAACCACGCTGGTGCAGGCGCTGCTCTCAGAGCTTGACGACTCCGGCCTGTCCGTCGGTCACATCGTCAGCTCCAACCTGCAGGAAGACGATCTCCTGCAGATGGTTGCCCACAATTTCAGCATCACCGCGGCCGACAACAACAAGGCAACGCTGCTGCGTGAGATTGAACACAACTTCAAGGAGCAGGCGCGTGCCCAGCGGCGCATTCTGCTGATTGTCGATGAAGCGCAGAACCTCCCACCGAAGTCGGTAGAGGAACTGCGCATGCTGTCCAATTTTCAGCTGGACGGCAAACCCCTGGTGCAGATCTTCCTGCTCGGCCAGCAGGAATTCAGACAGACGCTGCTTTCCGAAGGATTCGAGCAGCTGCGCCAGCGCATCATCGCCACCTATCATCTGAATCCGCTGAGCGAAGAAGAGACGCGCACCTACATCGAGCACCGTCTCACCGTTGCCGGCTGGCATGGCGAGAATCCCACGTTCACAGAAGACGCTTTCCCGGCCATTTATGCCTTCTGCGAGGGCGTGCCGCGGCGGATCAACAACCTGTGCGACCGTCTCCTGCTGTACGCGTTTCTCGAGGAGCTCGAGGCGATCGACAAAGCCGTCGTCGAAGCAGTCTCCAATGAGATTGGCGCGGAGTTTTTTGGCGGTGCGCCGGAAGAGCAGCCGCAACAACAGCTCAAGCCCATGGCGGCAGAAGTGTTCGACACGCCCGAGGCGCCGCTCGAGACGATGGCCCGCAGCATGTTCGACAAGGCCAACGTGCAGAATCGCCTGGCCGCCCTGGAACGTGCCGTGGACGGGCTGGGACACAACATCAAGCCCGAGATTACAACCATTCGCGAAGAGCTGGCCCTCCTGCGTTTGATGCTCGACGACATCCTGCATGAGGTGCGTGAGCTTTCGGACAAGAACGACACGTCGCAGAAGAAACGCGCCTGATCAGCCGCTCCCGCGGCTCAGTGGAAATCCCGCGATTTGAATGGCAGCGCCTCTGCGGCCATGCTGCGCAGGCATTCCGTGGCATCTTCCACGTGTCCAGCAACGACGTGGATGACTGATCCTTCCCGCTCGACGACCCCTTTGATTTTCAGGAGCTGCCCCTGCAGCAGCGCCGCGCGAAAACGCTCCAGCACGGTCGACCAGACGATGACGTTGATGTTGCCGGTTTCGTCTTCCAGCGTCAGGAACACCACGCCGGTCGCCGTCCCCGGCCGCTGACGCCCCGTGACCAGGCCGGCGACGCGGATCAGCTGACCCTGGCGATAGTGCTCCAGCTCCTCAGCGCTGCGGCAGCCTGCGAATGTCGTCTGGCTGCGCAGGACCTGCATGGGGTGTGGCCCCAGGGTCAGGCCCGTATAGCGGTAGTCGTCGAGCAGATCCTCCCTGACGCTCGGCGCGGACAGCGTTACCTCATCCTCATCCGCACGGCTCTGATAAGAGGTCGACGTCCCGTCAGCTTCTGCGTTTGCCTCGAGGGCGAGCGGACGTTCGATGCCGGCAACCTGCCAATGCGCCTGGTGGCGGTGACCGCTCAAGCTGGTAAGGGCTCCGGCCCGCGCCAGAAAGCGCATGGTCTGGTCGTCCAGATCGGCTCGCGTCGCCAGATCCTCGGCGCTGGTAAACGCGGCATGCCGGCGTGCCCGGGTGATACGCATGGCGGTGTCCTCGTTGAGCCCCTTGACCATGCGCAGGCCGAGCCTGAGCGCCGGCTGTGGACGCTCCTCATCAGAAGGAGGCTCCAGCGTATGACTCCAGTCGCTCACACAAACGTCGAGCTCGCGGACTTCGATGTCGTGACGCTGAGCGTCCTGGATGAGCTGGGACGGTGAGTAAAAGCCCATGGGCAGGCTGTTCAGGAGCCCGCAGTAAAACGCTGCGGGCTCGTGGCGCTTCAACCAGGCGGATACGTAGACCAGGAGCGCAAAGCTTGCCGCGTGGGATTCGGGGAAACCGTATTCGCCAAATCCCTGGATCTGGCGGAACACCCGTTCTGCAAACGCCTTGTCGTGCCCCCGGGCCAGCATGCCGTCGATCAGCTTCTTCTCGAAAATGCCGAGGCCGCCGCGTTTCTTCCAGGCTGCCATGGCGCGCCTGAGCTGATCCGCCTCGCCGGCGCTGAAGCCTGCGGCAACCATGGCAAGCTCAATCACCTGTTCCTGAAAAATGGGGACGCCGAGCGTGCGCTCCAGCACTTTGCGCACGCCCTCGCTGGGATAGTGAATGGGCTCGGTACCCTGACGGCGGCGCAAATACGGGTGCACCATGTCACCCTGGATCGGTCCGGGCCGTACGATGGCCACCTCGATGACCAGGTCGTAGAAGTGCTGGGGCTTGAGACGCGGCAGCATCGACATCTGTGCCCGCGACTCCACCTGGAAGACCCCGATGCTGTCGCCCTGCTGCAGCATGCGGTAGGTTTCCGGGTCTTCCGCAGGAATACCTTCCACTTTGAGATCCGTGCCGCGGTAGCCGTTCAGCGCCTGCAGCGCTTTGCGGATGGCGGTCAGCATGCCGAGGGCCAGCACGTCGACTTTCAGGAGGCCCAGCGCTTCCAGGTCGTCTTTGTCCCACTGGATGACCGTGCGGTCCTCCATGGCGGCGTTCTCCACCGGCACCAGCTGCGCCAGCAGGCCGCGCGATATGACAAAGCCACCCACGTGCTGCGAGAGATGTCTGGGAAAGCCGATGATTTCACCAACGAAATACAAGAGCTGCTCGGCGACCAGACTGTCCGGATCGAGCCCGGCGGTGCGCATGCGTTCGGCAATGGCCTCCTTGCGGTCCCACCAGGCCATGGATTTGGCGAGGAGGTCAACGACATCGAGGTTCAGCCCCAGCGCCTTGCCGACGTCGCGGATGGCGCTGCGCGGCCGATAGCAGATGAGCGTGGCGGCCAGCGCCGCGCGCTCGCGCCCGTAGCGCTTGTAGATGTACTGGATGACCTCCTCGCGCCGTTCGTGCTCGAAGTCGACGTCGATGTCCGGCGGCTCGTTGCGCTCTTTGGACACAAACCGCTCGAACAAGAGGTGCATGCGCGCCGGATCGACCTCGGTCACGTGCAGGCAGTAACAGACCGCTGAATTGGCGGCGGAGCCACGGCCCTGGCAGAGAATGTTCTGACTGCGCGCAAACTGCACGATGTCCTGCACGGTGAGGAAATAGTGCTCGTAGTTGAGCTCGGCGATGAGCGCGAGCTCTTTGTCGATGAGCGCCTGCGTGTCCGCGGGGATGCCGTCGGGCCAGCGTTCCCGGGCGCCGGCCAGGGTCAGCTGACGCAGATAAGCCTGTGGCGTGAGGTGCGGTGGCACCAGATCCTGGGGGTACTCGTAACGTAACTCGTCCATCGAGAACTGGCAGCGCGCCGCAATGGTGACGCTTTCTGCCAGCATTTCGGGCGGGTAGAGCGTCGCAAGCTCGCTGAGCGGGCGCAGGGTGCGTTCCGCGTTGGGAAAAGCGGTTTTGCCGAGCTCAGCCACCGTGGTTTTGTGGCGGATGGCGGTGACCAGATCCTGCAGCGGCTGGCGCGCGGGCTCGTGCGTGTGCACGTCGTTGGCCGCAACCACGGGCAGATCGAGGCGCGTAGACAGGGTCAACGCGTGCGCCGTTTTGTCGAGGTCGTTACCGTCACGGAATAGCTCCAGCGCAATCCAGAGCTCGGGAAAGATCTCCTTCAACGCGGCACCGGTCTGCATCAGCATGCCGATGTCCCGGACTGCCGGCGCCCACAGCGCCAGACAGCCCTGCAGGCCCCAGCGGAAATCGTCCAGGCAGGCCTGGTAGGTGCCTTTCTCGGACCGTCTGCGCAGCTTGGTGATCAGCGCGGAAAGCTGGCCGTAAGTGTCGCGGTCCGTGGCGAGCAGGACCAGCTTAACCGTTGCGATGTCTGCCGCAATGTCTGTTGCAGCAGCGGACTCCGCTTCGAGCGGCACCTCGACGCTGAACTCGGCGCCGATGATGAGCTTGATGCCGCAGGCTTTGGCCGCCATGTGCGCTTTGACGAGACCGGCATAGGTGCACTCGTCCGTCAGCGCAATGGCGCTGTAACCCAGCGCGTGGGCCTGCTTGACCAGCTCTTCCGGATGCGAGGCACCGCGCAGGAAGCTGTAGTTGCTGAGGCAATGCAGCTCCGCAAACTGTGCTTCAGCCGAAGTAGCCATGCAGATACCAGTTGGTCTGTTCGTCCACGTAGGCCCAGCACTCCGCGCCGCTGCGGTGCAGCGCTATGTAGTAGTCGCGGCAGGTGGCCGGCGTCTGCCACCACTGTGATTGTATGCGTTCCGGGCCCTGCAAGAGTTCCAGCTCGCTGCGCTGTATCTGCCGCGGCGGGTCGAACAGCCACAGCGGTCGTTTGCTGTGCTGCGTCAGCAGGCTTGCAGCCGGCTCGTCGAAGGGCTCGCCAACCTCCCGCACGGAGCGCGAGTGTTGCTCCGGATGTGGTGCGGACGGAAGGTTGGCGAGCCGGTGGGCCTGCACGGCAAACCAGGCGCTCTCCGGGGTGTGTTGAGTGCGGCTCTGGATGCCGTAGCAGGTGCCTTCCCCAAGGCGGGCATTCAGCTCGTCGATGATTTCAGCCGCGGGCGCTTCCTGCGCGGCGGCAGCGTGGTGCTGGAAGAGTGCCTGGCTGGCGGCCGTCCAGGGCATCAGGCGCTCGGCATGCAGAGTCACCGTCAGCACTTCCTCGGGCAGCGCCGCGCTCTCCAGCTTCAGCCGGCTGACGCGGAGCATGTCCGCAGCCTGCTGTTTGCCACGGGCAAAGCGTACTGCCACCTCAGCGTGCGTCTGATTGTGACTGCCCAGGCGCCACAGCAGCCGCTCACAGCCCAGCTGATGAGTGATGAGCCATTGCTGCAGCTCGCCGGTGAGCTTTGCCATGGGACTCATCGCGTGGGCGTGCAGATCCTGTTTGTCGCTAATGGGCTGCAGCAGATGCAGGCTGCGCTCGAAGGCGGGCGCCGGGGTCGTGGCCTTGCGCGGATCGGCGCGCTCGCCGGTCAGCATCAGCAGATAGTCGAGCAGTGGCCGGCCGAAACGTTTGCCCAGCGCTTTGTTCGGCAGATCCAGCAACGGCCCCAGCGTGTAGATGCCCATGTTGGCAAAGCGTTCGATGACGTTGGGGTGAATGTCTGCCAGTTCCAGACCGGCGGCGCTCAAGGGCACGTCGGCCAGATGTTTTTCCCCGGAGCGGGCCAGCGCAATGGCGGCCCAGGTGGTTCTGCCCGTGCGCGCCACCGCGTTGTGGCCGAGACACTGACAGACCTCAACCGCCGCATCGCTCAGTGCCTGTGCGCCGTGAAAGAGCTTCAAGCTGCCGTCGATTTCCAGCAGCACGGTGTCCGGCGCCTGGATGCTGACAGAGGCGCTGAAGCGGTAGAGCGTGTCTGCCAGTGTCTGCAGGCGCCGCCGTTCCGCATGGGTGTCGCGCTGCGCAAACTTGAGATCAGTGCAGATGCTGTGCGCGGTGGCCAGAGTGCTGCCGCATTCGATGCCGCGGGCCCGGGCCGCAATGTTACGCATGTAGATCCGGTTGTCTTCCACGATCACCAGCGCCTGCTGCGGGTCCGCGTTGCCGGCGGCCAGCAGCTCCAGCGGCAGTTGCGGGAAATGCAGCGCCAGCCACAGCATCAGTGGATGGGTACCGTCGGGCTACTGTCGGCATCCGTGCCGCGTCGTATGCGTCGCGCTTCCCGCCAGGCGGCAACCTGTTGCGCCACGAGCCCGGGTGGATGCGGAGAACGCCCGCACAGGTTCACCTCGAGATCCTCGAGCGGCCAGCCACCGCGGCGTTTGACGATGTCGAGACGGGTTTTACCGGGGCTGTCGGTGGCCTCGAGCGCAAGCCGCAGCTCCGCCATGCTGGGCTGTTGCCGGGCGCTCTGCGGACGCAGCAGGCAGGTCAGCGTGCCACCCTGTTTGGCGGCGACCTGCAGGCGCTGCGTGTCCTTGAGCTTGAGCTTCGACTCGTCGAGCCAGGCCATCACGGCGCTGCAGGTACCGGACCTGCAGGCCCGCTCCAGCGCCCACAGCGCCTCGTCGTGCTGGCGGGGATGGATGAGCAGAATCTTGTTGATGTCGACGCCGGCTGCCTGCAGGGCTGGCGCATAGGGTATGAACGGCGGATTCACCCAGGCGACCCAGCGCTGCTGGCGACAGCTGAGCTCGGCCAGCGCCGGCAGCAGCAGGCGCAATTCGCCGACGCCGGCGCAGGGCAGCAGCAACTCGACGAGCCCGTTCGCCGGCCAGCCGCCTCCGGGCAGATGAGGGTCGAGGGTGGCATAGCCGCTGGCAAGCCCCGGATTGCGCGCCTGACTGAGCTCGCCGGCGCGCCACAGATTCGGATGTTTGAGGAGCGCTGCGCGCGCATCGTCGACGGACGTGCGGGTTTGTTCCGGTGTCTCTGTTTCCAGCACCTCTTTTTCCAGCACCTTTTTCTTCAGCACCTCTTTTTCCAGCACCTCTTTTTCTGGTGCTGTTAGTTCTGGTGTTGTCAGTTCTGGTGCTGTCAGTTCTGGTGCTTGCGGCTCTGGTGCATGTGGTCCGGGTGCCGCCGGATCCGCGGCCTTACTGTCGGCTGCCGCCTCGCTCCGCGTCTTGCGGGTTGGCGCGGGGCGCCGGATCAGTGGCTGCTGCGGCGCAGGCCAGCGCGGCGGATGCCGTGGCGGGGCGGGTGTGTCGGATTGCAGAAGGCTGAGCTGTTCCTTCACGGCACTGGTTATTCATACAGGGGTCGTTCAGATTAACTGTATGAATAACCAGTATCAAGCGGTTTTTCAGTTTGCCGGGTCGCTGCCCCGTCCGATCGCGTAGTAGGCGAAGCCCTGATTGCGCAGCATGGCCGGGTCGTACAGGTTGCGGCCGTCGAAGATGACCGGCTGCGCGAGCGCCGCTTTGATGGCGTCGAAGTCGGGGCTGCGGAACTCGTTCCACTCGGTCACGACCAGCAGACCGTCAGCGCCGTCGAGCGCAATCGCGCGATTGGCGCAGGTTTCGAACAGTGGATTGTCGGCATACAGGCGCTCGGCCTCGGCGCCGGCCTCCGGATCGTAGGCGCGCACCTTTGCGCCGGCCGCGGTGAGGAGCTCGATGAGCGTGCGGCTCGGCGCTTCGCGCATGTCGTCCGTGTTGGGCTTGAAGGCGAGGCCCCACATGGCGAACGTGCGGCCTTCCAGAGCGTGGGCAAAATGGTTGCTCAGCTTGTCGAAGAGCACGCGCTTCTGCGCTTCATTGACGTGCTCGACGCCGCGCACGATGTGCGCGTCATAGCCGATCTGGTCGGCCGTGTGGATCAGCGCTTTGACGTCCTTCGGGAAGCAGGAGCCGCCGTAGCCGGTGCCGGCGTAGATGAAGTGATAGCCGATACGCGGGTCCATGCCGATGCCGCGCCGCACGGCCTCTATATCCGCGCCCAGCCGATCCGCCAGATTGGCGAGCTCGTTCATCAGGCTGATGCGCGTCGCCAGCATGACGTTGGCGGCATACTTGGTCAGCTCCGCCGAGCGGACGTCCATGTGCACGATCTTGTCGTGATTGCGGTTGAAAGGCGCGTAGAGCTGCTCGACGACCTCCGCGGCAAACGGGCTCGCCGAGCCGATGATGATGCGGTCCGGCTTCATGAAGTCGGCGATGGCCGCACCTTCCTTGAGAAACTCCGGATTCGAAACCACGTGGAAGCCGATGTCCGCGCCGCGTTCGGCCAGCGTGCTGGCAACGGCTGCCGCAACCTGATCGCCGGTGCCCACCGGGACGGTGGACTTGTCGACGATGATCTTCTCCGTTTCCATGTGGGTGCCGATGCTCTCAGCCACGGACAGCACGTACTTGAGATCCGCCGAGCCGTCTTCGTCGGCCGGTGTGCCGACGGCGATGAAAATGATGTCGCCGTGGGCGACGCCCGCGGCAATGTCGGTGGAGAAACGCAGCTGACCGCGTGCGGCGTTGGTACGCACCATGTCCTCGAGGCCAGGCTCGTAGATGGGTACTTCACCCTGCTCGAGGCGCGCGACCTTGTCGGCGTCGACATCGATGCAGAGGACGTCGTTACCCATTTCTGCAAAGCAGGTTCCGGTGACCAGACCCACATAGCCGGTGCCGAAAATAGACAGTTTCATAGGTTGGTTTCCAGATTCGTCACAGCACGGCTTCGATCAGATTCGGGCCCGGGTTGTCGAGCGCCGCCGCCAGTGCCGTGTTGAATTCCTCGGCCGTCGTCGCCCGGGCAGCCTCCACACCCATACCCCGGGCCATGGCTACCCAGTCCAGATCCGGACGATTCAGCTCCATCATGTCCATGGCTTTGCGGCCCGGGTTGACGGCGCCGACGCGCATGAACTCGACCTGCAGAATCGCGTACTTGCGGTTCGAGAAAATGACGGTGGTGACATCGAGGTTCTCGCGCGCCTGTGTCCACAGCGCCTGCACGGTGTACATGCCGCTGCCGTCCGCCTGCATGCCGAGCACCTTGCGGTCCGGACAGGCGACCGCGGCGCCGGTGGCCGCGGGCAGGCCCATGCCGATGGCGCCGCCGGTGAGGTCCAGCCAGCTGTGCGGGGGTGCATTGACGGTGAAACCGGGCAGCGCAAATCCACCGGTGGCGGCTTCGTTGACGACAATGGCGTCTTCCGGCATGAGCGCGGCTACTGCCCGGGCGATGGACTCCGGGTTCAGCGCGCCGGTGGGCAGGTCCGGACGCTGCAGGGTAGCCTGGGGCGGTGCGGCTGAGGCGGCACCGACGGCTTCGGCAAGCTGCTCGAGCGCGGTCAGGGTCGCATCACCCGCTGCCGTCAGCTGGTGTGCGCTGGCGTGGGCGGGAGTCAGCTCGCTGGCCTTGCCGGGGTAGGCAAAGAAACTCACGGGTGCTTTCGTGTCCACCAGGATGATGTGCTGATAAGGCTGCAACGCCTCTTCTGCCTGCTCGGCGAAGTAGGGCAGGCGCGGCAGGTCGACACGGCCCGCGCCGCGCTCGACGCGGCCGATGAACGTGTCGCCGAGGAGATCCGCGTTGCAATGGGTCGCAATTTTACCGAGGAGATCGAGACCTTCAGCCGTGGTGCCGAGACCGTTACAGAGAAAGACGCAGCGCTCGCCGCTCTTGAGCACCCGGGCGATGGCGTCGATACGCTCCGCCGGCACGGCATTGCGCTCAGGTGCGGGCAGGGGCGCGGCCGGCGCTTCGGCATCGTTCCATGCCGTATCTGCCGGCAGGATCAGGGTGGCAATTTGACCGGGTCCCTGCAGCGATGCCTGCACCGCCGCGGCGCCGTCAGCGGCCAGGGCAGCGGCACTTTCGCTGACGTGTATCCACCCGGAGACCGGCGCGGCGAAGCCTTCGATGTCGGAGGTCAAGGGCGCATCGAGCGCGCGATGATAGGTGGCATGTTCGCCGACGACGTTCACGACCGGCGTATTGGCGCGGCGGGCGTTGTGCAGATTGGCAAGCCCGTTGGCGAGGCCGGGGCCGAGGTGCAGGAGCGTGCAGGCGGGCTTGCCGGCCATGCGTGCGTAGCCGTCTGCGGCGCCGGTGACGACGCCTTCGAAGAGGCCGAGCACCGCGCGCATGCCCTCCTGCTGATCGAGCGCCGCAACGAAGTGCATTTCGCTGGTGCCGGGATTCGTAAAGCAGACGTCGACGTCGCAATTGACCAGAGTCTGTAGAAGCGTTTGAGCGCCATTCACCGCGGTTGTCCCCCTGATTTGAAGCCTGGCGCAGTTTAGGGTTCGCACGCCTGAGCGTCTACCAGTGACTTGTGAGTGGCGCGCGTTGCACCCGCAGTCGAACTTACTTAGTCTGCGTCTGTCCGAGAGACCGCACAATCGACGCCGCTGCCCCGGCAGGGCGGATGATCAACGACAACAAACGCGGTGAGAGTACTGGGAAACATGGAATACGATTACGATCTTTATGTCATCGGCGCGGGCTCCGGCGGCGTACGCGCCAGCCGTATGGCAGCGTCCTACGGCGCGCGCGTGGCGGTGGCGGAGTCCACCTACCTCGGTGGTACCTGTGTCAACGTCGGCTGCGTGCCGAAGAAGCTTTTCGTCTACGGTTCGCACTTTCACGAGGACTTCGACGATGCCGCCGCTTATGGCTGGCAGGTACGCGCCGAAGGCTTCGACTGGCCGACGTTGCGCGACAACAAGACGGCGGAAATCGAGCGTCTGAACGGCATTTACGGCAACCTCCTCGGCGGCGCCGGGGTTGATCTGCATGAGGGCAGGGCGCGTCTCGTCGATGCGCACACCGTGGCGATCAACGACACGACCTACACCGCAAAGTACATCCTGGTGGCTACCGGCAGCTGGCCGACCGTGCCCGAGTTCCCGGGCCGCGAGCACGTCATCACGTCAAACGAGGCGTTTTATCTGGACACCTTTCCGGAGCGTGTCGTGGTCGTCGGCGGCGGCTACATTGCCGTCGAGTTCGCCGGGATCTTCGCCGGCCTCGGTGCGGATACCACGCTCGTTTACCGGGGCCCGCTCTTTCTGCGTGGCTTCGATGACTCAGTGCGTGAGGTGGTGCGCGACGAGCTTGCCAAGAAAGGCATTCAGCTGCGCTTCGAGACGACGGTCGAGCGCGTCGACCTCGATGGTGATACGCGCGTCCTGGCTCTGTCCGACGGTGAGACCCTGCACGCAGATACGGTGCTGTATGCCACCGGCCGCCACCCCAATACGACGGATCTCGGCCTCGAGGAGGCGGGTGTTGCGCTTGGTGATGCGCGCGAGATTCTGGTGGATGAGGATTACCGCTCCAACGTCGAGAACATCTACGCCATCGGCGACGTGACGGACCGCATGCAGTTGACGCCGGTGGCCATCGAAGAGGGCATGTGCATTGCCAACAACCTCTTCACAGACCGTCCAACGCGGCGCCTCGACTACCGCAACGTGGCAACCGCGGTCTTCTGCCAGCCCAACATCGGCACGGTGGGTCTCACGGAAGCCCAGGCGGTGGCTGAGCATCCCGGCGGTCTAGACATCTACGAATCTTCGTTCAAGCCGATGAAGCACACGCTGACGGGGCGCGACGAGAAAACGTACATGAAGATGATCGTGCGTCGCAGCGACGACGTGGTGCTCGGTATCCACATGGTCGGACCCGACGCGGGCGAAATCATTCAGGGCATGGCGGTGGCCATGGTGGCAGGCGCAACCAAAGCCCAGTTCGACGCAACCGTGGGCATTCATCCCACGGCCGCGGAAGAGCTGGTGACGTTGCGGGAAGTATCCAGGGAGGCTTGAGATGCGTGTTGCAGCGCTTGTATTGGCTGGAATGTTGGCATCTCAGCCAGCACATGCGAAGAACGTCATACTGTTTCTTGGTGACGGCATGGGCATCAGCACCGTCACCGCGGCGCGAATCTTCGCGGGGCAGCAGCAGGGACTGCGAGGTGAAGAGTACAATCTTGCCTTTGACAAATTCGACAACGTGGCGCTGATCAAAACGTACAACGTCGATGCGCAGGTATCCGACAGCGCGGGTACGATCAGCGCCATCGTTACCGGCGAGAAAACCCGCATGGGCGTGCTGAGCGTCACCGCAGACGTGCCGCGCGCCAACTGTGCCGCGGCACTCAGGCACGAGCTGCCAACGCTGCTCGAGCTCGCAGAAGAGGCGGGTATGGCGTCAGGCGTCGTATCGACCGCCCGCGTTACCCATGCCACGCCTGCGGGTGCATACGCCCACGTGCCCGACCGTGACTGGGAAGACAGCTCAGCGCTGAGTGAACATGTCAGAACGCTGGGTTGTCGGGATATCGCAGCCCAGCTCATCGAGTTTCGCCATGGTGACGGTGTCGATGTGATTCTCGGCGGCGGACGCGCCAATTTTCTACCGGCGGAAACCGCTGATCCCGAATATCCGGACAAAACCGGACGGCGCGACGATGGCCGTCATCTCGTCGATGAGTGGGTGGCCGGTGGTGCCGAGCGCACCTACGTCTGGAACACGGAGGGTTTCAAATCCTACCAGCCGGGCGCGGGCACTCAGCTGCTTGGCCTTTTTGAACCGTCGCACATGCAGTTCGAAGCGGACCGCGCCCGGGACCCGGCAGGCGAACCGTCTCTGGCGGACATGACGTCGCTGGCAATCCGCCGCCTGAGCCAGAATGACACGGGCTACTTTCTGCTGGTCGAAGGCGGCCGCATCGATCATGCCCATCATTTCGGCAACGCCTACCGCGCGCTCCAGGATACCGTGGCGCTCTCGGATGCGGTGCAGGCTGCCCTGGATCAGGTGGATCTTGCCGAGACTCTGATCCTGGTCACCGCCGATCACAGTCATACGATGACCATTGCGGGTTATCCCAGGCGCGGCACGCCGATTCTCGGCAAGGTGGATGCAGAGTCGGCGATGATGTTCCCGCCGCCGATTGCTTATACGACGCTGAGCTATGCCAACGGTCCGGGCCACAAAACGCCGTTTCCCGACCTCAGCGAGGTCGACACGACCGACCCCGGCTATCAGCAGCTCGCCACGGTGCCTCTACCGATCGAAACCCATGCGGGCGAGGACGTTGCGGCCTACGCCACGGGGCTGAATGCCACGGGCGTGCGTGGCGTCATGGAGCAGAACAAATTGTTCCACGTCATGAGCAAGGCGCTCTTTGGCGACTAAATCGCTGCAAGACGGCGCCGCCCCGGAACAACAACAACGAGACCCCGTATGCAGCTGATCGAAGACCTCCTCAACTTTCTCGATGGCATATTGGGAAGTGCGTTCTACTTTCCGCTGCTGCTTCTGGGTGTCGGGATTTTCTTCACCATCTACCTGGGGTTTCCCCAGGTTCGCTACTTCAAGCACGCCTGGTCGGTGCTGCGCGGTAACTACAGCGAGCGTGACGACCCGGGCGATACCACGCACTTCCAGGCGCTGTCCACGGCGCTTTCCGGCACGGTCGGCACGGGCAATATCGGCGGCGTGGCGTTCGCCATTTTTCTCGGTGGCCCGGCAGCGCTCTTCTGGATGTGGGCCACCGCCTTCGTGGGGATGACCACCAAGTTCGTCGAAGTCTCGATCAGTCATAAATACCGTAAGGAAGACAGCAACGGCCAGATGGTGGGCGGCCCCATGCACTACATGGAGCATGGTCTCAATCTGAAGTGGCTGGCCGTGTTCTTTGCCGTGGCGACGGTGATCAGCTCGTTCGGCAGCGGCAATCTGCCGCAGGCCAACAACATGGCCTCGGGGCTTTTCACGAGCTTCGAGATTCCCACCTGGCTGAGCGGAGCGGTGCTCGCTGTTCTCCTGGGACTGGTCATTGTCGGCGGTATCCGTCGGATTGCGATGGTCGCGGCAACGCTGGTGCCGCTCATGGGCATCTTCTACGCCATCGGCGCCATTGCGGTGGTGATCACGCACTATGACAACGTGCTGCCGTCCTTTGCCGCGGTGCTTGGCGATGCGTTCACGGGCTCGGCCGCCACCGGCGGCTTTCTTGGCGCAACGTTTGCTTACGCGTTCAATCGCGGCGTCAACCGGGGACTATTCTCCAACGAGGCGGGGCAGGGGTCTGCGCCGATTGCGCATGCGTCAGCGAAGACCAAGGAGCCCGTCTCCGAAGGCATGGTGGCGATTCTCGAACCCTTCATCGATACGCTCATCATCTGCACGCTGACCGGTCTCGTGATCCTCTCTTCGGGCGTGTGGCAGCAGAAATTCGATACGCAGTTCGCCCGCTTCGACACGGAGATCGTGACGGGCGAATACCGCGAAGACAATCCACAGCACGTGGCGCAGCTGTTTGCGCACCTCGATCTCGTGCCGCCGGAGAACGATCCCGTGCAACCCTTCACGGGTGGGCTGCGCGTCGTTTACGGCGAAGTGCAGACGGCCGGCGTCACCATCATCCATAACCGCTCGATTGCCGAGGCCGTGAGCGCCACGCTGGACGGGGCACCTTACGACGGCACCCTCACAATCAGCGATGGCGTGGTCGACGATGAGCGGATCGTTTTGCACGGGCGCTCGCTGCTGCACTCCGTACCGCTCACCGCGCAGGCTTTCAAGGAAAGCTTCTTCGGCGTCTTCGGTGAGTATGCCGTGACCGTGGGGCTCGTGCTTTTCGCGTTCTCGACGGCCATTGCCTGGAGCTACTACGGTGACAGGGCGGTGACCTACCTCGTCGGCGCACGCTGGGTGACGGTCTATCGCATGGTCTACGTGCTCGGTTTTTTCCTCGCTACCGTGGTGGATACGAGCCTCGTCTGGCTCATCTCAGCCGTCACCGTGGCGCTCATGACGCTGCCGAACCTCATTGGCATTTTCCTCATGCGCAAAGAGGTCAAGGCAATGACGTCCAGCTACTGGCAGAAGATTTCTAGC
>JAAUXY010072538.1_pt1 | contig 20425 bp, 25 predicted proteins | sample 7278121 | NCBI WGS metagenome assembly JAAUXY01 (sample SAMN14350117, study PRJNA611818) | marine sediment metagenome | isolation source: surface marine sediment (1.8m) | place: French Polynesia: Moorea | collected 2018-08 | reverse complement strand
GACGTGACAGTGCCGCAGGCCGAGTTCCTGGGCCTCAAGGTGCCGGACGACGATCTCGAGCTCGACGAGGCCAGTGGCCACTATCGATACGGCGATATCGACTGGCAGGAGTTCTACGACGTGCTCGCCGGCAACGGTCCCTGCAACCGCCAGCGCATGGCCAAGCGCCAGGGCGCACACGACGACGGTGCCTGGGTGCGTGAGGCCGCGCAGGCGTATGCCGCCAAGCAGGCCGCGAAGGCCGCCTGAGGAGAATCACGATGAACAAGGAATGGCCGCTCTACGAAGTCTTCATTCGCAGCCGTTCGGGGCTGTCGCACAAACACGCGGGCAGCGTGCACGCGGCGGACGACCAGATGGCGCTCGATCACGCGCGCGATACCTACACGCGGCGCATGGAGGGCGTGAGCCTCTGGGTCGTGCGCTCCGACCAGATCGTGGCGTCGGATCCGGCAGAGACCTCTGCATTCTTCGAACCGGCCGAGGACAAGATCTACCGGCACCCGACGTTCTACGAGGTGCCTGACGGAGTCGAGAACCTGTGAACGCGGACGAAGCGCTGCTGACCTACGTCCTGCGGGTAGCCGACAACGCGCTGATCACGGGTCAGCGCATGATCGAGCGGGTCGCGGGTGAAGCCGAGCTGGAGGAAGAGCTGGCCAACGCCAACTTTGCGCTCGACTACATCGGCCAGGCGCGCATGCTGTACACGTATGCGGGCGAGCTCGAAGGCGAGGGCCGCAGCGAAGACGACTTCGCCTACCTCCGCGACACCCAGGAGTTTCGCAACTTCCTGCTCGCCGAGCAGCCGAACGGTCACTTCGGTGATGCCATCGTCCGCCAGTTCCTGTTCGAGTCCTTCTACCTGCTGCAGCTCGAAGCGCTCGCCGACAGTCGCGACAAGCGGCTCGCCGAGATCGCGGCGCGCGCCGAGAAGGAGATTCGTTACCACCTCCGGCATGCGGCGCAGTGGCTCGTACGACTGGGTGACGGAACCGACGAGAGCCATGCCAGGGTAGCCAGGTCGCTGGCCGAACAGTGGCGCTACACGGGCGAGTTCTTCGCCGGCGACGAGGTCGACTCGATCCTTCAGAGCGAGTTTCGCGGTCCCGATCTCGACGCGCTCCGCGAGCAGTGGCTGGCCAACGTGACGGAAGTCCTCGAGGAGGCGACGCTCGCGGTCCCTGGCGAGACCTTCATGGCGACGGGTGGCAGGCAAGGGCTACACACCGAGCACCTGGGCTTCCTGATCGCGGAGATGCAGCATCTGCAGCGCGCATATCCCGGAGCGTCCTGGTGAACACGGCCGTCACGTCCGAGCAGGTCATGCACTGGCTGGACGAGGTGCCGGACCCCGAAATCCCGGTGCTGACGATTACCGACCTCGGCATCGTTCGCGAAGTCCGCGTCGACGAGTCCGGCGGCGCCGTTACCGTCGCGCTCGCGCCGACGTATTCCGGCTGCCCGGCCACCGAGGCGATAGAACAAAGCGTGGTCGACGCGCTGGGCGAACACGGCCTCGACGATGTCGCCATCGAGCGGCGGCTGTCACCGCCGTGGACCACCGACTGGATCAGCGACGAAGGACGCGAGAAGCTCAAGGCCTACGGCATCGCGCCACCCGCCGAGGGCGCCGGCAAGCGCGCGCTTTTGCGCGGCGGTCGCGCGATCGCTTGCCCGCGCTGCGACTCGCTCGCCACGTCGCTGGTCAGCGAATTCGGTTCGACCGCCTGCAAGGCGTCGTACCGCTGTGACGAATGCCTCGAACCCTTCGAATACTTCAAGTGCATCTGACGTGAAGCAATACCATCCACTGACGGTTGCCGCCAAACGCCCGGAGACGCGGGACTCGGTGCGCATCGCACTCGAGGTGCCCGCCGAACTGCAGGACGAATTCAGCTTCCAGGCCGGTCAACACCTGCCAGTTTCCGTCAAGCGCGACGGCAAGACGCTCCGACGCACCTACAGCATCTGCTCGGTGCCCGGCGACTGGCCCCTCGAGATCGGGGTTCGGGTACAAGCGGGCGGCGCGTTCTCCGAGTACGCGGCCGACGAGCTCGCTGTCGGTGACGAGATCCTGGTCATGCCGCCGGGTGGCCAGTTCCACGCCGAGCCGGACGCCGGCAAGGCGAAGACCTACCTCGGATTTGCGGCGGGCAGCGGCATCACGCCCGTCCTGTCGATCATGGCGACGATACTGCGCGACGAACCGGACAGCCGTTTCGCGCTGTTCTATGGCAACCGCCGCCAGTCCACGACGATGTTCATTGACGAGCTGTTCGCGCTGAAGAATCGCTACCCCGATCGCCTGCAGCTGCAGTTCGTGTTCAGCCAGGAGGACCAGGAGTTCCCGATCGCCGCGGGACGGCTGGACGCCGACAAGGTCCGCGACCTCTACACGGCATTCTGTCGCGGCACGCCCGCGGACGAGGCCTTTGTCTGTGGGCCGGACACGATGATCGATGCCGTCTCCGCGGCGCTCGTCGAGCTCGGGCTGCCGCCGGAGGCCGTACATTCCGAACGCTTCGGCGTGCCGCGCAAAACGAAGGGGTCCGCGCCCGAGAAAGCCGCCGAAACAACGGGCGCCGCCGTCACGGTCGTCATGGACGGCCATCGCAAGCATTTCGACATGGATCCGAGCGACGACAACGTCGTCGACGCCGCGGCAGAGCACGGCATCGAGCTGCCGTATTCCTGCAAGGGTGGCGTCTGCGCCACCTGCCGCTGCCACGTACGCGAGGGTGAGGTCGTGATGGCGACCAACTATGGCCTCGAGCCCTGGGAGGTCGAGGCCGGCTTCGTCCTGGCCTGCCAGTCCCGCCCCGTCAGCGCCGAACTCGTGCTCGACTATGACAAGACCTGACGCCGGATGGCGCAAATTCAAAAGCCTTGAGAATTGGCCAGGCGTAAAATCAGAGGCCTGAAGTGTGCCCGCGTCCTGCGGGCGCCCGCAATTTCGCTCCGGAGAGCGCATGAGTAACGCAAGCAACACAGCCACCGAGCTGCCGGCTCAACAGAACTCCTACAACTACGACGAGCTGATCCGCTGTGGCCACGGTGAGATCTTCGGCATGGAAAACGGCAAGCTGCCGTTGCCACCCATGCTAATGCTCGACCGTATCCCGCTGATTACGTCCGACACCGGCAAGTACGGCAAAGGCGAGATCAAGGCCGAACTCGACATCAACCCGGACCTCTGGTTCTTCAAGTGCCACTTCGAAGGCGATCCGGTCATGCCCGGCTGCCTGGGCCTCGATGCCATGTGGCAGCTCGTCGGGTTCCACCTGGTCTGGTCGGGCTACCCCGGCCGCGGCCGCGCGCTCGGCAGCGGCAAGGTCAAGTTTTTCGGCCAGGTGCTGCCGAAGGCCAAGCTGGTGACTTACCAGATCGACATCAAGCGTGTAATCTCGCGCAAACTCACTATGGCGATTGCCGATGCTTCGATGAGCGTCGACGGTCGTGAGATTTACACGGCCGAGGATCTTCGCGTCGGCCTGTTTACCTCGACAGACAACTTCTAAGAAGGACAACAATGCGTCGTGTTGTGATCACCGGTATCGGTGCGATTACGTGTATTGGTAATACCTACGAATCCATCGTCGAGTCGCTGAAGGCGGGTCGCTCGGGCATCGTCGCCAACGAGACATTCAAGGAAATGGGGCTCCGCAGCCAGGTATCTGGCAGCGTCGACATCGACATCAAGGAGCACATCGACCGCAAGGTGCGCCGCTTCATGGGCGACGCCGCCGCGTACGCCTACATCGCGATGCAGCGCTCCATCGAGGACGCGGGCCTCGAGGAAAGCGACGTCTCGAATCCGCGCTCGGGCCTCATAGCGTCGTCCGGCGGTGCGTCGAGCGAGAACATCATCACCAGCTCGGATACGCTGCGCAATCGCGGCGTCCGCAAGATCGGCCCGTACATGGTGCCCCGATCGATGTCGAGCTCCGTGTCCGCCTGTCTCGCGACGCCGTTCAAGATCAAGGGCGTCAACTACTCGATCACGTCGGCCTGCGCGACCAGCGCGCACTGCATCGGTGCTGCCGCCGAGCAGATCCAGCTGAACAAGCAGGACATCGTGTTCGCCGGCGGCGGCGAGGAGGAGCACTGGAACCTGTCGAGCATGTTTGACGCGATGGGCGCGCTGTCGACCCAGTACAACGACACGCCCGGGCTTGCTTCGCGGCCCTACGACGTCAATCGCGACGGCTTCGTGAGTTCCGCGGGTTCGGCGATGTTCGTGGTCGAGGAGTACGAGCACGCAAAGGCACGCGGAGCGAAGATCTACGCCGAGCTGGTCGGCTACGGCGCCAATTCGGACGGCTTCGACATGGTGGCGCCGTCGGGCGAGGGCGCGGCGCGCTGCATGAATCTCGCGAGGGCGACCGTCGGGCCGAAGATCGACTACATCAACACCCACGGCACCAGTACCCCGGTCGGCGACGTCAAGGAACTCGAGGCAATGCGCGACGTGTTCGGCGACGACGTGCCGCGGTTCAGCTCGTCAAAGTCCATGTGCGGCCATTCGCTCGGCGCCACGGGCGCACAGGAAGCAATGCACTGCATCATGATGCTGAACGAAGATTTCATCGCCCCGTCGATCAACGTCGTCGACCCGGACCCGGCCGTTGGCGACCTGCCGCTCGTGACCGAGACGATCGAGTCCGCGGGTCTCGAGACGGCGATGACCAACAGCTTCGGTTTCGGCGGCACCAACGCGACGCTCGTATTCCAGAAAGTGTAACGGCTGACTTGGGCGCGGCGTTTGTCCATAATGCCCGCCCATGACACTCGAAACCTTGAGCGAGACGAACTGCTTCGGCGGTCGCATCGGCTTCTACCGGCACGCGTCGTCGGCCAATCACTGCAATATGCAGTTCTCGGTTTTCGTCCCGCCGCAGGCGGCAGACGGACCGGTGCCCGTGCTCACCTTCCTGTCTGGCCTGACCTGCACCGAAGAGAACTTCATGGTGAAGAGCGGTGCCCAGCGCGTCGCGGCCGAGCTCGGGCTCATGCTCGTGTCGCCCGACACGAGCCCGCGCGGGGATGATGTTCCCGACGACCCGGACCGAGACTACGACTTTGGCCTGGCGGCCGGTTTCTACCTGAACGCTACCCAGCCGCCCTGGTCCACGCACTACCACATGTACGACTACGTAACGGGCGAGCTGCAGGACATCGTGTTCGACAACTTCCCGGGCGATCGGGACCGCCACGGCCTGACGGGGCATTCGATGGGCGGCCATGGTGCGCTGACAATCGGCCTGCGCAACACGGACATGTTCCGTTCGCTGTCGGCTTTTGCACCTATTTGTACGACCTTGCATTCGCCATGGGGACAGAAGGCGCTCGGCTACTACATGGGCGACGATCAGGAGACCTGGAAGATCTACGACGCCGCCGAGGTGGCGCGTACGATGCCGACGGATCGCTATTCGAAGATCTTGGTCGACCAGGGCGCCGAAGACCCGTACCTCGCGGAGCAGCTCAAGCCGGAGCTGCTCGAGGCGGCGTGCAAGGAAAGCGGCCTGCCGCTCGAATTGCGTATCCACGACGGCTACGACCACGGCTACTACTTCATCTCGACCTTCATCGAGGAACACCTGCGCTTCCATTTCGCGGAGCTCGGCCGCTAAGGCAGCCGCCGCCGTATGCAGGAATGGCTGTTACTCGGCGCCGCCATGCTGGCGACGGGTTGCGTCGCCGGTGTGCTGGCCGGGCTGTTCGGCATTGGCGGTGGCGTCGTCATTGTGCCGGTCCTCGAGGCGACGCTGGGCTTTCTCGGCGTTGACCCCGCCATCCGTATGCAGATAGCGGTCGCGACGTCACTCGCGACCATTATCCCGACCTCGATATCGTCAGCTCGCGCTCACCATCGTCGTGGTGCTGTCGACGTCAGCGTGGTTAAACGATGGGCGATCTTCGTGCTGGTCGGCGCCTTGCTGGGCGCATGGATAGCCTCGCAGGTCCACAGCCGCACGCTCGCCTTCGTTTTCGCAACCGTGGCGCTGTTCGTCGCGGCTCGCATGGTGCTCATGCCGAAGAGCCCGAATCTTTTCGACGGCATTCCCCGTAAGTTCTGGGTGCCGTTCATTCCAGCCGGTATCGGCTGCGTCTCGAGCATGATGGGCATCGGCGGCGGCGTATTCATGGTCATGACGCTGTCGCTGTTCGGTGCATCGATCCACAAGTCGGTCGGGACGGCGTCGCTGTTCGGCCTCGCGATCGCATTGCCTGGGACCATAGGCTTTATTGCTACCGGGCTGAATGATCCGCGGGTGCCGCCCGGGAACCTCGGCTACGTGAGCTTGATCGGCTTTGCGCTGATCGCGCCGGCGACCGTGCTGATGGCGCCTGTCGGCGCTCGAATCGCACATGCTTTTTCGGAGCGGAAGCTCAGCCTGCTGTTCGGGGCGTTTCTTGTGTTCGTTGCAGTACGCCTGTACCTGAGAGCCTTCGTTGCGTGAGCTATGGACAACCGTCTGCTTTGAGCGGTTCAGCAGCCGTTCGAACCTCCGTCTTCAGCATAGAACAAGCGGCAGATTATGACCCAAAGGCGACATCCGGAATTTGAACGCGATATGCGCAGATCGATATACGTTAGCCTGACGATAGTCGCCGCAATTGCAGGTTTTGGAAGTGCTTGGATGCCACCACCGTTCGAGTCAGTCGGCATCTACATGATCGTCATCGGACTTTTGGTCTTAGTTATCTTCGATCACAGAACAGCGTTTCAGGCCGATGATGCAGGGATTTTTGCGTTCTGGTGGAAGCCCGCAAAGATGGCCGCGGCAGAATTCGATGATTCTGACCAATGGCCTTTGTTTCTTGGCCTCGTTGCTGCATTCAGTCCGATGCTATCCATCATTTCCCGCATTATTTGGCTTGCCTGAATCTAGAAGAAACTGGAAATGGTGGATTAAGTGCATGTTCGCGTGCTACGCGGCGGCAGTCGCTTTATTCCTCATTCAGCTCGTACTCTGGTTTCCATTGCACCAGTACTGGGAACAGGCCCCATTTCCATTTGACATCGTTTCATGGCTGATCCCATTGAACATGTCGATAGCCTTTCCGCTGATGTATAAGCGGCTCCGGTGACCGTCCGGTTGTGGCCGCAAGGCGCCTGTCGGGTGCTCTGAGGTAAACTGGCGGCTCATAGCCCGTTAGCAGTCTGGTGCTCGTGCACCTTACCGAACGAATCGAGGAGACAATCTTGCTACGAGTCCGGCTTAGTCCAGATGACTACAAGAACTACGAACTCTCCGCCTGGGTAGACAGCGAAGGGTTTTCCGGCCAAGGCTCTGGCTGGTTCTCAGATACGGAGATACTTGAGTTCGCAAGCGGGTTATTGAGCGTCGCGAGTTTCGCCAAAAAGGAAGCAAGACTGCTGGGAGGTCCCGTGGGCGCGAGCATGCCGGGCGAGTATTGCCTGGACATCCGAGCTTACCCAATCGACTCATTGGGCCATTTCGGCGTTCAGGTGGCCCTGCGGCGCGGGCTTTTCGATAGAGAGCGCATAGAGCAGTGCCCGAGCGTAATGCTCGAAGTGGTTACAGATACGTCGTCACTCGAGCAATTTGGAAGCGGTTTGCGTGAGTTGCTGCAAGGCGGTCGCGATGAAGCGGTTCTAGGTAGTAGCAACTGAACTCTCGATGTCAGCTACTGGCCGGAACCAGCCGCTGAGGCGCTCTTGGATACAAAGACGACTGATGACCCTTTGCAGCAGGTCAATCGTTCACGCCGTAGGAGCGGCATCTTGCCGCGATCGCGGCTGGAAGCCGCTCCTACGAGGAAATCGAAGAGCCGCTTCTGGGCGGAAGGCGCAAGCGTCGCAAGCGACAAGGATGTCCGCTTTTCGCCGGCGGGCGTCGGTCAGGCCGATTTACATAGAGTCACGCTTCAAGACACAGGCAGCCTATAACCATCAAACAGGCCAGATCGGCTGCCCAGCCCGCGCCTGGAAGAACAGGAACGTTGCCAGCGCCACCTGTACGCCCGCAACGCTCAGCACGACCAGCTTCGCGTTCCAGTTTTTCCGGTCGGCGAGCCATCCAGCGAATGGGACGGTCTGCATCATGTGCAGGCTGACGAAATGCGCTGGCCGTAAATCCCCGTATTCGCGGCTCCAGCCGAAGAGTGGAATAACAGCACCGCCGCCTTCCAGCGGGCCACCCACATACCTCCCGGTATTCGACATGTAACTCGCGAAAACGAGCGTAACTGCGAAGCCAAGCGACAATCCGATAATAGAGCCAAGCCAAACGCCTGGGCGAGATCGGTCGCCCTTGCGCCAGATCTGGATTGCCAGCACCAGGGCCACCAGGACCAGCAGCACGGCGCCGATACCCATCGCGGCGTAAACCAACGCCTCGATCTGTGTTTCAAAATTGAAATGCGAACGACGCGCCCGTCCAGCCTGAATCGTTATGACGAGATACTCGAAGATCAAAGCAGCGGCTGCGAGATAGCTGAAGACCATCAATGCCCAGCCGTTGCGGACGTCGCGCGGCACGAGTTGAACCAATACAGCCAGTGTCAGGGCATGGAGAGCCAGCGAGAGATTGAATTTCTGCGGCTTGATCCAGACAGGCGAACTGTCGAGCATGCGTTGATCGAGGATCATGGCAGGAATGAAGACGACGAGGCTCGCAATCATGAATAACCCCAGCGACACGTAGAGTCGGGTCACATGATCGTCATCGAGCCACTTGAAGAGCGGCATCCCTTCGACAGGTCTCAGCCTGTTCACGCAGTTGCCTCCAGCGGCTCACCGGGCGCTATGCGAAAGTAGCCGGCACGTATTGCGAGGAAGATTGCGAGCCCTACCGGCCCAAACATAAAGGTAGCGATCAAAATTGGGGCCTGCACCAGTCGGCTGAGCCGCATTCTGTCAGCGTTGACCGCAATCCAGCCGCCAATAAAGAGGTCGAAGGCGAGGTAATGCACCCAGCCAGCAAGTAGCATTTCCTCTTTGGAAAGTAATGTCCTGACCTCGGAAAGAGACCCGTATCCTCCACCGTCCACGGTGAAGAAATGCGTCATCGCAAGTCCCGCGTACAGCAGCGATAGGCCGAAGGGAATGATGTAGCGCGGGACGGCAAGCAACCAGGACCACCGCCGGGGAAGGAGCACCAGAATCAGCCACCCCACCATAGCGGCTTGACCGGCCCACCCGAATAGTTGATCAGGGGTTGGCATTGGCCGCGACCCTCTCTGGACAAGATCGCCTGAATGTACCAGCAAACAGAGGCCAAAGCTGCGTTACTTCCACGTTCGGTAAGCCGGGACAAGTGACGAGTGTTTTGTCGCGGAAGCCAGACGTCGTTGTCCGCTGTTAGACCCAGGTGCCTGTCAGGCTCTGTGGGGTAAACTGGCGGTTCGCAACACAAAGGAGTCACCGCCAAATGCGGTTACGTTGCGGGTATTTCGTTGTCGCAGCGCTGGTCATTTCGGTATTCGCTCCCGTGGATGCAGTCGCCGCCGGGGACGACGACCTGACCGGAACATTGACGGTCCACGCGCTGGGCCTGGCGTCGAATGACGGCAACCTCCGATTCGTCTTGTTCGATTCAAAGAAGGACTTCCTGAAACGTCCTGTTCGGGCCGGGGTTGTCGAAATCGAGGACCAGCAAGGTACGTGGATCGTTGAGGAACTCCCGTTTGGGACATACGCTGTCCTTGTACACCACGACGTAGATGCGAGCGGCAAGATGGAACGGCATTGGTATGGAAAACCAAAAGAGCCGACGGGTGCATCCAATGACCCTCCGTCCAGGCTTGGACCACCCAGGTTCAGGGACGCAAAGTTCAGTTTTGAGTCCGCTACCCTGACGCTGACCGTCACCGTCACCGTCGAATAGGGTTATCACGACAGCCAGGAATGCTGGCTGTAGGCGAGCGAACATAGCAGAGGAAAGAGATTGGCGGAAGAATACGGAACCGTTATTTTCAGGGTGGCTGACAAGTTTCAGGGTGGTTTCGCGGAGCCCGATACAGTCGAGGACCCTGCAGAGTTACTGGTTTCTGCAGCCGGAATGAGTCTCGACAGGATAAAAGACCTGATTCTGAGCACGAAGAAACTGCGTGTTTGGCATGGCTATGTCCTGATCGAATACGACTGTGCCGACTGGCGCGCGTTCTCGGAGTTGTTCGTCGAGCAGGCCGACGGCATCGAGTATTACGCACGTACCGACGACGAGTACGGTACGTCCGGCTACTACGCATTGACCGGCGACGGTGAGCGATTCGCCTTTTGGTATGACCAGGATGGCGACATGTCCGACGTCAAGGGCTATGGAGAAAAGGTCGAACGAAAGGTCAACGACTGGCTTGCACTGCTGCCCGAGGCCCTGAAGGAGCATTTCCCCGGATTCATCGGCGAAGACGACCCGTTTCCCTTGTGGCCCGATGAGGATGAACTCATGGCCGGCAGCCGACCGGACGGCAAAGAGCTCTTAGGATACTGGTTATGGGGGGACAAGGAAGCCGTCATGCAGTTTACGATCGACGATCGGTTCGTCACCTTCGAGCTGTATCGTGAGCCTGAGGCCGTCGCCCTGGAGTGGTTGGACGAGGACCGCATACGAATTCACGAGGTCGAGGCGGCATTCCGGATTTCGAATGACGAACTGACGATGACCTTCGGCGACGGGCGCGTAGAAAAGCTTGCCCGGGTCAGCAGTCCGACGATCCTCAAGACCCTGGACGATGATCCCTAGTATCCGCTGTCTGCTGATTGTCGGCGCAATGCTCGCGTCATGCGCTGAGTCGCCGACGGTGAGTGAAGGATGGGACGACGAGCACGATGGCGTCCGCTTCACCCGGATCGATGAGTCGGTCTGGATGCACACTTCCTACGCCACGATTGAACCCTGGGGGCCGGTCCGCTCAAACGGGATAGTTGTCGTTGGCGGGAAGGGCGCGGTTCTCGTCGATACTGCCTGGAACAATCGACAAACCGAAGCAATTATCGATTGGGCGCAGCAAGCGCTCGGCGTTTCGATTTCTTCCGCCGTCTTCACGCACGCGCATGACGACAAGATGGGCGGTGTTGAGGCCCTCAGAGCAGCGGGCATACCGACCTATGCCCATCCGCAATCGAACCTGCTCGCGCCAATCAACGGGCTCATGCCCGCCGAGTTCGATCTGGTTATTGCCGCGGACGGCACTGCGAGCGCGCCGGCTGAATCGAATGGAAATCTCTCACTTCTTCAGATCTACTACCCGGGCCCGGGTCACACCGCGGACAACATCGTCGCGCTTGCGACGGGGACGGGCGTCCTTTTCGGGGGCTGCCTTGTACGTCCCGCGGGATCTGTTTCGCTCGGGAATACCGCCGATGCGTCAATAGACAACTGGGAGGCCGCCGCGGATAGCGTGGTTCGGCAGTTCCCGGGTGCAATGGTGGTCATACCCAGCCATGGATCTCCAGGCGGACGCGAGTTGTTGAGCCACACCGTCGACTTGGCGAGGAGCGCCCGGGAGGCGGAATGAGTCTGTGCGGCCGACGAGGTCTACACTCCCGCTTACTGCAGGACCTGCTTCGGGGTTCGGTCGCTGTAGTACAGCCCCCAGTGCTTTTCCGCTTTGTCCATCGGGTTGTCACCGTCGAAGCCGCCTTTCCACTGCTCGTCGAATGACGTGAAGTAGAACGAAATGACGTCGTTCTCTTCCACCCACGGATCGTACTGATTGAAGAACACCTCCTGCTCGGCTTCGCCGGCTACGCCGATCAAGCCACCTTCGTAGCTACCGTCATCATAGACTCGACTAGTTGGCCAGCCGGTTTCGCAGTAGGCAATCTCGTGGTCGGGATGGCGGCTCTGGATATCGTTGTAGATCGACTCCGTCCACTCCATGGCGACCTCCAGCGTCTTGTCGTTCCAGAATGCGTACGCGTGCAGGCAGATGAAATCCAGTTCAGCGGCAACCTGTTGTGCCTGCGGCTTGTTCCAGAAGTTGTAGTCGTCGGCCACGGTAACCGGCTGTTCGATGTTCCCACGAACCTGCCTGATCTTCTCAATGACGCTGTCTATGTCATCGATCCGATGGTACGACCAATCAACCAGGATTTCGTTGCCGACGTTGACCGCAACGATGATGTCGGGGAAGCGATTGGCGTATTCGATTGCAAGCCGAACCTGTTCTTCATTCTCTTCCGCGGATTTGTGCGCATCGAGCCAGATGCCCTGCATGACCCGAATTGGCAGGTCGTTCTCCTCGATCACCTCGAGAATGTTCAGCGACTGCGGGTCCGCGCCGTAGAGGCGGATCAGGTTCCACCGGTCCGCCACGATCGTCAGGTCCTCGAGGATGTTCTCTTTCGACGTCAGTGCCTCGCCCGGTCCTTCGCCATCCCGGTAGGCGCCGTATGAAATGCCGTTGCCGATCCATTCGCCATCCAGCATCGGCTCGAATGGGCGCTTGGTCATCGCGGTGTTTTCCGCTACTTCGGTGCCTTCCGCAGCGTCAACGTCTTCCGCAGCGTCGCCTGACTCTGGTGTTGTCTCGCCGCACGCAGCCAGCGATAGAGCCATCGCAGTCAGTATCCAGCATTTCAGAATTCTCATAGAGCAACCACCTCAGGATTGGTATTCCCGGTAAACCTACTACAGCAGCGACCTCGAAAACGAGCCCCATGAGAGTCCGGCAGCGCGGGCCGTGCTCCGCCGAGGACGGCATCCCGGGTGCGAGCTTCTCCCGAGGTACGGTGTCGACAGGCTTTACAGTTTCTTGCACGCGCTCCGCGCGTCCGGGATGAAATGCCTGAAATTGCTGGGTTTTTCTGTCTGGTACAAATTTTGCTTTTTTTGATTGGAGTAACAATTCTGTCCAGGAATAGTGCGATGACCAGAACAAAAAGTGCATATTTGACTCTACTTGCGATCCTGCTCTCACCGATGGCGCAGGCCGATCTCATCGGAGATACGGTGACGATTGGTCGTTACATAAACGGTGAAGTCATAGGTGACGGTAATTGCTGCGGACCTTTCGATGTCGTTGTCGAGGAAGGTAATGGAGACAGCACGGCCGTGTCGACGGGCAACAACCTGTTCGTCGATGTGGATGCGGACGTGGTGCGCTTCATATTCGGGCCCAACCAATCCAGTGGCGGGCCGTTTGATCCTTTCGAACACATCATCCAGGTTGACGATATGGACTGGGTGGGTGATCCGACTGCGTTCATTTCCGCCATCGAAATTGTCACGGATATCCCCGATTTCGACTTCTCACGCGTGATATTCGGGGACGATTTCGTACACCTCGGGTTCGGCAACCTCAACGCGCCGATTGGGACTTTCATTGACGTTTTCCTTACCTTCACTCATACGGACGTTCCTGAACCCGGCACGCTTCTACTCCTGGGCATCGGTCTTGCCGGGATGGGCTTTGCGAGACGCCGCAGAAAAGCTTAAGGACGATCGATGACCAAGAGCCCCGCCGAGCGCGGGGCTTTTTTGTGGTTCGGAAGGTCGGATCATCAGGTCGCATTCTTGTCGTCAGCGGGGATTCATACTGCCCGCAACGCGCAGCGCCTCCCCGAGTACGGCATTCCACTCATGGTGAACTGAAGGAAGCTGGTCGATAGGGACGAATCGCCTGTCGGTCGATTCGTGGCGGGGCTTGAACTCGCCCGCTTCCGACACGTCTGCCCGATAGATCGCCAGTATCGATCGGAGCGGGTAACGACCGTCGAAATGCTCGTTGTTGCGATGGTCCACTTCGATAAAGCCAACGAGCGCAATGTTTGTCAGGCGGACGCCGGCCTCCTCCGACGCCTCCCTTTTCAGGCAGTCAGTCGCGCTTTCATGCTCATCGAGGTGACCACCAGGAATGGTCAGCCCGCGGCCACGAATATCGCAGACAAGGACCTCGCCCCGGTGGAAACAGAAGCCGTGCGCTCCGGTCAGCGGCAGCGCAGGCTTGTTGGTTCCATTCCACGCTATTCTTACGGGACCGGTCGGCCAATCGATAACCTCTTCGATCATTTGGCGAGACGATCGCCTCAATTCCCTCAAAATCCGCTGAATGATAAGTCATGGCGGTACAATGTTCAGGCATGTGAGTTCCTGATCAGAGAGGTTTGTTTTGATAGCGACCCAGCGAAGGCCTCTGACACGAGCGAGACTGATGTTTTGCCTCGGTGTGGGGCTGGCAATCCTGCTCCTGTACTACTCGGCCTTGCGGCAACAACAGCTGACTGGCTACGAAGTCGCGGCCCTCGCGCTGGTGACCCTGGCGGCACTGGGCTTCGACTACCTGAAGCTTGGTCAGTTTCTGACCGCCTATCGAGCGCGGAAGGCGGCTGGATGCGCACATGATCCGGCGCTCCAGGCGGCCCTGTTAGCGACGGTAAGGTCGCCGCGTCTTGCGAAGCTCCTGGAAACGGAACTGCTCACGCTGTACTACGCCTTCTTCGCAAAGTTCGAACCAGGTGGCGACGTGAACAACGACACCAGGTTCAGCTACACGAGGTCGAGCAATGCGCACGACGTCTTCTTGTTTGTGGCATTGTCGCAGCTTCCGTTTCTGCCATTCATACACGTCTTTCTCGAGTACGCGAAAGGACCCGGCCCCGCCTGGGCGGTTTCGTTTCTCACCCTATGGTCGGTCGTCTGGTACCTGGCCCAGGTCGAAGCGGCCAGACTTCGGCCGATTGAGTTGACGGACGCCCATTTGAAATACCGATTCGGGCTGATATGGACAGCTGAGATTCCGCTGGGGGAGATCAGGCGGGCGCGCAGTATTGACGCCTCGGAGGTGCTTGTCGGGGATGGTCTGTTTCTGTCACCGCTGGGTTCGACAAGGAACGTGCTGCTGGAGTTCGAGGCCCCGGTCCGTTTTTCCGGGCCATGGCTCCTTGAGCGGCGCGCGAAGAAGGCAGCGATCTCGTTGGACAATCCGTCGCATTTTCTCGAACAGCTGACGCTCAGGGGCATACTTGCTACCGGCCGGCAGAATTTCGGTTCGTAACCGCTGGCAAATCCTGTAGTAACCATTAACAGACGCAGGTTCGCGATGTTTGAAAACTACAAAATGATTGGCGATGCACCGTTTCTGTCGACTGACGAAGAGGTCGACGCGGCAGAGCAGCAGCTGGGAATTGCTTTTCCATCCGGATACAGAGCCTACGTATCCACGTTCGGCGAAGGTGTCCTGGGTGGCTGCTTCGTCCGAATCTATCCTCCGCATCGCATTCTGCGGGACCTGCAAATGTGGCGTGAACGAATTGACGCTTTCTGGCTCTGGGACGACGGACATGATGTTCTGACGAAATCAGACGCACTCCTGTCAGTCATTATCGGAGACACTGTCAACGGGGATGAGCTCGTCGTTCAGCCTGAAAATCCCGAGCGCGTTCTTGTACTGCCTCGCTACTCCGAGAAGATATTTGTTGCTGGCGATGGACTGCCGAGCGCTATCGAGTGGCTGTGCGACTCCGGAGAGTTAACGGAGCCCTTCGCGGATCGCGACTTTGAGCCGTTTACTACTCGATGAACCGAGCGAATGCCGTACGACCTTGAGCTATTCGATCGATCAAGGCGTGGCATCCAGCTCCAGCATCTTGCGAATCGATTCTTCGATATAGCCGCCGCAGTAGAGACTGCCATATCGCTGTTCCTCGGCGGCGACGTAGCTCGCGAGTGAGGGCTCAGAGCCGATTCGCTTGCACAGGGAATGAATGCCGGGTGCGTTGTTGAGAAGATCGGGTTCGAGTTCCGGCAGGCATCGGATCATATTGCCGAACAGCGCGTAGGTTCCGATGTCGGCGAAGCTCACGGTGTCCTTGCCGATAAAGCGGCGCTTCAACGATTCCTCGAATATCGCCAGCCAGCGCGGAAGCCGTTCCGACCTGAATCGAACCCAGTCCTCACGGTCCCACATGGTCGAACCGTTGTAGCGACAGATCTCCATCAGTACGTCGTTGCAGTCCATGAGCACCTTCATGCATACCGCCACATCGAACGGGTCCTCGGGTACGAGGTCGAGCTCGTACGAAACGTACAGCACGATGGCCGGCATCTGGCTGAGTGCACGGCCGGTTTCGAGATCGTGCAGTACGGGCGGGCCCATGAACGGGATGTCCTGGTCACCGGGATCCAGGCTTTTCAGCCCGTTTATCTCATCGAAGCCCGATTCCATGAGCAGTGGCACGTCGCGATACGCAAACAGATAGCTGACGAAGCAGCCCCTGAAGGGTATTGGCCAGTAGTGGAGCTGGTACCTGGGTTCGGACATCATTGCTCTCCATCTTGTTTGGTTGCGCCATTGGCGTTGTCGCTACGGAGAGAACACTACCAGCAATAGCAGGACGAACAGCAGATAGGCGACGACGACCGCGACGATCGTCCGTGTCGATAGCGCGTACGGATTGCCTCGGGGCATGCGTTGATCTTACTTCGGCTTGCCTGATTGACAGCTGCGGTATTCCGAGGTGTTGCACAACCGTCAATCCGCGTTACTATCGGGCTGATTCGCGGAGGGCAAACCATGAATGAACTCATCGTTACGATGGCGGTGGCCGTCGTCGCGTTGCTGGCAGGTGGCGGCATCGGCTTTTTCATCGCCGACCGGCGCGCGCAGGTACAGGCGGCCAAGGCCAACGACCTGCAGCAACGTTTCGACGACTACCGGCAGCAAGTGACCAGCCACTTCGGTCGCACGGCCGAGCATTTCCAGGCCATCGGCCAGCAGTACAAGGAGCTCTACGAGCACATGGCGAGCGGCGCCGAGACGCTGTTCGACGTGCCGCCCGTCGAGGCGCTCGGTTCGGCGAAAGCGACGGCAATCGCCACGACTCCGGAGGTGCCGGAGGCCGCTGCGGCCGCAACCGATATCGAGGCGGACGACGTGCCGATGGAGACGGGGATGGCGGACGCACCCGCCGAGGCCGAACAGCCGGTCGCGGAGGCTGTGGCTGAGGAAACCGTCGATGCGGAAGCCCCGGTCGAGACGCCGGTGCCGACCACGGAACCGGCGACCGACGACGAGGGACGCACGATTCACTAGCCGGGTCGCGCCCCCGGGCGCGGTTCGTCAGTCGATCGTGATGATGATCTTGCCGCGAGCGCGGCCGGATTCTGAATAGCGTATTGCCTCGGGCACGTCAGCCAGCGAGTAGCGCCGGTCGATGACGGTTTTCACCGCGCCGTCGGCCATCAGCTGGGCGACTGTCTCGAGGTCTTCCTTGTTCAGCGAGGCCAGCAGCGTATCAAAGGTCTGGCCCGTGTCCGACGACGTCAGCATTGCCGCGACGGGATTGACGAACGGCGCGATCCAGTTGCCCTTCGCGCCGCCGACGATGACGAAGCGGCCGTTGTCGGCGAGCACCGCCTTGTTCGCCGATACGCGGTGATTGCCGACGTTGTCGATGATCACGTCCCATTCCTGGCCGCCATCCACATAGCTTTCGCGCTTGTAATCGATTACTTCGTCAGCGCCCAGCGAACGCACGCGTTCGACGTTGCGCGTGCTGCAGACGCCTGAGACTTCTGCGCCCCAGGCCTTCGCCATCTGCACGGCGAAGGTACCGACGCCACCCGACGCGCCGTTGATTAGGACCCGGTCGCCAGACTCCACTTTGCCTTTGTCGCGCAGCGCCTGTAGCGCCGTCAACGCGGCAATCGGGATCCCGGCAGCTTCTTCGAAGGACACACTGGCCGGCTTCTTCGCGATCGCGCGGTCCTCGGGCACCGTTATGTATTCGGCGAAGGCGCCGTTCCTGCCACCGAATACCTCATCGCCCGGCGCAAACATCGTGACGCTCTCACCAACGGCCTCGACGACCCCCGCAAAATCCACGCCAAGGCGGATGTCCCCGGGTCTGCCGAATCCGGATTCGACGCGCATGATGTACGGCTCGCCGCGCATGTAGTGCCAGTCGAGCGGATTGACGCCCGCGGCGCGAACCCGGACCAGGACTTCGTTGGGGCCAGGCGCCGGTTTCTCGATGCTCTCGAGCGCGAGTACGTCGGGGGAGCCATAGCAGCGGTTGACGACCGCCTGCATCGTTTCAACGCCTTCCGCGACGGTCGGCGCTGGTGGACAATCCGCGTTGTGGCTCATGTAGAGCGCAAGCGAGACGATTGCCACGCCGATGACGCCGAACACACCGAGGATGATCTTGTAGCGGAGTTTCATGTCAGGTCTCCGTGCTCAGGTCGGCCAGGTAGCGGCGGACGCTGGCGCGCATTGCGTTCCATTCTTCTTCCCAGCGCGCGAGCGCCTCCTGAATGCGCGGGTCGGCGACGACATCTGAATACTGGGCCTGCGCATATTCCTGTCGCCAGTTGAAAGCGTCCGTGACCGACTTCGTGAACACGTCGTTGAGCCCGGTTTCGATGGCCGCGTCCGTCTGGCCACGATAGGCCTGCACCGCAAAGCGGGTCTTATCGTCTTCGAGCGGGTCGAGACCGAATTCCGTCGCGCTTGCGAGCAGCGCGTCCATGCGTGCCTGGGCCTCCTCGCGCGGCAGGCTGGCATACCAGGCATCGGAAGAAGCGATTTGTGCCCAACGCGTCTTTGCCGTGATGTCGAGGGCGCCGACGTTCGTGAGGCCCGCTATGTTCTCTTCGAGGTAGGCCCTGGTTTCCTCGATCGTGCCGTCTTCGATCGACCGGCGCGTCAGATAAAGCACCGCACGAGAGAAACTCCCGTAGCGCTCCTCGACATCGTCCTCGATGGCACGCCTTGCGCTGGCGATGGCGGTTTCATGGTCACCTGTGCGTTCGGCACGGAGCAGTTCAAGCGCATAGGCGATCTCGCTGTTCGGCGCTAGCGCCATCACGAGGTTTCGGAAGTCGTCGCCTTCCTCGATGAGCTCGAGGTTGTACAGGAAGCGCGCGATAGCGCCCGGCAGCTCGTAATCGCCCGGATCTATCGTCAGCGCTTTGAGCATGTGATTGACGTACTCGATGCCGTTGCCGCCCAGCAGGTCGAGCGCCGCAAGCTGCGAGTACGCGATCGGCTGCGACGGTTCGAGCTCCAGCGAACGGCTCAGTGCCGTGCGGGCGTCTTCCGGCCGGTCCATAAACTTGTAAAGCACGCCCAGTTCGAAGTGGATGCGCGGGTTGAACGGGTCCTCGGCGAGTGCACGCAGGTGAACTTCCAGCGCGCGTTCGCTCTGCTGCAGGCCGGTCAGAAGGCGGGCCAGCATGACGCCGATGTTGTAATTCTTCGGATTTTCCCGGGCCAGGCGCTCGAGTTCGTCGAGCGCCGCGAACAGCGTCTCGGGCCACGTCGCCTGGTCGTCCGCGAGGAGGCTGATGAATTCACTGGTCGCACGCGCCAGCGGATCGTCGGGACGGGCTTCGAGCACCTGGGCGCTGAGCGCTCGAATATCGGCGATGGCTTCCGTACGATCCCTGAGGCCGGTCTCCATCTGCTGCAGGTAGATCATCGCCAGCTGATTCTTGGCGTCGAGGAAGTCGGGGTCGGTCGCGAGCGCGCCCTTGAGCAGGTTCTCGGCGGCCTGCAAGCCGCGGAACGAGTAGGTGGAACGCTCACTCAAAGCCTGCAGGTAGAGGTCATAAGCGTCGGCATCTTCCGTGCCGATGCTAGCCACCGCCGGCATGCTGTCGGCGCCCAGCAGGGTTTCCGACAACGCGCTGCCGACCTCGACCGCGATCTCGTCCTGGATCGCGAAAATATCGTCGTAGTTGCGATCGTAGCTCTCCGACCAGACATGGAAGCCGTCGGAGGCGCGGATCAGCTGGGCCGTGATGCGGACGCGGTTGCCGGCCTGCTGTACGCTGCCTTCCAAGACATGGGCAACTTTGAGATCCGCCGCAATCTCGCCGATGTCCTTGTTCTTGCCCTTGAACGCGAAGCTCGATGTACGGGCGGCGACCTTGAGGTCGGGGATCTGCGCAAGCATGTGTAGCAGCGTCTCGGTCAGTCCGTCCGAGAAATACTCGTTCTTCTTGTCATCCGACATATTGACGAACGGCAGGACCGCAACCGAGGCCTCGCTGATCTCGCCGTCCGCCGCGTCTTCAATGGTCGTGCGCGCGCCGAAGATCGCGAGCGCAACGATCAGCATGAACACGGTCGCGATGACGAAGTAGTCGAAACGCACGTTCTTGCCGCGAATCTGTCGGGCAGGGACTTCCGAATCCCGCTTGATGCCCTCGGGCGTGATCTCGTAGACCCAGGACAGGATGACCGTCGGGACGAAACCCAGCGCGAATACGAGGATCACCATGCGCGGAGCCCACTCCGGCGCGCCCAGTTCGGGCAGGATCGTCGTCAACACCTCCGTCAGCAGCCAGCCCACCACCAGGTAGGCGGCGGCCACGCGGAATACGTTGCGGCGCTTGAGTTCGTCAGTCAGTGACATGTGCGTAGGTTACACGATTAGTGGTGGTGGGCATGCCCGCCAGCATCGCCGGCGAGCAGGGCATTGATCGGGAAGAACACGGTGGCG